>ERZ791931.8-NODE-8-length-336576-cov-38.369392_pt1 | contig 336576 bp, 299 predicted proteins | sample MGYA00510127_ERZ791931 | MGnify/ENA primary metagenome ERZ791931 (study PRJEB30046, sample SAMN00792067) | human gut metagenome | study: EMG produced TPA metagenomics assembly of the A metagenome-wide association study of gut microbiota in type 2... | reverse complement strand
CAAGAAACAAGCTAAATAGACCGCAATTAAGCTATGTAAAAGAAATTTTACATGCATTTATCTAATATGTAAAAGTCTTTTGATAGACGTTAAGGGTCAGAATGTATATATAGATACGCTTACCTATGACGAGTTTATGATGTTTGTAGATACAGAATTGAGCAGAAGATTCTCCTTGCAGGATGAGGCAGAGCAGAAAGCAAAGATTGACAGAGAACAGGCAAATGAGCTTGAGTTAGTATGTCGATGATATGCAAAAATCTGATGATACAGGCGGTACAAGTGTAGCAGGTAATAATGGTAATACAGGCAGTGAGCCAGTAATAAATCTTGAACGGGAAAAAACTAAGTGGGAAGATACTATCACAAACCGAATGCTTCACTGGTCTTATACACCTGAACAGAAAGAGGAAGTGAAGAAGGCACTTGCCGCAGGAGTTACTAAGTCAACGATTCTTACTTACTTCTATCCGGAGGTTACTGTGGAGAGGATGAGTTTATATCGGAAGAAGTAGTAAATGTTATCGCATAGACACAGGATTATGTTATACTGTGTCTATGCAACATTAAAGAAACTTACAAATCGTTGTTTATCAAGCTGTTTAATTTTGAAAATTTCTTTGAAAAACTATTGACTCCTACGCAACGTGATAGTTTAGAGTATGCTTATCGAGAGGAGGAAATGACAATGATGACGGTGAATGAAGTAAGTAAATTAACAGGAGTGAGTATACGCACTCTGCAGTATTACGACACCATTGGACTCTTAAAACCTATTGAATATACAGAGTCAGGTTATAGGTTGTATGACGATACATCCTTGGAAAGGCTGCAACAAATTTTACTGTTTAAAGAATTGGAATTTCCGCTTAAGGAGATTAAAAAGATAATTGATGCCCCTAACTTTGACAGGAACAAAGCATTAGAGCAGCAGATTGAATTGCTTACTATGAAAAAGGAGCATCTTGAAAATCTTATTAGTTTCGCTCGAGGAATAAAAGGAATAGGAGTGAAATATATGGATTTTAAAGTATTTGATACAAGAAAGATGGATGAGTATTCTAAACGAGCAAAAGAACAATGGGGACAAACCTCTGAATTTAAGGAGTTTGAAGAGAAAACAAAGAACTGGACGAAAGATGACGAAGCTACTGCCGCAAATGAGTTTATGCAATTGTTTGTTGAATTTGGACAAATGAAGGAAATGAATACGGCAGATGAGCAGGTGCAGTTGCAGGTAAGGAAACTTCAGGATTACATTACGAATCATTTTTATACATGTTCTGATGAGATTTTATGTGGTCTTGGAAGAATGTATGCTGGTGGAGGAGAATTTACGGAAAATATTGACAATGTTGGTGGTACAGGCACTGCGGAGTTTGCAAGTAAAGCCATTGATATATTCTATATGAGCAGAAAATAACTGCAAGTTTGTAGAATTAAGAAAATCGGAGTTTGGAGGTACACGATGATAATAAAAATTGTTACACTTTCACTGATGGCAGTGTTTTACATCTGCTATTTTGCAAAGCTGATTAGTCAGAAAAAGCAAGGCATAAAGACAGACCAATTAGGAAAAGGAAAAGAGGGATTTGTCAAATTTATAGAAGTAGCTCTTAAAATAATCACATATTTGCTTCCTGTAATACAGATTATCAGTATTGTGTTTTGTTCGGGAACAGCACATATTGTGTTGCAATTTACAGGAGTTGTAATAACAATGTTCGGTGTACTTGCTTTTATTGTTTCTGTTACACAGATGAAGGAGAATTGGAGAGCAGGTGTGCAAAAAGAAGAAAAGACCAATTTGGTAACAACGGGCATCTATTCTATTAGCAGAAATCCTGCATTTTTGGGTTTTGATTTAATGTATATAGGAATATTGTTTTCGTTCTTTAATTGGTTCCTTTGCTTTGCCACAGGTTTTGCAGTGGTATTTTTTCATTTACAGATAGTCAATGTAGAGGAAGATTTTTTGATAAAAGCATTCGGAAATGAGTACCTGCAATACAAATCAAAAGTATGCCGATATTTAGGAAGAAAAAGATAACTTCAAGTTTGCAAAACTAACCAAAAATATAAACAGTTCGTAAAATCGAAGTTTGTAAGGAACAGAAACTTTGAAGTTTATGGAGAGGAGAAGAATATGATTTTTCACTATGCTGGCAAATATAATGGAGATGAGAGTAGTCTTCCATACAAGGAACATCATCCTAATGCAACCCCGTTTAAAGAACCAGAGGATACGAAGAAATTATCATTAATTGCAAATGTGGGATGTATTTTGATAATGGGTATATTAGCAATTCCATTTTTAATACTGGGAATAGAATATATTCCTGATAATGCAATATGGATGATGATAGGTGGAATTTGTGGCGGATTATCTCTGTTGCCACATGAATTGCTGCATGCAATATGTTATAAAAAAGATGTATATATGTATAATGATTTGGCACATATGTTGATGTTTGTGGTAGGAACAGAGGATATGAGTAAAGGGCGTTTTATTTTTATGTGCTTGTGCCCTAATCTTATACTTGGCATAATTCCCTATATTTTATTTTTGATATTTCCGCAATTTGTTGGATTGGGTTTATTTGGAATTATTTGTATTGGAATGGGGTTTGGGGATTACTTAAATATTTACAATGCAATAAAGCAAATGCCGAAAAATTCCAAAACATATTTATGTGGAATGCACTCATATTGGTACTTGTAGAAATGCCAAAATTTCAGTTTCATGTTGCTTTTAATAATTGAATATTGAATGATTTTACATAGCCGTTAAGGAGTAATTTTTGCTCCCTAGCGGCTTATTTTATTTTTCAAAGTAGTAGGTGAGAAAATTGAAAATTAGAAAGGTTGATGACAAACCGATGGTCATTCACACCAAGGAGAAAATCCCTTTCATGTGTATTCAAAAAAAGTTAAGGCAGGAAGTGGTCTAGAATATAGAAAAATTTTTAAGCTGATTGGAGGAACAGAAGTATGCACATTGGTTCTGGTCTAAATACGGTATCTTCAATGTACCGACAACAAAAAGGCAATAATATGAAAGCCCCTGTATCTGCGGAAAATACATTTTATACGGCTGAAACACCAAAGGTATATCAGATATTCACAACAGATAATATGTTGTGGACAGGAGGTAATGGTACAGGTCTTTCTTATTGCCTTAAATATGCGGATGATTCGACGGATGAAAATCCAGTGGTGTTAGCGAAAGGTGTGGATGAAAACGGAAAAGAGTTTGAACAAAGAATTTATATCAATGATGTTGATCCATCAAATGCCACAGTAGTCGAAATGCGTGCATTGGAGGCACATTACAAAGTGGAGAAGCAGGGAGGTTTTACATCTTTGCCAAGTCAGTAGTGCGTGAATAAACTGCTGACTTCTTTTTTTGATAGACACAGTCACTCCCAGGAGCGTGTGTCGGATAAAACAAATTAACAGGAAGCAGATAAAGCGATATTCTATTTCACAACAAAAAAAGGTCTGTTCACAACATGGTGGCTAGCTATTTAAAGAACTTTTCCGATATAATAAATATAATTGTATGTAAGTAAGGAAGTGACAAGATGCAAATAGCAATCTGTGATGATGAAAAATCTATAGGATTGATATTAGAAGAAAAAATAAAGAAATTATTACCAGATGCAGTAATAGAAAAATATTTGTCTGGTGATGAATTGATTGCAAGTGGTTGTGAGCCGGATATTCTATTTTTAGATATTCAGATGCCAGGAATGGATGGAATGGAAACGGCAAGGATTCTTCGTCAGAAAAATGAAAGAATGGCATTGATATTTGTAACTGCTGTGGAGGAGTATGTTTTTCAGGCATTTGATGTTGCAGCATTTCATTATCTGGTTAAACCATTTTCAGATGAAAAATTTGAGGAAGTTGTGAAACGTGCAGTCAGAAGCATTGAAAAATATTCTGAAAATCAATCGGATGAAAAATACATGATGGTGCAGTCCGGAGGAAGCCATATGAAAGTGTTTTTGAAGGATATTGTGTATGCCGAGGTATATAATCGAAAAGTCATTATTCATACACGGGATACGAATATTGAATATTATGGAAAATTGCAGGAACTGAGTGAAATAGCGGGAGCAGATTTTTTTCGTACACACAGAGCCTACCTCGTACATTTCAAATATGTTCAGAAATATGATGCAAATTGTGTGACGATGGAAAATGGAACTGCATTGATTGCAAAACAGAATTATTCTGAGTTTGTAAAACAATATTTGAAATATAATCAGAGGAAAGGAAAAGAAATCGGATGAGTTTGGTAGAAAAATGCTGGATGGTTACATCGAAAATTTCTGTTATTGCACTCCTTATGATTACAGGAATCTATTTTGGAAAATTTGTTTGTCCCTATATAAAAAAGAAAAAAGGGGCTGTGGCAGTCAGTATTGTTTATATTACGATTATGCTTGTTTTATATATGATTCCGCCACAGATTGATAATTTTTCCGCATATCTGATTGGAGTTATAGCAGCGTTTCTTGCAATGTATGTAGACGACAGAAGAAATATATATCAGAAAATATTTCTTGCAATTACGTTCTTTTCTATCCGATGGTTAACGGTTGCAATGGCAGGCAGACTTGATGATCTTGTTACAAAAGCACTTGTATTTCGGAATATGAGTGCAGAAAAAGTGTGGTTGCAATACGGACTATATGTTGGAACCAGAGTTTTGGATATTGTACTTTGTATTGCTTTTATTGCGGTTGCAATAGGACTGATCAATAAAGCGTATATATACAAAAAAGATGAAATGAGCGTCAAAGAGATGGTAATGCTTATTATACCTTCGCTTGTAGGCGTCACTGGGTATGGCATTTTACAATATTATCTCATGATATACGAAAGAGATACTGGAAAGAACTTGATTGATACATATGGATTTTATGGAGCTTTAAGCTTTTTACACTATCTGATTTCCATAGTTGCTATTCTTGTTGTGATTGTAATGTTTCAAAACTGGAAAGAGATGCAGGAAGAACAGCGGGGACAAGAGCTGGTATTAAATCAGATCAGTGACATGAAAAAGCATATCGAGGAAGTCGAAAAGTTGTATCGGGATATCCGCTCCATGCGCCATGATATGGGAAATCATATACAGACACTGGAACATCTGGTGGCACATAATAATATGGATGATGCTGCAGAATACTTGGAACATCTGAAAAATGAATGGGACGAGGTATCTCCGGAAATAAAGACAGGAAGTCCGGTAATTGATGTCATTTTGATGGAAAAGCTGAGAGAAGCAAAAGAAAGGCAGATTCGGTTTCTGTCGGATTTTCATTATCCGCAGAATACGAAGTTAAATGCATTTGATTTGAGTGTGATCATGAATAATGCCTTGAATAACTGCATGGAAAATGTAAGTGGAGATAATCCGTATATAAGCATTTCTTCTTTTCGGAAAAACAGTATCTTTATGATAACCATAAAAAACAGTTTTGGGGGTCAGCTTAATTTTGGTGATAGCGATTTGCCAGAAACAACCAAATCTGGGAGGGAACATGGAATGGGTTTGAATAACATTCGCCGGGTTGCCAGAATGTATATGGGAGATATATCTTTGGAGCAGGGAAATGAGGAAGTAATCCTTAGCATTATGATGCAGGTAGAATAAAGAAATAAATTGGCACTATGTATTTTGTAAATTACAGAAATTACAGAAATATGTAGTACTTTTTTTGCGCAGGTAGCGATGAAAATATGTTGCTTGCAAACAATATTTGAGGAGCACTGCGACAGTCTGAAAAGCATTTTCAGACTGCTTCACAACGAAAAAAGGGCGGTTCACAACATCGCAGTTTATTGTGAAGAAAGATATGCCGAAAGAAAAAATAAAGAGAAATCATGTTATACAGATTTTCAGGAAACGGATTTCAGAGTATTAGCTCAAGGAGGACAATGAAATGATGAAAATTAATGGATTTAACGGAACGAATACGCAGACAGGAGCAATGGGAATGGCACAGGCGAATGATTCTGTGAGTAAAAATATTCAGAATCAGATTGCAAATGCACAGCAGAAATTGCAGGACTTATCATCAAATGAAGAACTGTCATTAGAGGATAAGATGAAGAAACGTCAGGAGATACAGCAGGAAATTACAAATCTCAATCAACAGTTAAGGCAGCACCAGATTGAACAGAGAAAGGAACAGCAGAGCAAAAAATCATCTATCGATGATATGGTGGCTGGTACAAAAAATACATCTGCAAAGAAAGGAACAGGTTTGTCACAGGCAGGTATGCGGGCAATGATTTCCGCAGATTCATCTATGAAGCAAGCAAAAGTGCAGGGTAGTATGGCAACACAGATGGAAGGAAGAGCCGGTGTGATTGCGTCTGAAATCAAGCAGGATGCTGGAAAAGGCAATACCGAAAAGAAAGAAGAAGAACTGGCAGATTTGCAGGCAAAAGCGCAGTCTGCAACATCAGCACAGATGTCTTCACTTTCAGATGCAAATAAATCTATGGAAGAAGCAGCAAAGGCAGACAACCATACAGATGCAGCAGAAACAAAGAAGGATCAAACTCAGAAAGCAGAGAATACACAGGAAAATGCAGATACGACGATAGATGCATCAGAGAATGCAGATGTTAAAACAGAAACAGCAGAAACAATAAAAAATCCAGCATCAGAAAGTGGACAGTCGGTAGTATATACACCGATCGATATACGTTTATAGTTCGGAAAGGAGGCTGGTGTTATGTCAGAAATCAAAAGTTTTAGTGATTATATAAGTAAATATAACAGCAATGTAGATTTTTCAGCGTTGTTTAGTGGAACGTCAGATAGTTCATCAGTAGGCAATACAAATATGCTTTCTGATTATGCTGCAATCAAAAATGGAAGCTATGGAAAACTTATGAAAGCATATTATGCAAAACAGGATGCTGAAAAATTATCGGGAAAAGGTGATACTTCACAAAAACTTACCTTGATGAAAACAAGTGCAGATTCTCTGAAAAAATCAGCAGATGCTTTGAATGCCTTTTCTCTTTGGGAAAAAAAGAAAATAAAAAAGAAAGATGAAAAAACGGGGGAAGAGATTGAGGTAGAGGATTATGACTGGGATAAAATCACCAAGACAGTAAAATCTTTTGTTGAAGATTATAATGATGTAGTTAAGGAAGCCGGAGAATCTAATACAAAGGATGTATTGCGAAATGCTTCATGGATGACTGGAATGACAGACAAAAACAGTAATATGCTTGCCAAAATAGGTATTACCATAGGAAAAGGAAACAAGTTGGAATTAGATGAGGATGCTTTAAAGCAGGCAGATATCAGTTCGCTGAAAACGATCTTTACAGGATATAATTCTTTTGTAAGCAAAATATCGCAGAAAGCAACTGGTATATCGAATGCTGCAAACCGGGCGAGTGCAACCTATACAAATAATGGTACGTACTCTAAGATGGATTTTTATTTAACATCGAGCAAGATAGATAAAGAAGTATAGAAAGTGTGGACTAACTTAGGGAGGTTGCTATGAAAGTTCAAGGAAATAGGTATATTAATAATCCTGAGATGATAAAAAATAAGGTCGGGAAGAAAACAACTGTTCCTCAGAATATTATTTCGGAGGATGATGTGAAAATCAGTGATTCAGCAAGAAAGTTAGTTGAGACTGCTCGTAATAAGGTATCGGATTTTCATACAATGCATTTTTCATCTATTAATGGAGAGATAAGAGAGATACCAGCAGAATATAAATGTGAAAATTTATTCAAATTAGATTTGAAAGCAACTTCCATTTCTGGAGAACAAAGTGCGTTTGAAGGCTGTTCGGAAAATCAGTCAGAGGTTTTTGAAAAATGGCTGGACGAAAATGCTTCTGAATATTTGACAGAAGATGAAATGAAAGATTTAAAAGAGAAGATTAATGCAATGACAGCAGATGTAGATTCTTTGAATGCTCAGGAGGGATATAGAGGAACTTCTTATGAATCTGTATTTTTGTTAAGTGCAAGTGAAGCTGGGCTAAGGAAAGTAAATGAAATGTATGTTCCAGAGCAATTTCAAGCTGGTTTTTCAGACATGATTGACGAATATGTTCATTTTAATGATTCGGCACGTAATTCTATCATGGAGAAAATGACACCAGATTACATGGTTGTTGGAATTGGAAGCAAAACAGAATCTTATAAGTACAAGTCAGAAATAATCTCAGATGAGACAGCTTTTTATACAAATGAGAAGAAAGAGATAAGTGGTATCTGCAATCAGTTTTTAAATGGTAAAACAGATCAAAAATTATTTTGTAATGAGATGAAAGACCGTTTAAATGATTACTATGGAAGCAGGTATGAATTAAGGAATCAGCCAGAAGCTGTTGAAGGCAGAGTAAATAATATGCTGGGCATATTGCAACATATGTTTGGCATTTAATGTTGAAAAAGGGTTTGGAGAATAATTATGAAGACAGTGACAGATGTAAACATCGTAAGCCAGCTATTGACATATTCAAAACAGGCATAGGCAGGAATACACCAAAAAGCAATACAGATGTTGCTTGGAGCAGGAAAACACACTTATTACGACAGTATCCGTTTCAAGTGCATTTTTGGGGAATATGAAGCAGGGACATAAAAGATAGTAAATGTGATATGTAACATATAGTGTATTTAATACATATACAGCGGTATTGTAGATATTATCAGAATAAAGAGAAATAACTGAAATCCTATGTTTATAAATTGAGAGATGTCTTAATTATAAACATAGGATTTTGTTATATGGCAATATAATAGAAGAGTGTCAGGAAATACTTAGTGAGCAGGGGTGTAATGCTGATGAAAATAGCATCATGGAAATGTAGTAGTACTTTTAAATTAAAAAGGCTCTAAGATTTGATGTGAATTTTATAATGAATTATGTTTCCATATTTTTAAAGCAGTCTTTAGTGTAACTGGTATTTGTGTTATAGTAATGATAACAAAACATCAGGAAGTAAGAAAAAATGAGTGACAATAATACATTGGATTACTACAACCAGCATACAGCAGATTTTGTCAATACAACTCAAAATGTTGATTTCCATGAAATACAGGAACTTTTCTTATCGTTTTTGCCTGCGAAAGCAAAAATATTGGATTTTGGATGCGGCTCTGGAAGAGATACTAAGTATTTTATAGATAATGGATATGAAGTTGATGCAATGGATGGTTCAAAAGAATTATGTAAGGCAGCAACAAAGTACACTGGTATTCAGGTACAGCATATGCTTTTCGAGGATTTTAATGCCAGTAATACATATGATGGGATATGGGCGTGTGCATCAATTCTTCATTTAAAGAAATGCGAACTGCCTGATATGATAAAGCGGCTGTATCATGCACTTAAAAGAAACGGCGTGATATATATGTCTTTTAAGTATGGCGATTTTGAGGGCGTAAGAAATGGAAGGTATTTCACATATCTTACAGAGGAAAGTTTTGATATGTTGATGGAGCCTATAAATGGATTTAAGAAAGAAGAAATCTGGGTAACAGGTGATGTAAGGCAAGACAGGGGTACGGAGCAATGGCTGAATATTATACTTCGCAAGGTGACAACCATTTAATAGTTGAACAAAAATATTACAACATGCTGGATATAGAAGGATTTTCACAGATGATGAAAGATCCGTCATATTGTTATAAGTTCTACTGGCTTGAGGCGATTGTGCATCTGATTTCGGAAAATGTTTATCAGACAACATTTGATGAGATAATAGACGAAATGATATCAAATGCGTGGTATTCAGTAAGAGAGTTCCATATACATCTTAGTGGAATACAATCTGATGGAATGGTAAGGGACGGGCTTGAAAGGGCAGTAAATTTGTTATCTGAATACAGCAGCTTACCTGCTAATGCATCAAAAGTAGAAATAAAAAATGCAATCAAAGAATACAATAATGAACTTAAGGCGGTAAAGGAACAGCTTACAAATATGGTTCCTTATAGGGCTTTGTCAGGATTCTTTTCAAAAAGTGATGAGCCTGCGGACTGGGGAAGTGTAAAAAGACTGACTGCATATATTAAAAAGATCAATCAGATGATTGTGCCATTACCTTATATTCTTGGAGACAGCAGCAAATTAAAAAAAGAAGTATATTTTAATCCTGACTGGGTTTTAATGATACAGGATAATACAGTAAATATACTTGGCTGGATTCAGTATGAAAAGGTTAAATGGCTGCAAAACAATAATCCGGAAGTACCGGGATTAGTATATAAACTGGCACCTATGGATGAAAAGATGCGAAAGCTATCCCGTGCAAGGAAACTGTGGGAAGGAATACTTGATGTATGTGAGGTAAGAGATGTATTTACAGGGAAGCCGGTAAATACTAAACAATATGACATAGATCACTTCATACCATGGTCATTTGTAATGAATGATGAGTTGTGGAATCTGATGCCAATGGACTCTTCACTCAATTCCTCTAAGAATAACAAGCTTCCTAAGTGGGAACCTTTCTTTGAAGTATTTGCTGGCAATCAGTTTATTATGTATGAAAAAATATATGAAAAGCCGGAATTACATAAACTCTTTGAAGCTTGCTACAGAGATAATCTGCATTCTATATGGGCTGTAAGGGAACTGTATACTGCAGGAAAAGGTAAACCGGAATTTTGCCACATATTAGAAAAGAATATGCAGCCGGTATATGATTCTGCGAGACGTCAGGGATATGAAATTTGGAATAGGGACAAAGTACAATAATATTTGAAAGTACGAGATAGACCAAATTACAGATGAAGAAATCAATATAGTTTTGAGTTATTTGAGGATGCTTATATTAAGAGATGGTATAAGCTGTCAACTGATTTAAAAATCGATTAATTGTTAAAAGAGGTAATAATGCACATATATGTAGATGCGGATGCATGTCCTGTCATACGGATAGTAGAGAACATAGCTAGAAAATACAATATAGAAACAACGCTTATATGTGATACTAATCATGTGCTTACATCCGATTATAGTGATGTAGTAACAGTAAGCGCAGGGGCTGATGCAGTTGATTTTAGGCTGGTTAACTTATGTACGCGTGATGACATTTTTGCAGAGTCGTTTGAAAAACTTGTGCTGTTGGCACAGACAAAGAAAGGGTAATGTAAATGGGATTATTTAGTAAGAAAAAGATAATGCGTTCTTATGATAAAGATAGCAAAAGACCAGTAATTAAGGCCAGCATCTGCACTGGTGAACAGGTAGCTGGATTTAAGGATATTCATACAGGGAAGATAGAAGAGGTTATGCTGATTAGGAGTGAGGCAGACCTTGATAATTTCAAGAAAATGTACGGAATAAATGAAAAAATAGAAAAGGAATATTAAGATGAACATTCAGATATTTGGAACTAAGAAATGTAATGATACAAAAAAGGCAGAGCGTTTCTTTAAGGAGAGAGGTATTAAGTACCAGTTTATTGATATGAAAGAAAAAGGGTGAGTGTCGTCCGGTGGACGACTTGCTACGAACCGACCGAGCCGGAAGGCGAGACTGAGCAAGGGCGAATTTAATTCAGTTGCTCAGGTTAATGGTGGACTGGAAAATATGATTAACTGGGAAAGTAAGAGTAAAAAATTATGATAAAGGAAATAGAAGATAGAAGAAGCATAAGAAAATATAAAACAGATAGAGTTAATAAAACCATGATTGAAGATATGATATACAGCGCTACACTTGCTCCATCTGCTAAGAACAGACAGCCATGGAAATTTATCGTATATCAGGGAGATGAAAAAGACAAATTGGTTGAAGTAATGCAGCAAGGTATTAATGCAGAAAAGATCAGCCATGAACTAATGCCAGAATGGGCATTTGCAATACCAGATGCTGAGAATACTGTAAGAATCATGCAGGAGGCACCATGTCTAATTGCTGTGCTTAATACTAATCAGAAGACACCATTTTCTGGCATAGAAAATGAAAAGAGAATTGTAGAAATATGTGACTCATTATCTATAGGTGCTGCCATTCAAAATATGATACTTACAGCAACAGGGTATGGATTAGGTACTTTGTGGATTGCAAATACATGCTTTGCATACAATGATCTTGTTGATTTTATTGGAACTGACTGCCAACTGACTGGATTGGTTGCGGTTGGAATTGCGGATGAATCTCCAGATAAAAGACCAAGAAAACCATTTGAAGATATAATTGAATTCAGGTAGATGAGAGATTTCTCAGTTTAAGAAGTTTATGGGGTCTGTCTCCAAGACACGCCAATTTGAATTGTTTATTTTCATAAAATGTGTTACAATCAAGTTAGTCGTAACTAATTATATTGTAAAAAAGGTAAATGTATGAGTGAAAGAATAAAACCTACTATCAGTGGCAGTGCTGAGACAATGCTCCAGAGCTTTTATGCCAGAGCCCAATATTCCAAAAGTAAACATAACAAATTCTATGATGCAAAGGCGGTAGAATTAGTCGACAAAATTGATTATGATTTTTCTACAGCGGCTAGGGATTCTACGATGGGGAAAGGGGTAATTGCCAGAACGGTAGTTTTTGATGAATTAGTAAAGAATTTTATAGAGAAAAATCCTGATTGTACGGTGGTTAATATTGCCTGTGGTCTGGATACGAGATTTTATCGTATGGATAATGGTAAAATTACATGGTACAATCTGGACCTTCCAGAAACGATAGCAATCCGCAATCAGATTTTCGAGGAATCAGGACGTGTTTCTACGATAGGAATTTCTGCACTTGACCCTGCATGGTCAAAAGAAGTAAAAGTGCGGGGGAAAATGCTTTTTATCATTGAAGGATTATCAATGTATCTGACAGCAGAAGAAAACGGTAAGATATTAAAAATAATAAAGGACAACTTTGATAATGCCTGTATTCTTATGGAATGTCTGGCAAAGGCATGGGTAAAGAAAGAAGGAACAGAAAAATCCATACAGCAAACAGGCTCAAAATTTGTCTTCGGTGCAGATCATTTTGAAGACCTTGGGAATATGACAACAGGGTATCATAAAATAAAAGATGATAATATTCTTCGTGGTATGGAGTTATTTTCATCTGCATACAGACTTTTGGCGTTATTACCTATTGCAAAAAAGGTTACGCAGAAGATTCTGATATTTGAAAAGGACGAACAAAGTATGTGAAAGAGTCTTTATACGTGAATGTAAAACCACACGTCTGATGTTAAAATTCCAATTTGACGGAGTAATGGATATGAAAATACGAGAAGTGAATGAGAATAAAAAGCAGTTTATATCCTTATTGCTATTAGCTGATGAGCAGGAAAATATGATTGATCGCTATCTTGAAAAAGGTACTATGTATGTACTTGAAGATGGTAATGTAAAAGCTGAATGTGTTGTCACCGATGAAGGTAACGAAATACTTGAAATCAAGAATATCGCAGTCGATCCGGAAAATCAGGGAAAGGGCTATGGCAAAGCATTGATTGACTTCCTTGCAAGTAAATATGCAGATGAATATTCTATTTTGCAGGTTGGAACAGGTGACAGCCCGTTGACCGTACCGTTTTATGAAAAATGCGGATTTGTCCGATCTCACAATATTCCGAATTTCTTTACGGACAATTATGACCACCCAATTTATGAGTGTGGTGTACAGTTAATAGATATGGTATATTTGCAAAGATGTTTATAACTTCCAGTTTACCAAGCCCTTTGAGAGAGGAGAAATCCTTTTCTCAAAGGGCTTTTTAATTTTACCGACATTCGTAAACTACAAGTAAAAGCCAAAACCTCATATACTCTAATCACAGAGGAAGTGGAGGTTTTGATATGAGTAACAGCTTAGCGGAAGTACATCCCGAATTGATTGCCGATTGGTCGGAAAAGGATTTGCCGTTGACTGCTGTTTAGCACATTAAATGTTACTCCATTCCTCATATTAAATGTGGTAAATATTGTCTAAGTAAGAGAAGCTATGTCACTTTCGTCCTGAATTATCCTGAAGTTATCCGGCTTTTTATATGCGGGTTCATTCCCCAGCTCCTTAACAAGTTAAAATGGTAATGTTTTTCTTGTGTACAGTAGAGCACTATAGTATAATGAAACCAGTTTTTTTGCATAAGTTTAAAAGCTATAATAAGGAAATCGGCAAACTAGATGAAAGTCTGGGACGCAAAGCTACAGGGCCTTTAAAATGGCAGCCAGTTGTATGAAATGACGTGCACTGTCTGTTTGACAGTGCTTTTTTTACGGAGTTATTTCACAGACGTAACAATAATGATTTTATCAGGAAAGAAATAGGTAAAGTATGAAAAAGGCAAAAAGTTGTCTGATAGCAGTGGTGTCAATATTCCATGGATCTTGGTGAAGACTGGTCTAATAATGAAATCATCCAGGCTGTGGCAATCGGTGAGTTTACAAACCTGGATGGTATTGAATGGCGAAACGGTGCAGAGACTACAGCGGATGAATTTTTGATGCGTTTACCCGTGCGGAAAGTTCCATTACAAACAAAATACAGGGAACCGGACTTGGTATGGCTATTACTAAGAATCTGGTTGAGGCAATGGGAGGTACCATTGATGTGGACAGTGAACAGTGACAAATGGATTTGATGCGGCAGTGCAATTTTATTAAACCAGGAGGTTGACAGGGAGATGTATAGAGAAATATATTTGACAGACAGGAGATTTAATATGATTTCGAGAGCAAAGAAATATGTGGCAGTATTACTGGCTTTTGTATGCGTGTGTATGATATTTTCTCCACAGACTGCATATGCAGCCGAGGACAGTTCGCAGCATGAAACTGTCAAAGTCGGTTTCTTTGCCATGGATGGTTATCATGTGATGGATGAAGAAGGCAACCGCAGCGGGTATGGCTATGATTTTCTTCGGCTGATGGCCCGTTATTGGGATGTAGATTACGAATATGTCGGATATGATAAGAGCTGGGATGATATGCAGCAGATGCTTGAAGATGGCGAGATTGATATGGTAACATCTCCCCGCAAAACACAGGAAAGAGAAGAAAAGTTTGATTTTTCACGTCCGATCGGAACCAATAATGGGATTCTGACCGTCCGCAGTGACAACAGCACGATTGTGGATGGCAATTACAGTACTTACAACGGTATGCGTGTGGCACTTTTTAATGGAAGCTCCGAGATAAAGAGTTTTGCGGATTTTGCAGGCAACAAAGGATTTACATATGATCCATTTTATTTTGATACGACAGCAGAGATGGAGGAAGCTCTTCAGAGTGGAAATGTTGATGCTATTGCTGCTAGTTCTCTGAGAAAAACAAACAATGAGCGTATCGTGGATAAATTTGACAGCAGCGATTTCTATGTCATTGTTAAAAAAGGTAATACAGAATTGCTGAATGAGATCAATTATGCAATCGACCAGATGAATGCAGTTGAGGGTGACTGGAAAACGACACTTCATAATAAAAATTATGAAAGTATAGAAACTAAGAATCTGGAATATACCAAGAAAGAAAAAAGTATTATTTCACAGTATTCCAAGGACAATCCGCTTCATGTTCTGTGTGATCCGACCCGTTATCCATATTCTTATAATGAAAATGGTGAGATGAAGGGTATTATCCCGGATTACTTCCGTAAAATTGCAGACTATGCCGGGATTTCCTATGAGTTTCTTACACCTGCCACCAGAGATGAGTATATTGCCTATCAGAAAAATACGGAAACCACAGATATGAGCATCGATGCACGCCTGGAAACAGATAACTATGCTGAGACGAAAAAATGGGGGATTACTGCACCTTTCATTACGATGCAGCTGGCAAGGGTGACACGGCGTGACTTTGATGGAAAAATTAATGTTGTTGCTACTGTTGACCAGACAGTAGCAAATTCAATTGCAGATGCAATGGCACCCGATGCAGAAAAACTGATGTGCAGTACCCGACAGGAAATGATGGAAGCTGTACGTAAGGGTAAAGCAGATGCTGCCTTCGTCTACTATTACATGGCACAGGCGTTTGTGAACAGTGACACTACGGGCACCATGACATATACTATGCTGGAACAGCCTACATTTACCTACCGTATGGTAATTTCATCAAATGAGAACCATGCGCTGGCTGGTATTCTGACGAAAGCAATGTATGCCATGCCCCAAAATCTTGTTGAAGATCTTGCAGCACAGTATACCACATACAAAGCAACAGATCTGACATTTGTTGACTGGATCCGTCTGCATCCTGCTGTTACTGTTTGGGTTCTTCTTATTTTTGGATTGCTGCTGACTACTATGGCTGTGATAATGGGGCATCTCAGTGCAAGAAAAAAAGCTCAGAAGGCGGACCAGGAGAAAGCTGAGGAAATGGCGGAACTGGCAGAGCATGCACAGGCTGCAAACAAGGCAAAAACAGCATTTCTGTCACATATGTCCCATGATATGAGGACACCGATGAATGCAATCATAGGATTTACCGGTATTGCAATGAAAAACAATCCGTCAGACGAAGTGAAAAATTGTCTGGAAAAGATTGACGAAAGCTCAGAGCATTTACTGTCGCTGATCAATGATATATTAGATCTGACCCGCATCGAAAGTGGAAAAGTGAAATACAATCCGGTACCGGCGGATGTGAAAAACATTACAGATTCTGTATTGGATATTACAAAAGGCTTTCTTACGAACAGGGATATCAACTTTAAGATTCAGCGTGAAGAAGCAAAGATTCCAAATGTACTTGCGGATCCTGCACGCCTGCGTGATGTGCTGGTCAACATTCTGAGCAATGCCGTGAAATTCACTCCGGATGGAGGGACGATTACATTTGAAGCCCGGTGTCAGGAAAAGGGTGGGAATGGATATATAAATATGCGTTACCGCATTTCGGATACTGGTATTGGCATGAGTGAGGAATTTACAAAAGAAGTTTTTGAGGAGTTTGCACAGGAAGATTCCGATGTGAGAACGCAGTACCATGGAGTTGGACTGGGGATGGCTATCGTAAAGAAGTATGTAGATATGATGGGTGGAACCATTTCCGTGCAGAGTAAAAAGCATGAGGGAACTACATTTACTGTGGATATTCCTTTGGAAATTACAGATAAGGAATGTAATAAGTCAGACACAGGTTTTTCTGAAAAGGTAAATCTTACAGGTGTGAATGTCCTTCTTGCAGAGGATAATGAACTGAATGCAGAGATTGCTACCGTGCAGTTGGAAGAGTTCGGGATGAATGTAGAAAGAGCTGTGGATGGAAAGAATGCCGTTGAGATTTTCAGAAATCATCCGGAAGGCACATTTGATGTAATCCTGATGGATATCATGATGCCTGAAATGAATGGTTATGAAGCTGTAAAAGTAATCAGGGCAATGAATGACAGACCAGATGGAAAAAACATTCCTATTATAGCAATGACAGCTAATTCATTTGCAGAAGATGTTCAGGCATCACTGGATGCAGGAATGAATGCACATTTGTCAAAGCCGATTGTGATTGATGAAGTTATAAAAACGATTTTAAGGTATGTAGATACTTCCACTTTTGGAACAAGAAATAAGTAGTAGTTAGGAGATAGAGAATTGGTAAGACAATACAGCGATAACGATATAGACGCAGTGATGCAGATATGGCTTGATACGAATATTCAAGCACATCATTTCATACCGTCCGATTACTGGCGTACTAACTGCAATATGGTAAGAGAAATGCTTCCTCACGCAGAAATATATGTACATGAGGATGACTGTACAAAGCAGATAGATGGCTTTATTGGATTGAATGATGACTATATCGAAGGTGTTTTTGTAAAAGAAACAATGCAATCAAAAGGTATCGGAAAACAACTTCTAAATCATGCAAAGGAATTCAAATCAAAATTAAAATTAAGTGTCTATCAGGAAAATGAGAAAGCAATCAAATTTTATTTACGTGAGAAATTTAGTATTCAATTCGAAAGTGTGGACGATAACACAGGCGAAAAGGAATTTATAATGGTATGGAATCGGTAGATTCATATTTGTCTGATTCGCAATAATTTAATAAAGTAAAACTCCAAACTGATGTAAGATAAAATTAATCAGTTTATTGGCCACATAATGGTTTACAGATGCATCAATAGCGCCAGCCCCTAAACCATATGGAACTGCAAAAACAAATAACGTGGCATAAGATGTAGAAATAGAAAAAAATCACTTATATTTGTTATATAAATAAGGCAATATCATTGGCTCAAACTATGGGTGCATATTTAAAGAGGTCTTGTGTTAATCGGTCAATGGGTATATGCTCATACTGAATATTAACCAAACCGGTCAACGGAGGCAGCTTATGAATGAAAAATTTTATGCTTTGTCGGAAGAAAAACAATCGCAAATATTAAATGCTGCATACAAAGTATTTGCAATGAATCAATATAAGAAGGCACCAACCTCAGAAATTGCAGCAGAAGCTGGAATATCCAAGTCACTATTGTTTCATTATTTTCATAATAAACTGGAGCTATATCTTTTTCTATGGAAGTATGCAGCGGATTTAACAAAAAAATATATGTGTAAATATAAGGTATATGAAACAGATGATTTTTTTGAAATGATGCGTCGTGGTCTGATGGCTAAGTGTGCAGTGATGAGAAAATACACATTTTTATCCCTGTTTTCCATTAATTCATACTTTGAAATGGAGCCGGATATTCAATCCATCATTCAACCTGATGTACAGGATGCTGCAAAAAAGACATTGGAAATGCTTTTGTCAATTTTGAATCTTGATTTAATCCGTAAGGATATAGAATTTGCTCGTATATATAAAGAAATTCTATATGCTTCAGAAGGAATGCTGAAGTATTGGTACAGAACAGGAAATTATGATGTAACAGCTTTTGAGCAGGAATATCTGGAAATGATAAATCATTGGGAAATGGTTTATGGAAAGGGGACGGAAAATGACCGAAAACAGTTATAAGACACCTTGTGGCTGCATCCATTATTTTGTAAATATAATAGACAAGCAGAAAACTACGTTAGTGTTTTTGCCGGGACTTACAGCAGATCACAGGCTTTTTGAGAAGCAGATAGAATATTTTTATAATAAACAGAATGTGTTTGTATGGGATGCACCATCACATGCATTATCCAGACCATTTACGAATAATTACAGTCTGTCTGACATGGCAGAATGGCTTTATGAAATCTTAGTAAAAGAAGAAATTTATAATCCTATCATTATCGGTCAGTCTATGGGTGGATACCTGGCTCAAATGTATATGGAATTATATCCGGATAAGATAAAGGGGTTTATCTCCATTGATTCTGCACCGCTTCAAAAGTCTTATATGACAGCAATGGAAATATGGCTTCTTGAAAGAGCAGAGCCATTATATAAGATATATCCATGGAAAGCACTTCTTAGGGCAGGTTCAAGAGGGTGCGCAGAGACGGATTATGGTCAGAAGCTTATGCGAAAGATGATGATGTCCTATGATTCAGAGCCTAAAGAATATGCAAGGCTTGCCGGTTTTGGTTATAGAATGCTTGCTGAGGCAATCAAAGCAGACCTGCAATATCGTATCAGTTGTCCGGCACTTCTTATCTGTGGCGAAAAGGATAAAGCGGGCTCAGCCAAAAGCTACAATAAAAAATGGCATCAGAGAGAAGGTTTACCGCTTAAGTGGATAAAGAATGCTGGTCATAATTCCAATACCGACCAGCCGGATGAAGTAAACAGACTTATAGAAAGATTTATCAGAGAAGTAGAAAGGAAATGAGTGTCAGGATGAAATTAAATATACAGTGGAAAAAAGTATTGTATGGAATTATATTGATTGTTATTGGCATAATATTGGCTGCTCTGCATTTTATTGTACCTGGAGATGGTATCAGAGATTTCATTTCCGGCATTATTGCAGTTATATCGGTATTGGTAATATTAGCAGGAACTTATATGACGTCAAGCGGAATTAAAAACTGTAAATGAATAATGCTTGCAAAGAATGTAAGTATGTCCTGGTTGATTGTAACTAGTATATGAGAGGTATATGATAATATTTTACAATGATTTTAGTTGACAGTCAGAAAATGAGATTATACAATTAATTCGACAAATGTTAAGAGTATATATTGGGTATATTAGATTGGTGTGTTCAATATATTTTCTTAATATACAATATATTAAAAGTGAGGTGACGATAATGGACGGGCATGATAGTCCTCGAATAGGGAACAATGACATAGATTATAAGCCGACAAAGCTATTGTCTGCGTTTCTTAAGGGACGTGTGCAATAGTCTGTTAAAGTCGCGTATTTTCTAATCTTAGTCATTGTTCTTGCCAGAATGAAAGGAGAATAATGATGAATAAGATTCTATCAAATGTAGTTATACATAAGGATTATAGCAAGGATATTGTTAGAGTCCTTAGAAGTAGTAAATCTGATGAATTAATCCGCAGGAAGTTATCTAAATATCACGAGAATGATATAGCAGATGCAATTAAGCTTTTGGACAAAGATACAAGAATAAGGCTTTACAAGATTCTTGGTGTAGACTGGACGGCAGAGATTTTCTCATATCTGGAAGATACACCTGAATACATTGAAGAATTTATGACAGAATTATCTGTAGATGAGGCGGCAGATGTCCTTGAAAAAATGGATGCTGATGATGCTGTAGATATTCTTGATAATGTATCAGAAGAAGAAAGACAGGCACTTATATCACATATGGAAAAGGATGCCAAAGATGATGTATGTCTGATTTATTCATATGACGATGATGAGATTGGCAGTAAGATGACTACTAATTTCATATGCATAAACAATAAGCTTACAATAAAAGAAGCTATGAAAGAGCTTGTTGCACAGGCAGAAGAAAATGATAACGTCAATACAATATATGTGGTTGATGATAATAACATATATTATGGTGCAATAGATTTAAAAGATCTTATTGTAGCAAGAGATTACCAGAAGCTTGAGGATATAATAAGTACATCATATCCATATGTATATGCTCACGAAAAGATGAGCGAATGTATCGAAGATTTAAAGGATTACAGCGAAGATTCAATTCCAGTATTAAATAAAGACAAAGAAATAATAGGTGCTATCACATCTTCTGATATCATAGAAGCGGTAGATGAAGAGATGAGCGATGATTATGCAAAGCTTGCCGGTTTGACAGAGGAGAATGACCTTACAGAGGGGCTTTTTGCAAGTATGAAGAAAAGGCTTCCATGGCTTATTCTGTTACTGTTCCTTGGTATGGGAGTATCATCTGTAGTTGGCATATTTGAAAATGTAGTGTCACAGCTTGCGATTATTGTATGCTTCCAGTCACTCATACTTGATATGGCAGGAAATGTTGGAACACAGTCACTTGCCGTTACAATCAGAGTTCTTATGGACGAAGATATATCAGCTAAGCAGAAGCTTGAATTTGTGTTAAAAGAGATGAGAATTGGTTTTGCTAATGGCTTGCTGCTTGGTTCTATGGCATTTATATTACTTGGAATATATATTACCCTTGTTAAGGGCAAGCCAGTACATTACGCATTTGCAATATCGGGCTGTGTAGGTGTATCATTATTGCTGGCAATGCTTATATCAAGTCTTATTGGTGTGCTTACACCAATGTTCTTCCATAAGATAAAGATAGACCCGGCTGTAGCTTCGGGTCCACTTATAACAACAATTAATGATCTTGTTGCGGTTGTTACATATTATGGACTGGCTGCGGTTGTGCTTATCGGTATGCTTCATATAACAGGATAAATGATATATAAATGATACCAGAATTGTGTAAGTGCGTAGCACGGAACAATTCGTAGGTATCAAAGTCGGGGGCTTTTGACCCAGACATCATATAAATATAATTATAGAAAGGAAGTCTGCTATGAGTGATATATTAGAGGTTATTAAGACAAGAAGAAGCGTAAGAAAGTATAAAAGTGATATGGTTCCTGCGGAGATTATAGATAAAATTATTGAAGCGGGAACATATGCGGCTACAGGAAAGGACAGACAGTCGCCAATTATACTTGCAGTTACTGACAAGGAATTAAGAGATAAGCTTTCTAAGATGAATTCTAGAATAATGGGAAAGTCAGAAGATTTTGATCCATTTTATGGTGCACCAGTTGTGCTTGTTGTTCTTGCTGATAAGAGTATGCCTACATATATATATGATGGTACTCTGGTTATGGGGAATCTTATGCTTGAGGCACACGCACTTGGTGTGGATAGCTGCTGGATACATAGAGCTAAGGAAGAATTTGAGAGCGAAGAAGGCAGAGAGATACTTAAATCACTCGGCATAGAAGGTGATTATGAAGGAATCGGACATTGTATACTAGGTTATGTAGATGGAGAAGAACCTCAGTGTCACCCAAGAAAAGATAACTGGGTATACAGAGCATAGCTTTTAATATTTTGATGAAATTATACATTTAATAGTTTTGCAAATTGATATTTAACAGATAAAAATGCAGGAAAAAGAAATGGAAGAATAAAGAAACTGATAGAAAAGGAGATTAAGATATATGGTTAAACACGTTATATTGTGGAAGTTAAAGGAAGAACTTACAGCAGAAGAGAAGGAAAATGTAAAGGTAGGTATTAAGGAAGGTCTTGAAGGACTTGCAGGAAAAGTGCCTGGTCTTGTAGATGTAAAGGTTAATATCAATGGTTTGCCAACATCAACGGTAGATGTTATGCTTGATACAACATTTACAGATGCAGATGCTCTTAAGGCATATAGCACTAATCCGCTTCATGTTGCAGTAGCAGACGGAAAGGTACGCCCATATACGGCAGTAAGATCCTGCCTTGATTATGAAGTGTAGAATTAATTGTTGAATAAACTTCAGAAATTGAATCATAATAATTTTTTAAAATGGAAAAATAAAGTTATGGATTGACACGATTCATAAGTATATGCTATTATTAATTTATATGAATATATTAAAGACTGGGAAAGAGACTTCTTTTCATGGAACCTGACAGGAAAGTGATGCCACCGACTGAAAGCATACACAGGGAATTGTCAAGAGGAACACTCTGGAGTTGAATATCTGAATTATATCAATGCCCTTGGAATGTGTTATGAAATGCGTATGCATACAGCTGTTATAGACAGGCAGGTGATATATGTAGGTTATTACGTTGTACGCGTTAAGTACTTAAAGAGGAATGATAAGAAGCCTGAGTAGTTAAGTTATTGATGACAAGTTTCTAGATGACAGCTATTCAGAAGCGGATTTCGTTCAATGCGGGTGGTACCGCGGATAATTATGTATTATTCGTCCCGGAATGCTGGTAAGGCATTCCGGGATTTTTTGCGTGCAGATAACGATTGCCACTAAGTTATATCGTTACAGCCTTTGCAGAAAGCAGGAACAATATATTTATCAGCTGCAACAAGACACACATTAACAATATAAAGCAATCAGAAAGGAGCTATTATCAAGATGGCAAACATTTACAGAGATGTCACATTACAGAATGTAAGTGAGAACGATATTGGAAAGCAGATGAAGGTATCAGGATGGGTTGAGAACATCCGTGATCATGGTGGAGTTTCATTCATCGATTTAAGAGATATGTACGGAGTATTACAGGTAGTTATCCGTGAACCAGAACTCTTAAAGGGTATTAAGAAGGAAGAATGTATCAGTATCGATGGTATTATGGAGCAGAGAGATGAGGAAACTTACAATCCTAAAATTCCATCAGGAACTATTGAACTTGAAGCTAAGAAGATTACAGTATTAGGACAGGTTTACCAGCAGGTTCCATTTGAAATCCAGACATCTAAGGAAGTAAGAGAGGATGTAAGACTTAAGTACAGATACTTAGACTTAAGAAACCCTAAGGTTAAGGATAATATGGTATTCCGTTCAAAGGTTATCTCATTCCTTCGTCAGAAGATGACAGATATGGGCTTCCTTGAAATCCAGACACCTATTCTTTGTGCTTCATCACCAGAAGGCGCAAGAGATTATATCGTTCCATCAAGAAAATATAAGGGCAAGTTCTATGCACTTCCACAGGCACCACAGCAGTACAAGCAGCTTCTTATGGTATCTGGTTTTGATAAGTATTTCCAGATAGCTCCTTGCTTCAGAGATGAAGATGCAAGAGCTGACCGTTCACCAGGAGAATTCTATCAGCTTGACTTCGAGATGAGCTTTGCTACTCAGGAAGAAGTATTTGCAGTTGGTGAAGAAGTGCTTACAGAGACATTTGCAAAGTTTGCACCAGAGGGTTCAGTTGTAACACAGGCTCCTTATCCAATTATAAGCTACAAGCAGGCTATGCTTGAATTCGGTTCAGATAAGCCAGACCTTAGAAACCCACTTAGAATTATAGATTTGTCCGATTTCTTCAATAAATGTACATTCAAGCCATTTCAGAATAAGACTGTAAGAGCTATCAATGTTCACGCTAAGCTTTCAAAGGGCCAGCACGAGAAGCTTCTTAAGTTCGCTACAGGAATTGGTATGGGTGGACTTGGTTACCTTGAGGTTCTTGAAGACCTTTCATATAAGGGACCAATTGATAAGTTCATTCCAGAAGAACTTAAAGGCGAAATCAGGGAACTTGCAGGACTTCAGGCAGGAGATACTATTTTCTTTATCGCTGATAAGGAAGATAAGGCTGCATTCTTTGCAGGACAGATTCGTAACGAACTTGGCACACGTCTTGATTTAATAGAGAAAAATGCATACAGATTCTGTTATGTAAATGACTTCCCTATGTTTGAAAGAGACCCAGAAACTAAGAAGATTGGTTTCACACACAATCCATTCTCTATGCCACAGGGTGGTCTTGAAGCACTTAATACTATGGATCCACTTGATATTCTTGCTTATCAGTATGATATCGTATGTAATGGTGTTGAATTATCATCAGGTGCTGTGCGTAACCATGATATGCAGATTATGGTTAAGGCATTTGAAATTGCCGGATATGATGAAGAAGTACTTAAGGCTAAGTTTGGAGCACTTTACAACGCATTCCAGTTCGGTGCACCACCACATGCAGGTATGGCACCAGGTGTTGACCGTATGATTATGCTTCTTAGAAATGAAGAGAATATCCGTGAGGTTATTCCATTCCCAATGAGTGGTACAGCACAGGATCTTATGTGTGGAGCACCTAATGAAGTGACAGAACAGCAGTTAAGAGAGGTTCATATTAAGGTCAGAGATTAATATGAAAGAAAGGATGGTATGTTATGGCTAATGTGATTAGTGATGAAACTATCGAATATGTAGGTATTCTTGCTAAGCTTGAGCTTTCTGAGTCGGAAAAAGAGGATGCCAAGAAGGATATGGCAAGTATGCTTGATTATATAGATAAGCTTGGCGAGCTTGATACAACAGGCGTTGAGCCTATGTCACACGTATTCCCTGTTAATAATGTTATGAGGGAAGATGTTGTTACTAACGGCGATGGAAGCAAGGCTACACTTGCCAATGCACCAGAAGCTAACGAATATGGATTTATAGTTCCAAAGACTGTTGAATAAGAAAGGGAAATGCTATGAGTTTATTAGATTGTACAGCCGTTGAACTTGCTGCAAAGATTAAGGCAGGTGAAGTGACAGCGGTAGAAGCTATGCAGGCTGTTGTTGCTCAGATTGAAAAGTCTGAAGACAAGCTTAACTGCTATGTGACATTTGACAAGGAAAAAGCATTACAGGCAGCAGCTAAGGCTGACGATGATATCAAGGCTGGAAAGCTTACGGGACCTTTAGCTGGTGTACCTTTTGCTATTAAGGATAATATGTGTACAGAAGGCATGCTTACAACATGTTCTTCTAAAATACTCGGTAACTTTGTTCCAACATTTTCTTCTGAAGCAGTTATAAAACTTCAGGAGGCAGGTGCAGTTATTATCGGTAAGACTAATATGGATGAGTTCGCCATGGGCTCAACAACAGAAACAAGTGCATTCGGAGCAACTAAGAATCCAAGAAATACAGAGCACGTTCCTGGTGGTTCATCAGGTGGTTCAGCTGCAGCAGTTGCAGCAAATGAATGCTTTGCGGCACTTGGTTCAGATACAGGTGGTTCTATAAGACAACCTGCATCTTACTGTGGTGTTGTAGGTATGAAGCCTACTTATGGTACTGTCTCAAGATATGGACTTATAGCTTATGGTTCATCACTTGATCAGATAGGACCATTATGTAAGGATGTAACAGACTGTGCTACTATTATGGAGGTAATAGCAGCAAAGGATGATAAGGATTCTACATCAGTAAAGAGAGAAGATACAGCATTTACAAAGGCTTTAGTAGATGATGTTAAGGGACTTAAGATAGGTATTCCAAGAGATTACTTTGGAGATGGACTTGATCCTGAGGTTAAGGAAGCTGTTATGTCGGCAGCTAAGGTGCTTGAAGAAAAGGGTGCCATAGTTGAAGAATTCGACTTAAGCCTTGTAGAGTACGCTATACCTACTTATTATACAATAGCTGCCGCTGAGGCAAGCTCTAACCTTGAGAGATTCGATGGTGTTAAGTATGGTTACAGGACAAGTGAGTATGATGGTCTTCACAATATGTACAAGAAGACACGTTCAGAGGGCTTTGGACCTGAGGTTAAGAGAAGAATAATGCTTGGTTCATTCGTACTCAGCTCAGGCTATTATGATGCTTACTATTTAAAAGCATTAAGAGTAAAGGCTCTTATTAAGAAAGCATTTGATGAAGCATTTGCAAAGTATGATGTAATACTTGGACCTGTTGCACCAACAACTGCACCTAAGATAGGCTCATCTTTAGCAGACCCTATCAAGATGTATCTTGGCGATATATATACAATATCAGTTAACCTTGCAGGTCTTCCAGGAATAAGTGTACCTTGTGGAAAGGACTCTAAGGGGCTTCCAATAGGTGTACAGCTTATAGGTGACTGCTTTAAGGAAAATAATATAATACGTGCTGCATACTCATATGAGCAGGCACGAGGAAGATTTGAATAAGGAGGAGGTCAGGCAATGAAAGATTATGAAGTAGTTATTGGTCTTGAAGTTCACGTTGAGCTTGCTACAAAGACTAAGATATTCTGTGGCTGCTCAACAGCATTTGGTGGAGCACCTAATACACATACATGCCCTGTTTGTACAGGTATGCCAGGTTCTCTTCCGGTTCTTAACAAGAAGGTAGTAGAGTATGCTATGGCAGTTGGTCTTGCAACTAACTGTTCTATAACAAGAGACTGCAAGTTTGATAGAAAGAATTATTTCTATCCTGATAATCCACAGAATTATCAGATATCACAGCTTTATCTGCCTATATGCCGTGATGGACATGTAGACGTAAAGCTTGAAGATGGAACAGAAAAGTCTATAAGAATCCACGAGATTCATATGGAAGAGGATGCAGGTAAGCTTATACATGATGAGTGGGAGGATGTATCCTATGTAGACTATAACCGTTCAGGTGTGCCTCTTATAGAAATCGTATCTGAGCCAGATATGAGAAATGCAGAAGAGGTTATTGCTTATCTTACTAAGTTAAGAAATACTATCCAGTATCTTGGAGCATCTGACTGCAAGTTACAGGAAGGTTCCATGAGAGCTGATGTCAATCTTTCTGTAAGAGAAAAAGGCAGCACTGAATTCGGTACAAGAACAGAAACTAAGAATCTTAACTCATTTTCAGCTATCCAGAGAGCTATTGAGGCTGAAACAGCCAGACAGATAGATATAATTGAAGCTGGTGGACAGGTTGTTCAGGAAACAAGAAGATGGAATGATGATAAGGAATATTCTTATGCTATGCGTTCTAAAGAGGATGCACAGGATTACAGATATTTCCCAGACCCAGACCTTGTACCAATCCACATAAGCGAAGAATGGCTTGATACTATTAAGGAAGCACAGCCTGAGTTTAAGGATGAGAAAATGCTTCGTTATAAGGAAGAATTCGGAATTCCTGATTATGATATCAATATGATTACTGATTCTAAGAAGCTTGCTGATATATTTGAAGAAACAACAGCTTTATGCAATAAGCCAAAGAAAGTATCTAACTGGCTTATTACAGAGACTATGCGTATTTTAAAGGAAAAGAATATGGATCCTGAGGATATCACATTCTCACCTAAGAGTCTTGCAAGAATTATTGAACTTGCAGATGAAGGCTCTATTAACAGTAATGTTGCTAAGGAAATATTTGAGAAGATATTTGACGAGGATATTGATCCGGATAAGTATATTGAGGAAAATGGACTTAAGCAGGTTAATGACGAAGGTGCACTTAAGGCAACAGTTGAGAAGGTTATAGCTGATAATCCACAGTCGGTAGCTGATTATAGAGCAGGTAAGGAGAAGGCTATCGGATTCCTTGTAGGCCAGACTATGAAGGCTATGCAGGGTAAGGCTAATCCGGGAATGGTTAATAAGCTTTTAAAAGAGATGCTGTAGATTTTAGGAATATGTTTAACAAAGACGATGTGGAAAGCGGCAAGGTGCAGAGTGCGGCGGACGGACGATTGGAGAAATCGGCGGAAGCAACAAAGACACGTTTGCACTGAGTGTCGCTCGCAGCGGTACTAAAGCACTAAAGGATAGCGCTTAAGTGCCGGCGGCTCCCCATCGTCTTTTTATGCTTCTGCCGGTTTCTCCAATCTGTGCGTTGGCGGACTGCGATGGTTGCGGGGGTGGAGGGGTGAACATATTTTGTTAAATGTATTTGGAGATAGACAGATAAACAGAAAGAGAGGGGGGTACCGCCTCTCTTTTTTGATGAAAGTATACTAAAATATATATTTGGATTTATATGTTTGGGGTTATTCTGTGTGGGTTATTCCACTGTTTAGTGTGAATTATTTCACTTGGGTTATTAGGCTTGTGGGGGCTCGGTGTGTGAGCTGTAGTTGTCTACAGTGTCACCTATGACGGGTGACATTCCTACGAATTCACAGCCGTATGCGTAGAGGTCTGAGTTATCTATTGGCTGACAGCGGATGATTTTGACAACACAGTTTATTGGGTCTTTTTCATCATCTAACTGTAACACAGCATCAAAATAGAAATCTAAAGGTAAAATGCTTTTTGAGCGAAATCCGATTCCACCTTTTGATATATCAGTTATATTTATAGGTGAGTCGAGATTTCTTATATTGATGTAATCCTGATTAAAAAGCTTAGACACATTTAATGTTAAATTCGCCTTGTGGCGGTTATAGCGTCTTTTTTCAATACCATCATTCATAGTACAATCCTCCATCTACAATTGCGTATAATAATAATCTGAATACATAAAAAAGTTGAATAAATAAAACATATTGTATAAAGATTTTCTATAATAATACAATTTTTAAGAATAATATGCAAGTATTGTCTATTGATTTTGGTAGTGTACTGTTATATAATTTTTAATTGTTGAGTGTATAATTAAATTCACTATTACTATAATTTAAAAGGATGGATGCGATCATGGAAAAGTTTAAGTTACTTTATGAAGGCAAAGTAAGAGAAGTGTATGATATAGGAGATAAGCTTGTTATAGCGGCAACAGATCGTATATCAGCATTTGACCACATTTTAAAGAATAAGGTCACAGATAAGGGTGCAATTCTTACTCAGATGTCTAAATTCTGGTTTGATTATACTAAGGATGTTATTCCTAATCATATGATATCTGTTGATGTTAATGATATGCCGGAATTCTTCCAGAATGAAAAGTATGCAAGAAGAAGTATGATGTGCAAGAAGTTAACTATGCTTCCAATCGAGTGCATCGTTAGAGGATATATAACAGGAAGTGGCTGGGCAAGCTATCAGAAGAATGGTACAGTCTGTGGAATTAAGCTTCCGGAAGGTCTTGAAGAGTCAGAGAAGCTTCCTGAGCCAATCTATACACCAAGTACTAAGGCTGAGGTTGGTGACCATGATGAGAATATCTCATTTGAGCAGAGTATTGAGGTATTAGAGAAGAAGTTCCCAGGTAGGGGCCTTGAATATGCAACTAAGATTAAGGATGCTACAATAGCACTTTATAAGAAGTGTGCAGAATATGCTTTAAGCAAGGGAATTATTATTGCTGATACTAAGTTTGAATTTGGTCTTGATGAGAATGGCGAAGTTGTAATCGGTGATGAAATGCTTACACCAGACAGCTCACGTTTCTGGCCATTAGAAGGATACAAGAAAGGACAGGGACAGCCATCTTACGATAAGCAGTTCGTTAGAAACTGGCTTCTTGCTAACCCTGATAGTGATTATCTTCTTCCAGATGATATCATTAACAAGACAGTAGAAAAGTACAAAGAGGCATATAAGCTTCTTACAGGTGAAGATTTCTAATTTGATTACATTGCTAATACGAATACTAAGACAGAGGTATATATGAACGACAGTTATATTGATGACAGAAAGCTTCACGAAGAATGTGGAGTGTTTGGCGCATATGACTTTGATTGCGGAGATGTTGCGTCAACGATATATTATGGCTTGTTTGCATTACAGCACAGAGGACAGGAAAGTTGTGGTATCGCTGTGAGTGATACAGAAGGCCCTAAGGGAAAGGTCCTTTCCCACAAGGATATGGGACTTGTGAATGAAGTGTTTAATTCTGAGAATTTAGAGAAGTTAAAGGGTAACATCGGTGTTGGACACGTCCGTTATTCTACAGCAGGAAGTTCTACAAGAGAAAATGCACAGCCACTTGTATTAAATTATGTTAAGGGTACACTTGGAATGGCACATAATGGTAACCTTCTTAATGCGGTTGAATTAAGGGAAGAACTTTCATATACAGGTGCTATATTCCAGACTACAATTGATTCAGAAGTTATTGCGTATTTAATAGCGAGAGAAAGACTTAATACACCTACGGTAGAAGAAGCTGTTAAAAATGCTATGAAGAAGATTAAGGGTGCATACTCGCTTATAGTGATGAGTCCTAGAAAGCTTATCGGAGCAAGAGATCCATTTGGTTTCAAGCCTCTTTGTATAGGAAAGAGAGACAATACATATTTCTTATCATCAGAGACCTGTGCACTTGATACAGTAGGTGCTGAGTTTATAAGAGATGTACGGCCAGGAGAGATAGTTACAATAACTAAAGATGGGATACAGTCAGATACATCACTCTGTCAGAAGAATACAGCAAGGTGTATATTTGAATATATATATTTTGCAAGACCTGACAGCAGGATAGATGGTATGGGAGTATATGAATCAAGAGTTAATGCTGGTCGTATACTTGCAAAGACACATCCAGTAGAAGCAGATTTGGTTGTCGGTGTTCCAGAATCAGGAAATCCAGCAGCACTTGGTTATTCTATGGAGTCAGGTATTCCTTATGGTAATGCTTTTATAAAGAATAATTATGTCGGAAGAACATTTATTAAGCCAAAGCAGGAGCAGAGAGAGTCTAGCGTTAAGGTTAAACTTAACGTGTTGAAAGAGGAAGTCGCAGGCAAGAGAGTGGTTATGATAGATGATTCTATTGTAAGAGGAACAACAAGCCGCAGAATTGTTAATCTTTTAAGACAGGCGGGGGCTAAGGAGGTACATGTAAGAATAAGTTCTCCAGCATTCCTTCATCCTTGCTATTTTGGTACTGATATACCATCAGAGGATCAGCTTGTAGCATCAGGAAGAACAGTTGATGAAATCTGCAAGTACATAGAAGCAGATTCTCTTGGCTATCTTGAAACAGATAAATTAAGTGAAATGATATGTAATCAGACAGGCTTCTGCGATGCCTGTTTTACAGGTAATTATCCAATTGAACCACCAGAAATAGATATTCGTGGCGAGATGGGTTAAAATAACCGGATTGGGAGGGTAAAGCCCTCCCTTTTTGTGTAATAGGGAATCGCGGTAGAATTTACTGTTACGTAAAAAAGCACTATATGCCGATGATATACATTCATGCGATGATATGGTTTGTCACAAACGACTATGCTTGCTATTGGAATATGCTTTGCACGTTTTTTAAAATTTCAATATTAATACCGGGGAGAATAATTAATGAAGAATAGCGGTCAGGATAATAATTACAAGACTAATAATAATCAAGACGATAAACAGAATAATAATCAAGAGAATAATAATCAGGACAGATTAATTAAACAGATAAAATTTATAGAGGAGATTGATAAAGAGAAACTTATAGGAAGACAGACATATCTTGCAGATGCTTCAAGGAAAGAAAATGATGCTGAACACGCGTGGCATATGGCAATTATGGCGGTGCTGTTAAGCGAGTATTCTAATGAAAAGATTGATGTGTTAAAGACTATGACAATGCTTCTTATACACGATATAGTAGAGATTGATGCTGGTGATACTTATGCATATGATGAGGATGGCAAGAAGACGCAGAGGCAGAGAGAATTAACTGCTGCAGACAGAATATTCGGACTTCTTCCAAGTGATCAGGCTGGATATATGAGAGGGCTTTGGGACGAATTCGAGGAAAGAAAGACACCTGAGGCAAAGTTTGCAAGGACGCTTGATAATATACAGCCTGCAATGCTTAATAATGCTTCGGGTGGAAGAAGCTGGGAAGAAAAAGGTGTTCATTTAAACCAGATACTTAAAAGGAATGAGAATACTAAAGATGGTTCAGAGACTTTGTGGGATTATGCGTATAACAATTTTATCAAGCCAAATGTTGAAAAGGGAAAAATAAAAGAGGACTGACATCATATTGAATGAATAGAATATATATGGTACAATCTAATAAGTAGTGTTCAGTATATTCTATATATGCTGTATTGATGGTTAATAATAGCCGGCTACAATTATAAGAATTATGACAATTTAAGAAAGGCGGATTGCAGGAATGAACGACAGATATCAGACACCACTTGCAGAAAGATACGCAAGCAAAGAGATGCAGTACATTTTCTCTCCAGATATGAAGTTTAAGACATGGAGAAAGTTATGGATTGCATTAGCTGAAACAGAGGCAGAATTAGGACTTCCAATCACACAGGAGCAGATTGATGAACTTAAGGCTCATCAGGATGACATTAACTATGAAGATGCGAAGAAGCGTGAGAAGGAAGTACGTCACGATGTTATGTCACATGTATATGCTTATGGTCTTCAGTGTCCTAAGGCTAAGGGAATAATTCATCTTGGTGCTACATCTTGTTATGTTGGTGATAATACAGATATCATAATTATGACAGAGGGCTTAAAGCTTGTTCGTAAGAAGCTTGTTAATGTTATTAACGAACTTTCTAAGTTTGCTGACAAATATAAAGCACAGCCTACACTTGCTTTCACACATTTTCAGCCAGCACAGCCAACAACAGTTGGAAAGAGAGCGACATTATGGCTTAATGAATTAGTTATGGATTTAGAAGATCTTGACTATGTATTATCAACAATGAAGCTTTTAGGCTGTAAGGGAACAACAGGTACACAGGCTTCATTCCTTGAATTATTCAATGGAGATCAGGATAAGATTCGTCAGATAGATAAGAAGATTGCCACAAAGATGGGCTTTGAGGCGTGTGTTCCAGTATCAGGACAGACATATTCAAGAAAGGTTGATACAAGAGTTCTTAATGTTCTTGCAGGCATTGCTGCATCAGCACATAAGTTCTCTAATGATATAAGATTATTACAGCACCTTAAGGAAGTTGAAGAACCATTTGAGAAGTCACAGATAGGTTCATCAGCTATGGCATATAAGAGAAATCCTATGAGAAGTGAACGTATGGCTTCACTTGCAGATTATGTACTTTGTGATGCCCTTAACCCAGCTATAGTATCAAGCACACAGTGGTTTGAAAGAACACTTGACGACTCAGCTAATAAAAGACTTTCTGTACCAGAAGGCTTCCTTGCAGTTGATGGAATACTTGATCTTTACCTTAATGTTGTTGATGGACTTGTTGTATATGACAAGGTTATTATTAAGCATATGATGGCAGAGCTTCCATTTATGGCTACAGAGAACATTATGATGGATGCAGTTAAGGCTGGTGGAGACAGACAGGAACTTCACGAAAGAATAAGAGAACTTTCAATGATAGCTGGCAAGAGAGTTAAGCAGGAAGGTCTTGATAATAATCTTCTTGAGCTTATTGCAGATGATCCAATGTTTGGAGTTACTCTTGAAGAGCTTCAGGCTAAGCTTGACCCAATTAAGTATGTTGGACGTTCAAGAGAGCAGGTTGATGAATACCTTGCAGATGTTATTAAGCCAATACTTGATGATAACTCAGATATACTTGGTCTTACAGCTCAGATTAATGTATAAATCGTATATATCAGATTGAGGTATATATCAGATAAATGTATATATAAGTAACATTGTCAGGTTAAATAAGAACTATAATTATAATAATGACTGCTGCATTAAATGTATATGAATATGTGGCGGTCATTATTATTCATATTGAATGCACTGGTATAAAAGTCTGTAAGTGCCGCAAAACAAGCCATTTTTTCTACGGATAATAAAAAAAGAAAAAATTGTATTTTTTTTGCGTTTTTTTGAAAAAAGTAGTTGACAAATAGTGCATTTTAATATTATAATAGCGAAGCAGTGTTCGTGAGACACGAAACACTAACAAAGCGAACGGGATCTTAGCTCAGCTGGGAGAGCATCTGCCTTACAAGCAGAGGGTCACAGGTTCGAGCCCTGTAGGTCCCACTTAGGACATTAAGTCCTAATGTATGTGGTTTGCATACAATATAATATATGGCGAGATAGCTCAGTTGGCTAGAGCACACGGTTCATACCCGTGGTGTCGTGGGTTCAAATCCCTCTCTCGCTACTACTGTAAAAGAACGCGTTTGCGTTCTTTTTTTATGTAATTTTATTACAAAAATAGTGGTTTCATTGTGCAGTATCTGTGGACTAATTGTGAAATGTGCACAAGCAAAATATGTTATTATTGTAAATATCGGTGAAATTACATAAAACATCTTGAAAAATCAAATACAATATGCTATTTTAAATACACCATTACAAATACTTTTTACAAGATTATTTTTTTTCATATTGAATTCATCAATTATTTTAATTATAGGTGAATTCTCCCTCCTTTCATCATAGCATAAGCAGCTATGAATTTTGCCCCTTATGAGAGAACGGCTCATAAGGGGATTTTTTTATGTAATAGGAAATTCTATTAGAATTTCCTATTACATAAAAGGCACTATGTGCCGATGATGAGCACTCGCACGAAGAAGTAGTTTGCCGCAAGCGACCGTGCTCGGCGCAGGAATGTGCTTTGCACATTCTTTTTATTTATAAAATGGTAATACTTTGCATCTTGACATAATGCGTGTTATTAAGATAAATTATAATTAAGTTTAACGAAACTAACTATAATTAGAGAGGACATATCGATGATAAAGAAACAATTAATTCAGACAATACCTGAGAGTAAAAAATATATAGCAGGAAATGTCATATTCCAATGGCTGGCTCTGGTTTCTAATATTGTGCTTATGACGATAATAACAACATTTATTGCGGGCCTTATAGATGGTGGCAGTGGAATAGGAAAATATAATTTTTCTAGTATGGCAGCTATGGTGATAAGTCTTATAGTATGCGTTATTGTAAGGGCAGTTTGTAATATTGGTTCATCAAAGATGAGCTATCTGTCATCTAAGACAGTAAAGAGAAATTTAAGACAGATGATATATGAAAAGCTTCTTCGTATGGGAGCATCATATAATGAGAAGGTTAAGACATCAGAACTTGTACAGGTTACAGTTGAAGGTGTAGACCAGCTTGAAACATATTTTGGAGCATATATGCCCCAGTTTTTTTATGCTATGCTTGCACCGCTTACATTATTTGTTTACATATGCACTATAAATGTGGTTTCGGCAGTAGTTCTGCTTATATGCGTACCGCTTATACCAATATCAATTGCATTTGTGCAGACCTGGGCCAAGAAGCTTTTATCTAAATACTGGTCACAATATACAGCTCTTGGCGACACATTTTTGGAAAATCTTGAAGGGCTTACAACTTTAAAGATATATCAGTCAGATGATTATAAGAACATACAGATGAACGAGGAGTCAGAAAAGTTCAGAAAGATAACAATGAAAGTGCTTACAATGCAGCTTAATTCTATTACAATAATGGATTTTGTTGCATATGGAGGAGCAGCTCTTGGAATTATTCTTTCTGTGATGCAGTTTAGGGCTGGTAATATTAATCTGGCAGGCTGTCTTCTGATTATACTTTTATCAGCGGATTTTTTTATTCCAATGCGACAGCTTGGCTCATTCTTTCATATAGTTATGAATGGAATGGCGGCAAGTGATAAGATATTTAATTTTCTTGCACTTGAGGAAGAGGATAAAGGAAGCAATGAGTTTCCGGCCAATGAAAATATAGAATTAAAAAATGTACATTTTTCGTATGAGAAAGACAGGGAAATTCTTAAAGGTGTTGATATGACATTTTCTGATAAGAGCTTTACAGCGATTGTCGGTGAGAGCGGCTGTGGTAAATCAACGCTTGCAGGAATACTTATGCACCGCAATAAGGGTTATACAGGAGATATCAGGATTGGAAGTGAGAAGCTTTCTGATATAAGCGAGGCTTCACTAATGCAAAATGTTACATATATAAGTCATCAGAGCTATCTGTTTAAAGGTACGATAAGGGATAACCTTATTGTTGCTTATCCGGAAGCGACAGATGAGCATATGTTAGATGTTCTTAAAAGAGTTAATCTATATGACTTTGTTATGTCTGAGGGCGGACTTGATATGAAGCTTAATGAACAGGCTTCTAATCTTTCGGGTGGACAAAGGCAAAGACTTGCACTTGCAAGGGCACTTATGTATGACAGAAATATATATATATTTGATGAGGCAACTTCTAACATTGATATGGAGAGCGAAGACGATATTATGAGAGAGGTGCTTAATCTTGCAAAGACTAAAACAGTGATTCTTATATCTCACAGACTTGCTAATGTAGTTAATGCAGACAATATATATGTGCTTGAAGCTGGCAGAGTTGCAGAGGCTGGAAAGCATAATGAGCTTTTAGCAAAAAATGGAGTATATTCAAGATTATGGAATGTACAGTATGAGCTTGAGAATTACGGTTTTAAAGATAATGTTGAAAAAAGAACATCAGGAAATGAGGCATAAATATGGGCAAGGTGGATAATAATAAGCATATTGTTAATAGTTCAGACGGAAAATCCGGACGTAGTGGATTAAATGTAATGTTAAGGCTTATAGGTCTTGTAAAACCGCTTGCTGGTTATATGGCGGTGGCAATTCTTATGGGACTTGCAGGACATTTATGTGCTTCTTTTATAACAATATTCGGTGGTTATGCAATACTCGATGTATTAGGGTATGATACAGGACTCACACTTGGTGTGATATTCGTGTGCGTAATTGTGTTCGCACTTGTAAGGGCAGGTTTCAGATATGCAGAACAGTCGTGTAATCATTTTATAGCATTTAAGTTACTTGCAATAATAAGAGATAAAGTATTCAGGGCATTAAGAAAGCTTTGTCCAGCCAGGCTTGAGGGCAGGGACAGAGGCGACCTTATATCTATAATAACTTCGGATATAGAGCTTCTTGAGGTGTTCTACGCACATACAATATCACCTATTGCGATAGCTGTATTGTATACAATAATTATGTGTTGTTATATAGGCTCATTTCACTGGTCGCTGGCACTTATTGCACTTATAGCATATATATGTGTAGGTGTTGCGATACCGTGTATTGTATCTAAGGCAAGCGGAGATGATGGTTTAAGATACAGAACTAAGTCGGGAGAACTCAGCAGCTTCGTACTTGAAAGCCTAAGAGGTGCTTCTGAGACAATACAGTACAGTAATGGCACTAAACGACTTGAACTTATGAATGGCAGGACGGATGATTTATCAGAAGATGCAAGAAGAATGAAGAATGTGTCTGGTGTTAATACAGCGGTTACTAATGTGTGTATACTGGTATTTGACATAATTATGCTTCTTGCAGGTGTTAAGCTTTATTATGCCGGTATTATAGGCTTTGATGGTGTACTCCTTACTACTATTGCATTATTCTCATCATTTGGACCGGCAGTGGCGCTGGCGGCGTTAGGAAGTACATTGCAGAGTACATTTGCGGCAGGTAACAGAGTTCTTGATATATTAGATGAAGAACCGGTTATAGAGGAACTTACGGGTAATAAAGAAATTGAATTTGAAGGTATTAATGCGGAAGATGTTACATTTGCCTATGGACAAGAAACTATACTTGATAATTTCAGTATTGATATTAAGAAGGGTGAAATAACTGGAATAATAGGAAAGAGCGGAAGTGGAAAGTCAACGCTCCTTAAGCTGTTTATGCGTTTCTGGGATACAGATAAAGGAAGAATAAGTATTTCAGGCAGTGATATTAAGAATATTAACACTTCTAACTTAAGGGATATGGAAGGTTTTATGACACAGGATACACATCTGTTTCACGACAGCATAAAGAACAATATAAGAATTGCAAAGCTTGATGCGGCAGATGAAGAAATTGTGAATGCCTGCAAGAAAGCTTCCATACACGATTTTATACAGTCGCTTCCACAGGGCTATGATACACCTGTAGGAGAATTGGGAGATACACTTTCGGGAGGAGAGAAACAGCGTATAGGACTTGCGAGGGTATTTCTTCATAATGCACCTTTAATACTATTAGATGAGCCTACAAGCAATCTTGACAGTCTTAACGAGGCGGTTATCCTTAAATCGCTTAATGAGGAAAGACAGAATAAGACGGTTGTGCTGGTGTCACACAGACAGTCAACTATGAGAATTACGGATAAGATATATTCCGTAGAGAATGGGCGAATGAGTTAATAATTATGAAAAAGACAGATATTAATAAAAAGAGAGAAAAAGAGAAGCAGATGGTTTCTTATATGATAGCGTTATATTGTAAGAAAAATCATCATAATAAATATAATAAGGGCAGTATCAATAAAAATGGCTTGTGTGCTGAGTGTCAGGAGCTTGCTGAGTATGCAGGATTAAGAAGTGATAAATGCCCATTTATGGAAACTAAGACATTCTGTGCTAACTGCAAGGTACATTGCTATAATCAGGAGATGAGGGGAAAGATAAAAGCAGTAATGAGATTTTCAGGACCGAGAATGATGTTTCATCATCCGGTTGCGGCTATTCATCACATTGTTTCAACAATGCGTGAGAAGAGAAGGCTAAGAAAGGAAAGTGAATATTAAATATGAGAATTGAGGCGGTATATGGAGTGTTAATTCCTTTATTGGGAACAACACTAGGAGCAGCTTGTGTATTTTTTATGAGGAAGAATATGAAAGATGGGATACAAAGAAGCCTTACAGGCTTTGCATCCGGAGTTATGGTTGCGGCTTCCGTATGGAGTCTGCTTATTCCGTCAATTGAACAGTCGGAAAGTATGGGAAGGTTTGCGTTCGTGCCGGCACTTGTCGGTTTATGGGCTGGTATGCTGTTCTTGCTGCTGCTTGATAATATAACGCCTCATCTGCATATTAATAGTGAGGTTTCGGAAGGACCAAGAACTAATCTAAAAAAAACGACTATGCTTGTCCTTGCAGTGACAATTCATAATATACCTGAGGGAATGGCAGTTGGTGTTGTGTATGCTGGCTTTCTGCTTGGTAATTCAGGAATTACAGCAATGGCGGCACTTGTGCTGTCGATTGGAATAGCAATTCAGAATTTTCCAGAGGGAGCTATTATATCAATGCCGCTAAGAGCTAACGGGCTTGGAAGGGGAAAGTCATTTCTGTATGGATTTCTGTCAGGCGTGGTTGAACCTGTAGCTGCATTCGTAACGATACTGGCAGCAGGAATAATTACACCTGCAATGCCATATTTTTTAAGCTTTGCGGCTGGAGCTATGATATATGTTGTAGTAGAAGAGCTTATTCCGGAGATGTCACAGGGGAGACATTCTAATATCGGGGTAATTGCATTTGCGATAGGTTTTGGAATAATGATGATGTTAGATGTGGCATTAGGATAAATGTGTATTAGGAACTTGTAAATGTTACTAAAATGTGGTTTACTTATAAGGATATGATATTGATAGGCTTATGCGTACTGAGAAAGGTATGGTTATTAGATGAGAGTTGGATTGGGTTATGATGTTCATAAGTTAGTTGAAGATAGAAAGCTTATAATCGGTGGAGTAGAGATTCCTTATGAGAAAGGATTGTTAGGCCATTCAGATGCGGATGTATTATTACACGCAATTATGGATGCACTTTTAGGTGCTGCGGCACTTGGAGATATAGGAAAGCATTTTCCAGATACAGATGATGCTTACAAGGGCATATCAAGCATTAAGCTTTTAGAGGAAGTCGGTGAGCTTCTTGATAAGAATAATTATATAATCGAGAATATAGATGCTACAATTATTGCACAGAAGCCTAAAATGCGTCCTTATATAGATACCATGAGAGAGAATATTGCAAAGGCATTAAAGATTGATGTCAACTGTGTTAATGTAAAGGCGACAACAGAAGAAGGTCTTGGCTTTACAGGAACAGGTGAGGGGATATCCTCACAGGCTATATGCAGTCTTGTGTCAGTGTCTAATTATATATATGGTGATTCGGATATGACTAACTGTTGCAGCGGCTGTAATGGATGTGCTGCAAGAAGAACACAGGAGTAAGTCTGGTCACAGGATTACAATTGAGTAATTATTAGGAATTCAGCATATCTGATTGTGATTAAATATCATATAATAGATTAAGATTAATTAGTTAGGAAGTTATCAGATATGAAATATTTAGATTTTATAAAGCAGGAAATGGCTGTCATTATGGATAGGGATCCTGCGATTAAAAGTAAAATGGAAGTGTTCCTTTATCCAAGCTTCTGGGCATTATTAAAGTACAGAAAAGCCCATAAGCTTTATAAGAAAGGGCATTTCTACAGAGCAAGAAAGCTGTCACAAAGAACAGCAAGAAAGACAGGAATAGAAATCCACCCAGGTGCAACTATTGGCGAAGGGTTATTTATTGACCACGGACATGGTGTTGTCATCGGTGAAACTGCTATTATAGGAGATAATGTAACACTCTATCAGGGAGTTACGCTTGGTGGAACAGGTAAAGAGCAGGGCAAACGTCATCCGACACTTGGAAGCAACATAATGGTTGGTGCAGGTGCTAAGGTATTAGGTTCTGTGACTATAGGTGATAATTGTAAGATAGGTGCAGGTTCAGTAGTGCTAAAAAATGTGCCACCTAACTCAACAGTTGTAGGCGTCCCTGGCAGAGTTGTTATGAGAGGTGATGTAAGAGTGCTTGAAGATCTTGACCAGATACATCTTCCAGACCCGGTTATGAGCGATATAGAATATCTTAAGGAGCAGAATAAGAAGCTTAAGAAACGTATCGCACATCTTGAAAATCTTGTTAATGAGCCAAGAAATATAGAAGAATAGAAGATTAATTTTACCGACATAAAGAAAGGACTAAAGTTATTATGAAGATTTATAATACACTTTCAAGAAGTAAAGAAGAATTCGTGCCATTAGAAGAAGGCAAAGTTAAAATGTATGTATGCGGACCAACAGTGTATAACCTTATACATATTGGTAATGCAAGACCTATGATAGTGTTTGATACAGTAAGAAGATATCTTGAGTACAAGGGATATGATGTTAATTATGTATCTAACTTTACAGATGTGGACGATAAGATTATTAAGAAAGCTATCGAAGAAGGAGTTACAGCAGAAGAAATCTCTAAGCGTTATATTAAGGAATGTAAAAAGGATATGGCTGGAATGAATATTAAGCCAGCAACAACACATCCTCTTGCTACACAGGAAATTGACGGTATGATTGATATGATAAAGACACTTATCGATAAAGGTTATGCCTATGAGAAGAATGGTACTGTATATTACAGAACAAGACGTTTTGAGGGTTATGGAAAGCTTTCTAAGAAGAATATAGATGATTTAGAGGCTGGACATAGAGATGATGCACACAAGCTTAAGGTATCAGGTGAAGACGAGAAGGAAGATCCACTTGATTTCGTATTATGGAAGCCAAAGAAGGACGGAGAGCCTTATTGGGAGTCACCTTGGAGTGAAGGACGTCCGGGCTGGCATATAGAGTGTTCTGTAATGTCTAAGAAGTATCTTGCAGATGAGATAGATATTCACGCAGGCGGTGAGGATTTAATATTCCCGCATCACGAGAATGAAATTGCACAGTCAGAAGCTGCTAACGGAGTTCCATTTGCCAAGTACTGGATGCACAATGCATTCCTTAATATTGATAATAAGAAAATGTCTAAGTCATTAGGTAACTTCTTTACAGTAAGAGATATTTCAAAGGAATATGATTTACAGGTATTAAGATTTTTTATGCTTTCAGCACATTACAGGAATCCTATTAATTTCAGCCATGACCTTATGGAAGCAGCCAAGAACGGTCTTGACAGAATAATCACAGCAGTTACTAATCTTACACATCTTGAAAAGAGTGCTAAAGATAGTGCTATGACAGAAGATGAGAAGAAGGTAATAGATTCAACTAAAGACATTTATGGTAAATTTGAAGCTGCTATGGATGACGACTTTAATACAGCTGATGCAATATCAGCAGTATTTGAATTAGTTAAGCTTGCTAATTCTAATTCATCAGAGGACAATACTAAGGAATATATAACAGCACTAAAGGAAAGTATTGTTACACTTGCGGATATATTAGGACTTAAGGTTATTAAGGAAGAAGAACTTCTTGATGAAGATATAGAAGCACTTATCGCTGAAAGACAGCAGGCAAGAAAAGATAAGAATTTTGCAAGAGCTGACGAGATAAGAGATGAACTTATGGCTAAGGGAATTATTCTTGAGGATACAAGAGAAGGTGTCAGATGGAAGAGAGCATAAAAGATAACCTGACAAGTGATATATGGGATGTACTTGGACTAAAAAGTGTAAGTCCAAGACAGCTTTCCCCACTTGTTCTTGCGTATATAGGTGACAGTATATTTGACTTAGTAGTAAAGACTAAGATAGTTGCCGCTGGCAATACGCAGGTTAATAAGATGAACAGGGTGGCAAGCAGTATTGTCAAGGCTGAGTCACAGTCTAAGATGATAGGCTATCTTGAAGATAAGCTTACAGAGGAAGAAGAAAGTGTATACAAGAGAGGCAGAAATGCCAAATCCTACACATCAGCCAAGAATGCTTCCATAAGTGATTACAGAAGGGCGACAGGCTTTGAGGCACTTATGGGTTATCTATATTTGTCAGGGCGGTATGAAAGAATGTGCGAGCTTATTAAAGATGCACTTGACTGGCTTGAAAATGATAAGAAACGGGCATAAAAGAAAGGTTAGAATTCATAAATATGAGATATAAGGAATTAACATTTGAGGGACGTAATGCAGTCCTTGAGGCATTTCGTTCTGGAAAGACAATTGATAAGCTGTTTATTCTTGATGGCTGTCAGGATGGTCCTATAAAGAGTATTGTAAGAGAAGCTAAGAAGACTTCAACAATAATTAGCTATGTAGACAAGGAAAGACTTGACAGACTTGCTAATACAGGACACCATCAGGGCGTTGTTGCAATAGGTGCAGCTTATGAATATGCAGAAGTTGAAGATATATTAGAAGCTGCAAGAAGCAAGGGCGAAGCACCGTTTATATTCGTTCTTGATGAGATTGAAGATCCACATAATCTTGGTGCGATAATAAGAACAGCTAATCTTGCAGGAGCACATGGTGTTATTATCCCTAAGAGAAGAGCTGTAGGACTTACAGCGACAGTAGCAAAGACATCAGCAGGTGCAATTAATTACACGCCAGTAGCCAAGGTCACTAATATAGCCAACACTATTGAGGCATTAAAGAAAGAGGGGTTATGGTTCGTATGTGCAGATATGGGCGGCGAAACTATGTATAACCTTGATTTAAAAGGACCAATAGGCCTTGTTATAGGCAATGAAGGCAATGGCGTAAGCCGTCTTGTTAAAGAGAAATGTGATTTCGTTGCCTCAATTCCTATGAAGGGAGATATAGATTCTCTTAATGCTTCGGTTGCGGCAGGAGTTATGGCATTTGAAATAGTAAGACAGAGAATGATACAGTAATTATATATGCGGGCAGATGGGAATGGAGAATGGTATGAAGCATTATGAGTTGTATAAAGATGAAGAACTTGTAAGTATGTATCGTGATGGAGATGCCAGAGCCGTAGATGAGATTATGGAAAGGTATAAGAATCTTGTCAGAAAAAAGGCTAATGCTATGTATATAGTCGGCGGGGATAAAGACGACCTTATACAGGAGGGAATGATAGGGCTTTATAAGGCAGTCACAACATATGATGAGTTAAAAGCAGCTTCGTTTGCGACATTTGCCTCGCTATGTATTAACGGACAACTTATGAATGCAGTAAAAGCTTCTAATGCCAAGAAAAATACCCCGCTTAATTCCTATGTATCATTTGATACGCCAGCGAACAAATCAGATGATGATTCAGATATGAAGCTTGTGGATACATTAGTACACGACAGTGAACAAAATCCAGAAGCACTATACATTGACAGGGAAGTAACAGACAATCTTGAAGAAAAAGCCTTCGAGTCATTGAGCCCGTTTGAGAAACAGGTAGTAACACTTCTTATGGAAGGTAACGACTATATAAAAATAGCCGACCAGCTAGGCAAGACACCTAAATCAATAGACAACGCAATACAGCGTTCAAGAAACAAGATAAAAATAATTGTAGATTAGCTATAAATATACTTGATTAATCATTACAAAAATGATATAAATAGAATTGCTGTAAAATACAGCAGTTATGCTATTGTAGCTCAGTGGCAGAGCACTTCATTGGTAATGAAGAGGTCGGGGGTCCAATTCCCCTCAATAGCTTGCGCGAGTAACGAGTACAATACCACCGTCACATAATTCACAAATGTGACGGTGGTATTATATTATCATTCCAACCAACTCTACAGCTTGTCCAGTGTCGAGAGAACCAAAAAAATTTTCCACCGGGGTATGCTTGCATACATCGGTGGAAAATCTTTTTTGGTTCTCAAAGGCGCAGAGCGCCGCGCCAGACAATGCGAAGAATTGGCTGGTGTGACACTGTACAAGCGTCCGTTCGCCACCCCTCAACATTCACATATCTCCAATTCCATGTGTCACTACGTATTAGACGAGTACCGCGACAACAGAAATAGCAAAGCTATTACTGTTGCAATTAACCAAATCTATGCACACGCTTTTAGCCGTGTGCGTAGGCTGTTTGAATACCTAAATCAAGCATATGCTTTAAGTCACACGCAGACAGTCAAATTAAGTAAACTCACCTAACCACCACCGCCTGATAATAATACTTCTGATAATAAGTAACAAATTCCTCCATTGACCTCTCCACAATCCCATAAGTCGGGTCAGCCAATGTCACGACCCCTCTGTCAATATCATACCCCGCCAGTGCTGCACAATGCTCATTGCGAGGCCATGTAAATACAGTACCATCATCAAGTGTTACATCATTATACTTAACCTCAGGGTCATTATAATTATAGCTTGTCCATACAATAACAGGATGTCCAAGTGACAATTCGGTAAACAGATCCTCAACCGGTGAGTAACTCATTATGTATGCTGAATAAGACGAATTCTGGCTCTTTAAAAATGAGTTGGCGGCATTAGCAATAGCAGGAGCGAAACAGCCGCTGCCTGTTGTCTTCCACGGAGAACCCCAGAAATATTCAACGAAACACCCTTGCGTTACAGTGTCACGCATATCAAGATAATTTCTTGCAAGAGTTTCTTTATCAATGCCATAGCCAAGATAATTAAGCACCTCTGTCAATGATGTTATCTCACAGCCTGTTGGAAGTTCAGGATACTGGCTCACAAAAGGAATATCAAGGCTGAAAGAATTAGGATATTCGTAATTCTCTGCAGCTCTTGTAGTGTGTTCAAGTATTGCTGATTTAATTCTTTCCGGGTCAACAGAAAGAGTTTCAAGTGTGCTGTCAACATTTAACACAACAGTGTTGTCGTCCTCCTTTTGTTTGTGGTTATCACGGTAATATATGCCAATAACCAGACACAGGGCAGTAATAGATATAAGAAGTATAAAGGTTGTTAATATATTTTTTCGTTTCTTGTTATTTTTTTTGTTCTTAGCGGCTTTATTGTTACCTGCCATATATAAAATCCTTTTCCTTTATTAATAATTAATGTTAATTTCTTAATATATGTAGTTCCTTGGTGGGTTTATATCCGATTGTCATCATATAATGCACACCACGCACTGAGCACGTTAAGACAGTCTTTATTAAGCGTGTAGTCCGTTCGTGATACAGCTTTCTCGCAGTTGTTGATTGGCAATCTTAAATATGAGGTCTGTCCAGTTACAGCAAGAATATGAAGCAATTCTTCAATTTCACCATTGTTAAGAATTTGTTCAAATGAAGATGGAGAAAAATATTTGTTATTACGATTACGCATTAGCCACCTCCGTATACAATTATGATAATAGGTAATTGTGAAACTCAGTATTACACTTGTAAATATGTGAAAAATCAACAAAGACAAGCTTTTGCTACTTGTCGCTCGCAACGGTACTAAGTGACTACAATACAGTCGCTAAGTGCCGGCGGCTCCAAAATGTCTTCTTATGATTTGTTAATTTTTCACTATGCAGCCGTCTATATAACCGAGTTTCGCAAACGCCTACAATTATGATAATTATATATAAAAATGCCTTAAAGCTCAATCGTAAAACAGCAATCATTCTAATTTATGGTGTGACTAATTATAATTTGATATGCAGAATACATATGAAGTTCAAGAACATATTATTATAATGAACTTGCTTGTTTTTCAGAATAATTAAACTACTTTTGTAAACTTCTTTCATAAACCCATTGATTGAAACTGCCAACTTGTGTTATTATATCAGTTGTGGTTTTCTGTTTACAGGCCACTAATGTTATATGCTATATTAGGAACTAGCAGAATGGAGGAAGCTATGGTAAAAGCTATTGTTGGTGCGAACTGGGGAGATGAAGGTAAAGGTAAGATTACAGATATGCTTGCTGAAGAATCTGATATCGTTGTAAGATTCCAGGGAGGAAGTAACGCTGGACATACAATCATCAATGATTATGGTAAGTTTGCATTACATCTCCTGCCATCAGGAGTATTTTATAATCATATTACAAGTGTAATCGGTAATGGTGTTGCATTAAATATTCCATACCTTGTAAAGGAACTTAAAAGTCTTACAGACAGGAATGTTCCAATGCCTAAGATTCTTGTATCAGACAGAGCACAGATTATGATGCCATATCATATAGATTTTGATACATATGAAGAAGCCAGACTTGCAGGTAAGTCATTTGGTTCAACTAAGTCAGGAATTGCTCCATTCTATTCAGATAAATATGCTAAGATTGGTTTTCAGGTAAGTGAATTATTTGGAGATGAGAATACCCTTAAAGAGAAGATTGCCAATGTATGTACATTAAAGAATGTAATGCTTGAACATCTTTATCATCAGCCACTTCTTAATGAAGAAGATATATTTAATACACTTATGGAATACAAAGAGATGGTTAAGCCATATGTATGTGATACATCAGCTTATCTTCATCAGGCACTTAAGGAAGGCAAGAAGATTCTTCTTGAAGGTCAGTTAGGTTCACTTAAAGACCCAGACCACGGAATATATCCAATGGTTACATCTTCATCAACACTTGCTCCTTATGGTGCTATTGGTGCTGGTATTCCAGCAGCTTCAATTACAGATGTTGTAACAGTTGTTAAGGCATACTCATCAGCAGTAGGTGCTGGTGCATTTGTAAGTGAGATATTCGGAGAGGAAGCTGACGAGTTAAGAAAGCGCGGTGGTGACGGCGGCGAGTTCGGTGCTACAACAGGACGTCCAAGAAGAATGGGCTGGTTCGATGCAGTTGCTACACGTTATGGTGTGCGTATGCAGGGAACAACAGAAGTTGCTCTTACAGTAGTTGATGTACTTGGATATCTTGATGAAATTCCTATGTGTGTAGGCTATGAGATAGATGGAAAGGTTACTAAGGACTTCCCAACTACTTCAGAGCTTGAAAAGGCTAAGCCAGTATTAAAGACACTTCCAGGCTGGAAATGCGATATAAGAGGAATTAAGAATTACGAAGATCTTCCAAAGGAATGCCGTGATTATGTAGAAGCTATCGAGAAAGAGATAGAAGCACCTATAACAATGGTATCGAATGGACCAGGAAGACACGAGATTATTCACAGAGTAAGCTCATACAGCAAATAATTAATAATAACAATAATGCCGTATCTGTAGTCATTAAGATTATCAGATACGGCAAATTTGCGTTAAATAGATTGGGTATATATAATTAATGGTTTCGTCCGGACAGATATTTGTACATAAGCATCATAGCGTAGGCTACGATGGGAAGAACAATATCTGTAAAGATAAGACCTTTGAATAAAGTATGTGCTGTTTCATTATCAATAAATGCTGTGATTAAGGTTGTAAGCAGTAATATGCCCCACGCTATAACTATTATAAGTGCGGCGGCTTTTTTGAATTTTTTCATAAATTATCCTCATTTCTAATGGATTTAATAATATAGAAATGTTATCATATTTTTATTATATATAAAAGGGATATAATTATTAACTATATATAGTTATGTATAAAGAAATATAATTATATGAGTGCTGTGATTATCAGGCGGCTCATAGATGTGAGAGAAAGGTATTAACAGAGGTAGTGATTATGACAAAGAATGTATTGGATTATTTGTATACATCTAAAGAAAAGTTTCCATTAAAGACGGCAGTGGCTGATAATGTATCATCAATGACATATACAGAACTTGTAGATAATGCGACAACAATAGCTGTTGCACTTCTTAAGTACACAGGAGCAAGAAGGGCAGTTCCTATATATATGGATAAAAGCTGTGTTACACTTGCGGCATTTATGGGTGTAGTAATGACAGGCAATTTTTATGTGCTTTTAGAGCCAGCACATCCGGCAGAGAGAATTCACAGCATACTTGATACTCTTCAGGCGGATATTATTGTTACTAACAGAAAGAATGAGAAGAAGGCTGCAAAGCTCGAGTTTACAGGCAATATTGTATACATTGAAGACCTGCTTGAAGCACAGGTTACAGATGAGGACAGAAAGAAGCTTTCGGATATTAAGGCAAATGCTCTTGATATAGATCCATTATATGCAATATTTACATCAGGTTCTACAGGAGTACCTAAGGGAGTTGTTGTAAACCACCGTTCGGTTATAGATTTTATAGAATGTTTTACAGATATATTTGGAATAACAGACAAGGATATAATTGGTAATCAGGCACCATTTGACTTTGATGTATCAGTTAAGGATATATATTCAAGCTTAAAATGCGGAGCAACACTCCAGATTATACCAAAGAGTATGTTCTCATTTCCGACAAGGCTCTTAGACTACCTTGATGATAACAATGTTACAACTCTTATATGGGCTGTATCAGCGTTATGTATAATAACTACACTTAAGGGCTTTGATTATAAAGTGCCAAAGGCAATTAATAAAGTTATATTCTCAGGTGAGGTAATGCCTATAAAGCACCTTAATATATGGAGAGAATATTATAAGGATGCGTTATTTGCCAACGTATATGGTCCTACAGAGATTACCTGCAATTGCACATATTATATTATAGACAGGGAATTTGCCATTGATGATGTCCTTCCAATGGGCAAGGCATTTCCTAATGAGAGAGTATTCTTATTAGATGAGAATGATAAACTTATTAAGAACAGTGAAGCTGATAAGACAGGCGAGATATGTGTATCAGGAACAGCGGTTACAATGGGTTACTTTAACAATAAAGAAAAGACAGACAGTGCATTTGTCCAGAACCCGCTTAATGGCAGTTATAATGAAATTATATATAGAACTGGTGATTTGGGATATTATAATGATAATAAGGAAATGTGTTTCTCGTCAAGAAAGGACTTCCAGATAAAGCACAATGGACACAGAATTGAATTAGGAGAGCTTGATATGGCTATTAATTCAATGGATAACATACAGAGAGCCTGCTGTATATACCAGCAGGAGGAGAATAAGATATACGCTTTTTATGAGGGGGAGCAGGATAATAAGTCACTCACTCATTATCTTTTATCCAAACTTCCTAAATTTATGATTCCGGAGGTTATGATTAACGTAAAGTCAATGCCTCTTACTAAAAATGGAAAGATAGACAGAAAAGCTTTAATGGAGGAATATAATGCTTAGTACAGAAAAAATTATTGAGATAGCGGACCAACATTCAACACCATTATATATATTAGATAAAGAAGCACTTGAAAATAGAATTAATGAGATAAAGGCTATATTAGGAGAAGGGGTTACACTCTGCTATGCTATGAAAGCTAATCCATTTTTTGTAGATGCATTTAAACATCTTAATACTAAGTATGAGGTGTGTTCACCGGGAGAATTTGCAATATGTGAGCGAGAGAAGGTCAATATGAAGGATATTGTATTATCCGGTGTTAATAAGGAGAAAGCTGATATATGCCACGTTTTAAATGATTGCGGCGGAGTTGGTGTTTATACAGTAGAGTCAAAGGAACAGTATAGCCTTTTATCAGAATGTGCAAGGGAAGCTGAAGTTACAATAGATGTGCTTTTAAGAGTAACAAGCGGCAACCAGTTCGGACTTGATGAGGAAGATATTAAGGATATTGTTAAGAACAGGGAGAAATATCCAGAACTTAATATTCGTGGTGTACAGTGTTATACAGGTACACAGAAGAAAAAGTTCGATATTATAAAGTCAGAAATAGAGTGGCTTGACGGACTTTGCGACAGCCTTTATGCAGATTATGGCTTTAAAGCAGAAGAATTAGAGTATGGTCCGGGACTTCCGGTATCATATTTTGGCGATGCGGCATATGATAATAAGTATGATATGTTAAAGGAGCTTGCAGCTTTACTTGAAAATTACAAGGCAAAGTACAGCATAACACTTGAAATGGGCAGATATCTTGTAGCTGAGTGTGGTATATATGTAACAGGAATTGCCGATATTAAGAAGAACAAGGGACAGCAGTATGTAATAGTTGATGGCGGCATTAACCATGTTAATTATTATGGACAGGCTATGGCTATGAAGATACCGGCATATTCATATGTAAAAGCAGATGGAACAGTAGTTAAGGATAGAAATGTAATGTCAAAGCTTAACGGAACAGATGATGAGAAATGGACAATATGCGGTTCACTCTGTACAGTTGCAGATCTCATTGTTAAGAATCTTCCAATTGGCACACCGGAATGTAATGACAAGATAATATTTTACAATATCGGAGCATATTCAATAACAGAGGGTATATATCTTTTCTTAAGCAGGAAGATGCCTGTTATAACAGCCTGCAATAAAGACGGAAGCGTGGAAGTGTACAGAGATGTAATATGTTCAGACAGAATTAATTCAAGACAGAATTTATTGAGTTAAATTTACTGGATTAAATATGGCTGATACGAAATAATCTGTATGGGATATTGCAGCTTATACAATATATGATAATAATTTATATAAAATATGCTTGACTTAATATATACATATGTTATATTTTGTATCTGATAGGATTCCTGTTTTTAGTGAGGGCAGAGTGCTTAATTGTAGCTACCTTATATTATAATGGAATTATTTTAGATGGTGGAAGTTAACAATTTAACTATTCATGACGATATTTTTATTAAGAAAGGCTAGGTTTTTATAATGGATCAGTTATTGGATATTTTGACAGAGGTTAATTCAGATGTGGATTACGAAACATGCGATACACTCGTAGATGATGGAATTTTAGATTCTTTTGATATTGTATCAATTGTAGGTGAATTAAATGACACATTTGATATCAATATTACACCTGTTGATATTGTACCTGAGAATTTTAATTCAGCAGAAGCTATGTGGGATATGATTCAGCGTCTTTCTGAGTAATTAACATAATATATGGCTGTTCTTAGAGCGTGGTACGTTTAAGGATAGTCATTAATAAGTTAATTGAAGTTAGTATGTATGTAAGGCACGGAGGCCGAAGTCAGCAGACAAGGAGGAATGGTTATGGCAACAATTTCAGCTTATACTTCCAGTTCAATTTCAACATTGTTTTCTGGTTTTAATTCAAGCAGCAGTAACAACAGCTTTGGAATTGGAAGTCTTGATCTTAGTACTTACAATTCAATTAAGACAGGTGCTTACAAGCAGTTATTAAAGTCTTATTATGCTAAGAATCCTGTTTCATCAGACAGCAGTTCATCTAAGACAGATAACAGCAGTGCAACAACAATTTCATCACAGAAGATTAATGCGACTAAGACTAAGGATGCTTCAAAGGCAGTTGTTAATGATGCAACTGATTTAAGAAAGACATCTTTATGGCAGAAGAAGTCTGTTACTAATGAAGATGGAACAACAGAGAATAAGTATGACGCAGATGCAATATATAAGGCTGTATCAGCATTTGTCAAAGATTATAATTCTATGATTGATGCGACAGGTGACTCTTCTGATACAAGTGTATTAAGAACAGCATCTAATATGGTTAATACAACCAAAGCTAATTCCAAGGTATTAAAGGAACTTGGAATAAGCGTTGACAGCAATAACAAGCTCGTTATTGACAAGGACACATTTATGGCAGCGGATATGTCAGTTGCTAAGTCGGCATTTGCTGGTGCAGGCTCATTTGGACAGTCTGTTGCTAACAGTGCAGCATCTATATACAGTAGTTCGGCTACTACATTAGCTAAGTTACAGACACAGAACCTTTATGGCTCTGATGGCAGCTACAGCTATGTTTCAGCTTCTGTATATAATCAGTTTACTTAAAAGAGAGGTTAAATATAATGGCATTATTAGATACATGGAGAAATCTTGCTTACCAGACAGAGATGGATAATAAGACAGCTAACGAATTCTGGGGAAGCTATTTTACACAGGAAAAGGCAATATATGAGCAGATTCTTGCAGATCCGGATACAGTAGTTAAAGGAACTGTTAAAGAACTTGCTGATAAGTATGGAGTGGAAGTGCTTCTTATGACAGGATTTCTTGATGGAATCAATGACAGTCTTAAAACTCCTAATCCAATTGAGACAATGGAAGAGGATACAGAAGTAAGTCTTGATTATGACAAAGAAAAACTTTACTACAATATGGTTGCTTGTAAGGCAGATTGGTTATATGAGCTTCCACAGTGGGATAACCTTCTTGATGAAGCTACAAGAAAAGATTTATACAAGAAGCAGAAGTTATCAGGAACTATCGTTAAGGGCAAGAAGATTGGACGTAATGATCCATGTCCTTGCGGAAGCGGTAAGAAGTACAAACAGTGCTGTGGAAAGAACGCTTAATTGGTAATAAACAGTTTGTCGGTTAACCTGCAGGTAGTCTTAAGACTACCCGCAGGTCTTTTGAATTTATGCGAATTGGAGATAATATGGAAGCATATACAGGATTTGCCTATGTCTATGATGAGTATATGGACAATATACCATATGACGAATGGGAAGAGTATTTAGTAGAATTATTAAAAGAGAATGGTATAGACAAAGATAATACAGTTATAGACCTTGGCTGTGGCACAGGCACAGTGACAAGAATGTTGTATAAAGAGGGGTATAACTGCATAGGAATAGATTTATCTGAGGATATGCTTTCTATAGCAAGTGACAAGACATATGACAGCGGACAGCAGATAATATACAGTTGTCAGGATATGAGGGATTTCGAAGTTCCATATGAGACAGATGCATTTATAAGTATTGGTGACTCAATGAATTATATAACAGCTAATGATGATTTGTGTGATGTGTTTAAATGTGTAAAGAAAGGCCTGAAACAGGGAGGAGTATTTATATTTGATTTAAAGACAATACATTTTTTTAAGGATATATTAGCTGATAATACATATGCTGAGAATAGGGAAGATTCAGCGTTTATATGGGACAATTATTATGATGAGGAAAGCTCTAACAATGAGTATGAGCTTGCCGTATTCGTAAGAAATGAAGATGGAACGTTTGACAGATTTGAGGAAGAACACTACCAGCATGGTTTTACTTTGGGAGAAGTAGCTGATGCTGTAAAAAAAGCGGGACTTAAAATCAGGAATGTATATGATGCATTTTCACATAATGCACCTGATGATAATTCCGAAAGGCTGTATTATATAATAGAAAAATAGCTGCGTGCCATTATGCACGCATATAAGCAATAAAGTATTATATAACAAAAGTAATAATGAGTTATGTAATACGCAGATAGTGAATCGTGCACTGAAATATGCACAGGAAAGAGGAATGTTATGAAAGACTATATAGTAAGAGCAACAGCCGCTAATGGGCAGGTAAGAGCATTTGCGGCTACTACAAGAGGTGTTGTTGAAACAGCAAGAAAAGATCATAATACAAGCCCTATAGCAACTGTGGCACTTGGAAGACTTCTTACGGGTGCAGCTATGATGGGAATAATGATGAAGAATGATTCAGATATACTTACTGTCCAGATTAAGGGAAATGGACCAATTGGTGCGATGACAGTAACAGCAGAGCCTAATGGACATGTAAAGGGCTTTGTTGCCAATCCGGAGGTTATGCTTCCATTAAAGAATGGACATATGGATATAGCCGGTGCAGTTGGTATCGGTGTTTTAAGTGTAATTAAGGATATTGGCTTAAGAGAGCCTTATGTTGGAGATACTATTCTGATAACAAGTGAGATAGCTGATGACCTGACATACTATTTTGCAACAAGTGAGCAGGTTCCATCATCAGTAGGACTTGGTGTTCTTATGAATAAGGACAACACAGTAAGGGAAGCTGGCGGATTTATTATACAGCTTATGCCTAATGCAACAGATGAGTTTATAGACAAGCTTGAAAAGAGAATTAAAGAGATTAAGTCGGTTACTAATATGCTTGATGAGGGCATGACACCGGAGGATATATTAGAGCATATATTAGGAGATATGGATTTACAGATACTTGATACAGTTCCTACAGAATTCTACTGCAACTGCTCTAAGGAAAGAGTAAGTGCGGCTGTAATAAGTGTTGGTAAAGAGGAGCTTCAGAAGATGATAGATGAGGGCGAACCAATAGAGGTAAACTGCCATTTCTGTAACAGCCACTACAAATTCAGCGTTGATGAGTTAAAGGATATGCTTATTAAAGCAAGATAATGAATATAAATCAGCTATTTCTTGAATTTATTATATAATTGCTGTATTATTAATTTAATATGGATTGATTAAGCAGGAACTGTTTAGGAGGAACTTACTAATGGATAACGAGACTGTTTCAAAGAATTTTATTGAACAGATTATTGATAAGGATATTGAGGAGGGACATTGCCAGAAGGTAGTCACAAGATTCCCACCAGAACCTAATGGATATCTTCATATAGGACATGCCAAATCAATATTACTTAATTATGGACTTGCCAAGGAATATAATGGTCAGTTTAATATGAGATTTGATGATACTAACCCAACAAAGGAAAAGGTTGAGTTCGTAGACTCTATTAAGAAGGATGTTGAATGGCTTGGTGCTAAATGGAATGGAGATGTTCTTTTTGCATCTAATTATTTTCCACAGATGTATGAAGCTGCTATCAGACTTATCAAGAAGGGAAAGGCTTATGTAGATGACCTTTCAGCAGAGGAGATAAGACAGTATAGAGGAACACTTACAGAGCCGGGCAAGGAAAGTCCTTACAGAGAGCGTTCTGTAGATGAAAATCTCAAGCTTTTTGAAGAGATGAAGGAAGGTAAGTATGCAGACGGAGAGAAAGTATTAAGAGCTAAGATTGATATGGCTTCTCCTAATATCAATATGAGAGATCCTATTATATACAGGGTTGCTCATATGACACACCACAGAACAGGTGATGAGTGGTGTATATATCCTATGTATGACTTTGCACATCCTATTGAGGATGCTGTTGAGGGAATAACACACTCTATCTGTACACTTGAGTTTGAAGACCACAGACCATTATATGACTGGGTTATTATTGAGACAGGATATAAGACATCACCAGAGGAAAATCCTAAGCAGATTGAGTTTGCCAAGTTATATCTTACTAATGTAGTAACAGGTAAAAGATATATTAAGAAGCTTGTAGAAGATGGTGTTGTAGACGGCTGGGACGACCCAAGGCTTGTATCTATAGCTGCTTTAAGAAGAAGAGGTTTTACACCAGAATCTATAAAGATGTTCGTGGACCTTGTAGGTGTTACTAAGGCACAGGGTTCAGTTGAATATCCTATGCTTGAATACTGCATAAGAGAAGACTTAAAGCTTAAGGTTAAGAGAATGATGGCTATTCTTGATCCTGTTAAACTTGTTATTGACAACTATCCAGAAGATCAGGTTGAATATATGGACGTTGCCAATAATCAGGAAAATCCAGAAATGGGAACAAGAAAAGTACCATTTACTAAAGAATTATACATTGAAAGGGAAGATTTTATGGAAGAACCTCCAAAGAAGTATTTCAGAATGTTCCCAGGCAATGAAGTAAGACTTATGAATGCTTATTATGTAACATGCACAGGCGTTGATAAAGACGAGAATGGCAATATTACTTGTATTCATTGTACTTACGATCCAGAGACAAAGGGCGGCAATTTTGCTGGAAGAAAAGTTAAAGGAACTATACACTGGGTATCAGCATCAAGGGGAATAAATGCTGAGGTAAGATTGTATGATAATATTGTAGACGAAGAAAAGGGTGTATACAATGAGGATGGTTCTATGAACATTAATCCTAATTCACTTACAATTCTTAAGAACTGTGTATTAGAGCCAGAGCTTGCTAATGCCAGGCCAGAGGACAGATTCCAGTTTGTAAGAAATGGATATTTCTGTGTTGACAACAAGGATTCAAAGGGGAATGTATTGGTGTTCAATAGAATAGTTTCATTGAAAAGCTCATTTAAACTTCAGAAGTAATTAATGCCATTATAATGGCAGTATGGGTAATGATATGGAAATCAAAGATGAAAAGTCTTATATATTTGATAAGACGATGAAATGCAATGTATGTAACAAAGAGTTTACTACTAAGCAGGTAAGAACTGGCAAAGCCAGATATACAGGAACTAACGACATACTTAAGCCATTGTATACAGGAATAGATAGTACGAAGTATGATATTATTATGTGTCCTCATTGTGGTTATGCGGCAGTTCCGAGAACTTATGGAAAGCTGACACCTAAACAGAGGCAGCTAATCAGAGATAATATTGAAGGTAAATTCAAGGTTACATGGAAGGAAGAGGACAGCTATTCTTATGATGTAGCGATAAGACGTTGTAAAATGGCACTTCTTACGGAGATGATAACAGGTACTAAGATAAGTGAAAGTGCATATCTTTGTTTAAGATTAGCGTGGCTTTATGATGGCAGGATTGAAGAACTTAGAAGCCAGAATGCCAGTGAAGAAATAATTAACCAACACCTGAAATCCCAGCAGGAGTATATTCAGGATGCCTATAAAGGATTTAAGGAGGCAGTTCAGACACAATACCCTCCTATATGTGGTATGGATGAGAATACAATTAATTATCTGCTCGCCAGCCTTGGCATAAAATGCAAAGATTATGGTACAGCAAAGCAGTTTGCCTCATCAATAGTAATATCCAGGTCTGCACAGGCAGGTCTTAAGGAGAAGGCAAGGGGATTGTTAGGACAGATTAAAGCAAATGAATAGAATTAAGACAGTGTTTCAAAAGCTATGGTCATATGAGACATTTCATATATTCATGTATTCAATTGCACTAAATGCAGTGATTGAATGTCTTAATAACAGAGGATTAACAGGACTTTTGAAGATATTCACAAGTCCTGTTATCTTTCTTATGAACACCTTGATAATAATGACTACATTATCAATAGGGTTGTTCTTTAAGAGAAGAATATTTGTATATGTGCTTATGGCTGTATTGTGGATTATATTAGCATTTATTAACTTTGTAGTGTTGTATTCACGAAAGACACCATTTACAGCGATGGATATATATCTTATAAGTGATGCCATAAAGGTCATACCGCTGTATATTAATGTATTCCAGATGATACTTATAGTAGTCGGGATAATCGCAGTTATATCAGGGCTTGTAATGTTGTTTAAAAGAACAAAGGTGTATACACAGGAACTGCCATTATATAAGCAGTTATTACATTCAGGCTTTAAGTTTGCAGTGATATTCCTGCTTACATATGCGGTTGCGGCAAGTCTTATAATTAATGGATATGTACAGACACATTTTGGCAATCTTGCACAGGCATATAAGCAGTATGGATTTGTGTATTGCTTTACAAGCAGTATTAAAGACCGTGGAATAAGCAAGTCCAAGGAATATTCAGAAGAATATATTGACGGAATTAAAGATGAGCTTGATGAAAATGTACCTGACGCATCAGAGACTTCACCTAATATAATATTTGTACAGCTTGAATCATTTTTTGACCCTAAGCTTGTAAAGGGTGTTACATTTTCAAGTAATCCAACACCTAATCTTGACAGGATAATGAAAGAATATTCGTCAGGATATCTGTCAGTGCCTTGCTTTGGTGCAGGTACGGCTAATACTGAATTTGAGGTTCAGACAGGCGTTAACCTTGATGATTTTGGACCAGGTGAATATCCTTACAGGACAGTTATGCAGTCAAAGACATGCGAGTCAGCCGCTTATGATTTAAGAAAGCTTGGCTATTCAACACACGCAATCCATAATAATGATGCAACATTTTATGACAGATATAAGGTGTTCTCACATCTTGGATACGATACTTTTACATCTATTGAATATATGGATAGTGATTATCAGAAGACACCACTTGGCTGGGCTAAGGATAAAATGCTTACAGCACAGATAAAGAAGGCTCTTGACTCAACAGAAGGAGCAGATTATATATTTACTATATCTGTTCAGGGACATGGAGATTATCCAACGACAATGCCAGAGGGTTTTATTCCAGGAATAACAGTTTCAGGATTTTTTGATGAAGAGGAACAGGTACAGTTCGAGTATTATGTTAATCAGATTCACGAGATGGATACCTTTATAGGTGAACTTACTAATATGTTATCCAGAAGAAATGAAGAAACCGTACTTGTTATGTATGGCGATCATCTTCCAACATTTAATTTCACTAATGATACTATGGAGAATGGTGATATATACCAGACAGAGTATTTTATATGGTCTAATTATGGTTTAGAGAAGGAAGATATTGATCTTCAGGCTTATCAGCTATCAGCAGCAGTATTTGACAGGCTCGGAATATCAGAAGGTTATATTATGAAGTTTCATCAGGCAAAGCATAATGATGCTGATTACCTTAAGAAGTTAAAGGTGCTTGAATACGATATATTGTATGGTGATAAACAGATATATGGTGGAAAAGTTCCCTATGTAGCAACAGATTTAAAAATGGGAATTGACGATATTACAATAGATGAAGTGTATGATTATAAGGATTATGTATGTATAAGCGGTAAGAATTTCAATGATTTCAGCACTGTATATATTAATAATAAAGAGCAGGAAAATGCAGAGCTTATAAGCAGTACAATGATAAGGGTGCCTAAACGCAGTATCAAATCAGGAGATGAAATAGCAATAGCCCAGAGAGGCAATGATAAGATAGAGCTTGGAAGAACCACATATATTGTGACAAATTAATTAGGATTATAATAAATAAATTGACACTAACAATTGAAAATGTTAATATGAAAAAGGTGTAATCACCACATATTAAATTTGGAGGTACTTGAAATGAAAGGTACAGTAAAGTGGTTCAATAACCAGAAGGGTTACGGCTTTATAAGTGATGAGTCTGGAAAGGATGTTTTTGTTCATTATTCAGGACTTAATATGGAAGGTTTCAAGTCTTTAGAGGAAGGCGCTGCTGTTGAGTTTGACGTAACAGAAGGTGCTAAGGGTCCTCAGGCTGTTAACGTAACAAAATTATAATCCGAATGGTTTGCAGTGTGCCTTTTCCTGATTTATATATAGATTTTTGAAAAGATATATTGTTATACAATTAAGATTATTAAAGAGCAGTCGCTTGTGGGTGACTGCTCTTTTGTATATAGTGGAGCTGATTATTATAATTTTATTTTATATATAGTTAATTGTATAAGAAGTGCATTGTATGTTAGAATTAATAACAGATAAATATTACGGAGGAATTATTGTGGAAGAATATGGTATCAGTTTAGAAAATGGAATACCTGCAGGAGCAGAGAATATGCTGTCAGCAGGCGGAATTCTTTTGTTATCGGCATTTATAGTGCTTACTATAGTTGTCATTAAAAGGTGGAATGGACGTTTTGTTAATGTGCTGGCTGGTGCATTTGCATACTCAATATTTGTATTTATATGCTGTAATCTGATTATGTCAGCACTTGCACTTATCCCATCAATAGATGAAGCATTTACTAATAACAGTACAGCATATACAGTTGTATATTCAATTCTTGCGGCTGTTGCAATGACATTTGCAAGATATGTATTGTGCAGGTTTATGAATGGAAGATTTGAAAGAAAAGGTGATATATATTTATCAGGTATAGGTCTTGCTTTAGGTGATGGAGTTCTATATGGACTTACAGTTATATCTACAATGTCAATAGCCACAGCTATTAACAATGAGGGAATTGATGCAATGATGGCAGGACTTACACAGAATGATACAGAAACATTTTACCAGACACTTGGTAATCTTGTTAATGCACCATCATATTTGTGGTTATTAATGGGAATAGCCTTCACACTTGATGTTATTCTTTCTATAGCACTCAGTGCTGCTATACAGGCATATGTTAAGGGTGTGGCTTCTTATATGACAGGCTGTTATGTTGCAATAATACAGTTTGCAAGTTATATATCATTCCAGATATTTGATTACAGTTCGCCAGTATCAATAATAGTCTGCTTTGTTATTAAGATGGTTATAGATATTGCGGCAATAGCATATGTGTTCAAGGTTGTTGTCAGGGAGATGAATTACGCTAATGACTGATATAGTAACTGGTTTAACAACAGAAGAGGTAAATAAATTAAAAGAGCAGGGTTTGGATAATATTCCTGTAGGTAATCAGTCTAAGACAATAGGACAGATAATCGCAGGAAATGTATTTACATATTTTAACTTTGTATTTGCGGTATTTGCAGCACTTTTAATTCTTGTAAGGTCATATATTAATATGACCTTTTTGCCTATTATATTGCTTAATACTATACTTGGTATAGTACAGGAAATAAAAGCCAAGATAGTATTAGACAGGCTTACTGTTGTTAATGCTCCTAGAACTAAGGTTATAAGGGACAGTGCTGTATCAGAGGTCGATTCAGTTACACTTGTTAAAGGCGATGTATGTATATTTACAGCGGGCAACCAGTTAAGTGCCGATGCCATACTTGCAGAGGGCTGTGTCAGGGTTAATGAGGCGATGGTAACAGGTGAATCTGACGAAGTTATTAAAAATAAAGGCGACATATTATTATCAGGAAGTTATATTGTATCAGGAGAATGTAAGGCAGTTCTTACGCAAGTAGGCCATAAGGCGTATGCGGCAAGACTGGCATTGGAAGCCAAGGCAGGGCGTAAGAAAAAAAAGACCAATATGATGAAATCTTTGGATAATCTTGTCAAAATAATTGGAGTTGTAATAGTTCCACTTGGAATTATTATGTATGTGCAGAGCCATTTCTTTCTTGGGCATACTATAAAGAATAGTGTTGTATCTATGGTTGCCTCACTGGTAGGAATGATTCCGGAAGGTCTGTATCTGCTTGCCAGCGTGGCTTTAGTAGTTAGTGTCAAGAAGCTAGCCAGGAGCAATGTATTAGTACATGAGATGAATTGTGTGGAGACACTTGCAAGGGTTAATGTGTTGTGCGTTGATAAGACAGGTACAATTACAAGACCGGATATGTCTGTAAGTGATGTTGTATTTTTAAAGGACAATGTAGGAAAGCTTATTGCAGGAGTTGCCGGCAATATGGATGATGATAATGAAACGATGAAAGCGATAAAGGATTATTACCATATTACGGGCAGGGATAATAGTGCAGAGAGAGTATACTCATTTTCTTCACAGAACAAATACAGCGGAGCAGTATTAGATGGCAGATGTTATATATTCGGTGCACCTGAATATGTACTGCTTGATACATATGCAGAATATGAGGATATATTTGAAAGATATTCAGGACACGGAGAAAGAATACTTGTATTTGGCGAGTGTGTGGGTGACCCTTGCGGTAATATTATAGAAGAAGCGGTTAATCCTTATGCTTTTATAATATTGGAGAATGAGATAAGGGATACAGCCAAAGAAACATTTGGATACTTTGCTTCGCAAGGTGTGGATATAGTTGTTATATCCGGAGATAATCCGGTCACAGCTTCAAAGGTGGCTGTGAGGGCAGGAATTAACAATGCAGAGAATTATATAGATGCAACGACACTTAAGAGCAGACAGGATATAAGGGAAGCGATAACTAAGTATACTGTATTCGGAAGAGTTGTTCCAAGCCAGAAGAAGGAGATTATAGAAGCCTATAAAGAAAGCGGCAAGGTTGTAGCTATGACAGGAGATGGAGTTAATGATGTGCTAGCGTTAAAATGTGCTGACTGTAGTGTGGCTATGGCATCGGGAAGCGAGGCAGCAAGCAATGCGGCACAGGTAGTTCTTTTAGACTCAGATTTTTCCAAAATGCCTCAGGTTGTGCTTGAGGGCAGGCGTGTGGTTAATAATATACAGAGGTCAGCTTCTCTGTTTCTTGTTAAAAATATATTCTCGATATTAACGACAATATTTACACTTATAGCGGCTAACCTTTATCCGCTTTATCCAACTCAATTGTCACTGCTTGGAGCATTTACAATTGGAACACCGGCATTCTTTCTGGCATTACAGCCTAATAAGAATATAATACGTGGGGATTTCCTTACGAATGTCATTATAAAGGCACTGCCCGCAGGAATAACTGATTTTATTATGTTGGCGGTGATATCGATACATGGTGCAGTTATTGGAATGAGCAATGAGCAGATATCAACAGTTGCAATAATAGTACTTCTTATAATCGGAATGATGGCACTTATAAGAATATGCAGGCCATTTGACTGGCTGAGGGCATTGGTATGTATTGCGATGGGGGTTGGAATTGCAATATGTCTATTATTCTTTAAGAAGATATTTGCAATCGCAGCTATCAATATGGTAATGCTTAATATGATTATTGTATATGCAGTTGTTGCTGTTGGATTGTTTGTACTGATGTGCAGGATTGTAGGCACAGTAATAGAATATATTGAAGGTCATAGCAGAAGATTTAGAAAGCTTCTTAAGGGGTAGCTGCAAGGTTTATAAAGATTGGTGGAGCTCTTGGTTGTATCGGATTGAATATATAAAATGTATATAATATGCAAAGATATATAATATGCAAAAGATATATAATGTATAAAATGTATGGATTATGCCGCTGTGGCTGGATTATAATCCATACATTTTTAATTTTAAAAGGCAGATTTATTTTCCAGCCGCCTTTTTAGAATAGTCAGTTGTTACAAGCTTTTCATAAGGCACATCACTGCCAAGCTCGCCAGACTGCTTTAATATGTCTTTAAGAAGCTCAAAGCTTTTCTTTTCAAAGATAGTGTCGCCCTTCCATGTATCCTGCGTCTTGTAACGGTCAACAATGGTTGTTATAGTATCAAGGTCGGTTTCAGGAAACTGTGGAGCGATAACTTCTGCGATTTCACTGCTGGTGTGGGAATTGACGTAGTCAAGGCCTTTCTGGATAGCGTTAGTAAAGCCCTGGATTACATCAGGGTGTTTTTCAATAAAGCTTTTGTTAGCACAGTAGGCAGTATAAGGAACATATCCGCTGTCAGTACCAAGAGAAGCTACTACATAGCCTTCCTTCTGCTGTTCAAGGAGCGTTGCAGAAGGCTCAAATTCTACAGTGTAATCAGCTATTCCTGATGTGAAAGCGGCTGCTGTAGAACCAAAGTCAACATTTTGAAGTATTGTAAGGTCATCTACAGGAGATATTCCATTTTTCTTAAGGATATATTCGAAAAGCATCTGAGGCATACCACCGGCTCTGCCGCCAAGAACTGTCCTGCCTTTAAGATTATCCCATTTAAAATCAGTTTCATTATCGCGGGATACAAGAAAATTGCCTGCACGCTGGGTAAGCTGGGCGAAGTTGACAGCGTAGTCGGTAGAACCTTCCTGATATACATATATAGAACTTTCTGAACCCATAAAACCGATATCAGCTTCTTTTGATACAAGAGCGGTCATTACCTTATCAGCACCAAAGCCTGTGACAAGATTAAGGTCAATGCTCTCATCTTCAAAATATCCAAGCTCAATAGATACATATTGTGGTGCGTAGAATATAGAATGGGCAACCTCGCTGAGTGTAATCTTAACTGTAGAATTATCGGTATCTTTTCTGCACGCAAATGCACTCATTATCATCATTACACATAACAGCATAGCAATGACACGTTTGATTGTCTTCAATAAAATCCTCCATTCTAAATGTATAAAACACATTTTTATCTGTTCAATAATTATATTATTCAGATGAATTAATATATGTGATTAAATCTGTGAAAAATGTTAAAAAAGCTAATTATTTAGTTGGCTAAATATATTAAATATGTTAAAATGAATTATAAAAGTAGCAATGAATGGAGGTCGTTTTGTTATGTTTGGGAAAAATAGAACAGCACAAGACACATTAGGCAATGACAGAGAATTATTATTGCAGGCTATGGATAAGATTATAGCCGGCGATTTCAGTGAGGTCTCTGCTGAAGGTTTTAGAGATCCTATATATGCAGAAAAGCTTAACCAGATGATTGGTGCATATAAGAAAGCTAATAATAATTATATTATGAGACTTAATGATGCAATGAAGTCTATAGGAGATAATTCATATGTTAAGAATATGCTTGATCAGGTGTATACACAACAGCAGTCTATAACAGATATGAATTCTTCAAGCCAGATACTTAAGGAGTCAATTGGTAATATTTCAGATGCAATGGGTGAGATTCGTGATAATACCCACGATATGTTACAGGTGTCACAGAGTAGTGCCGCTAATATGAACGACAGTATAACAGTCGTTAATGAATCATCACAGAAGATAGCGGATATTAACAATCAGGTTAATGCATTCCACGAGAAGATTAATAAGATCGGCGAGATTGTTGATATTGTTAAGAAGGTAGCAAGCCAGAGCAATCTTCTTGCACTTAACGCTTCAATTGAGGCTGCAAGAGCAGGTGAAGCAGGAAAGGGCTTTGCAGTAGTTGCTGATCAGGTAAGACAGCTTTCAAGCAATACATCTGAGTCGGCAGAAGATATTGTTAAATATGTCAATGAACTTAAGCAGGATATTGAAGTGCTTGCTAATTCAATGAATGAGACAACAGTCAAGTTATCAGAAGGTAATGAAAAGGTAGAGATATCATTAAGAGATATTGAACGGATGAATGAACAGATGGTAGCAATCAATGCTTCTGTAGAAAGCATTTTCAATGACATTGACAGACAGTCAGAGACAACAACAGAATTTACTAATCAGGTACAGACAATAGCAGATTCTTACGGAATGCTGACTAAAGAATGTACAGAGACTGGTACCCATATATTTAAGATAGGAAGATATATAGATACCTGCCGAAGCGATATGTTCAGGGAAGCTGGTAAAGTAACAACTCAGGATATGTTAAAAATATTCGAGATTGACCACTTTATCCTTATGTGGAGAGTGTACAACAATGTTGCAGATTTCGAGAGATTAAAGATTACACAGCTTAACAATCCGGACAGTTGTAAGCTTGGTAAGTGGATGCATGCACAGACAGATCCTAAGATTACAGGATGTCAGGAATTCAAGAAGCTTGATTCTGCACACAGACTTGTTCACAAGTATGCTTGTGATTCTTGGACAGCTAAGGATAAGGGAGATGATGCTGCGGCTATTGCAGCATTTGAAAAGTGCCGTGAAGCTTATGGAGAATACAAGAAGGCCATCGGTGATATGAGGAACTATATGAGAACAATTGGATATACAGATGAGACTAAGATAGTTGTCTTCAGGAATTAGTTAAATATAATCACAGATTAATAAGATAAGCTGGAATTTACATAGCTGCCTTTAATGCAGAATATGCCTTAAGGATATAAGCTTGTAGAATTCCAGCTTTTTTATTTATAAAATTTAATTATTTATATACTATTTATATATGGGATTTAATTAACAAAATTTAACCATATATATAATGGATTTTAATAATAAAACTCAATCATCTATATACTGGACTTTTTAATAATAAGAGTTCATAATATAAGTTATGAATAAATAATGATATATTCGTGATTACTATGACAAGCAGGTATGTATTAAGACTGCCTGTTGTCCCTTCGCAATACAGCAATGTTGTATTAAATTGCGTAAGAATGGAGATTGTTATGAGAGAGGTATATGTAATAGGGCATAAGAATCCGGATACAGATTCGGTGTGTTCAGCAATATGCTATTCCAGACTGAAAAATCTGATTACTGGAAGTGAGGATTACATTCCTAAAAGAGCCGGACATCTTAACGAAGAAACTCAGTATGTTCTTGAAAAATGTGGTGTAAAGCCTCCGGCATATATTAAAGATGTTAGACCTCAGGTAAGAGATATTGATGTCAGGAAGATAAGTGGAATATCGGAAGAACTTTCAGTAAGAAATGCGTGGAAATTAATGAAAGAAAGAGGTGTTGAGACACTTCCTATCATTGAAGATGATAAGCTGAAAGGACTTGTTACAATCAGTGATGTTGCTAAGTCATATTTTGAAATGTATGACAGTGATATATTATCTGTTTCAGGCACAAGTCTCAGTAATATCGTGGATACCCTTAAGGGCGAGGTTATAACTGGTGATATAGATAAGCATTTTAATAAGGGGAAGATGATTATTGCTGCCGCCAATCCTGATATGATGGAAAATATGATTGAAGAGGGTGATTTTGTAATTCTTGGCAACAGATATGAGTCACAGCTATGTGCTATTGAGATGGAGGCGGGATGTCTTATAATATGTGAGGGTGCAAAGGTATCAAGCACAATAACCAAGATAGCTGCACAGCATAATTGTGTTATAATATCGACAGCGTATGATACATATACAGTTGCAAGACTTATTAATCAGGCTATTCCTGTAAGTTTCTTTATGAAACAGGAAGCACTTATAAAGTTCAAGCTCAACGATTTTATTGAAGATATACAGGACATAATGGCTAAGAAGCGTTACAGGGATTTCCCGATTGAGGATGATACAGGCAGATATGTCGGTATGATTTCAAGAAGAAATATTATTAAGACCGATAAGAAGAAGGTAATTCTTGTGGATCATAATGAGAAAAACCAGGCTGTATTTGGTATTGAAGATACTGATATATTGGAGATAATAGATCATCACAGACTTGGATGTATACAGACGATAACACCTGTATTTTTCAGAAACCAGCCGCTCGGCTGTACTGCCACAATAATATATCAGATGTACTGTGAGCATAATATAGATATTGATAAGACGACAGCCGCACTGTTATGTTCGGCAATAATATCAGATACGCTTATATTAAAATCACCAACCTGCACACATTATGATGTTGATGCCTGCCAGGTATTAGCTGATATAGCTGGTATTGATATAGAAGAATACGGCAGGGAAATGTTCAGGGCAGGAAGTAATCTTTCCGATAAATCAGAAGAAGAGATATTCTATAGGGATTATAAGAAGTTCTCAATTGGAGAGATAACTGTAGGTGTCGGACAAGTAAATTGTATGAGTCAGGAAGAGATAGAGGAGCTTATTAAGAAAGAAGCTTCTTATATCACAAGTGTTACGGATAAGTCAGATGAGATAAATATTGCATATCTTCTTTTGACAGATGTAATGAAAGAGACATCGTATGTTATGTTATCAGGTAAGAATGCTGAACAGGTGCTTATGCAGGCATTTAACCTTGATGAGATAACCAACAATTATGTAATACTTCCTGGTGTTGTATCGCGTAAAAAGCAGTTCCTGCCAGCTATAGTTGAGGTATTACAGCAATAATGTGAAGATGAGGATATATAGCAGTAATTGGTAATTTGCAGGTATAGTTGATGCAGATATATTGTGGTATTGCATATCTATAACAGTATTATAAATTGGTATTGTATATATAGTAATATTACAGATTAGAAAGTGTATATATGCACAGAAATGAGGAGTAACAACAATGAAGAAGTTAATGAGAAATGACCCTTGCTGGTGTGGCAGTAAAAAGCCTTATTGTGAATGCCATATGGATTTTGATAAGAAAATTGAAATGTACAGAAAGAAATTCCACAAAGTTCCACCAAGAAGCATTATAAAGAATGAAGAACAGCTTCAGGGTATGAGAGAGAGCAGTAAGATTAATATTGCTGTACTTGATTATGTAGCTGAGAACATTAAAGTGGGTATGACAACACAGGAAATTGATGAGATGGTGTATGAAAAGACAACAGCTATGGGTGGAATTCCAGCACCTCTTAATTATGAAGGATTTCCAAAGAGTGTGTGTACATCTATTAACAATGAAGTATGTCACGGTATTCCATCATCTAATATAGTATTAGCAGATGGTGATATCGTAAATGTTGACTGCTCAACAATTCTTAATGGCTATTTTTCAGATTCTTCAAGAATGTTCTGTTTAGGAAATGTTGCACCAGAGCATAAGAAGCTTGTAGATGTTGCAAAGGAATGTGTGGAGCTTGGACTTGCACAGGTTAAGCCCTGGGGACATCTGGGGGATGTTGCAGATGCAATAAGCAAGCACGCCAAGGAAAATGGATATTCAGTGGTTCGTGAAGTGGGCGGACACGGAATTGGTCTTGAATTCCACGAAACACCATTTGTCAGTTATGTTATTAAGAAGGGAACAGGTATGGTTATGGCACCCGGTATGGTATTCACTATTGAGCCAATGATTAATGCCGGTTACCCGGATGTATATGTTGATGATGACAATGGCTGGACAATATACACAGAAGATGATTCATATTCAGCACAGTGGGAAATAATGGTTCACGTTACTGATGATGGATATGAGGTTATGACATACTAATTAAGAATATATAATTTTATTGGATATAAATTTTTATTGGATACAGAAGCTATCTGAGGTGTTGGAATTCGTATAGTTCACACGATGCTTGTAAATACAGGAAATATCCGGAGGATACAGGAGAGAGTACACCTGTCAGACAGCTAAATATATTAATAAAGGGGCCGTCGCACTAAGAAATGTATACATTATATAGATTGATAGTTAAGTCTGTATATCTATATAGTTATATTTTCTTATTGCGGCGGCCTCATTTTATGACAAAGACTATGATTTCATATTGGCATAATTATTTCTTGATACAGTTGCAGTTTTTATCAAATTCAGGATTGTATAGATAGTAATTATTACAGTCAAGCTTGCTCTGTATTATAGATAAGGCTTCACCAAAACGTTGGAAGTGGACGATTTCACGCTCTCTTAAGAATTTAAGCGGGTCGAGAACATCGGGGTCATCTTTGGCAAGCCTTATAAGGTTATCGTAAGTTGTGCGTGCCTTTTGTTCTGCCGCCATATCTTCAACGATATCTGTTATAGAATCACCTTTTGACTGGAATTCGCACGCATTAAATGGAATACCACCTGCCGCCTGAGGCCACACTGCTGATGTATGGTCTACATAGTAGGCTTCAAAAGGAGTTCCTTTAATCTGTTCCATTGTAAGGTTTCTTGTGAGCTGGTGAACCATTGTGCTAATCATTTCAAAATGCCCCAGCTCCTCAGTGCCGATATCTGTAAGCAGCCCGGCAACTTCCCTGTATGGCATAGAATATCTTTGCGAGATGTAACGCATAGAAGCACCAAGCTCGCCGTCCGGTCCACCATATTGACTGATTATCATAGCCGCCAGAGTAGGGTTCGTTTGCTTTATTTTAATAGGGTATTCAAGTCGTTTTTCATAATTCCACATATCAGCAGCCCTCCATTTCCCAAGGCATTGGAGTTGCTACCCACATCCAGTAATTGTCGTTGGAAATGTGTAATTTATCGAGAGGTCCATAATAATCTGCGTACTGTGTCATATAATCGCGGTATTTATCTTTTATCTGTGCATAATATTCAATTGCTTCGAGGTCATCAGGGTGGGTGTCAAGGTAGAGATTGACTTCTGTTAGTACAAATCCCAGTTCATAAATATTCTGCATAAGCCCACGTTTGTCGGCTGTTAAAGTACAACTGGACTGTCGGGTTGGAGTGAGGGTGCTGTTGGAATTGCCTCTGTTGTGCAGATTGTTATTGTAATTGCGGTTGTTATTACAGCTATTATTAGAATAGCCATTATTGCAATTCTGCTGGCAATTGCAGGAAGACCTCTGGTTCATAGATGGCTGGTTAGTCATATTATTCATACTCTGCCTCCTGCAAAAGGTTTGGATAATACAGGAAATAAAGTTCCACATTTAAGGGCTTTGCAAGGGTCATACAAATCTCCCCATTTCTGCCACGGTACATAACACATAGCAATCGCCCACGTATTCTGCGTTCTCATAATCGAAAAAACTCCATATATTAAACTTATTAGTATTATATGTGGAAAATGACTTGATGCTACTATATGTAATTATATTGAATTTGACATATAATATGAGATTAAATATAATATTTGCATAACCTAACGATAACAAAAGTGATAATAGAGCTGGATATAATAGAATTTGGCTAATTGTAGATTGATAGAGATACATTAATTGTATGCGGCTATGCTATAGGAGTAATTTCTACTGATTGTAGATTAAAGAGGTTAGGTTGTTAAATAACACGAAAGTGTTATTTTTTTAATTTACAAATAAAATAATTCAACACCTCTTTACAAAAAATACGAAAGGTGTTATTGTAAAAATATAAATGGCACTATTGTAATAATCAGAAATAATATATTTTTAAGCAATTATATATTCATTAATATTTATTAAGAAATCAGAGGAGGTACATCAATGAACAAAGCGGCAGACAATTATACAGGTGGTAATTACGATGAATTTATAGCGTTATCCAAAGTACAGAAGACTTTAAGAAATGAACTAAAGCCAACTCCATTTACAGCAGAACATATCAAGCAGAGGGGAATTATCTCAGAGGATGAATATAGAGCACAACAGAGTCTGGAGTTAAAGAAGATAGCTGATGAATATTATAGGAATTATATTACACACAAGTTAAATGGCATCAATAATCTGGATTTTTATAATTTATTTGATGCAATAGAAGAAAAATATAAGAAGAATGATAAAGAAAACAGAGATAAGCTGGATTTGGTGGAAAAATCAAAGCGAGGAGAGATAGCTAAAATGTTATCAGCAGATGATAATTTTAAATCAATGTTTGAAGCCAAATTGATAACAAAGCTTCTTCCTGATTATGTGGAACAGAATTATATCGGTGAAGATAAGGAGAAAGCACTTGAAACAATTGCGCTTTTTAAAGGCTTTACTACATATTTTACCGATTATTTTAATATAAGAAAAAATATGTTTAAAGAAAATGGAGGAGCATCATCTATATGCTATAGGATTGTTAATGTTAATGCTTCGATATTTTACGATAATTTGAAGACATTTATGTGTATAAAAGAAAAAGCCGAAACCGAAATTGCGCTAATTGAAGAAGAATTAACAGAGTTGCTTGATAGCTGGAGATTAGAGCATATTTTTTCTGAGGATTATTATAATGAGCTGCTTGCGCAGAAGGGCATAGATTATTACAATCAGATATGTGGGGATGTCAACAAACATATGAATTTGTACTGCCAGCAGAATAAGCTTAAAGCTAATGTATTTAAGATGACGAAGCTTCAAAAACAGATAATGGGTATATCAGAAAAGGCATTTGAAGTTCCTCCAATGTATCAGAATGATGAAGAAGTGTATGCTTCATTTAATGAATTTATTAGCAGGCTCGAAGAAGTTAAGCTGACAGACAGGCTTAGAAATATTTTGCAGAACATTAATATATATAATACAGCAAAGATTTATATTAATGCCAGATATTATACAAATGTGTCAAGTTATGTGTATGGCGGTTGGGGCGTGATAGATTCAGCTATAGAACGATATTTATATAATACAATAGCAGGAAAAGGTCAAAGCAAAGTTAAGAAAATAGAAAATGCTAAGAAAGATAATAAATTTATGAGCGTTAAAGAACTGGATAGTATCGTGGCAGAGTATGAGCCAGATTATTTTAATGCTCCATATATTGATGATGACGATAATGCAGTTAAGGCTTTCGGTGGACAGGGTGTGCTTGGCTATTTTAATAAAATGTCGGAGCTGTTAGCAGATGTCAGCCTGTATACAATAGATTATAATTCTGATGACAGTCTTATAGAGAATAAGGAAAGTGCGCTTAGAATAAAAAAACAGCTGGATGATATAATGTCGTTATATCACTGGTTACAGACATTTATTATAGATGAAGTCGTAGAAAAAGATAACGCATTTTATGCTGAGCTGGAAGATATATGCTGTGAATTGGAAAATGTGGTAACACTGTATGACAGAATTCGCAATTATGTTACTAAGAAGCCTTACAGCACACAGAAGTTCAAGCTTAATTTTGCTTCACCAACACTTGCCAGTGGCTGGTCAAGGAGTAAGGAATTTGATAATAATGCAATAATATTGCTTAGGAACAACAAATATTATATAGCGATATTTAATGTGAATAATAAGCCTGATAAACAGATAATAAAAGGTAGTGAAGAGCAGCGATTATCGACAGATTATAAGAAAATGGTATATAATCTCCTGCCCGGTCCTAATAAGATGCTTCCTAAGGTATTTATTAAATCTGATACAGGAAAAAGAGATTATAACCCATCATCATATATATTAGAAGGATATGAGAAGAACAGGCATATCAAATCAAGTGGTAATTTTGATATTAATTACTGCCACGATTTAATAGATTATTATAAAGCGTGTATAAATAAACATCCTGAATGGAAGAATTATGGATTCAAATTCAAGGAAACTACTCAATATAATGATATAGGCCAGTTCTATAAAGATGTTGAGAAGCAAGGATACTTAATTTCGTGGGTATATATAAGTGAAGCAGATATTAACAGGCTTGATGAGGAAGGGAAAATATATCTATTTGAGATATATAATAAAGATTTATCATCGCATAGTACAGGAAAAGACAATCTTCATACAATGTATCTAAAGAACATATTTAGTGAGGATAACCTTAAGAATATCTGCATTGAATTAAATGGTAATGCTGAGCTTTTCTATCGTAAATCGAGTATGAAAAGAAATATAACTCATAAGAAAGATACAGTTCTTGTTAATAAGACGTATATTAATGAAGCTGGAGTAAGGGTATCTTTAACTGATGAGGATTATATAAAAGTTTATAATTATTATAATAATGATTATGTTATTGATGTAGAAAAAGATAAAAAACTTGTTGAAATACTTGAAAGAATCGGACATCGTAAGAACCCAATAGATATTATTAAAGATAAGAGATATACAGAAGATAAATATTTCCTTCATCTTCCAATAACAATTAATTATGGAGTAGATGACGAAAATATTAATGCTAAGATGATTGAATACATAGCTAAGCATAATAATATGAATGTTATTGGAATAGATCGTGGCGAGAGAAATCTTATATACATTTCTGTCATTAATAATAAAGGAAATATTATAGAACAGAAATCATTTAATCTTGTCAATAGTTATGACTATAAGAATAAACTTAAAAATATGGAAAAGACAAGAGATAATGCAAGAAAGAACTGGCAGGAAATAGGTAAGATTAAAGATGTTAAAAGTGGTTATCTGTCAGGCGTTATATCTAAGATAGCAAGAATGGTAATTGATTATAATGCAATAATTGTAATGGAAGATTTAAACAAAGGCTTTAAGAGAGGAAGATTTAAGGTTGAACGTCAGGTGTATCAGAAATTTGAGAATATGCTGATTAGTAAACTTAATTATCTTGTATTTAAAGAGAGAAAAGTTGATGAGAACGGAGGAATATTAAGGGGATATCAGCTTACATATATTCCTAAAAGCATAAAAAATGTTGGAAAGCAGTGCGGCTGTATATTCTATGTGCCAGCGGCTTATACATCAAAGATAGATCCATCCACAGGATTTATTAATATATTTGATTTTAAGAAATATTCAGGCAGTGGCATTAATGCTAAAGTTAAGGATAAAAAAGAATTTCTTATGAGTATGAATTCAATCAGATATATTAATGAAGGTTCAGAAGAATATGAAAAAATCGGACATAGAGAACTGTTTGCGTTTTCTTTTGATTATAATAACTTTAAAACATATAACGTAAGCAGTCCGGTAAATGAATGGACGACCTATACATATGGAGAAAGAATTAAGAAATTATATAAAGATGGCAGATGGTCAGGTTCAGAAGTATTAAATCTTACCGAAGATTTAATTGAGCTTATGGAACAATACGGTATTGAATATAAAGATGGACACGATATAAGGGAAGATATATCGCATATGGATGAAATGCGAAATGCTGATTTTATATGTAACTTGTTTGAAAAATTCAAGTATACAGTTCAGCTAAGGAATAGTAAGAGTGAAGCAGAAGGCGATGATTATGACAGGCTTGTATCGCCAGTCTTAAATTCGCATAATGGATTTTTTGATTCATCTGATTATAAAGAAAATGAAAAATCAGATGATATTATTGATGATAAACAAATAATGCCAAAAGATGCAGATGCTAATGGAGCATATTGTATTGCATTAAAAGGACTATATGAGATTAATAAAATTAAAGAAAATTGGAGTGATGATAAGAAGTTAAAAGAAAGCGAATTGTATATAGGTGTTACTGAATGGCTTGATTATATTCAGAATAGAAGGTTTGAGTAGATGGAAGATTTGATATTAATTTCTAATCTCAATGATTTTATATTTTGTCCGGTTTCCATATATTTTCATAAATTATATGGAAATCAGGACAATTTGACATATCAATCACAGTATCAGATTAATGGTACGAAGGCACACGAGAAAGTAGATAATAAAAAATATTCTACGAGAAAAAGCGTAAAAATGGCATTAGATGTGTATTCAGATGAATATAAGATTGTTGGGAAAATAGATTTGTATGATGAAATTAGTAAGACACTTATAGAACGGAAAAAGTTTGTTAAGAAAATATATGACGGATATATTTTTCAATTATATGCCCAATATTATGCAATGACAGAGATGGGGTATGAGATTAATCATTTAGAAGTAAGAAGTCTTGATGATAATAAAAAATATAAAATTGCACTTCCAGATGATGATGTGGCAATGAAAAATAAATTTAAACAATTAATTAACCAGATTAGGTTATTTGATATGGATAAATTTGAGCAGACTAATAAAGAAAAATGTAGTAAATGTATATATGAGCAGGCGTGTGATAAGTCATTAATTAAAGAGGGATAATTATGTTGAGTGCTAATGATTTCAAGAAGAAACAAGTGATTTTTTTATTGACTAATATTGGTGATAAATTATCATTTTCAAACGATAATGTTATAGTGAAAGACCAAGATGGAAAGATAAAGTTTCAGTCGACTTGTTATAGATTGTTTATGTTATGTGTTGTTGGAAATATATCTATAACGAGTGGCTTGATACAAAGAAGTAAAAAATTTGGATTTTCTATATGTTTAATGAGTACAACGTTTAAAGTATATGATGTTATAGGTGCAAGAATGGAAGGTAACACACTTCTAAGGAAACACCAATATCAATATGATAGTAATGATATAGGCAGGCTTATTGAACAAAACAAAATTAAAAATCAAGCACAGGCATTAAAAAATATAAGAAAAAAGACAGAATACCAAAAAGAAGCAATTGAATTGTTAAATATAATGGTGGTAGAACTTGATAATTCCAAGGAGTATTTGGAAATTATGGGTATTGAAGGAAATGCTGCGAGAGTTTATTTCCCAAGAATGTTTGATAATGTACAGTGGAATGGAAGAAAGCCAAGAATTAAAAGTGACTATGTGAATGTTGTATTAGACATAGGTTATACAATGCTTTTTAATATTGTTGATGCAATGTTGCAAGTTTATGGATTTGATACATATTATGGGGTGTTTCATAAGTGTTTCTATATGAGGAAATCATTAGTTTGCGATATAATGGAACCAATAAGACCTATTATTGACTATGAAGTGCGAAAAGCTATTAATCTAGGTCAATGTAAAATTGATGATTTCGAAAAATATGATGAACACTGGTGTTTAAAATATAAGAATAATCCACAATATATTCAATTTTTAATGCAGGCAATTATGGAATATAAAGATGAAATATTTATGTATATACAAAGCTATTATAGATATTTTATGAAAATGAAAAGTGTATCAGAATTTCCGCAGTTTAATATATAACTAGATTGGAGGTATTATGGTAGTTGTAAGTTATGATATATCAAATGACAAATTAAGAACTAAATTTGCTAAATATCTTTCAAGATTTGGACATAGATTACAATATTCCGTGTTTGAAATTGACAACAGTGAAAAAATCGTTAATAATATAGTAAATGACTTGAAGAACAAATATGAGAAATCTTTTTCGCAAGAGGATAGTGTTATTATATTTAAACTTTCATCAAGTTGTGAAGTACTGAGGTTTGGATATGCAAAGAATGATGAGAAGGACTTTATTATAATAAGCTGAAACATTTGAGAATGCAAACCTTGACCTTAATATTTAAAATTAGATGGGTTACTTAATATAATATGTGTATATTGCATAAAAAATAATCAAAAAATGTTACTTAACAAAGGAATAATTGTATAATATGACGATATAAGTGTTAAGTAACCTAAATAATTTCTACTGTGTGTAGATCTACATCTGCATTTAACACGCCTACCTGTTAAGTAACCTAAATAATTTCTACTGTGTGTAGATATGCTAGTGATACAGGAAAAAAACAAATGTTAAGTAACCTAAATAATTTCTACTGTGTGTAGATTTTTCCGGCTGTGGCATTGGTACTAGTGTTAAGTAACCTAAATAATTTCTACTGTGTGTAGATCAATGGGCTTTGTAGGACATATAAAATGTTAAGTAACCTAAATAATTTCTACTGTGTGTAGATATTAAGCATATAGGCTAATTGCGTGTTAGTTAAGTAACCTAAATAATTTCTACTGTGTGTAGATTTTTTGCTCTTTCCCAGTATCACCATGTTAAGTAACCTAAATAATTTCTACTGTGTGTAGATATAAAAATAATGCTTGAAAAATGAAAGTTAAGTAACCTAAATAATTTCTACTGTGTGTAGATCTAAAAGGTAGTCTTGTAAGGAATGGGTTAAGTAACCTAAATAATTTCTACTGTGTGTAGATATATCTGCTAAATAATTAGCTTCTAAGTTAAGTAACCTAAATAATTTCTACTGTGTGTAGATCAACCGCTTTAAGCATATACTTAGTTGGTTAAGTAACCTAAATAATTTCTACTGTGTGTAGATGGGGATATTGATTATGTTGCTGATTTATAGTTAAGTAACCTAAATAATTTCTACTGTGTGTAGATTAAAACTCCGTTCTATCTAATGATAAGTTAAGTAACCTAAATAATTTCTACTGTGTGTAGATACGGTCATCAATGCGAGTTCTGACGGGTTAAGTAACCTAAATAATTTCTACTGTGTGTAGATATACAAATGCAATCTGTTTTTCGCAGGTTAAGTAACCTAAATAATTTCTACTGTGTGTAGATAGAAACTGTAACACCAATAATGAACACTGTTAAGTAACCTAAATAATTTCTACTGTGTGTAGATCCTTTTCCTGAAGAAACAAGATAACAGTTAAGTAACCTAAATAATTTCTACTATGTGTAAATTCCGGTTTAGATTGATGACAAGACAAGTTAAGTAACCTAAATAACTTGGCTTCCCCAATATATTGAATATTCTCCCTATTCTTGCTAAAATACCACTACAAGATTAATAGAAAAGGATATCCAATTATGAAAGAAAAGATATATACAGTTCCAGTTAATGATGCGTTTGCGTTGGATAGTGAATGTCCGATTTGTTCAATGTTTGAAAAGCTGGAGAATGATGCGGTTGAGTATGCCATGGGTCCAAGCTATATGGAAGATGACATAAGAGAAAAGACTGATAAAATGGGATTTTGCAGCCGTCATATTAAGAAGATATACGAGCAGAATAACAGACTTGGTTATGCACTTATTATGAAGACACATATGGATTATGTCATTAAGCAGATAGAAAGTTATAGTTATGATAAGGGCACTGGAAAGACACTCCTTAAAAAAGGCAAAGAGGCACAGGCATGCAGTTATATTGATGAGCTTGAAGGAAAATGCTTTGTGTGCGATAAAGTAGAAGATACCATTGAAAGATACATAGATACAGTGTTTTATATGTATAAACACGACAAAGATTTTGTAGAGAAACTTAAGAACTGCAAAGGCTTTTGTACCAGCCACTATGGATTTTTGATGAAAATGGCGAGCGGCAAGCTTTCGGGAGCACAGTATACAGAATTCACAGAGCTTATCACTAAGCTTTATATAGATAATATGAAGAGAGTAAGAGATGATGTATCCTGGTTTATTAATAAATTTGATCACAAATATGCCAATGAGCCATGGAAAAATGCTAAAGACTCACTTGTAAGAGCAACATTAAAAGATACTGGAGTTAATATCCAATAACATAATAATGTGCTGTTTTCCGGAAGAAGATAAGTTCATTATGGTATAATGAGCACAAAAGTGCTCATCTTTTAAGAAATTAATTAATATTAATAAAAGCTGATTATCCTGATTAATAAAAATTAAGATAACCAGCTTTTTGTTAATATATAAATGTAACAGAATATAACGTGTAATTAATACGATCAATATTCTTATAAGAATAGGATAACTGCTGTCCGGTTCTTGATATTGCCTCTTTAAGATCTGCATTATAAGTTGTAGTGAATTCAATATGTGCAGTTTTATTTTTAACTGTTGAATATATGAGTTTATTTAGTTGGTTGACATTGCTTATTAAAGGTAGTTTTTTGTATCTGCAGTAGGAATATTTTGCACCACATTTTTCATAAGCGGAGTAACGGCTTCTGTCCCAAGTATGGTCGAGTGCCATATCGTCAGCACTGATATTAAAATATGAGTGGTCGATATAATTAGATGATGAACCGACAGGGTCATCCCAGGTTACATCAACGTGATACCAGTGATTATCAAGGTTGACAACATTCCATATGTGCTGTTGTCCGCCAGCCTCTCCTGAAATCGTTGCATTTTCTATTCCAAGCATATCTAACAATGTCTTAAAACATTCAGTATAGCCACTACATACGGCGATTCCGTTGATTAATGCACTGTAGGCATTGTAGGAAGAGTCGCCGGTATCAACATAATTGATGTTATCAACGAGATAGTCGTGTATGGCAATCTCCTTTTCAATATCAGATTGATTTGGCGAAATAATCTCTTCAAGTATTTTGGTATATTTGTCATAAAGCACAAGCTGGCGTTCATTAAGATTATATGTTGACTCACTTCTGTAAGCTTTAATGATTGCAGAAGTGTCCCAACATTCATAAGTTATCCGCACATTGAAACCATTTTTAATGCGCCTGTATTCACATCTTAACTGTTCTATGCCGTTAATTAATGAAAGCCATTTGTTGGCATCAATTAACTCCTCATCAGTAATAAATAATTCGCAGACATTATTGTCACTATCCATACTTGCAATTATAGCCTGAACAATCTCCTCAGTTGTATCTGCGGACTGGGAAAATGCAGTCTTAGGTATTGTCATAGCTGAATTGGAAGACATATTAAATGATATTGGAATTGTACAGCCTGTCAATGCGACAGATAAAAGCACAAATGCGAGTATAATGCATACACGCTTGTGGATAGGCTTATATAAATTTTTCATATATGTTAATAAATCTTTCTATAATAATTTAGGCTTATACTTTGTTAAATTAAATATAATTTGGTATTATTACATCATACATTATAATTATATTACATTATAAAATAATACACAACTGCTAGATATATGGATGTTTATGGCAGTCTGATGATAATATACCGTACATTTTATTTTGTACAGGGAGGAGAATTAATATGAGCGATTATATTATTAACAAACCTGATGATTTTGAATTGAATGAAACACTTGAATGTGGACAGTGCTTCCATTTTAAGAAGCTTGATGAAAATGATTATGTCCTCACAGCATTTGGACATATGTTACATATAATGCAGACTGAAAAAGAAATTGTGTTTTATGATACTGACGAGAAGCTGTATATGGATTTATGGAGAAATTATTTCGATATAGACAGGAATTATGCTCTTATAAAGGAAAAGCTTTTAAAGAAAGATGATAAGCTTAAGGAAGCAATTGAGGCTATGTCGGGTGTCAGAATTCTTAATCAGGAATTTTTTGAGACACTTATTTCATTTATTATATCGCAGAACAAACAGATACCACATATAAAGAAGATTGTTGCAGATATTTCTGCAAAGTATGGCGATTATGCGGGTGAGGTGAAAGGTGTACCTATGTATACATTTCCTGATGTAAGGAAGTTAGCCAAAGCAGAAGTAGAGGATTTGAAGGAATTAAAGACAGGCTTTAGAGCACCTTACATATATGATGCCGTAAAATGTGTCGGAGAGGGAAAAATTAGCTATGATGAGCTTATTGCACTGGATAGTGAGCAGGGCATTGAGAAAATGTGTCAGATAAAAGGGGTTGGCAACAAGGTCGCAAGCTGTGTAAGCCTTTTTGCATTGGGTAAAAGGGACAGCTTCCCTATTGATGTGTGGATAAAAAGAATAATGGAATATCTGTATTTTGACGGAAATGATACTTCCAAAGATGTTATAGCTGCATTTGCTAAGGAAAGATTTGGCGAGCTTGGCGGATATGCACAGCAGTATCTTTTCTATTATGGAAAGACTGTCAAGATGGGTGTCGCTAATAAGAATAAAAAATAAAAAAAGTATAATCAAAATGTTAAATCATTAATATATTTAGAAATAGCTGTTGACAAATTATTAGCTGGGTGCTATCTTAATTTTATTGAAATTAGCACTCGGCTGAAATGAGTGCTAACAAGCAAAAAACAAATTGCTGCCACATACATTTCAGACAGCGGAATGGAGGATATATATGAAATTAGTACCATTAGGAGACAGAGTTGTAATTAAAGCATTAGTTGCAGAAGAAACTACAAAGTCAGGTATCGTGTTACCAGGACAGGCAAAGGAGAAACCATCTCAGGCAGAGGTTGTTGCAGTAGGACCTGGTGGGGTTGTTGATGGCAAGGAAGTTACAATGCAGGTTAAGCCTGGTGATAAGGTAATATATTCTAAGTATGCTGGAACAGAAGTTAAGCTTGATGATGAAGAATACATCGTTGTAAAGCAGAATGATATTCTTGCGGTAATCGAGGACTAATCAGATACAGCCAGTTTACTGGCGTATATATGAAAAGTGATAGTTAGTTGATATCAGATATATTTTTATTACAGATAATAATGGAGGTAATAGCAATGGCAAAGGAAATTAAATACGGAATTGAAGCAAGAAAAGCTCTTGAAGAGGGTGTTAATAAATTAGCTAATACTGTAAGGGTTACAATCGGACCAAAGGGACGTAACGTAGTTCTTGATAAATCATATGGTGCACCACTTATCACTAACGATGGTGTTACAATCGCTAAGGATATCGAACTTGAAGATGCATTTGAGAATATGGGTGCCCAGCTTGTAAAGGAAGTTGCTACTAAGACTAATGATGTAGCAGGTGATGGTACAACAACAGCTACAGTTCTTGCACAGGCTATGGTTAATGCAGGTATGAAGAACTTAGCAGCAGGTGCTAACCCAATCATCTTAAGAAAAGGTATGAAGAAGGCTACTGATTGTGCAGTTGAAGCTATTGCACATATGAGCGAGAAGGTTACAGGAAAAGACCAGATTGCAAAAGTTGCATCTATCTCAGCTGGTGATGAAGAAGTAGGTCAGATGGTAGCTGATGCTATGGAAAAGGTTTCTAATGATGGAGTTATCACAATTGAAGAATCTAAGACAATGAAGACAGAACTTGATCTTGTAGAAGGTATGCAGTTCGATAGAGGATATATTTCAGCATATATGGCAACAGATATGGATAAGATGGAAGCTAACCTTGATAACCCATATATCCTTATTACAGATAAGAAGATTTCTAATATTCAGGAAATCTTACCAGTTCTTGAACAGATTGTACAGAATGGTGCTAAGCTTCTTATCATTGCAGAAGATGTTGAAGGTGAAGCTCTTACAACACTTATTGTTAATAAGTTAAGAGGTACATTCAATGTTGTAGCTGTCAAAGCTCCAGGATATGGTGACAGACGTAAGGAAATGCTTAAGGATATCGCTATTCTTACAGGTGGTCAGGTTATTTCAGAAGAACTTGGCCTTGAACTTAAAGATACAACAATGGATATGCTTGGTAGAGCTAAGTCAGTTAAGGTTCAGAAAGAAAATACAGTTATCGTTGACGGCGAAGGTGCTAAGGAAGATATCGAAGCAAGAGTTGCACAGATTCGTGCACAGCTTGAAGAAACAACATCTGACTTTGATAAGGAAAAGTTACAGGAAAGACTTGCTAAGCTTGCAGGCGGCGTAGCTGTTATCAGAGTTGGTGCTGCAACAGAAACAGAGATGAAGGAAGCTAAGCTTCGTATGGAAGATGCCCTTAATGCAACAAGAGCTGCTGTAGAAGAAGGCGTTATCTCAGGTGGTGGTTCTGCTTATATCCACGCTTCTAAGAAGGTTGCAGAACTTGCTGCTACACTCAGTGGTGATGAGAAGACAGGTGCAGAGATTATTCTTAAGGCACTTGAAGCTCCTTTATACCACATTGCTCACAATGCAGGTCTTGAAGGTGCAGTTATCATCAACAAAGTAAGAGAGTCAGAAGTAGGAACAGGTTACGATGCTCTTAATGATGAATACGTTAATATGATTGATGCTGGTATTCTTGACCCAGCTAAGGTTACAAGAAGTGCATTACAGAATGCTACAAGTGTAGCTTCAACACTCCTTACAACAGAGTCAGTTGTAGCTGATATCAAAGAAGATACACCAGCAATGCCAGCAGGAGCTGCCGGTATGGGCGGAATGATGTAATAAGTAATAATTTGCTATACATCAGCAAGTTGATAAAATAAATTTAACACTTACATCATATTAAAAAAGTCCCTTTGTTTATGTTTTATATTCATAAACAAGGGGGCTTTTTGTTGTGCAATATAAAAGGAATGTGTTATGCTATCAAGGTTATTAAGTGAATTGCAGCAGATTGAGCTGATTCATATATGTCAGGAGAGCTTGGTTTATGTTTTTTAGTAGAAGAAAGAATGATGATTTGTCAGAAAAGCTGGTTAAACTGGTTGTTCCGATAGCAATACAGCAGTTTATGTTGGCACTTGTAAGTGCCACAGATGCGGTTATGTTGGGATTTGTGGACCAGACCTCGTTGTCTGCAGCTTCACTTGCCGGACAGATACAGTTTGTGCTTAATCTGTTTATAGCAGGGATAACAGCAGGCTCAGGAATAGTGATTTCACAGTACTGGGGAAAGAAGGACATAAAAGCTATTGAAAAGGTCATGCCGGTGGCTTTATATGCTAATCTGCTGTCAGGCGGCATATTCACTATTCTTGCGCTTCTCATACCTGAGGGACTTATAAGGATATTCACTAACGAACCGGAGCTTATTGCAAGCGGTACACTATATATCAGGGCGGTAGCCTTATCTTATGTGCTGTGTGCAGTATCGCAGGTATATCTGATTCTTCTTAAGAATACAGGAAGGGCGGCTCAAAGCTCTGTTATCAGCTCATCAGCAGTTGCTGTTAATATAGTCTGCAATGCTGTCCTTATATTTGGTTTGTTTGGTATGCCACGTCTTGGCATACGTGGAGCGGCTTATGCAACTGTAATATCGAGAGTGATAGAGCTTGTATGGGCATATATTGTAGTTAACAAAGACAGGATTGCCGCTTTGGAATGGAAAGGAATTATTCATACAGATAAAGCACTGACAAGAGATTTCTGGTATTACACAACACCTGTGCTATGTGCCTCCTTAGTGTGGGGCATTGCATTTGTATTATACTCAGTTATACTTGGACATATGGGAAGTGATGCTGTTGCAGCGAATTCCATAGCCAGTATAGTAAAGAGCATGGTGCAGTGCGTTATAAGGGGTGTTAGTGCCGGGGCAGGAATTATTATAGGTAATCTTCTAGGAGCAGGTAAGCTTGATAAAGCCAGGAAATATGGTGGAAGAATTACAAGACTGTCAATAGCCATTGGGATAATAACAGGTCTGCTTCTTATCGTTGTAGCTCCGGTTGTATCGCGTGCAGCCCCTATGTCAGATACAGCGAAGGGGTATCTTGGCTTTATGCTGATAGTCCTCGGCATTAATCTGATGGGGCAGTCGGTGAATACAACTGTTCTGGATGGGATATTCTGTGCCGGAGGTGATGCAAAGTTTGATATGAAGGGGAATATTGGTGCAATGTGGTGCTTTGCGGTTCCGCTTGGCTTTATAGCAGCATTTGTATTCAATGCACCAGTCTGGCTTGTATATATCATAATAAGCCTGGATGAGCTGGTAAAGCTCCCGGCAGTATATATACATTATAAGAAGTATATCTGGGTAAGAAATATTACAAGATAAAACATTAGTGAAAAATACCAGGGATAGTTGTTTCTATTTAAAAAAGTCAGGGGGTATGTTATAATACTTTCATATTGGATTTTAATTGTCACGCAGGAGGAATGGTGATGGCTGATATTGATGAGCTTAAAAAGAAACTTGAAGATGGATGGATAAAGGGTGAACCTTATGTATTTGTAAGTTATGCAAGTAAGGATAAAGAGAAGGTTTATGAATTTGTATATGAACTTAGAAAACGTGGAATTAATGTATATATAGATATAGAACTTCAGGAGAATATTTCTAAGAACTGGTTACAGAATATTAAGGAGCGTTTATATGATGTTGATTGTGTTGCTATGATTTCATTTCTTAGTCTTAACTATTTCCGTAGTTATGCCTGCCTTATAGAACAGCTTGTAACACGTTCAGAGGATTTAAAGATGGAAAAAGGCAAGTATCTTGAGAATTTTTATATTGCATTGGATGATAATATGTCTACAATACAAAAAATAGAAGATGCAGTGTATAATAATACAGTTGCAAAAGAAAGTCAGAGTATGGCAATAAAGATGGTTCCAGAGGAAGTAAATGTCCTTAAAGATGTCATGGAAGATAATATTGCAGTAAAGAGCAAGTTAAAGAAAGATGTCAGGTCAACTATAGATGGTCTGAATACAGCACATAGAGTTGCGATAAGTATGCTTAGTTATATTTTTAAAGAGTCAAGCTATAGTATTCAGAAATATGGAACAGCTGGTGATTGTGCACAGTTAATGTATAACAATTTTACTAATGACAAGAATGATAAAATTAATATTGCTGTATTGGAGGAACTTAAAGAAAAGTACAACAATGCTTTATCATTCACAACGGCTGCATCATCTACAGAAAGTCAGAATCGTGCCTCTACATCAGCAGTTCAGGATAATACGGCAGAAGCTGACATTGAGAATGATAGGACTTCTGATAATATTCAGAGTACAGAGTATAGCAATGTGGCAAATAATAATGATACAAATAGCGATGAAATAAACAGCAATGATATTATTGGCGATGAAAACAACACAGCAATAGACAGCGTTGCTACAGATGACCTTGCCACATCAACAGACAACATCAACACAACTGATAACAGCAGGACAAGACAGGCTACAAGTACAGGTGATATCAGATTTATGCTTTATGGCAAGGAGTATGAGCTTAATCAGTCAGATATGATGCTTACATTTTTTGCACACGTTCTTAATAAACATCAGGATATTGTGGACGAACTTCCTTCATATAATGGGATGACATGCGTGTCTGATGTTGATTACAGTCTTCCTAAGAATCGTAAGGCAGATATGCCTACATATTTCAGAAGTTGCGAATTCTTTGAATTCGCTAATGGAAGCCATATATGCGTCGGAACATCATATTCAGTAGTAGACAAGTTAAAGAAAATGGCACTTCTGCTTAATATATGTGGTGAAAGCCCGGAAATATTCAGTTCAGAACAGGTTGAACTTCCAGCGGTAAAGGTCAGAGGTGGTTCTTCTGCTGTCGGCAAGGGAAGTGGAGCACTTGTGAAATTCAGCGTATACGGCAATAAATACGAGCAGAACCAGACAGATATGCTTGGAACAATATGCAGTTCTGTTATAGCTAAGCATCCAGACAAGTTAGAGGAAGCAGCAGATGCTTTATTATGTATTGATGTTAAAGATTATACAGATGTTGCCAAAGAAGACAGACCGGTATATTTCTCATCAATGAACAAATATGAAGTAAATGGCACAGCTTATAGTGTTGGTGGAAGTTTCGGAATGAAAGAAAAGCTTAAAATGATTGCCAGATTACTTATAATGTGTGACGAAAGCAAGGATATAATTGATATAGAAGACTATGAGATACCAGATGTAAAGATTAAGGCAGCAGGCGCTAAGAAAAAAATTAATTACTTTGATTAATTGGAAGTATTACAAGATAGGAGAGGCTTTATGTTTGATATAGCAGTAGAACAGATAGTGAAGGTAAAACCACCTAAGACAGCAGTTGTTTATAAGACATTGCTTATAATAGGCTGTATTGTGGCGGCTACAACCATACCACAGACAAGAACATTTGGAATAATTGTGCTTGCATTATTTGCGGTGATGACATTTTTAGTATTCCAGTATTATAATGCAGAGCTTGAGTATTCGATAGTGGATGATACACTTACGATTGACAGGATAATGGCAAAATCAGCAAGAAAAAGATGTGGTGTGTATACACTTTCAAGAGCAAAGCTTGTGGCAAGAGCTGATTCGCAGGAGGCACTCCGTATGAACCATATGGACGTTAAGACTTATGATTATTCAGTTGGTGCAAGCAATCATGATTCAGTTGTCATATATGCGTATAATGAACATAACGAATTAGTCAGGGTATTTATATATCCTGATGAACGTGTTCTTCACAGCATACAAAATGTTGTTGAAAAAGATGTGTTTAAAGTTATTGACTTTTAAAAAATGCTCTGATACAATTCTAATATTATAAACAAAAGGAATATGATAGAGCGTTTATCAGATTTCTCCACACAGAAATGTCCGAATTGAGTATTCGGATTTTTTTGTACAAAGAATTGCGTTATTATGCGCATATAACTTAATTATATTATTCACAGGAAAGCGAGGACAAAGGAAAATGGGTACAATTATTGGTGAGGGCATTACATTTGACGATGTGTTATTAGTTCCACAGTATTCAGAAGTAACACCTAATATGATCGATTTAACAACTAATCTTACAAAGAATATTAAGCTTAATATTCCTTTAATGAGTGCTGGTATGGATACAGTTACTGAGCATAGAATGGCAATCGCTATGGCTAGACAGGGTGGTATTGGTATTATTCATAAGAATATGTCAGTTGAACAGCAGGCAGAGGAAGTTGATAAGGTAAAAAGATCAGAGAATGGAGTAATTACAGATCCATTTTTCTTACATCCAGATAATACATTACAGGAAGCTAACGAACTTATGGGTAAGTTCAGAATTTCTGGTGTTCCTATCACAGATGATGATAGAAAGCTTGTTGGTATTATTACTAACAGAGATCTTAAATTTGAAGAAGATTTCTCAAGACCAATTAAGGAATGTATGACAAGCGAGAACCTTGTAACAGCTCCAGTTGGAATTACTCTTGAAGAAGCTAAGAAGATCCTTGGCAAGGCAAGAAAAGAAAAGCTTCCAATCGTTGATGATGAATTCAAGTTAAGAGGGCTTATTACAATAAAGGATATTGAGAAGTCTATTAAGTATCCAGCATCTGCACATGATTCACAGGGAAGACTTCTTGCAGGTGCTGCGGTTGGTATTACAGCCAATGTTATGGATAGAGTTCAGGCTCTTGTTGATGCAAGTGTTGACTGTATTGTAATTGATTCAGCACATGGTCACTCTAAGAATATTATTACAACATTAAAGAATATCAAGTCAGCATTCCCTGATTTACAGGTAATCGCTGGTAACATTGCTACAGGTGCAGCTGCTAAGGCACTTTGCGAAGCTGGTGTAGATGCAGTTAAGGTTGGTATAGGACCTGGTTCTATCTGTACAACAAGAGTTGTTGCTGGTATTGGTGTACCTCAGGTAACAGCAGTTATGGATGCTTATGCAGAAGCTAAGAAGTTCGGTATTCCAGTTATCGCTGATGGTGGTATCAAGTTCTCAGGTGATATTGTTAAGGCTATTGCTGCCGGTGGTAGTGTATGTATGCTCGGAAGTCTTCTTGCAGGCTGTGATGAAGCTCCTGGTTCATTTGAGTTATTCCAGGGAAGAAAGTATAAAGTATATAGAGGTATGGGTTCTATCGCTGCTATGGAGAACGGAAGCAAGGACAGATACTTCCAGACAGGTGCTAAGAAGCTTGTTCCAGAAGGTGTTGAAGGACGTGTTGCATATAAAGGACTTGTTGAAGATACTATATTCCAGCTTATGGGAGGACTCCGTTCAGGTATGGGTTACTGTGGAGCACAGACTATTCCAGTACTTCAGGAGACAGCTAAGTTTATAAAGATGTCATCTGCAGCTTTAAGAGAAAGTCATCCACATGATATCCATATTACTAAAGAAGCTCCTAACTACTCAGTAGAGAACGCTTAATATAAAGCTGCTATTATAAACAGATTAGAATAATAGACATTTAATCAACCCCGGCATTAATTAATTTTAATGCTGGGGTTGTTTGTGCGTCAATTTTAGTGTATTATCTTTGGGATATTAAATGTGAAATATGCACAAGTTGTATATGATAAATGTGGCAAAATGAATAAACTGTCTAAACAATTAAACTGATAAGCGTTTATAAGTGAAAATAAAATCCGATAATAAGTGCTTATAAGTGAAAATTGATGTTGCTAATATATGTTTTCTTGATGTATAATAATCTTACAGTAAAATTGTATGAATAATGTATTTATAGAAGGTTATGCACAAGGAGAAGAGGTATGCAGGATAAGATGATTAACAAGTATATTGCTAAGAATCATTCTGGATCTGTATTTACTGACAATGAATTGCAGGTTATCAAGGATGGTAATATAGATGATATGGTTACAACATTTCTTGATATGAATACAGAATATTATAATAAGCAGATGCAGAGTGTTTTAAAGGTATTTACACAGTTTATGAGCACAGAGATTGAACTTGAGAGAATAATATATCAGAAGGAATTTGATGGCAAATTTGTTGGCTGTCAGATTATGGACGGAGATATAGATGTATTCTTAGGGATAGCAGGTGAAGATGCTGACCTTCTTTGTGTTGCATCTACATTTTCCCAGGAAGATATGAATAAGTTTGATGCTGATGCTTATGATGCAATATGCGAGCTTATTAATATTATTAATGGTGCATATGCGACTAAACTCAGTTATGAAGAGATAGAGGTGTCTTTACACCCACCGGTATTTTATCAGGATACACAGATTAAAGCTGATAATGGAATGTATGTAGTTACATTTAATATGAAAGGACATAGATTTAATCTGCTTATGGTTGCGGATGATAAAGTTAAGCTTAATGTATAAAAATATATGTACATAATTAAGGCGTATTACAGAAGCTGAAGTTGTTAATAATTGTCAGTCAATTATCTGTTAGTTGTTGAATTGTTATAGATATATTGTATTTGCAGTTGATTACAGATACTAAATGCTTCTGCACAAGCCGGGTGATTAATTATAGACATATGGAACGGAGGAATATTATGGCGAAGATTTTGATAGTAGATGATTCTAAGACTTCAAGAAAGTTCTTAAGAAATATGCTTGAACAGGCTGGACACGAGATTGTTGCAGAGGCTGTTGATGGAGCAGAAGGCGTTGAAAAGTTCAGAATATACAGACCGGATATAACAACTATGGACATTACAATGCCTGTTCTTGGCGGAATAGATGCAGTTAAGGATATTATAGAGATAGACCCTGATGCCAAGATTATTATGGTAACAGCGGCAGGACAGAAGGCTAATATGATAGAGGCTCTTAAGAAAGGAGCGGCTGATTTTATACAGAAGCCTTTTGATATGGACGTGATTGTTAATACAATTGAAAAGGTTATGGAAGAATAGATGTACAATTATAGATTACAACTTCAATATGATGGTGGGAGATATGACGGCTGGGTCAGAATGGGCAAGGACTCCAATTCTAACACTATAGAATGTAAGATTAAAGAGATAATTCAGAAGATGACAGGTGAAGATATTGATATATATGTTGGATGCAGAACAGAAAAAGGTGTTCATGCACTTAATCAGACAGCTAATTTCAAGCTTAATGATAAGTACCAGCCTGTAGAGGTTAAGAATTACCTTAACAGATATCTTCCAAGGGATATAGCTGTTAATCGCGTGGAATTAGTAGATGAAAGATTTCATAGCCAGCTTAATGCGAGGGAGAAGACATATGTATACAAGGTAGATATGGCTAATGTAGCGAATGTATTTACAAGAAAGTATGCTTATCATACATTTGATACTCCGGATATTAAGGCTATGAAGCAGGCAGCTTTTTATATGATTGGAAAGCATGATTTTAAAGCATTTACTACTGCGAAGAAGAGCAAGTCTACAGTAAGGGATATCAAAGATGTAGAGATAACTACAGATGGAGATAGTTGTGAGATAAGAATAACAGCAGACGATTTCCTTCATAATATGGCAAGATATATGATTGGTATGCTTCTTGATGTAGGAAGCGGACTTAAGAAGGTGGAAGATGTAGAGAATATCATAGCTGGCAAAGATGTTGTTATGTCACTTCCAGCTGAGAGCTATGGACTTTTCCTTGAAAGTGTTTTATACTAAATAGATGATTTTATTAAAGAATCTCGGATTTCGGGATTCTTTTCTTGTTACTTTATAATAATATATTTTATGAAGCAGAATTTAACAGGAATGGAGAATATAATGAAGACCATAATTGAACTTATGACAGATGAATTTAAGAAAGCATTTGCAGAATGTGGATATTCAGAAGAATACGCAAGAATTACTATATCTAACAGACCTGACTTATGCGAATTCCAGTGCAATGGCGCGATGGCAGCAGCTAAGACTTATAAAAAAGCTCCATTTGTTATTGCAGATGAGATAGTTGCAAAGCTTACATCTAATGGTATGTTTGACACAATTGAAAGTGTTAAGCCAGGATTTATCAATATAAAGGTAAGTGCTGGATATCTTTCAGATTATCTTAATAAGATGTCAGAAGATGATAAGTACGGATATGAGAACAGCGAGGAAGCTAAGACTGTAATAGTGGATTATGGTGGAGCTAATGCAGCTAAGCCATTACATGTAGGACATTTAAGATCTGCTGTAATTGGTGAGAGTGTTAAGAGAATTAACAGATACGCAGGCAACAATACAATAGGTGATGTACACCTTGGAGACTGGGGACTTCAGATGGGTCTTATCATAGAGGAGTTAAGGGACAGAAAGCCTGAACTTCCATATTTTGATGAGGCGTATACAGGAGAGTATCCAAGTGAACCCCCATTTACGATATCAGAGCTTGAACAGATATATCCGGCGGCAAGTGCTAAGTCTAAGGAAGATGAAGAATTCGCTAAGAGAGCACACGAATCCACACTTAAGCTTCAGAGCGGGGACAGAGCATGCACAGCAATATGGAAGCATATTATGAATGTTTCCAAGAAGGATTTAAAGAAGAATTATGATAATCTTAATGTATCATTTGACTTATGGAAGGGTGAAAGTGATGCACAGCCATATATTAAAGATATGGTTGATAAGATGGTTGAAGATGGAATTGCCTATGAAAGCCAGGGAGCTACAGTAGTAGATATTGCAGAGCCAACAGATACTAAGGAACTTCCTCCTTGCATAGTAAGAAAGTCAGACGGTGCGGCACTTTATGCTACATCAGATCTTGCAACTATTGTTGAGAGAGAGAAGTTATATAAGCCGGATACATACATTTATCTCGCTGATAAAAGACAGGAGCTTCATTTTACTCAGGTATTCAGAACAGCTAAGAAGGCTGGAATTGTAAGACCAGATGCAGATATGAGATTTGTTGGTTTTGGTACTATGAATGGAAAGGATGGCAAGCCATTTAAGACACGTTCAGGTGGTGTTATGCGTCTTGAACATCTTATATCTGATATTAATGAAGTTATTCTTAATAAGATTAAAGAGAACCGTTCAATGACGGATGAAGAAGCTGATAATATATCTAAGATTGTGGGTCTTGCTGCACTTAAGTATGGTGATTTATCTAATCAGGCATCTAAAGATTATGTATTTGATGTAGATAGATTTGCTTCATTTGAAGGTAATACAGGTCCTTATATTTTGTATACAATAGTAAGAATAAAGTCTATTCTTGCAAAGTATAAGGAAACAGGCGTAAGTGTTGGTAATCTTACAATACTGCCTTCAAAAGAACAGTCAGAGAAGGCTTTATCACTTGCACTTATTAAGTTCTCAGATGTTATAGATGGAGCATACAAGGATAATGCACCTCACAAGATATGCCAGTATATATATGAGGTTTCTAACTCATTTAACGGATTTTATCATAACACAAAGATTCTTGCAGAAGAGGATAAGAAACAGCAGGAAAGCTATATTGCATTAATCACACTTACTAAAGAGATACTTGAAACTTGTATTGATTTATTAGGTATACAGTGTCCTGACAGAATGTAGAGATTGGAGATATTATATGAAGTTATTATCATTTGCAATTCCATGTTATAATTCAGCAGCATATATGGAAAAATGTATCAAATCATGCCTTGCAGGTGGTGACGATGTAGAGATAATAATTGTTGATGATGGTTCAACAAAAGATGATACATTAAAGATTGCCAAGGAATATGAAGCGAAATATCCTAACATAGTCAAGGCTGTACATCAGGAGAATGGTGGACATGGACAGGCTGTTAATACAGGTCTTGCCAATGCCACAGGGATGTTCTTTAAGGTTGTAGACAGCGATGACTGGGTTGATGTTAAAAGCTATAAGAAGATATTAACTAAGCTTAAAAGCTTTGTTGAGGAAGATGACCTACCAGATATGCTTATTGCGAATTATGTATATGAAAAGGTTGGTGCTAAGAGAAAGAAAGTCATTCACTATGAGAATGCACTTCCAGTTGACAGAATGTTTGGATGGGATGAGATGGGACACTTCAAGGTAGACCAGTATATTCTTATGCACTCAGTAATATACAGAACACAGCTTATAAAGGAATTTGGTCTGAAGCTTCCTGAGCATACATTTTATGTAGATAATATATTTGTATTTGAGCCATTGCCGGTTGTTCAGAAAATGTACTATATGAATGTTAATTTCTACAGATATTTTATTGGAAGGGAAGACCAGTCAGTTAATGAAACAGTTATGATTTCAAGAATTGACCAGCAGTTAAGAGTTACAAGACGTCTTATAGATTCATATCTTGGCAATAAGCCTGTCAATGAAAGATGCAGAAAGTATATGGTGACATATCTTAGAATTATGATGGAAGTATCATCAATATTCCTGATTATATCAGGCACAGATGAGAACCTTGTTAAGAAAAAGGAACTTTGGAAGTATGTTAAGGATTCAGATTCCAAGCTCTATAAAGAGTTAAGATACAGCATACTTGGCAATACAGTTAATCTTCCGGGCAAAGTCGGCAGAGGAATATCTAAGACTGGTTATAAAGTAATGAATAAACTTATTGGATTTAATTAAAATGGCGTGTGCAGAAATGAGGGAATACTATGATATTAGATTTGTTTAAACTTGACGGAAAAGTAGCAGTTGTCACAGGTGCTAACACAGGTCTAGGACAGGGAATGGCAGTAGCTTTAGCTCAGGCAGGAGCTAAGGTTCTTGGCGTTGCAAGACGTTCCTGCGAAGATACTAAGAATAAGATAGAAGCAGATGGTGGTGCGTTCGCAGAGGTTATAGCTGACCTTTCAGATATGGCTTCAATAGATGTAGTTATGAAAGCAGCAATTGATACATATGGCAGAGTAGATATTCTTGTTAATAATGCGGGAATTATTAAAAGACAGGATGCAATTGAATTCACAGAGGAGAATTGGGATTCGGTAATTCAGGTTAATCAGAAAATGGTATTCTTCTTAAGTCAGGCATTTGCCAAGCAGCTTATGAAGCAGGGAGAAGGCGGAAAGATAATTAATGTATGCTCAATGCTTTCATATCAGGGTGGAATAAGAGTTCCATCATACACAGCAAGCAAGAGTGCAATTATAGGCTTAACAAGAGCGTTAGCCAATGAATGGGCAAGGTATAACATTAATGTAAATGGAATTGCGCCAGGATATATGGCAACTAATAACACAGCACAGTTAAGAGATGATGCCGACAGAAGCGAAGCTATTCTTGACAGAATTCCAGCAGGCAGATGGGGCACACCACAAGATATGGAAGGTGCAGTAATATACCTTGCATCTAAAGCCTCAGACTACGTCAACGGCTTTACCCTGGCAGTAGACGGCGGCTGGTTGGCAAGATAAAACAAAAAATTATGAAATAGCTAATAAAAGAGCTTTTCAATTAAAGGAAAGCTCTTTTTTGCTTATAGACTTAGACTTATATACCAAAATGGGACTTATAGGACAAAATGTGTTGATAAAAACCGCAACTAAAAAACAGGCAGACTTTAACGAAGTTTAGATGTTAGAGTCTGCCTGTTTCCTCATAATTAAACATATTTAATCCGTGTCGATATCTCCCTTTATTTGGTAAGCACATTTTTAAAATATTTTAACATAAACATTTTACGATAATTATTTAGTATTCGCATAATTTCGCTAATTACATTTTACATTCTGCCATACTCAGTTGTGTAGCTTTACTATATTGCAAGCCGGGTGCTTTTGCAGCCGTCGGCACTTAGCGGCTGTATTTTAGCCGCTTACGTGTCCGCTACGGCTACAAGCAGCGAGAGCGTGCCCAGCGGTAATATAGTAAAACTACACAACGTCCGTATGCCATAAGAACGTCCGTCTGTCATAAAGTAAGAGTATGCTTGTCACGAAATATGTTAAAATCCCCCTCTTAGTACACTATCCTGCACTTATTTCTATCTACATGCTCCATAATAAATCCGCCCACATTCTTCTTGATATTCTCAGGCATATCATTACTATTAAGCATTACAACCATTTGCTTCCCGTTAAATAACATATAATATCCATATTTGAAATATACAGTTGTGAATTGTTCCCATTCGTAAGTGTATATTAAATTATGGTCTGGAATATCAGCAAGTATCGCATTATCCATTAATGTTATTGTGCAGGGAGCATCTTCTGATGCATCTCTGTGCTTCAAGTGGTAATTAACGCTTGATTTGAACTGGAATGCAAATATATATATAGGATAGAACCAGCATATTGCATATATAATTAATAAAAATGTGTTGTATCTGCCAGAGGCAAGCATAATTATTGAGATAACGGCAGGAACCCACGAAAGTATAAGTTCGACAGGGTTTCTTAAAAATCTGTTCCAGAATACAATCTTTTTGTAATCATTGCCTGAAGCTTTCAGGGTAGTATTATATTTGTAAATATTATCCATAAATTCTCCTGTTCTTACATAGTAATGTGCTGCAATATTTTAATTAAGTGTTCTGCATACACCAGTTGGAAAACACTTGCAGAATGAGTTTATAAAATCTGCATAAAAACATAATATTCATAATATCACGCATAGTTTAATAAAACAATTAAAAATTGAATTTCATTTCGTATGTAATTTAAAAAATATATAAAAACAGTTCCCAAACTGGTATAAATATTATATAATTAGTCTATGTAAAACATTCTGGAGGCAGGAGTTTTGGGAGAGACTAATAAGAAGTTTGAAGTGTTGTCAGAGTTGATAGAAAGCCTTGAGTCAAGAGATACATTTCAGCATACAGTAGAACTAATATTACATAAGACTATAGCATACATTAATGCTGATTGTATTGCATTGCTTCAGAAGGGTTCAGATGATGAATGGACCGTAATTGCATCTGAGGGTGAATGTATAGAGGAAGCTAAGAAATGCGATGTTATGGCACTGAATTGTGAGAACAGCATAAGCGTTCCTATTAGGATTAATGACATAGATGCTATGCATTTTGTCATATATGATAAGAACAATATAAAGCTATGGTCCGATAATGAGGACAATATGCATTTTATATATGATGTTACAGGTATTATTCAGAGTATTGCCCAGATGAGAGTAACTAATAATTCACTGCTTTCATCATATGAAGTCTTAAAGGATATTCTTAATAACATAGGTTCAGGTATTATTGTATGTGATACTGCTACAGGCAATATTCTGTTTGAGAATAAGGTGGCGGCTGAGTCGAAGGAGATTAAAGATACAATAAAAGAATGTATGCAGGATATTCTTGTACCGACAGAAGAAGATGTAGAGAAGACACTTGAAGAATATATTAATAATGCTGAGGGCAATAATATTGATGGATATTATGATTTTTCTGATTATACAAGAGAATACATAAGACCTGTGGAGAAGTATAATGCTGAGTCAGGTCTGTGGTTTGAAGTAAGATTTACCAAGCTTATATGGATAGATGCAAGTGAGGTAATTGTATGTACAGCTTCTGATATAACACAGAAGAAAAAGAATCAGCAGAAGATTGAATTTCAGGCACATAACGATTTCCTTACCGGTCTTTATAATCGTATGAAGTGTGAGTCAGACTTAAAGACTATAATTAACGAAGCTGTAAGAGATGGTGTTAAGGGGGCGGTTTTGTTTATCGACCTTGATGATTTCAAGCACATTAATGATGGTCTTGGACACCAGTATGGAGATATTCTTTTACAGCAGATTGCGGCAGGACTTCAGAGTATAGTAGGTCTTAGAGGCAGATGTTACAGAATGGGTGGTGACGAATTTGTTGCCATAGTAATGCCAGATATGTTCCTTGAATTAGAGAGAATTGCCAATAAGGTTAAAGAGATATTTAACAAACCGTGGTATCTTATGGAGACAGAATATTTCTGTACTATGAGTATGGGTATTGCGGTATTTCCAGATGACAGCAAAGATGTACACGAGATTATCAGAATGGCTGATATAGCAATGTATGAGTCTAAGAAGAATGGTAAGAATGGATATTCTTTTTATGATGTGTGCAACAAACAGAATTCTGTAAGACGCCTTGATATTGAAAATAATATGCGGCAGGCTGTTGCGACAGGAATTGATGAATTTGTTGTATTCTACCAGCCTGTAGTTGATATTAATACAGAGGAATGTGCATCGTGCGAAGCACTGGTAAGATGGGACAGTAAGTCGCTTGGATTTATGGGTCCGGGTGATTTTATTCCGCTTGCTGAATATCTTGGACTTATAACTTCAATTGGTGATTATGTTCTTGAGGAAGCTTGCAGACAGTGCAGATACTGGAATGAACATGGTATGCCGGATTTCCATATCAATGTTAATCTGTCGGTTGTCCAGCTTCTTCAGAAAGATATAGTAGATACAGTAGCTAAAGTGCTTAAGAGGACAGGAGTTAATCCTGTGAATATCGTGTTGGAGATTACAGAGAGCTTTGCTATTAATGATATGGACAGGGTTCTTAATATAATTAATGGCATAAGAGAATTAGGACCAAAGATAGCTCTTGATGATTTCGGTACAGGATATTCATCACTTAACTACATTAAACAGCTTCCTTTTGATATTATTAAAGTTGACAAGACATTTATTGATGATATAACGGAAGATGAGTATGCACAGGCATTCATTAAGCTTATAGTTGAATTGTCTGCTACTATAGGAACTAAGATAGTTGTAGAAGGTGTTGAGGATAAGAGCCAGTTAGATATATTAAGAGAGCTGGGTGTTGACTTCATACAGGGATACTATTATGGTAAACCTGAACCTGCTTACGAGTTTGAAAGATTAAATTTTAAGGGGAGGATTAATATATGAGAATGTTGATTAAGAACGGAAGAGTTATTGACCCTGCAAGTAACACTGATGACATTAGGGATATTCTTGTTGAAGATGGGGTTATAGCAGAAGTGGCAAAGGATATCGACAAGGCAGCAGATACAGTTATTGATGCTAAGGGCTGTATGGTTATGCCAGGACTTGTGGATTTACATGTACATTTCAGAGAACCAGGCTTTGAACATAAGGAAACAATAAGAACTGGTGCAAGAGCTGCGGCAAGAGGTGGATTTACAACAGTGTGTCCAATGCCTAATACTAAGCCTGCAATTGACAGCGTTGAGATGGTTGAATACATAAAGAATAAGTCAGAAGAAGTAACAGATATTAATATTCTTCCTATAGCAGCTATGACAGCAGGTCAGGACGGAGAGTATATAACTGATTATGAGAGGCTTTATGAGGAAGGAGCTGTAGCAGTAAGCGAGGATGGGAAGTCTGTTATGAATGCTAGAGTAGCAAGACAGGCTATGAGGCTTGCGGCAGAAGTAGGAATACCGGTATTTGCACATTGTGAAGATAAGGATCTTGCAGCAAGGGGAGTTATGAATGCCGGCAATAAAGCAAGAGAACTTGGATTTTACGGAATTATGAATTCTGTAGAAGATATTATGGTGGCAAGAGATTTACTCCTTGCTAAGAATACGGGTGCCAAGCTTCATATATGCCATGTTTCAACAGAGGACAGCGTAAGAATGATAGCGGCAGCCAAGAAAGAAGGTCTTGATGTTACAGCAGAGGTAACGCCACACCATTTAACACTTACAGAAGATGATATTAATGAAGATGATGCTAACTACAAGGTTAATCCACCATTAAGAACTAATAAGGATAAAGATATGCTTATTAAGGGCCTTAAGGACGGAACAATAGACATAATTGCAACAGACCACGCACCACATCATCTTACAGAGAAAGACAGAGGTTTTGTAGAAGCACCATTTGGAATATCAGGTCTTGAAACAGCTGTTGCTATTATAATGACAGATCTTGTTAAGAAAAATGTTATTACACCTCTTGAGATGGCAGATAAGATGAGTTATACACCTGCTAAGATTATCGGTATAGACAAGGGAACACTTCTTGTTGGCAAGACTGCTGATATTACTATAATTGATCCGGATGCAGAGTATGTTATAGACAGTAAGACATTTGCTTCAAGAGGCAAGAACACTCCATTTAACGGCAAGAAGGTAAGTGGTGAGATTAAGTATACAATAGCTGGTGGTAAGATTGTATATTCTAATATCAACGGAACAGAAGTTATTATTGATAAAGATGTTCCAAAGTTGTAATATAAGATAGATTAATTGATATGTAAGGAGAATATAGATGATTAACAAATTAGTTGACAAAATCGTTAAGACAAATGCACCCGTAGTTGTAGGCTTAGATCCTATGATGAAGTATATTCCAGAGCATGTTCAAAAGGAAGCTTTTGAGCAGTATGGAGAAACTCTTGAAGGTGCGGCAGAAGCTATCTGGCAGTATAATAAGGCAATCATTGATAATATATATGATATTGTACCAGCAGTTAAGCCACAGATTGCTATGTATGAGCAGTTCGGTATTGAAGGACTTAAGGTGTTTAAGAAGACTGTTGATTATTGTCACGAGAAGGATATGGTTGTAATCGGTGATGTTAAGAGAGGCGATATAGGTTCAACATCTGAGGCTTATGCAGTAGCACATCTTGGAAAGGTTAAAGTTGGTTCTAAGCTTTTAACACCATTTGATGAAGATTTTGCAACAGTTAATCCATATCTTGGTTCTGACGGAATTAATCCATTTATTAAGGTATGCAATGAAGAAGACAAAGGTATATTTATCCTTGTAAAGACTTCTAATCCTTCAAGTGGAGAATTTCAGGATCAGCTTATAGACGGCAAGCCATTATATGAGCATGTAGGTGCTAAGGTTAATGAATGGGGAAGCCAGTGTATGGGCGATGCTTATAGTAATGTAGGTGCGGTAGTTGGTGCTACATATCCAGAGATGGGTAAGGTATTAAGAAAGGTTATGCCAAAGGCTTATATCCTTGTTCCTGGTTATGGGGCACAGGGTGGCAAGGCTGAAGACCTTACAGCTTTCTTTAACCCAGACGGACTTGGCGCGATAGTTAATAGTTCAAGAGGAATTATAGCTGCATATGCTAAAGATGAGTATGCTAAGTTTGGAGCTAAGAATTTCGGTGAAGCTTCAAGACAGGCAGCTCTTGATATGATTGCAGATATTAATGGAGCACTTGGAAAGTAAATAATTATTATAATAAGCGGCAGTACCACTCAGCAACAGACTGGTAGTGCCGCTTTTATAAAGAATGGAGATAATATTGAGAACTTTAATTAAGAATGGACATATAATAGATCCGGCAAGACATATGTCATATAAGGCAGATATTCTTGTGGAAAATGGAATAATAAGCGGTATAATACAGGTAAAAGCATTTGATGTGCCTGTATCCGACATAGCTGTAGATGAAGTAATTGATGCAGAAGGTCTTGTGGTAGCACCTGGTCTTATAGATACACACGTTCATTTCAGGGATCCAGGTTTTACTTATAAAGAAGATATTAATACAGGAGCTGCGGCAGCTGCGGCAGGAGGTTTTACAACAGTTCTTTGTATGGCTAATACTAATCCTATAGTAGATAATAAAGAAACGCTGCAGTATGTAATAGATAAGGGAAGAACTACGCCGATAAATGTATATTCAGCTGCGGCAGTATCTAAAGGCTTTAAGGGAGAAGAACTTACTGACTTTACGGAACTTAAGAATGGCGGGGCACTTGTATTTACAGATGATGGTATTCCACTTAAGAGTGAAATGCTTGTAAAGGAAGCTATGCAGAAAGCTAAAGAGCTGGATATGCCTTTAAGTTTTCACGAGGAAAATCCTGCATATATAGAACAACAGGGAATTAATAAAGGCGTTGTATCAGACAAGCTTAATATAGGTGGAGCACCAGCCTGCTCAGAGTATATGATGGTAGCACGTGATTGTATGCTTGCACTTGAAACCAAGGCAACAATATGTATACAGCACATAAGCTCAGCGGTATCAGTAGAGCTTGTAAGGACAGCTAAGAAGCTGGGAGCAGATGTACATGCAGAGTCTACTCCACAGCATTTTTCGCTTACAGAAGACATTGTGCTTGAGAAAGGCACACTTGCAAGAGTTAATCCACCAATAAGAACAGAAGCTGACAGGCTTGCTGTAATTGAAGGCCTTAAGGACGGAACAATAGACATAATTGCAACAGATCACGCACCACATAGCAAGGATGAGAAAGCTAAGGAGTTCAAGGCAGCACCGAGCGGAATGATAGGGCTTGAAACATCACTTGCACTTGGAATTACTAATCTTGTAAAGAAAGGCTATTTAACACTTGAGGAACTGCTCACTAAGATGACAGTTAATCCAGCAAAGCTTTACAAAATGGACAAAGGCTGTATTGAGGCTGGAAAGATAGCTGATTTGGTTATATTTAATCCAGATGAGGAGTGGGAGGTTACAGAGAATTTCGTATCGAAAGCTAGTAATTCACCATTTATCGGACAGAAGCTTTATGGTAAAATAAAATATACTATATGCAATGGAAATGTTGTATACAAGGATTTGAAATAATTAATTAAGAATGGAGAATACATATGTCATACAGAGAAAATGCATTAATAATTAAGACTTCGTGTTTAGCCGAAGGCATATATGAAATGTGGTTAAAGACAGATAAGATGGCAGGAGAGGCTGTACCGGGACAGTTCATATCGGTATATTCTAACGATGGAGCAAGACTTCTTCCAAGACCAATAAGCATATGCAGAATAGATAAAGATAATTTAAGGATTGTATACAGGGTTGCTGGAAAGGGGACAGAGGAGTTCTCTAAGATGAAGGAGGGGGAATATGTTAATATTCAAGGACCTCTTGGCAATGGATATGATATTAAGTCTATTATGGAATATGTAAAGAATGTCACAGGAAATGATTGTGCGGACACAGAGTTAAAGGCAATTCTTTTTGGTGGTGGAATTGGTGTTCCTCCAATGCTTGAACTTGCTAAACAGCTTGAATGTAAGAAGCAGGCTGTACTTGGTTACAGAAACTCACAGATGTTTTTAAAAGATGAATTTGAGCAGTTTGCTGATGTATATGTTGCAACAGAGGACGGAAGTGCTGGAACTAAAGGTAATGTATTAGATGCAGTAAGAGAGAATAACTTAACAGCAGATGTAATATTTGCCTGCGGCCCTACACCAATGTTAAGAGCAATAAAGGAATATGCGGTAAGCAATAATATCGCCTGTTTCGTATCCTTAGAGGAAAAAATGGCTTGCGGAATAGGAGCGTGCCTTGCCTGCGTATGTCAGTCAACAGATATTGATGACCATTCAAAGGTTAAGAATAAGAGAGTATGTAAAGAAGGCCCTGTATTCAATGTTAAGGAGGTAGAGTTATAATGGCTAATAGAGTAAATCCAATTAATCCGGCAGACGTTAATATGAAAGTAAATATTGCGGGAGTTGAATTTAATAATCCTGTTACTGTTGCCTCAGGAACATTTGGTTCAGGTATGGAATATTGTGAGTATGTAGACCTTAATAAATTAGGTGCGGTCACAACTAAGGGTGTGGCAAATGTACCTTGGCCGGGCAATCCAACACCTAGAATAGCAGAGACTTACGGTGGAATGATTAATGCAATCGGACTTCAAAATCCGGGGCTTGATACATTTGTAAAGAGAGATATTCCATTTCTTAAGCAGTATGATACTAAGATAATAGTAAATGTGTGTGGAAAGACAGAAGAAGATTACGTTGATGCTGTGGAAAAGTTAGGCGAACAGCCAGTTGATATGCTTGAGATTAACATATCCTGCCCTAATGTAAAAGAGGGTGGTATTGCTTTCGGACAGGTTCCAGCTTCAGCAGAGCGTATTACAAAGGCGGTAAAAAAGGTTGCCAAGCAGCCTGTAATTATGAAGTTAAGCCCTAATGTGACAGATATTACAGAGATGGCTAAAGCTGTTGAGGCAGGTGGTGCTGATGCGGTATCCCTTATTAATACATTAACAGGAATGAAGATTGATATTAATAGAAGAACATTTGCTGTTGCCAATAAGACAGGCGGTCTTTCAGGTCCAGCTATAAAGCCTGTTGCAGTAAGAATGGTATATCAGGTTGCCAATGCTGTAGCACTTCCTATTATTGGAATGGGCGGAATTGCAAATGCAGATGATGCACTTGAGTTTATTATGGCAGGTGCGACAATGGTATCAGTTGGTACAGCTAATTTTAATGACCCTCTTACAACAATTAAGGTTGTGGACGGAATAAGAGATTATTGTGCTAAAAATGGAGTAGCAGATATTAACGAGCTTATTGGCTGCGTTAAGTAAAATTATAATTTAACAAAGACTTTACATAGATTTCTTGTAGCAGTGGTATTGCATTTTACATACCACTGCTATTCTTTTATCTGTCGATAAGACATAGACCTTTAAAAAGAAAAGTGAGGAAAAAATTTATGAGAAAGATGAATTTTAAGAAAAGCGCGGCTGTAATTCTTAGTACAGTATGTATGGTAACAGCACTTGTTGGCTGTGGAAGCAACAGTGCAGATGCAGACTCTAAACTTAGCGGAAGCATAACAGCAGCAGGTTCATCAGCATTAAAGCCACTTGTTGATGATGCGGCAGACCTTTTTAATGAAAAATATCCAGATGTTAACATAACAATCGATGCAGGTGGTTCTGGTGAAGGACTTAAGCAGGTATCAGAGGGAACAGTTAACATTGGTAACTCTGATGTAGAGGCAGCAGAAAAGCTTGATGCAGCTAAGGCAGCAGAACTTGTAGACCATAAGGTATGTGTAGTAACAATGGCACCTATCGTAAACAAGGACGTAACAGCAGGTGGTGTTAAGAACCTTACAAAGGCACAGCTTACAGATATTTTTACAGGAAAGATTACTAACTGGAAAGAAGTTGGTGGTGCTGATGAAGCAATAGTACTTATCACTCGTCCAGAATCTTCTGGTACAAGAGCAACATTTAAGAAATATGCATTAGACGGTGCAAGCGAAGCTTCTAACAAGTCAATGGAAACAGATGATTCAGGTGTACTTTTACAGAATGTTAAGACAACAAAGGGTGCTATCGGATATGTAGCTTTATCTTACCTTGTAAGCAACCCAGGCGTTGATACAGTATCAATTGATGGTGTTGAACCAACACTTGAGAATACATATGCTGGCAAATACCCAGTATGGACATACGAGCATATGTACACAAAGGGCAACGCAGATGAAGTATCCCAGAAGTTCCTCGACTACATCACATCAGATGAATACGGCAAGAAAATGGAATCATTAGGCTACGGCGTATCATCAAAGATGACAGTAAAAGAACACTAAAAAATAGTTGTTAAAACCCACTTAATTAAAAAGTAAGACAAAATCTTACAAATCACCAGCAACCCAAATTAAAAGATTGAAAGAAAATCAATCAAAAAATTATAAGATTACAATTAAATCAAGATAAAAAATAAATGTTAGAAAAATTGATAGTCATAAAAAATATAGCATTTAGGCGAGCAGTATCCTGCCCGCCTAAACGCATAGAAATTAATAACATATAAAATGAAAATGTAAAAAAGAAATAACAAAGAGCAAATAACGAAGAATAAATAACAAAGAGTAAAGAAGATACATAAAGCTGATAAATAATTCAACGCGGGTTAATCGCAATCCAGTTGTGTGGAGTGTTATATTGCAAGCTGGGTACTGTTGAAACCGTCGGCACTTAGCGGCTGTCCTTTAGCCGCTTAGTACCGCTACGGTTTCAAGTAGCGTAAGCGTGCCCAGCGGTAATATAACACTCCGCACAACGTCCGTTATTATTAATCCCCCCGCCGTTGAATATATAACAGCGAAATTTTATATGTTAAGAATGGAGAAAGTATGAATATTAAAAGAGGTATGTTTACCAAAGAGTACCTATGGCGTACAATCGTCACCCTATGTGGCTTTTTCGTTATAGTGCTTACTCTTGGGATAGGTGGATTTCTTGTATACAAGGGTTCAGGAACATTCTTAAAATTCCATCATTCAATCGTTGAGTTTCTGTTTTCACCTGACTGGGCGCCTATAGACAATATGGAAGGTGGAGGTTCAGTAGGTACACTTATATTTATAGTAGGTTCATTAAGCACTTGTGGTCTTGCACTGCTTATTGCAACACCATTTGCACTTGGTTCGGCTATATTTATGACAGAGATTTCGCCTAAATTTGGTGAGAAATTTTACCGCCCTGTAATCCAGATATTTGCAGGAATTCCTTCAGTGGTATATGGCTGGGTCGGACTCACCGTGCTTGTGCCGTTTATAAGAGATATGTTTCACAGACAGGTAGGACATTCAATATTAGCAGCAGGTATTGTGCTTGCAATAATGATATTCCCTACTATAACAAGTGTGTCAGCAGATGCAATCAGGTCAGTTCCTAAAGATTACAGAATGGGTGCTTATGGAATGGGCTCAACACGCTGGCAGACAATATATAAAATAGTGCTTCCAGCTTCAGCTTCTGGAATATTCTCAGGCATAATACTTGGTCTTGCAAGAGCATTTGGTGAGGCATTAGCAGTTGCGATGGTAATAGGACAGACAACAGCACTTCCAGACAGCATATTCTCAACAACCAAATCACTTACAACAGAGATAACAGCCCAGATGGGAAATGCGATGGAAGGCGGAGAAACTAAGACAGCGTTGTGGACACTTGCATTGCTTTTGTTCCTTATATCACTTTTGTTCATATTTTTAATACATTTTCTGTCTGCTAAGCAGTCAGAGGAATCTGGAAATAAAAAGAAGAGTGCAAAGACTAATTAAAATCGCCTGTTAAGGTTAATAAAGGGTGAAAATGGATATTAGTGCGCAGAAGCGTGCACAGAAATGGAGATTATATGAATAGGATAAAACGTGCCAAGGCACAGGATAAAGTAATGACAGTTATATTTTACTGCATAGCCGTATTCTTCTTTGTGCTTCTTGCGGCATTTGCCGGATATGTAATTATTAAGGGCTTTGCTGGTGCAAAACCTTCAATGTTCGGCTTTACAAGGCGTGGTGCTATAGGCAACCAGCTTTTTAATACGATATATCTTGTATTCTTGTCATTGCTTATAACAGTGCCAATTGGAACATTTGCAGGAATATATCTTGCAAAATATGCCAGAGGAGGACTTATTACAAAGTTCATAAGAATATGTATAGAAACACTTTCGTCACTTCCATCTATTGTTGTTGGTTTATTTGGCTACCTCATCTTTCTTGTAATTATGGGACTGGATAAAAGCCTTATGGCTGGAGCATTGTCCGTATCAATCATAACACTGCCACTTATAACAACAACAACAGAGGATGCCATAAAAGGACTTCCTAGGGGATATTTTGAAGCGGGTATGGGACTTGGTTCAACACGCTGGCAGGCAATATTCCACATATTACTGCCAGCCTGCCTTCCAAGAATTATGACAGGTGTAATACTTGCAGCAGGACGAGGCTTTGGTGAAGCGGCAGTTCTTTTGTATACAACAGGTTCAGGAACTAACATAAGATGGAGCAACTGGAATCTTGCATCATCAACTTGTCCACTTAACCCATTTCGTTCAGCAGAGACATTGTCATTGCAGATATGGGATTTACAGGTTAATGGACAAAACCAGGATCTGGCTAACCTTGCATCAGCGGTACTTCTTATACTTGTGCTTGCATTCAGCATAGGAGCTAATGTGTTAAGTAATAAGATAAATAAGAAGAACTCTGGTGAGAAAGCGTAGAAATGAGGATAAGTATGAGTAATATAGATATGAATAAGAATTCTGAAAATGGAAGCAGTAATTATACAGGTGATGATAAATTTGTAATCAAAAATCTTAATCTTCATTATGGGGATTTTCACGCATTAAAAAATATTAATATGAATATTCCTAAGAATCAGATTACAGCATTTATTGGACCATCTGGATGTGGTAAATCTACATTTTTAAAGACACTTAACAGAATGAATGACTTAATTGAGGGTGTTAAGATTGATGGTGAAGTATACCTTGACGGAGCCAATATATTTACAGAGATGGACGACATAACATTAAGACACAGGGTTGGAATGGTATTCCAGCAGCCTAATCCATTTCCTAAAAGCATATATGACAATATAGCTTACGGACCAAGGTTATTTGGAGTGCACAAGAAAGCAGAACTTGATATTATAGTAGAAAAAGCTTTAAAGCAGGCTGCTATATGGGACGAGGTGAAGGACAGGCTTAAAAAGTCAGCTCTTGGACTTTCAGGTGGACAGCAGCAGAGATTATGTATTGCAAGAACTCTTGCAGTTGAACCTGAGGTTATTCTTATGGATGAGCCAACATCAGCCCTTGACCCAATATCAACTTCAAGAATTGAAGACCTTGCGATTGAGTTAAAGAATGATTATACAATAATAATGGTAACACACAATATGCAGCAGGCGACAAGAATATCAGATAATACAGCCTTCTTCCTGTTAGGAGAGATGATTGAATACGACAAGACAGAGCAGTTATTCTCTATGCCTAAGAACAAGAAGACAGAAGATTATATTACAGGACGTTTTGGATGATAATTACATATTTTAGTACCTTGTTATTAAAATATTTAAGAAGTATAATAAAGCTAATTAGTTATAATGTGATTAATTAATATAGATATATTAATGCGAGGTATTTATTATATGGAATACGTTAAATTTGATATGCACTGTCATACAGCTGAGGGATCAGTAGATGCCAAGGTTGGTATAGATGATTATATCAAGATACTTAAGAGCAAAGGTTTTAAAGGAATGGTTGTAACAGACCATGACTCATATGGTGGATATGATGCGTATCTTTCATATGGTAAGAAATATGATGATTTCGTGGTATTAAGAGGCATAGAATATGATAGCCTGGAGTTCGGACATTTTATAGTTATTTTTCCACAGGATACACCTAAAGAGGTATATGAGCTTATGAGATATAAGGGGCTTACTTTAGATAAGCTTATATATATTGTACATTGTTGTGATGGAATATTAGGACCTGCACATCCTTATGGAGAACCATTTATGAGCTTTGCATCTACTATGTACTGGAATCAGTCAAAGCAGATTGCACATATGGTTCATTTTGATTTTGTAGAAGGTTATAATGCCTGCGAGAGTGAGAAAAGCAATAAGTATGCAAGAAAGTTCGCCAAGGGGTGCAGGGTAGCACTTACAGGCGGAAGCGATGCCCATAACAGTAATTGTGTCGGTATGGGATATGCACTTATTCCAGATACAATAAAGACAGAGGACGACCTTATAAAATATTATAAAGATGGCAATCATCCTAAGGTTGGTGGAACAAGATATATATACACAACCAAGGATAAGATAGGAAAGCTTAACAAAGTACTTGTATATTCTTTTTATATGTATAACAAGATTGGAGCAATGTTTAAGTATCCTAAGAGAGCGAAAGCGTTCAGAAGTGCGTTAAGGGCATTAAACAGACGTTTTATAATATATAGAAAAAGATAATCTATAATGACCAGGGAATTCATCATATTAACTTAATAGAACCTGTCAGCAATATTGAAATAATTGAGTGTTAGACCGTGTGCCAATAGAAGCACAGGAAAAGAGGTTAATATGAGAAATAGATTTGACAGACAGTTAGTACAACTTAATAATGAATTAATTGAAATGGGTGGTATGATTGAGAAGGCTATATCTGATACAGTAAAGGCACTTGTTAATCAGGATATTGAGCTTGCTTCAAATGTAATAGAATATGACGAGGAGATTGACCATCAGGAACGTGAGATTGAACAGTTATGTCTTAAGTTATTATTACAGCAGCAGCCGGTTGCAAAGGATTTACGACTTATATCAGCAGCATTAAAGATGATTACAGATATGGAAAGAATAGGGGACCATGCAACTGATATTTCAGAGATTACAATAGAACTTTCTAAAGAATCATATATTAAGAAGCTTGACCATATACAGCAGATGGCTAAAGAAACTATGGTAATGCTAGTCCAGAGTGTTGAAGCATTTGTTAACAAGGATATGGATAAGGCGAGGGCGGTTATCGCACACGATGATGTTGTTGATGATTTATTCAACAAGGTAAAGGCTGAGCTTATAGCTATGATTCACGAAGATGTTAATGCAGGTGAGCAGGCATCAGATCTGCTGATGGCTGCCAAGTATTTTGAGAGAATAGGGGATCACGCGACTAATATATCAGAATGGGTTATATTCTCTATAACAGGTCAGCACCCAGATGATAAATAATAATCAATAATGGTTATTTAACATTAATTTTACATTTTACATTGAATTTACATAAGGTTCATATAAGTTTCATATAACTGTTTTACACTCCAAAACGTAAACAAAAAGTAAAGTCTATAAGAAATTTTGGAGGAAAAATGGATATATTTGGTGTATTAGCATTACTTGGAGGATTGGCGATATTCCTCTATGGAATGGATTTATTAGGTGAAGGCTTAACGGGAGCATCAGGAGGAAAGTTAGAGAATATACTTGAAAAGCTTACTTCTAACCCGATAAAGGCTGTTCTTTTAGGAGCTGGTGTTACAGCGGTTATACAGTCATCATCAGCGACGACCGTTATGGTTGTAGGTTTTGTTAATTCAGGTATTATGAAGTTAAGACAGGCAATTGGCATTATAATGGGTGCTAACATAGGTACTACCATAACTTCATGGATATTAAGCCTTACTGGTATTGAGAGTGATAATTTCTTTATAAGAATGTTGAAACCAACATCATTTTCACCAATCCTTGCAGTTATTGGTGTTGTGATGCTTGTATTCCTAAAGAAAGACAAATTTAAAAATCCGGCTAAGATATTTATTGGATTTGCACTTCTTATGTATGGTATGGAAGCTATGAGTTCATCTGTAGAGCCGCTTGCCGAAGTTCCACAGTTTCAGGCTTTATTAACAACATTTAAAAACCCAATACTTGGTATGATTGCAGGACTTGTATTTACAGCAATAATACAGAGTTCATCAGCTTCAGTTGGTATATTACAGGCATTATGTTCTACAGGAATATTAAGCTATGCAACTGTTCTTCCTATAATAATGGGACAGAATATCGGTACTTGTGCAACAGCTATGTTATCAAGTATTGGTGCAAGCAAGAATGGTAAAAGAGCAGCTATAGTTCATCTGTACTTTAATGTTATAGGTACAGTTGTATTTATGACGGTGTTCTATACAGTTAATATGTTTGTACATTTTTCATTTCTGAATGATACAGCTAATGAGATGGGAATTGCGGTAATACATACAACCTTTAATATTATTACAACTGCACTTCTTCTTCCGTTAAGAAATGTGCTTGAGAAGCTCGCATATATGACTATAAGGGTTGATGATGAGGAAAAGGCTCTTATGGAAAGACAGAGTGTTAATGAATTTGCACTTTTAGATGACAGATTTCTTGAGTCACCAAGCCTTGCAGTTGAACATTGTAAGACAGTTATAGGCAATATGGCTGATATATCAAGGGAGTCATTATTTACAGCACTTGGACTTATCGGTAATTATGATGAGAATAAGGCATTGTATGTTGGTGAGCTTGAGAGCAGGGTTGATAAATATGAAGATGAGCTTGGTACATATATTATGAAGATAAGTACCAAGATACTTAATAAAGATGACTCAGAGACACTTAATATGGTGCTTCACAGCATAGGCGATTTTGAAAGAATTTCAGACCACGCCTGTAATCTGTGCGACTCTGCAAGAGAATTGCATAATAAGCAGATGGAATTCTCGCCTAAAGCTAAGACGGAGTTAGATATATTATGTTCGGCAGTAAGAGAGGTTGTAGATATATCTTTTGATTCCTTTAAGACTAATAATATTAAAGAAGCAGATAAAGTTGAACCATTAGAAGAACTTATCGATACATTAACAGTTGAGCTTAAGGCAAGACATATAAGAAGATTAAGAGAAGGAAAATGTACTATTGAACTGGGATTTGCACATTCAGATATTCTTAATAATCTTGAGAGAGTGTCAGACCATTGTTCTAATATAGCAGTAGATGTTATCCAGTCAGATAAGGAAAATTTTGATACACACGAATATCTTGATGCAATGAAGAACAGGGATAACCAGCAGTTTGCAAGAGAGTATAAAGAATACAAGGAAAAATACAGACTTCCAGAAACTAGAAAATTTGTGTAAAGCGTAGATATCAGCGGATACATTTTGTGTAATCTTTTAAAGATAAAATGTATTAATATGCTGAAATCTGTCGCAGAAATCGAGGATATTATGGCATATGTATATGTTGTTGAAGATGATAAAAATATAAGCGAGATTGAAAGCTTTGCTTTAAAGAATGCAGGACATACAGTTGCTGAGTGTGCAAGCGGCAAAGAATTCCATAAGCTTATGAGAGACAGAATACCAGATATGATACTTCTTGATGTTATGCTTCCAGATGAAGATGGATTAGAGATATTAAGAAAGATAAGACAGACTCCAGAAACAAGAAGAGTTCCTGTTATAATGGTTACAGCTAAGACAACAGAGCTTGATAAAGTTAAAGGACTTGACCTTGGAGCTGATGATTATATAACCAAACCATTTGGAATTATGGAATTAATATCAAGAGTTAAAGCACTTCTTAGAAGGACAGGAAGTTCTGATGAAGAGAAGCTTATAGGAATTGGAAGTCTTTTTATTGATGATGAAAAACGAGTTGCATATGTCGATGATAAACCTGTTGAGCTTACTTATAAAGAGTATGAATTATTAAAATATCTTGCACTTAACCGTGGAATTGTCTTGACAAGAGATAATATAATGGACAGAATATGGAGTACAGATTACGAGGGTGAGTCAAGAACTCTTGATGTTCATATAAAGACATTAAGACATAAGCTTGGTGCGGCTGGTAATTATATAAAGACTGTCCGTAATGTAGGATATTTTATGGATGATGAGGCCAGATAATGAAAAAAAGAATTAATCTTTTGTATATGGTAATGGCACTTGTTACTATTGTGGCATCTGTATCTATAGCGTGTACTGTGTTCTACAATGTACTAAAGCATGAAGTGCTTGAAGATATGCACAATTACATAGATGTGTTTATTGGTGCAGATGCATGGGGAATGGTAACAGACCCTGATAATATAGTTGAACAGAAGGTAATTGATAATTACGATGGAAATCTTAGAATAACATTTATTAATTCACAGGGTTATGCGGTAGTCGATACACTTGTTGATATTGATAAAATGGAAAATCATAACGAACGTCCTGAGGTTGTTGCGGCTAGACGGAATGGTTATGGATGTGACATAAGAAGGTCCGTAACACTTAATAATAATTCTTATTATTATGCAGTTGCACTTGATAATGGATATGTGCTAAGAGTTTCAAGGGAAGTAAGCAGTATGACGAGTATTATGACAAGTATGTTCCCTGTTATAATTGTGTTATGTGTAATTCTCTTTATAATCTGTATGATAAGTTCACATTTTCTGACAAAAAGCATTGTTGAGCCGATTGAGTATCTTGCCAATAATATGGATGCTTCGGAGTCGGTTAAAGTATATAAGGAACTTGTTCCATTTGTTACAACTATTAAAAGGCAGCATGAGGATATTATGCGCAATGCCAATATGAGGCAGGAATTCACGGCAAATGTTTCGCACGAATTAAAGACACCGCTGACATCAATATCAGGTTATTCTGAGCTTATTGAAAGTGGTATGGCGGCAGGTGATGATGCCAAGAGATTTGCAGGTGAAATACATAAAAGCTCACAAAGACTTCTCTCACTTATCAATGATATTATAAGAATATCAGAGCTTGATGCCATATCGACAGAAGAAATATTCGAGACAGTTAATCTGTATGAAACAGCCAGGTCAACGGTGCAGATGCTTGAGATAAGTGCACAGAAGCACAGTATTATTATTGATGTTACAGGAAGTGATGTTAAAATTACTGCTGATAAGCAGATGCTTGAGGAGCTTATATATAACCTGTGTGATAATGCGATACGTTACAATAATCCGGGTGGAAAAGTTAAGGTATCTGTGTATACAAGACAGAATAATGGTGTGACAGAAAATGTTCTTGAAGTAGCGGATAATGGTATAGGAATACCTAAGGAACATCAGGACAGGATATTTGAAAGATTTTACAGAGTTGATAAGAGCAGGTCAAAATCTACTGGTGGTACAGGACTTGGGCTTGCGATTGTAAAGCATATAGTAGCCAAACACCATAATGCACATATAGAGCTTGAAAGTGAATTAGGAAAGGGAACTACTATAAGAGTTGTATTTGCTGATAATATGACAGTATAGGCAGTATACTGATTTGATATTAGTAGGTATCAAAGTCGGGGCTTTTGACCCCGGCATCATTATATAATTAAATATACAAATATTGTAGTTAAAGTATGTAAATATTGCAGTTAAATATGTAAATAAAGGTTGACGTTCGCTTATTAATTGATTATCTTATACGAGGTAAGTTAGTTAAGAAATGGAGCGTCAATTTTTTATGAGTAAATTATTAGCAGATAAAAAGAAATTATTTGATATTGATAAGGATAATCTGATGTTTCACAATAAAGCACTGTTTGCACTTCTTATACCAATAGTTGTCGAACAGCTGCTTAACTCATTTATGGGTATGGTGGATACTATGATGGTAAGTAACCTTGGAAGCCAGGCAATATCGGGTGTATCGCTTGTTGACTCGGTTAATAACCTTATCGTACAGTTATTTTCTGCTATGGCTACAGGTGCGGCAATTATATGTTCACATTATATAGGAATGAAAAACCGTGAGGGTGCTAACAAGGCGGCAAGACAGGTTGTGCTTACAGTTGCCACAATAGCGGTTGTCATAACTATAGCAGGACTTATATTAAGAAGACCTCTTTTAAGTTTTATATTTGGTAAAGTAGAACCTGAGGTTATGAGCAATGCAGTAACATATTTTCTGTATACAGCTTTAAGTTATCCATTTCTTGCGCTGTTTAGTGCAGGCTCAGCGATATTCAGGTCGTGTGGTAATTCAAGATATCCTATGATGGTATCAGTAATCTCTAACGTAATAAATGTATGTGGAAATGCACTTCTTATGTTTGTATTTAATATGGGAGTTGCAGGTGCAGCTATATCAACACTTGTATCAAGAGTGTTCTGTATGGTTGTTATATTTATAGCATTATCCAAGCCAAAGATAGATATTGTTGTATCAGAATATCATAAGATAAGACCGGATTATAAGCTTATAGGTTCGATACTTGCGATAGGTGTTCCGTCAGGAATTGAGAACAGTATGTTCCAGTTCGGTAAGCTTGCAATCCAGTCAACAGTATCAACTATGGGAACAGCGGCTATTGCGGCACAGGCTATGACTAATATATTAGAAAATGTTAATGGTGTCTTTGGAATAGGTGTTGGTATGTGCCTTATGACTGTTGTAGGACAGTGTCTTGGAGCAGGAAGAAAAGAAGAAGCCAAGTATTACATAGTCAAATTGTGTGGAATAGCAGAGATTGGAATTATTGTATCTTGTATTATTGTGTATGCGCTTGTACGTCCTATAACGGTTCTTGGCGGAATGGAGACAGACAGTGCAAGAATGTGTATAGAGATGGTTGGTGCGATAACAATATATAAGCCAATTGCGTGGGTATTCTCATTCGTTCCAGCATACGGAATGAGAGCGGCAGGAGATGTAAAGTTCTCAATGATAACAGCAATGACAACTATGTGGTGTTGCAGGGTTGCATTGTGTATTGGTCTTGTTAAGGTATTCAATATGGGACCAATGGCTGTGTGGTATGGTATGTTCGCAGACTGGACAGTAAGAGGAATAGTCTTTGTAAGCAGATACTTTAGCGGTAAGTGGATTAAGAAGGTTATATAGTATATAGCATATGGAATGGGCATTTAATACAATGATTAAATTGTTAACAGATTAAATGGTAAATTAATAAAGGTAAACGGTTAAAAAATGGAAATTTTATTACATTAACGGTTAAAATTATATATAATATCGGTTGACAAATGGAAACTTGCCTCCTATACTTTAATTAAAGTAACTTATAGACATTAGACCTATTATACGGAGGTGCTGCATATGACCATTCAGGAGATGAGGGATAAGAAGAAAGAAAAAGGCTACACATATGCACAGATGGCTGAGTTATCGGGAGTGCCCTTAGGGACAATACAGAAGATATTTTCTGGAGAAACAGAAAGTCCACGTTATGATACGCTTCTGGCACTTGAACAGATTTTTACAGAGCAATCTGTAGTGTGTGAGGCTGCTGCTTCTTATAAGACTGACAGGAATGGAAGTTACACGCTTGATGATTATTATGCACTGCCAGAGGATCAGAGAGTGGAGTTAATTGATGGATATTTCTATACAATGCTGTCGCCTACATTTGGACATCAGTCAATTGGTGGGGAGATATATCGTCAGATTGCTAATTATATTATGGAGCATAACGGAAGCTGCCGTCCATTTATTGCACCGGTAGATGTGCAGCTTGACTGCGATAATAAGACAATGGTTGAGCCAGATGTTGGCATAATATGTGACCCTTCCAAGATTAAGAGATTTGGAATATATGGAGCACCGGATTTTGTTCTTGAAGTAATATCTCCATCTACTAAGAAAAGGGACTATGCCCTTAAGTTGTCAAAGTATATGGAAGCTGGTGTCCGAGAATACTGGATAGTGGATTTCGTGCAGGCGAAGATACTTGTGTATTATTTTGAAGGTGATAATTACCCTGTTATATATGGATTTGACAAGCCAGTTCCAGTGAATATCTATGGTGGTGACCTTACTATAGACTTTTCTAATATTGCTAAGTGGCTTGAGGAAGGGATGGAATAAGGAAAGTGCCGATAAAAAAGTGCCGATATAAAGAGTGCCGATAAAATTCGAGAGAAATAAAAATATAAGCTGTAAATGCAAAGTATCTTAGCATTTACAGCTTATTGTTATGTATACATTTAATTAATGAACATTAAATGCTTTAATTCCAGGATATACGGCTGAGTCACCGAGTTCTTCTTCAATTCTAAGTAACTGGTTATACTTAGCAACACGTTCTGAACGAGAAGGTGCACCAACAGGCATAATCATAAATTCCTGAACATCAAGTCCAGATGATAAAGCGTGACAGCCACCATTAATAATATTCATCATAGGAACTGGGAGTCTGTTGCCTGAAATTCCACCTAAGAATTTATAAAAAGTTAGAATGAACTAATGTAGATTAGAAGTCAATAACTCAAAGCGATAATATTTATCATATGGGTGCTTAGATACAGAATTTATTCTGAATAGCACTGATTAAATACCAAATAACACATCTCAATTGAAAGTGTATAGTCATTGTGATACATTTTATTTATGAATAAAGAAATGAGGATTAGTATGAAAACAGTAGAGATAGCAGTATGTGATGATGAACAAGTGCATATAGACAGAATTGTTAAATATATAGAGGTATATTCGGAAGAATCTGAAATAAATATTAATATAACATCATATAATTCAGGAATGGCATTGTTGAAGGATATAGAAAATGATGATTTAAAGTATGATATTATATTTCTTGATGTTGAAATGCCAGAAATTAATGGAGTAGATATAGCAAGGCAGATACGTAAAATTACACAAGATGTAATAATATGTTTTGTGACGAGTTTTGATAAATACGCAATACAAGCTTATGGTGTTGAAGCATTAGCATATGTTGTAAAACCAGTTGCATATGCTGAATTGAAAAGAGTGCTGTCAAGAGCTGTTGTATTGGTGCAATATACATTTGATTATAAGGAAGCAGAGGAACGATACATAGAGGTTCCTGTTTCGAGAAATACCCGAATAGTAGACGTAAGGACTATACAGTATATTGAAAAACGAAGAAATCAATGCGTTTTACATTGTACAGATGCAGAGATAACGTGTTATGAAACATTAAAGAAGATTTGTAGTAAGTTAGATCAAAATATATTTATATATGTGCATCAAGGGTATATAGTCAATTTTGATGCAATAAAAGAAGTTAAAGAAAATGTGGTATGTCTTGGGGATGGCGTTGAAGTGCCACTAAGCAGAAGTCATTATAAAGAAGTGAAGAATAGGCATATGAGTAAAATAAGAAAGCTGCTTGAAGAAAGAAAAATGTAGAGATAACACTATTGTTAATTACAGATAATAATTAAATACTATTATCTGTAATTAGGAATAAGTATATCAACAATGAAGGTAGTATCATTGTAGTTAATATCAATTGTGCCACCGTATTTATTAACATTATTCGTAACACTAATAAGACCTAATCCGTGCAAAGGATTAGCCTTAGAGACAGAAGAAGGTTTGCTTGAGATAAAGCGACCTTCTCTTTTTTTGATTTTTTCGTGGTGATTATTTTCACAATGTATTGCCAGATATGTATCTGCCTGTTTAATAGCAAGATTAATATATCCGTTATCGAGTTTTGAAGCGGCAGTTATAGCATTATCTAATATATTTCCAAGCACTGTTATGAGAGTAAAGTCATTTATATAGATGTTGTTAAAATCTAGCTGGGTATCAAAGGCTATTTTATTATCATCACATATGAGCTTTTTAGAGTTAAGAAGTGCTGATATGGTAGATGAAGTGGAAGATATAGCCTGAGTCTGGTTAAGTTCATCAGTTATCTTATGTATGTAATCGTGAATTTGTTTATTTTTACCATCAACAGACAAACTGTCAATAATAAGAAGGTGATTTTTCATATCGTGTCTTAATGTGTGGAGCTGTTGTAATTTATCGTCAATCTGAGAATTATATTCAGATTCCATAGCAGCTTTTTCAATTTGAATTTTATTCATAGCATTTTCTTCAAGAGTAATTGCAATTCTACTATAAGTAGTAAGACAAAATATGATTATTAGCGCGATTAATATAAAAAACATAGGAATAAGCATCTGTGAATTAAGTATTGTTGGTTCAGTGAGAATAGGTGCTATTGATAAAGTGATGATAGTTGCAATTGATATAAAATCATATAGAAATATGTAGGGTTTTGCCGTGTTTAATGATTTGATTTTTTTAGTATTAAAATATATACAGGCAATGATATAAGAAATGATAATACCAGAAGTCGAATTATAATGTGTGTAAAGTTGATTTGAAGCAATTTGTAATAAATCTCTAAAAAATAATGCATGCAGTAATATAATTATAAATGTAGAAATATAATCATACATAAAATATTTAATGGCAGTAATGAGGCGTTTGATAAGTGCTCCGTTGCAGCTTACTAAAATATAGGCAAGTATAATAATATTTAATATATATACGAACCAGTTAGGAAAAGTTATTATTGCATAGAATATTCTAAATGTTAAAAAAATAGGTCTGAGTATGTGTTTATAATATGATTTATAACCGTGATTTTTAATAAACAAATCGATAATTAGAAAATCAAAGAAATTCTCAATTGTGTCAAAAAATATATTGTAAAAATTCATAAATCCCCCCTGTAGTAACAATATTATTATACAGAATATAAAAATTAAGTCAATTTTTACCAAATAGCACAGTTTAAATACCAAATAGCACATGTCTATTGCATTGGAAATATAGAAGTGATATGTTTGCTGAGAAAGGAGATGATAAAAATGAACTATATCAGTTTTTTTGTGCCAGTATCAGAAATTGAACAAATGAATATTAGTGGTGGAAGTTCAAAAGGAAAAGAAACCTATTGGAAAAATGTGTATGATGTATTGTTGAATTTATTTGGAATGAAATAAATTCATATATACACAAAGTGCAAAAAAATGAGGAAATATGTGTGAAGAAACAAAGTAAAGTACAAATTCTTATTATAACTATAATGATATTATTGTGCATATTATCAGTAACTTATACATTGATAATATATCATAAAGTTATTATTAGAGATGTGATTTTATTAATCATTTTTTTATTATTAATTATATTCTTATGCAGGAAGAATAATTAATAGAAATATTAATAGTAAGTATCAAATGTAATTTTATTATAAGGAGAAGAATATGTATAAAGGTTTAAATGAAATGAATATGGAAGAATTAATATGTACCGATGGTGGTGGAGTTGGATGGTTAGCTGTAGCAGGTGCTGTAGTGACAATAGGTACCTTGGTTTCGTGGGGATATGAAGTATATGAAGGCTGGAAAGATTATACTAGATAGTAAAAAATAAAAGGGATTAAGATTATGAAGTTTGAAGAATTAAATGAAAATGAACTTTTTAGGATAAAAGGTGGGGAAGATAATTCGTTGTTTTATCAAATTGGCTGGTGGTTAGCTGAACGATTTAAGTATAGGGATAATATTGGTTCTTCTGGTGGTCACTTTTAGTTGATAGAGTGAATATATTTACAAATTTAATATTAGTTTAAAGAGGTTGTTGTATTAAAAACTTTATATATTAATAAAACTTTCAAGTTAAATATATATTTAATATGGCGTGTCAGGCAAAGATAATTACAGATGAGCAAAGTGTAATCAGATATGTACTAAATAAGATAGATTTAGTGGATTAAAGAATAACTATGGCATATAGGCAGGTAAAAATATGGTTGTTGCACATATTATAGGAAATATATTGTTCATAATTTTTTTATATTTTAATATATATGGATTAATTGTAAAGAAAAGACCATTGGGAAAGATTGCAGTTATTAGTTATATTTTAGGTTGTGTAGTGTATATTATATATATTATAATGATAATTACCAATTTTAAGGTATATGGATTTGATAAACAAAGTTTTAGTATGCTTATTTTGGCATGGGCATTTGAAAATGCTACGTATTGTGTATCAAACAAGAAAAATTAGTTAAACATCTTTTTATTATTAATAAAATGGGTGTCTGTTATGCTTTAATTAGATAACAGGCACTTATCTTTGCTAGGGTTACATTAACAAAGAAAATAAATAACAAATTAGTAAGACTATATATTCCAACTATAATTAAATCAGGAGTAAACTAATGATTACAAAAGAAATGAACATAAAGCAAAGAGATATTCCCGTAGTCTACAATTACATAATTGTGATAGTATATTTTGCATTAACAATTATTTTCCAGACGAATTGGTCTAATGCATTATTAGCAAAAATATACAATAATAATCTATTCTGGGACAAATATTTTGAGATTATATTTTATGGAAGTTTTATGCTGGTATTTATAATCGTGTACAGGCAGTACATTTTAGATTGCATAAAATGCTTAAATAAAGATTATTTAAAATATATTGCATATACATCAGCTTTTGTTATTATAACAATGGTAATATCGGCAATTATTTTGTCTGGTATAGGAGTAGGACAAAGTGATAATCAGCAAATGATTAATAAAGATGTAGCTGATAATACGTTGATAACATATATAGTGGTTGTGTTTGCAGGACCATTTGTTGAAGAAATAATATTTAGAAAGAACATATACACATTTATACAAAATATTGCAGGTGTTAAATGTGCGGTGGTATTCTCGGCATTAATATTTGCTCTTTACCACTGTGATATAGCGATTTTTCTGAATATGGAATTCAGTCAGATATTAGCAGTAATACCGCTATTTTTTATGGGACTTGGACTGGCGTATATACAGGCAAAGACACAAGATATATTATGTCCTGTGTTAGTGCATATGATAATAAATATTATTTCGCTGAGCTGAGAATTCATCGAATTAATAGAAATAGATTAGACAGATAAGAAACAGATATAAACTAATATAAAGTTTATATCAGATAAAGGGGAGAAATTTTAATGAAATGTACTAATTGTGGAAGTCAGAAAATGGTTAAAATGGCGCTTATAGCTAACCAGATTTGGAAGGTAAAGGTTGCTGACGAGATTAAGAAAAATAAATATGATAAAAAATCAGAAAAAGACATAGATGCATATTTATGTGAAGAATGTGGACATATAGACTTATGGTTACAGTCCTATGCACAAAAGAAATAGTTTTTTGAAAATTTAAGCTTGTTGAGAGAGTTCAAATAATTAAAAAGTACATAAAAATACTGAAAGGTGATAGAAAACAGAAAGATTAGGAGGGGAGAATATGAACAAGAAATATTTACTGAATTTTACATTTATTATCACAATAATAATGCTTATCTACGCAGTATTGTGCGTTATAGATGGAGTGTCACTATTAAATCCACTTTTGACTTATATTGTGGCATTTATAATATATGCATTGCCAGTGGCTTATATTTCAAGCAGACAGGCAGAATTAATTGGTATGACTTTTAAGAATGAAAGTGGCAAAGAAGAAAGTATTGAACATATAATATGTGACAAGACCAGAAGAAAATCAGAAACTGAAAATAATGGTGAAAAGATTTATCTTAAAACTAACAGATATTGCAGGTGCAGCTTTCTATGGAACATTTAATGGATATATTGTGGGAATGAATTTATATCGTGCATATGCAGCGTTTGCACTGGTGGGTGCGGCAATAGGACTATACACTCCGGTATAATTGAAATATTCCGAATTCTGTCAAAAAAATCCTATTTATGCAATTTTTTTTCGATAATGCTGCCGAATGAGCAGCATTATTGAGTATGATAAAATTATCTGATTATGCCTTAATCTGAAATTCAAGAATAACTTTATCGTATTTGTATGTTTTTTATATATAAATTTTATTTTAAAAATAAATATATATTAGTTATATATTTATTAGGATCACTATGCTGTGGTGGACCTTCAAGATACACTTCCCTGAAATCTCCAGTATGTGGAATTTTATTTATATCTGCGTATTGAAGCAGATGTGTTCTTGTATGGTCAATATTCTGATAAGAGCCATAATGGCAGGCAGCCAGAGCATTTTTCGAGGTCATAGTAACTATATCATCACCACAGCTGTTGCTATCAACTGTTGCACAGAAAAGTATATCAGATGGATTTTTGTAATTGAATTCTATAAAATACTGTGGCTTTGAAAAGTCAGTTTTATATTTGGTAATGGCTATAATAGCAGTATCTCTTAAAAAGTCAGTTTTTTCCTGAAGATTATCTGATACCTTTCTTCTTGCACAAACAGTTTGTGCTGGAACTGTAATCTGGGATATTTTAATATCAGAAGTAGCTATTCTTTCGTACAGGCTGTTAATATTGTTATTCAGCCGATCTCTAATTGCTTCAAGTCTGTGTACCAGCGAAATAAGGTCTGTTGAGCCTGCAAAATATTCGCGTATTTCAGGAAGTGCTAATCCATAGCTTTGAAACAGACGTATTATGCGTATTTTTGTAATGGTAAGTATATTTATAATAGCTGCTATGCCGGTAGATTATATTAGAGCCGATGAGCCTGTTCAAGATGGTTCTAAAAACAATCCATATATCGTTACAAATTTTAAAGAGTTTCAAAATGGTATAATGAAAAAAGGATATATAAAACTTGCTAATGATATAGATTTTTCTGAATACATATATATGGAGGTGGATAGTTCATATAGAGGTGGAATAGACCTTAATGGACATATATTGAATTTTGAGAAAAGATATAGCTATTATAGTTATGGAATAGGTTTAAGAAATAAATCCGGCACAGGTGGCGGTTTATTTGAGATAACAGATAGTAATCCATCAGCAGTTCATGAAGGTTATGTTAATAGTGAAAATGAACCTTTGACTGGAGGTATTATCACGGGATTTCGATATAATATGAATAGCTCAGCTGGCGGTTCAACAAGTTGTCTGTCTATTAACAATCTGAATTGTGTTTTGGATGGAGTGACATTTTTTGATAATACAACAGGTGGTGGAGGCTCATGTATAGATAAGAGTGGAGAAAATGGAACATTAGAAATAAATAAATGTAAATTTTATGATAACAAATCAAATTACTGGGCTTCCTGTGTATGGGTTGGAACATCTCGTTCAGATAGTAGAAATGACCAATGTCTGATAACTGATAGTGTATTTAAGGGAAATTATGGAAAATATACTAGTACGGTAGCAACGTTTTCTGAGAATTGTGTAATTAAAAATTGCCTTTTTGAAAATAATGAATGTGATTCAGGTGGAACGGTGAATGTTTCACATTATGGAACGCTTGAAGTGGTAGATACGGATATTACAGGTAATATATGTACATCAGATGAAGAGGATGATAGTACTACAGCAGGAATTTGTATTGATGTTTGTGGAAAGCTTGTACTTAATGGAAAAGTAAACATTACAGGAAATACATACAATAATAAGCAAAATAATTTGATATTTTATCCTCACGGCATAGATAGATTTTTGATTGTTCTAGGTGAGCAATTTGATGCGGCTTCAAAGGTAGGGCTCAAAGTAAGGAAGGATGCAATAAATTATGCATATGATGTTATTGAGAACATAGGCGAATTTAAAGAATCCTTTGTGTGTGACCATGAAAATGGTGAATTGTATGTTGAAGATGGTAAGCTGTATTTCAAAAAAAGGCATATCCACAAAAAAAATCTACATAAATCCAGGGTGGAAGCAACCTGTGTTATACCAGGACATATTGAGTATTATACCTGTACCGGATGTGACAAGCTGTTAGATGAAGAAGGAAAAGAGATAACAGAAAGCATAGAAATACCGGCATTAGGTCACGATTTCACAGGTGAATGGACAGTAACTAAGCCTGCAGCCTGCACAGAGAGTGGAGTTAAGGCAAGAAAGTGCAGCCGCTGCAGGGAAACTGAGAAAGAGACAATTCCTGCTACTGGTCACACAGAAGCAGAGGACGCCGCAGTAGCAGCAACCTGTACTACTGCTGGAAAGACAGCAGGAATCCATTGCCTGGTATGTAATACAATAATTAAGGCACAGGAGGAGATTCCAGCCACCGGTCATAGTTTTGGTAAGTGGGAGAAGGTTAAAGCACCAACATGTATGGGTAGAGGAAGCGTAAAGCGTGTATGTGATATCTGCAGATATATAGAGATAAAGGATATAGCTGCAAACGGACACGTATGGAATACTGATTACACAGTAGACAAACAGCCAACCTGCACAGAAACAGGAAGCAAGTCAATCCATTGCAGGAACTGTGAAGAAGTAAAGGATAGCAAGGTTATTGAGGCGTCAGGACATACTTTGGGAGACTGGATTATAGACAAGCCTGCAACTGTAGAAACAGCAGGAAGCAGACATAAGGAATGTGAAACTTGTGGCGCGATTCTTGAAAAAGAAGAAATCAAGAAATTAGAGTTACCAGCATATAAGATTATAGATGGTGCTGAAAGCACATGGACACAGAATACCAATACAGATGGCAGCCTTGTAATCAGAGGAGACGGGGCAATTGCCAAGTTCAAAGAGGTAAGAGTTGATGGTGTAGTTATAGACGTAAAGAACTATACAGTAACAGAAGCTTCAACAATAATTACCTTGAAGACTGAGTATCTTAAAACCTTGCCAGCTGGAAAGCATACATTTGAAATTGCATGGACCGATGGCTCAGCAGCTACTTATTTCACCGTTGCTGGAAGCACAACCGAAGAAGATAATAAGCTGGAAGATAATAAAGTGGAAGATAATACTATCGATGATAAAAAGGCGGAAGATAACAATGTCGAAAACAGTCGGAGTGATGTAGATAGTAATGCATCCTTAAAGACAGGAGATACAACAGACATAAGACTTTGGTTGATATTGCTTATGTCAGCTTTAACAATAATGACAGGATTAACAGTAAAAAGTAAAAGAAACGATTGTGAATAAATCGAAATAGAACTTTATAATAGAACTTTATTATTCTCTGAAGCTAAGATGAATGTAATCCATGCATTTGTAATTATGCAAATGCATGGATTTTTTAGTTTGAAATAATTATAAATATTATAACACAAAACAAATGGTCTGTAATATTTTACAGATTTAAAATAATTTTCACCAAGCAACGCAGAGCGTGTTGATAATGCAAATACACATTGAAACCAATAAAGTTTTATGTTAGAATATACCCAATATAACAATAACAGTGCGAAGCCGCATATACAGGAGGTTTTAGATACAATGGAAGCATACAAGCAGGAATTTATAGATTTTATGGTTGAGAGTGATGTGTTAAAGTTTGGGGATTTCACATTAAAGAGTGGAAGAAAGTCACCATTTTTTATGAATGCAGGTGCATATGTAACAGGTACACAGCTTATGCGTCTTGGCGAGTATTATGCTAAGGCAATTCACGAGACATATGGTGATGATTTTGACGTGCTTTTTGGACCAGCATATAAGGGAATTCCAATCAGCGTAGTTACAGCTGTTGCTTATGCTAAGCTTTATGGTAAGGAAGTGCGTTATTGTTCAGACCGTAAGGAAGAAAAGGACCACGGTGCAGATAAGGGAAGTTTCCTTGGAAGCAAGTTAAAAGATGGTGACAGAGTTATTATGATAGAAGACGTTACAACATCAGGTAAATCAATGGAAGAGACAGTTCCTAAGGTAAGAGGAGCGGCTGATGTTACAATTATCGGTCTTATGGTATCACTTAACCGTATGGAAGTAGGTCTTGGCGGCAAAGTGAGTGCGTTAGATGAGATTAAGGAAAGATATGGCTTTGAAACAAGTGCAATTGTTTCAATGGCAGACGTTGTAGAACATCTTTATAATAAAGAATGTGAAGGCAGAGTTGTCATTGACGATAAGTTAAAGGCAGCCATAGATACTTATTATGAACAGTATGGGGTGCGTAATTAATTAGTCAGTTTGGTTTATCAAGCCAGCAGGAATGGAGGATTGTTGTGGAAGAAAAATTATATAAAAAAATGAAGTCAGTTGGCGTATCAAATCTTGTGTTTGGAATTGTAACAATCGCTTTTGGTATTGGCGCTGGTGTTATGATGATAGTTAATGGAGCAAGACTTCTTGCACATAAATCAGATATATTATTTTAAATGTATATACTGCCTGATATATTATTGCAATGCTTTAACAGAGTGTTGCAATGGTATGTCAGGCATATTATATTGTGTGGAGAGAGATTATGAATAAGCAGAAGTTTCATAATGTTATGAAATGGATAATTTTTGTTATATATATGTGTCTGCTTATATACGTTGTATTCTTTGCTGAGTCAATGGGAAGGACATCGCAGACAAGACATATATACAATCTGGAACCTTTTAAAGAAATAAAAAGGTTCTGGAAATATATATTAGATAATGATTCACTTGGAAGAATAGCAAGACTTAATATTATAGGAAATGTTGTTGCGTTTATTCCTTTTGGAATATTTCTTCCAGTGCTATCTCACAGAAGAATTAAATTAATAGCAACAACTTTATATTCATTTAGTCTTTCTTTGGCAATAGAGCTTACACAGCTTATAACTATGGTTGGAAGCTGCGATGTAGATGATTTGATATTAAATTGTCTGGGAGGACTGACAGGATACATCATATATGCAGTCTGGTACAAAATTATTAGAAGAGAGGATTAAGCGTGAAATTATTTAATAAATACAAGTTTTCGGATAAAAGGCAGTCGCTTGGTGGAATAATATCTACCATAATGGGTCTGCTTGCATTGGCTTCCTTAATATATGGCGTGTATTTATCCTACAAAGCTGAAGGATATGCAGGTTTAAAGGTAGGAAGTCTTGGACTGTTAAGTCTGTTATTTTCAATAATAGGTTCAGTAATCGGGCTTCTTAGCTTTAAGGAAGATGATAAATTCTATACTTTATCAAAGGTGGGCTCACTGTTATGTGGAATACTCGCAGTATTTATGGCAGCGGTATTCCTTATGGGTATAGTGTAATTGCTAATATATTTTTGTGTAACAATAAAGAATAATATAATAGTTGTGCAGTATTAGAGATTAGTACATTTGTTGTGTGATAATGTAAAATAATATGATTGTTATATATATAGTAATGGATATTAATATATATATTTATTATAGAAATGGAGATTAATATGTTTGATGATAATATAGAAGAAAGATATTCGCTTGCAATAGAAAGAATATCAGAGATTAATAAAGATGATGAGCTGTCAGATTATGGTGCTGGCAGTTATGCGGATTATTTTAAAAATGTATCGGCTTTTATACTGCTTATGGATAAGCTTAGGAACGATATAGCTGACAAAGCATTTGATAATGCTTCATTAGAGGAGCTTGGCGAATATAACAGGGCTTTATATAAAGATGTGACAGGAGAAGCCTATAATACAAGTTATGCCAATCCAAGAGTTAGTGTTAGGTGCTTTGGAGAGCAGTGCGGAAGATTATTCTCAATGGTATATATGGAAATCAGGGGTCTGATTGTATATATGTATGAGCGAAGATTAGCAGATGCAACAGCACTTATTGAGCTGTTTATTGAGCTTTATTGTATAGTTAAGGACTGTGCGGCTGATAATACAGAGGCTGATTATAAGCAGCTTAAAGAAGCAGTCTACTGGTATGTAAGTGATTATAGTGATGACCATATTGAATACAGGATAAGGGAACTTATAGACCCATCACTGGATTTTGCTGTAAGAATTATTATGGACAGCGATTTGAATGATTTAAGATATTTGTACAGATATGGGGAATATATCACTGATAATGAAATTAAAATGGCCCAGCATTTGAACTCTTTACCTGAACAGCAGATAAAGGATATGGCGGCAACATTTACAGAAGGATACCGCAAGGGATTTATTCTTGGTAATAAGCCGTTAGAGAAGAAGCAGACTGTCAATATCAGATACTGCGTAGGCTTTGAAAGACTTGTAAGAGAAGAGATAAAGCAGTTTGAGGCAATGGGACTTAAGCCTACTATATACAGGGCGGCAGTTAATTCAATTAACAAGCGTATGCATATTAAGATAGGCTATTATGGTGCAAGTCCTAATAAACAGATGGAATTTGACCATAGATTTGATAATGCACTCTATCTTGACGGAGATTTTGTTGAAAGAAAGCTTGGTGCATTAAAAAATGCGTATGAGAAGCATAAAGAGCTTGCCGATGTACACGGCGGACCTGCTGTCATGGAAGTATTTGGTGAGAAGCCATTTGAGCCAGATGATGCTAAGGAATGTTATCATCTTGATGATAAACAGCAGAAGCTTATAGTCAAATATAATAATGAATCAGGAGCTATAGTTAATTCATATATTAAAGGCGAGGAGAGAAGCTTTACTATAATAGCTTATCCATCACCAGAGACAGGCGATAAGTTCACTGAGATTTTTGATGAGATTGTCAAGATAAATACGCTTGATTATGACAAGTACAAGGTTGTCCAGCAGAGAATTATAGATGTGCTTGATACAGCAGAGTATGTCAGGGTCAAGGGCTGTAACGGCAATGAAACGGATATGAAAGTATCTATAATGAAGGTTAATGATGGCAGTAAGCAGACAGTATTTGAGAACTGCCTTGCAGATGTTAATATACCGCTTGGTGAAGTATTTACATCGCCAGTCCTTAAGGGAACAGAGGGCGTGCTTAATGTAAGCAAGGTATATCTTAACGACATTAATTTCAAGAACCTTAAGGTGCATTTTAAAGATGGTTTTGTCACGGATTATATGTGTGATAATTATGAGGATGAGAAGCGTTGCAAGGATTTATTTAAAGAAAATGTCCTGTTTAACCACAATACACTTCCAATCGGTGAATTTGCAATAGGAACTAATACTACAGCATATGTGTCAGCGAACAGATATGATATTGTGTATCTACTTCCAATTCTTATTGTTGAGAAAATGGGACCACATTTTGCACTTGGTGATACGTGCTATTCAAGGTCAGAGGATATTGCAGTGTTCAATCCTGATGGCAAGGAGATAATCTCAAGGGATAATGAGGTGTCTTTATTAAGAAAGAGTGAGCCTGACAAGGCATATTACAATTGTCATACAGATATTACAATTCCATATGATGAAATTGGAAGAATATCAGTTGTAGACTATTCAGGAAAAGAAACAAGCATAATAGAAAATGGAAGATTTGTGCTTTCAGGAACTGATATGCTTAACGAACCGTTTGAAGATTAAAACAGACATTTGTTCAATAACACGGTTTATGTTAAATTCCTTGACGATATATCTAAAACAAAGTAGAATATTATAGGTATTGTATTATATTATCTGTTTAATTATCCGGATGGATGATTTATCAGATAATATGAAATGATAAGTGATTTAATATTATTTTAAGATGATAGTTGTATTTCTATCAGAATGGAGGAAGTTAAACATGGCTTTAGTAGGAATAGTTATGGGTAGTGATTCTGATATGCCTGTTATGGCAAAGGCAGCAGACATATTAGACAAGTTAGGTATCTCATATGAGATGACAATTATCTCTGCTCACAGAGAACCAGATGTATTCTTTGAATATGCGAAGACAGCAGAACAGAAAGGATTCAAGGTTATCATTGCAGGAGCAGGAATGGCAGCACATCTGCCAGGAATGTGTGCGGCAATATTCCCTATGCCAGTTATTGGTATTCCAATGCACACAACTTCTTTAGGTGGTAGAGATTCGTTATATTCAATAGTACAGATGCCAACAGGAATTCCTGTTGCAACAGTTGCTATTAATGGTGGTGCTAATGCAGGTATTCTTGCAGCTAAGATTCTTGCGACATCAGATGAACAGCTTCTTGAAAGGCTTAAGAATTATACTAAGGAATTAAAGGAAAGTGTTCAGGCTAAAGATGCAAGACTTCAGGAAGTAGGATACAAGAATTACGCAAAGTAATTAAAATATCAGATTGTCGTTAAATTATAAAATGGTGCTTATAAAGCATACATAGTTATTCGCAGATAAGCTGCGTAAGAATGGAGGATTACAATGGATTACAAGAATGCTGGTGTTGATATCGAAGCAGGTTACAAGTCAGTTGAATTAATGAAAGATGCGGTCAAGTCTACATTCAGACCAGAAGTGTTAGGTGGTATCGGTGGATTTTCAGGTGCATTTTCACTTGAGAAGATTAAGCAGATGGAAGACCCGGTTCTTCTTTCAGGAACAGATGGCTGTGGAACAAAGGTTAAGCTTGCCTTTATTATGGATAAGCACGATACAATCGGTATTGATGCAGTTGCAATGTGTGTTAATGATGTTGTATGTGCAGGTGGAGAACCTCTTTTCTTCCTTGACTATATTGCATGTGGAAAGAACTATCCAGAAAAGATTGCAACAATCGTAGGTGGTGTAGCAGAGGGCTGCCGTCAGTCAGAATGTGCACTTATCGGAGGTGAAACAGCAGAACACCCAGGACTTATGCCAGTAGATGAATATGATGTTGCTGGATTTGCTGTAGGTGTTGTAGATAGAAAAGACCTTATAACAGGTGAGAATATTAAGCCGGGCGATACACTTATCGGTATTGCTTCAAGTGGTGTTCATTCTAATGGATTTTCACTTGTAAGAAGTGTATTCACAATAACAGAAGAGTCACTTAATACATATTATGATTCACTTGGCAAGACACTTGGAGAGGCTTTACTTGCTCCAACTAAGATATATGTTAAGACTATGAAGTCTATTAAGAACGCAGGAGTTCGTGTTAAGGGATGCAGCCATATCACAGGTGGCGGCTTCTATGAGAACATTCCAAGAATGTTACCAGATGGTGTAAGAGCTGTTGTAAAGAAAGACAGCTATGAAGTTCCTCCAATCTTTAAGATGTTACAGACAGATGGCGAGATTGAAGAAGATATGATGTATAACACATTTAATATGGGTATTGGTCTTGTACTTGCAGTAGCCCCTGAGGACGTAGATACAACTATGGAAGCTATTAAAGCTGCTGGTGAGACACCTTATGTTATCGGTAATATTGAAGCAGGTGAGAAGGGAGTAACTTTATGCTAAGAATAGCTGTTATGGTATCTGGAGGTGGAACTAATCTTCAGGCTATAATTGATGGTGTAAAGGACAAGACAATTACTAATACACAGATTGCTGCTGTTATAAGTAATAATGCTAATGCTTATGCTCTTACAAGAGCTAAAGAGAACGGAATACCAGCTTATTGTGTATCACCTAAGGATTATGCTACAAGAGATGAATTTAATAAAGCACTTCTTGAAAAGGTTAATTCGCTTAATGTAGACCTTGTTGTGCTTGCGGGCTTCCTTGTTAAAATTCCAGAAGAAATGGTACACGAATACAGCCATAGAATTATTAATATCCACCCATCACTCATCCCATCTTTTTGCGGTGTAGGCTTTTACGGACTTCACGTTCACGAAGCTGCACTTGCCAAAGGTGTTAAGGTTACAGGTGCAACGGTGCATTATGTAGATGAAGGAATGGATACAGGAGAGATTATATTCCAGAAAGCTGTTGAAGTTAAAGATGGTGACACGCCAGAAATTCTTCAAAAGAGAGTTATGGAACAGGCAGAATGGAAGTTACTGCCTGCCGCTATTAACAAGATAGCTAATGAACACGATAACTAGAAAGACTAGATTATATTGGAGGAAGAACAGATGAAGGTTTTAGTTGTAGGCAGCGGTGGACGTGAGCACGCCATATGCTGGAAGATAAGCCAGAGCCCTAAGGTTGATAAGATATATTGTGCACCTGGTAATGCAGGTATTGCTGAGGTTGCGGAATGTGTTGATATTAAAGCTATGGAATTTGATAAGCTTGTTGCATTTGCTAAGGAAAATGTAATCGACCTTACTGTAATTGGTATGGATGATCCACTTGTTGGTGGTATTGTTGATGCATTTGAGGCAGAAGGTTTAAGAGTATTCGGACCTAGAAAGAATGCAGCTATACTTGAGGGTTCAAAGGCATTTTCTAAGGATCTTATGAAGAAATACAATATACCAACAGCAGCATATGAGACATTTACATCTGCTGATGAAGCTAAGAAGTATCTTGAAACAGCTAAGTATCCTATCGTTCTTAAGGCTGATGGTCTTGCACTTGGAAAGGGCGTTCTTATATGTGAAGACAAGCAGATGGCACTTGACGGTGTAGACGAGCTTATGCTTGACAAGAAGTTCGGTTCAGCAGGTAATACAATTGTAGTAGAAGAATTTATGACAGGACGCGAAGTTTCAGTTCTTTCATTTGTTGACGGTAATACTATAAAGATAATGTCTTCTGCACAGGATCATAAGAGAGCCAAGGACGGAGATCAGGGGCTTAATACAGGTGGTATGGGTAACTTCTCACCATCACCATTTTATACTAAGGAAGTTGATGATTTCTGCAAGGCACACATATATCAGGCAACAGTTGATGCGATGAAGGCAGAGGGAAGACCATTTAAGGGTGTTATATTCTTTGGACTTATGCTTACACCAGAAGGTCCTAAGGTACTTGAATATAATGCAAGATTTGGTGATCCTGAAGCACAGGTTGTTCTTCCAAGAATGGAGAATGATATAATTGATGTATTTGAAGCGTGCATAGACGGAACATTAGATAAGATAGATCTTAAGTTTACTGATAATGCGTGTGTATGCGTAGTTCTTGCATCAGACGGTTACCCACTTGAGTACAAGAAGGGCTTTGAGATAACAGGTATGGAGAATTTCAAGGGTAAAGACTCATACTTCTTATTCCACGCTGGTACTAAGTTCAACGAAGAAGGTAAGGTTGTTACTAATGGTGGACGAGTTCTTGGCGTAACAGCATTAGGTGAGGATTTAAAGAAAGCCCGTGCTAATGCTTATGAAGCGACAGAATGGGTTAATTTTGATAATAAATATATGCGTCACGATATAGGTAAAGCTATAGACGAAGCATAATTGTTAATTGAATGTGTTTAAGTAACTCCCGCCACATATAATGGTGGGAGTTATTGTGTAATAATTGTAATAATGGAGGACAATGGAATGAAGATTACATCTGTAAAAGGTACTAATGATTATCTTCCTAATGAAGTAGAGATAAGAGATTATCTCCAGGATGAAATATTAAAAGTATATGTAGAGAATGGTTTTGAACATATAACAACTCCGGTTATTGAAGATATTGAAAATCTTGATAAGAGTGATGGTGGCGAAAACCTTAATCTTATATTTAAGATTATGAAGAGAGGCGACAAGCTTGACAAGGCACTTGCAAGCGGAGTTACTTCACAGAATGAAAATGTTCTTGCAGATATGGGATTAAGATATGACCTTACGCTTCCTTTAAGCAGATATTTTGCTAATAATAAGGACAAGCTTACACTTCCAATGAAGTGTATACAGATGGACAGAGTGTACAGGGCAGAACGTCCACAGAAGGGCAGATTAAGAGAATTCGTACAGTGTGATATAGATATTATAGGTTCTGATTCAAGAGATTCAGAGGTTGAGCTTATACTTATAACAACTAAAGCACTTAAGGCTATAGGAATGAAGAACTTTAAGGTTAAAGTTAATGACAGACGACTTTTAAGAGCATTTCTTATGGACTGTGGATTTGAAGAAAGCCAGCTTGACAGTGTATGTATAACATTTGATAAGATGGATAAGATTGGTCTTGAAGGTGTTAAGAATGAACTTGAGGAGAAGGAATTCGCAGAAGCAGCTATAGCTAAGTTTACAGGATTTCTTGCAAATGTAAGTAATCCACAGGAGATTTCTTTAGAGTCAGTTAAAGATATTCTTGTAGATAAAGCACCAGCAGAAAGCCTTGAATATATTATGAAGTCAGTTAATGAGCTTTGTAATGGTGAGTTCAATGTTGTATTCGACCTTTCATTAGTAAGAGGACAGGGATACTACACAGGAACTGTATTTGAGGTTGAAAGCATTGACTTTAAGGGTGCTATTGCAGGTGGTGGAAGATATGATAACCTTATTGGCAAGTTCTTAGGACAGCAGGTAAGTGCAGTAGGATTTTCTATCGGATTTGAGAGAATATTCTCTATACTTATGGAACACGGAATTGACCTTCCTAATAAGGGCAATAAGATAGCGGTAATGTACGATGAGGGTGAGCTTACAGCAGCGTATAAGCTTGCAGAAAAGTACAGGGCAGAAGGTAAGATATGTTCACTTTATGTTAAGCCAAAGAAGATGGGAAAGTTCTTAGGAAAGCTTGAAGAAAGAGGCTATGCAGGCTTTATTAATGTAAGTAATGAAGATGGGATAAGTTATTTTGAGAACTAATAATTAAAATAGAACTTCGGGTAATCTATGAACAAACCGGACATAGATTACCCGAAGTTTTTACATACGTCTGTATAGAAAGTGTGTTACAGACAGCTGTGTCTGATGTAGAAAGTTTTATCTGCAAGACTTAAATGCTTTACGCAGTTAGTTCCTTGCCTTGGCAAGTGCACTGTCTATAGCTGATAACAGCATAGTTGCTGTATATTTACTACCTGCATTGTAGGTGATATTATCTGTTGAGCCGTTGTTGATAACGGCGGTCTTTATCTCATCAAATGAAGAATTAAGCATAGGATACATAGTCTGCACGGACTCTGAAAGATTAACCATTTCGATATTGTTGATATTGTCGGAGTCAACTGTAACCTGAATATCTATAGGAGTACCATTAAGAAGTATTGAGGAAGTGTATACACCTGGTGAATATGTAGGACAAGATGTATTCTTTTTTACTGTGTCAGTGCTTGTGCTTATATTAACACCTGTACTTTTGGCAGCATCTGAACTGCTTCCGCCAAATATAAATATTGCCGCTAATATAATAAGAGCAGCGATTATGCATATCATAATTATCAGTTTCTTAAGTGGAATTACCACAATCCTGGTTGAACCGCTCATATATCCCCCTCATATAACACACATTTATTTTGATAAAATATATGAGCATTCATATATAAATAGAACTTATATATGGTATACTTAAATGAGTTTCATTGAATAAAAATGTGCACGGAAATGAGGATTATTATGTCATTACAACTTATACTTGGAGGATCGGGTGCTGGCAAGTCAACATATTTATATAGTTCAATAATAGAGGAGTCGATTAACAATCCAGACACAGATTATATAATTATCGTGCCAGAGCAGTACACTATGGCAACACAGAAGCGTGTGGTTGAGCTTCACCCACGAAAGGGAATTCTTAATATAGATGTCATAAGCTTTGAAAGGCTTGCTTATAGAGTATTTGAGGAGGTCGGGGCTTCTGACTATCCGGTTCTTGATGATACAGGAAAGAATCTTATAGTAAGAAGAATATTAGAACAGCACAAGAAAGAACTTCGATTCTTTAGTGGTAATATATCCAATACCGGATTTGTGGCTGAGATGAAATCAGTCATTTCAGAGATGTTACAGTATGATATAACTGTTGATAAGATAGATGAAATTAATAAAACTGTTGATAATAACAGTCTGCTTGGAATGAAATTAAGTGACATTAATGTTGTTTATAGTGGATTTAGGAATTTTATAAAAGATAATTACATTACATCAGAGGAGATACTTGATCTTCTGTGCAGGAAAGTGCAGGAGTCAGAAAAGCTTAAAGACAGTGTGATAGCACTTGATGGTTTTACTGGCTTTACGCCTGTACAGTACAGGCTTATTGGTCTGCTTCTTGATATATGCACGGATATTAAGGTGGCACTGACTATAGATACAAGTGAGAAGGTTAATGTCAATGAGGGCATTGAGAACCTTTTCTATATGACTAAGGATACAGTGGCACATTTGTATAAGATATGTGATGAACAGCATATTAATATAGAAAATGCTGTGATGATTGATGATGATAATATATCACGTTTTAAGTTGTCAAAGGAGCTTGCATTTCTTGAAAAGAATATATTCAGGGCTGGAAGCAGGCATTATAATGGTCAAGTAAATGATATAGCTTTGTATGCAGGGACAACGCCGAAGGACGAATTGCAGTATATAACAGGAAAGATACTTGAGCTTACACGTCTGTCAGGCTACAGATACAGTGATATAGCGGTTGTTACAGGTGATATTGGTGTGTATGGAAAGCTTGCCGCTAATATATTTTCCCAGAATGAAATACCATTTTTCTTAGACCAGAAACGTCATATAACAGATAACTGCTTAGTGGAAATGATTACCGCAGTACTTGATATTATCGAGAAGAATTATGCCTATGACAGTATGTTCAGATATCTAAGAACAGGATTTACCCAACTTACAAGAGATGAGATAGATATTCTTGATAATTATTGTCTTGCGGTTGGCATAAAGGGCAGGAAGCAGTGGAACAATGAATGGATAAGAAAGTTCAGGACAGGAAGGGAAGATACAGACCTTGGACTTCTTAACAGATTAAGACGCGAAGTCATTACTCCAATAGATGTTCTTCACAAAGATATTAAGGAGGCAGATGGAAATGTAGATGCCATTACCAGGGCTTTATATGAATTCATAGCCGGACTTGATTGTGAAAGAAAGCTGTCATCTATAGATGTGGATAGTGAAGAATATGGACAGATATATAAGAAGATAATAGAACTATTAGATAAGATAGTTGAATTATTAGGCAGTGAGAAGGTTACATTAAAAGAATACAATCATATTATAGCATCTGGATTGGAGGAGATTAAGATAGGACTTATACCTCCGGCTAACGACTGCGTTGTAATAGGTGATATTGAGAGAACAAGACTTGATAATATAAAGGTAATGTTCTTTGCGGGCGTTAATGATGGGTATGTTCCAAAAAAAAGCGACAACAGAAGCGTTCTTTCAGAAATAGACAGGGACAGGCTTAAGGGTATGGACGTATCATTATCAATGTCAGTCAGGGAAAAAGCATTTATTCAGAGATTTTATTTATACCTTATTATGACAAAGACATCAGAAAAGCTTTATATAACTTATGCACGCAATGGCATGGATATGAAAGCGGTTCTTCCTTCTTACATAATAAGAATGATTAAGAAAATGTTTCCGCTTGTTAAAGAGTACGAAAGAGAGGGTACATTTGCAGAACACGCATATATACGAATTCCAAAAGCAGACATTGTATGGAGCGAGGGCAATCTTAATAAAGTGCTTGCAGAGGGAATTGCACTTGAATTATATGGAAGGGAGCTTACAGGAAGCGTAACATCATTTGAGCAGTTCGCTTCGTGCCAGTTCGCATATTTCTGCCAATATGGACTTGGGCTTAAAGAGAGGGAAGAATACCAGTTTGCAGTTAATGACTTCGGTACAATACTTCACGCTGTAATTGAAGATGTGTCAAAGAATATAAAGCAGAATAATAAATCATTCGTGCTTTTAAGTGATGAGGAAAGAAGTCAGATGGTATCAGAGAGTATCAATGCAATAGCTGAGAATTATGGCAATACGATACTTAAGGACTCGAGCCGTAATGAGTATCTTATACAGAGAATGAAGAATTACGCAGACAGGACACTGTGGGCAATTGGAAAGCAGCTTGCTGACGGAATATTCAGGCCAGATGCATTTGAGAAAGGATTTCTTACACAGATAGAAGAACTTCCGCACGATGTACTATTTTATATGAAGGGCAAGATAGACCGTATAGATGTGTGCGAGGATGACGAAAATTTATATGTCAAAGTCGTGGATTACAAGACAGGACAGTCAGATTTTAATCTTTTAAAGACATATTATGGCTTGAAAATCCAGCTCCTTACATATATGAGGGAAGCAATGATATATGAAAAGAAGAAATATGGTGACAAGAATATAATTCCAGCAGGGCTTTTATATTATAATATTCAGGACCCGATAGTTGAGGCGAAGAAAGATGATGACGAGGTCGAGGCACTTATAAGAAAAGAATTAAGAATGAAAGGCGTTGTTAATTCTAATAAGAATATTATAAGTATGATGGATTCAACAGAGGGTTCATCTGTTAATATTCCTGTCAGTTACAATAAATCTGGTGAACTTGATATGCGATACAGCAGGGTTATGACAACTGATGAGTTCGATAAGCTTGGTGAATATGTTGATAAAGAAAATGTCAATAACGCAGGAAAGATACTTAATGGAAGCATTAATATCAATCCGTATATTAAGGGTAATGAGAACAGTTGTACTTATTGTCAGTATAACAGTGTGTGTGGATTTAGCACAGATATGCCGGGTACAAGTTATCGAAGACTTCCGAATTTAAGCAAAGAAGATATATGGAAATTAATAGATGAGAATAACAGCGGTGAAGCGTACAGCAGTAGTAAAGAGCATAACAGTACAGAAAAGTATAACGATAGTGAAGAATATAACAAAGAAACTGACAGTAATTCAGAGGTGTAATGATGGCAAAGAAATGGACTGATGAACAGCTTAAGGCAATAGATACTAAGAACAGGAATATACTTGTGTCAGCCGCCGCAGGTTCAGGAAAGACAGCGGTTCTTGTTGAACGAATTATCAATATGATTACAGGTGAGAACAGCACGGATATAGACAGACTTGTTGTTGTTACATTTACCAAGGCCGCCGCAGCAGAGATGAAAGCAAGAATAAGAAACAGGCTTGATGATATGCTTGACAATAATGAGACAGATACCAATCTTTTAAAGCAGATTGCACTTATTAACAATGCACATATAACAACAATAGATAGTTTCTGTCTGTGGATAATAAAAAATCATTTTTCAGAGATTGAATTAGACCCCGGTTTCAGGGCGGCAGATAATGGAGAGATTACACTTCTTGAGAATGATGTAATGCAGGAGCTTCTTGAGGACTATTATACAGAGGCAGATGAGGATTTTATTAATCTTGTAGAGGCTTATGGAACAGGACGTAATGACCATAATATAGAAGAACTTATTAAGAAAATATATAATCTTGCACGAAGCAATCCATGGCCTTCTGAATGGTATAAGGAAACGCTTGATATGTATGAAGCACCAGATAATTCTAACAACAGGGCGATAGCTGACCTGTATGAAAGCATTATCAATTCGCTGAGTGATTACTGCCGCAAATATGAATATATGATTGAGCTTTGCCAGCGTGTAGACGGTCCGGTGTCATACCTTGATGCAGTTAATTCAGATTATATGAATATCAAAAGAATACTTGAAGCACCAGACTTTGATGAGCTTTCGGTAAGAATAAGAAAGACGGTATTTGACAGATTAAGCAATAAGAAAATGCCTGATGCGAGGGAAGATTTAAAAGAATATGTCAAGAATGAAAGAAATAATTTCAAGAAATATATTAATTCCCTTATCAGTGGTGTGTTCACAGCAGATATTGATACATTAATGGAAGATGTGAAAGCTAATGCACCAATGATTGCTATGATGGTAAAGCTTGCTAATGATTTTGCACAAAGAATGTCAGAACAGAAAAAAGACCGTGGAATAATAGATTTTAATGATATGGAACATCTTGCACTTGATATTCTTGTAAAGAATAATGCTGGTATTATTGAGTATACCAGGACAGCAGATGAACTTGCAGAGAGCTTTGATGAGATATTAATAGACGAGTATCAGGATTCCAACCAGTTACAGGAAGAAATACTTACTGCTGTATCAAGGCAGAGAATGTCCGGTTATTTCAATAATGTATATATGGTTGGAGATGTTAAGCAGAGTATATATAAGTTCAGACTTGCGTGTCCTGAGTTATTTATGAGCAAGTATGATAATTATTCATCGCAGAATGATAACTGCAAAGATACAGCACAGTATAATGACTGCGAAGATACATCATTTGGCGGTGGTGAGCAGAATATAAGTTCTTGTAAGATAGAATTACAGAAGAATTTCCGAAGCAGAAGTAATGTTCTTGATAGTACCAATGATGTGTTCTTCCGTGTTATGAATAAGAATTTCTGCGGCATACAGTATGATGATAGGCAGCAGCTTAACTGTGGGTTAGATTATCCAGCGTGTGAGGATAAAAGAAACTTCGGGCAGGACAGTGAGAAAAGCACAGATATTGTGCTTGTTGATATGTCAGGTGATGAGGACGGCGATGGAATAAGGGCAGAGGCAAGATATGCCGCATTAAGAATAAGAGAACTTATGTCAGAAGATAATGCTTATTACGTGTATGATGCTGACCTTGAAGATTACAGGAGAATAAAATATGGTGATATTGTTATTCTCACAAGAACGCTTACAGGCTGGGCAGATGTGCTTGTAAATGAACTGCTTGACTGCGGAGTGCCAGCTATGGCGGATACTGCACAGCAGTATTTTAAATTAAGGGAGATAAAGGTCCTTATAAGCCTGCTTACCTGCATAGACAATCCATTGCAGGATATACCTATGGCTTCTGTGCTTCTGTCATACTTTGGAGGTTTTACGGAAGATGAATTATGCAAGATAAGAATATCAGGAAAGAAATATTCACAGAAGTTTCTTATCAGGCAGATGAAGAGCATAGCAGAGAATGAGGACGAGGATTGCGATTATAAGAAATGCAGTGCATTTATTGATAAGCTTAATGCCTTAAGAGATAAATCCAGAATAATGACTATCTATGATTTGCTGTGGGAGATTGTATACAACACAGGTTATTATGATTACGCAGGAACTATGCCGGCAGGAGCTAAAAGACAATCTAATATAGATGTGCTTCTGGACAGGGCATCTTCATTTGAGGGAACAAGCTACAGCGGACTTTTTAATTTCTTAAGATATATAGAAAGATTGCAGAAATACGATATAGATATAACCGACTCACAGGGTATGGGGGATAACGGCGACTCTGTAAGGGTAATGAGCATACATAAGAGCAAGGGTCTTGAGTTTCCGGTTGTAATTGTAGCCGGACTTAACAAGCAGATTAATAAAATGGATGCAAGAAGCAGGATTGTTATTGATAAAGAGCTGGGCATAGGTGCTGATTATGTTAATCTTGACCGCAAGACCAAGACATCTACTATTATAAAAGGGGCGATTGCAAGAAAGATTGTAAGAGATGGAATATCCGAGGAAGAAAGAGTTCTGTATGTTGCAATGACACGAGCAAGGGAAAAGCTTATTATGATGGGAAATGTCACTGACACAGACAAGGCAATGACAGGCTGGAATTCAATTGCTGACGAGATTAGAATGTCTGGAATATATTCTTATGCTGACTGCGAGAAGATAGACAAGTTCGCAGATATGGTAATTCCAGTTGTACTTACTGGAAAGGAATACAATAAAGGAGAATTCAATATAAAGCTTATTGGCGTGGAAGAAATTAATTCTTTATTGAACAAATCGGACATAGACCAGGCCGGAAGCCAAGCAACAGATGAAAGTCAGGTAGGCGAAAAAACAGCCTATGGAACTTCGCCTTTAAAGGAGCTTCCGCCATATATTAAAGACCCTGATGCAGACAGAAAAGTAAAAGTAACTGTCAGTGAGTTAAAGAAAATGCAGAATGAAGCAGATTACGAGCAAAATGCTTTTGCGGCAGACAGTATCAAAAAGGCTGTGGGCATTATGGAGGCAGAAAGAATTAAAGAAGCGGCTGGCGGTGTTAAAGAAGCAGACGGCGGGACAGAACCTGAAGCTGCAGACGAATATATTCCAACAGTTCCTAAGTTTATAAGCAGTGAAGAAAAAGAGCTTATAAGTAATGAACGTGGAACGGCATACCACAGGGTTATGGAATGTCTGAATTATTCAAAAGCTGGAAGCACTGAGGATATAAAGAATGAAATTGACAGAATGGTAAGAGAAGAAAAGCTGTCATTAAAACAAGCTGAATGCATAAAGCTTAAGGATATAGATACGTTTGCAAGCTCATCAATAGGTGAAAGAATTAAGCGTGCATATGCTTACGGCGGGGTGAAAAGGGAACAGCCATTTGTATTTGAATATGACAGACAGCTTGTACAGGGGGTCATTGACCTGTATTTTATTGAGGACGGACAGCTTGTTATAGTTGATTATAAGACTGACCGGGTGTTAAGAGGCAGGGCAGGAGAGGACGAGCTTAGAAGAAGATATTCTATCCAGCTTGATTACTATGCTATGGCACTGTCACAGATAACAGGCTTAAAGGTTAAAGAAAAAGTAATATATTCCTTTGCACTGGGAAGAAGCTTAACTGTAGAGTGATTATCTGGAATAGGTAATAGAATAAACTGAGTAGTTTATAAAATAGTCCGGCACTAAGTAGTTGAATTAAATTGATGGATACTATATACTAGATTAGTTAAAGTGTAAAATGATTTAAGAAATGGAGAAATTATGTCAGATATTACAAGTGAAATTAAGAAAAGAAGGACATTTGCAATCATATCCCACCCGGATGCTGGTAAGACAACACTTACTGAGAAGTTCTTGTTATATGGTGGTGCTATTAATCTTGCTGGTTCTGTAAAGGGTAAGAAGACAGCGAAACACGCAGTATCAGACTGGATGGAGATTGAGAAGGAAAGAGGTATCTCTGTAACATCTTCAGTACTTCAGTTTAATTATGATGGATATTGCATTAATATTCTTGATACACCTGGACACGAAGATTTCTCAGAGGATACTTATAGAACTCTTATGGCTGCTGACTCAGCCGTAATGGTTATAGATGCTTCAAAGGGTGTTGAGAAACAGACTATTAAGCTTTTTAAAGTATGTGTTATGAGACATATTCCAATCTTTACATTTATTAATAAAATGGATAGAGAAGCCAACGACCCATTCGAGCTTCTTGATGAGATAGAAAATGTACTTGGAATTGCTACTTGTCCTATCAACTGGCCTATAGGCTGTGGTAAGGCATTTAAGGGTGTATATGACAGAAAACAGAAAGAGGTATCACTCTTTAAGGCGGCAATGAATGGACAGAAGGAAGTAGATACTAAGAATATATCAATAGATGATGATGAGCTTAAGGCAGAGATTGGTGATGATTACTGGGCTAAGCTTGAAGAAGATGTGGAACTCTTAGATGGTGCAAGTGCAGAATTTGATCTTGCCAAGGTTCAGGCAGGAGATTTAACACCTGTATTCTTTGGTTCAGCACTTACTAACTTTGGTGTAGAGACATTTTTACAGCATTTCCTTGATATGACTACATCACCACTTCCACGTAATTCGTCAGTAGGTCTTATAGACCCATTTAAGGAAGATTTCTCTGCTTTTGTATTTAAGATACAGGCTAATATGAATAAGGCACATAGAGATAGAATTGCATTTATGCGTATATGTTCAGGAAAGTTCACTGCCGGTATGGAAGCTAACCACGTTCAGGGTGGCAAGAAGATAAGGCTTTCACAGCCACAGCAGATGATGGCACAGGAAAGACACATTGTAGAAGAAGCTTATGCAGGAGATATAATAGGTGTATTCGATCCGGGTATATTCTCAATAGGTGATACTATATGTACTTCTAATAAGAAGTTCCAGTTTGATGGAATTCCTACATTCGCACCGGAACATTTTGCAAGAGTAAGACAGATTGATACAATGAAGCGTAAGCAGTTCATTAAGGGAATAAGCCAGATTGCACAGGAAGGTGCTATTCAGATATTTCAGGAATATAACACTGGAATGGAAGAAATTATTGTCGGCGTTGTCGGTGTACTTCAGTTTGAAGTTCTTGAATACAGACTTAAGAATGAGTACAATGTAGATATAAAGTTAGAGCCGCTTCCATATGAACATATCAGATGGATTGAAAATCCAGAAGAAGTTGATGTGAACAGAATTGTCGGTACTTCTGATATGAAGAAGATTAAAGACCTTAAGGGCAATCCGTTATTGGTATTTGCTAACAGCTGGTCAGTTAATATGGTGCTTGAACGTAATGAGGGACTTAAGTTATCTGAGTTTGGAAAGAACAACTAAATTGCAGATTTAATAAGGAACAAGGTGATTAGATGAACGTAAGCTACAGAGAGATTATAAAAAAAGCAGTAGCCATAGTACTTATGGCAGTCATTCTTGTATGTATGGTGACAGGATTTTCGTATACATTTACTGCTAAAGCAGATGATACAATTATTGCTACAGGTTATGTTAATTATGATGTAACAAGCCTTAGAATAAGGACAGCACCTGTTAATGGAAGTGTAATTACTAAAGTAGATGGTGGATTTAAGTTCGATATATACGAAGAAGTGAATACGAGTGCGACATATAAGTGGTACAGCATAGGTTTTTATCTCAATGGTGAATACACAAGAGGATATATAACATCAGAGTATACTACTAAGGAAGCAAAGTCAGATTATACACCGGATAATAATTTTGAAGATTATCTTGAGGCACAGAATTTTCCGGCTTCATACAGGGAAAGCTTAAGGCAGCTTCACAGTGCATATCCATTATGGGTATTTGTAGCAGACCATAATGGAAGGGACTGGGATACTATGGTTAATGCCCAGAATGTATTAGGACGAAGTCTTATATACAGTTCGGCAGATGCTTCGTGGAAGTCTACGGCTGATGGCTGTTATGACTGGAATACAGGTGAGTATACAGAGCTTGACAGTGGTGGCTGGGTTCAGGCATCTGAGGGACTTGTGAAATATGCACTTGACCCAAGAAACTTTCTTGATGATACATACATATTTATGTTTGAAAGTCTTTCTTATGACTCATCAGTACATAATATAGACGGTGTGCGCAATATTATAAGCGGAACATTTATGGAGAATTCAAGCCACAATCTTGACGGCTATGACTATGCTTCACTGCTTATGTATGCAGGTGAAGTATCCAAGGTAAGCCCATATCACCTTGCAACAAGAATTATTCAGGAACAGGGTGCAGACGGACGAGGCAACCAGATATCTGGAAATGTAAGCGGATACGAGGGCTATTATAATTATTACAGCCAGAACGCTTATGCAAGCGGCGGTCTGTCAGCAGTCCAGAATGGTTTGAAATATGCCAGACAGACCGACAGCTCTAATATGAGGCCTTGGAATTCGCGTTACAGGGCTGTTGTAGGTGGTGCTGTCAATCTTGGAAAATGGTACATTAACAAGGGTCAGGATACTATATATTATGAGAAGTTTGATGTTAAGAACTTCTCACACCAGTATATGACCAATGTGCTTGCACCAAGGTCAGAAGCGACAAGGGCTAAGAAGGCATATAGTTCATACACGCTTAATAATACAACATTTAAGTTTAACATTCCGGTATATGATAATATGCCATCGTCAAGATGTATAATACCAGATGGCAACCAGAGTGCGAATAACAGGCTTAGTTCATTATCAGTAGATGGTTATACATTAACTCCTACATTTTCATCTGATAATACTGATTACAGTCTTATTGTAGAAAATGATGTTACAAGTGTTAATGTATCGGCAGGCCTTATAGATGGCAATGCAACAGTAAGCGGACGTGGAAGTCACAGCTTAAGCGTTGGCAATAATGTAATCAATATTACTGTAACGGCTGAAAATGGTGACATAAAGACATATGTAATCAATATAACAAGAAAGTCTGCACAATCTGGTGGTAATACAGATGGTTTTAAGACAGATTATAATGTCGATTCATCAAAGAAGATAATGACTAAGATAGGTGTCGGAAGTCAGGCATCAAGTGTTCTTGATAATGTAGCATACAGCAATGGCTGTTATGGAAAAATATTAAAGAATGACGGAAGCGAGAGAGGCGACACAGTAGTTACTGGTGATAAGTTAGTTGTATACAAGGCAGACGGAAGTGTATATGATGAATATTCTATAGTTATATATGGAGATGTTAATGGTGACGGAGTTATAGATTTATATGATTTCGTGGCTATTAAGAGAGCAGTTCTTGGAATTGGACAGCCACAGGGCTGTTATAAAGAGGCTGCGGATATTAACAGGGACGGAGTTATAGATTTGTATGATTTCGTTGCTATTAAAAGACACATATTAAATATAGGATATATCCAGCAGTAGTGACTGCAAGAAGAGAGGACATATATGAATAAGGTTAAAAAGATAATTTCAGCACTGCTTATTATATGTATGTGTGCTGGAATGGCTTTCGTGAATAAGACAGATATATTAGCGGCAGGAACAGCAAGAATATCAATTGGTTCAGCAAGTGGTACAGTAGGCAGTACTGTATCCGTAGATGTGTCAATCAGTGCATCAAGTGGAATAGGTGGAGCTACAATATATGTATCCTATGACCCATCAATATTAGCGTTAAGCGGAAGCTCAAGTAATTCGGGAACTGCGATGGTCAGCTTTATGGACGAAAGTACGGCAAGCAGCCAGTCAAAGACAATAACATTTAAGATTATCGGAGCTGGTACTTCAAGCCTTAATGTTATAGGTGATTCCAAGGTGATTGATATAGATATGCAGGCGTGCAGTATATCCAAATCGTCAGGTTCAGTTACAGCTTCTGCACCGGCTTCATATTCATCAGATAATACATTAAGTTCATTACAGATAAGTCCTGGTGTGTTATCGCCAGCATTTTCCCCAGATGTAACTACTTATACAACATCTGTTGGTGCTGATTGTGCAAGCCTTACAGTAAGTGCGGTTCCTAATGATTCAAAGGCAACAGTAAGTGTATCTGGCAAGAGAATGGACCCGGGACTTAACACAACAACAATTACTGTAACAGCAGAAAATGGCAGTAAAAGAACTTATACAATAAAGACAACCAAGGAAACTAATTCAGCTTCTAATGAAAATAATCAGGCAACAGGTTCTGACTCATCTAATGGATCAACAGACAATAATAATGGTATTCCTGATGTGCAGGACCCTAACAGTGAAGCAATACAAGAGCCTAATATTACAATAGATAATGCTGAATATAAGATTGTATCTGCCAATGATGAACACCCACTTCCAGATGGCTATACTCCAACAGAGTATGATTATAATGGAACAAAGGTATCAGCAGGTGTTGGAATTGATACAGGAGTAACAATTGTCTATCTTGAAAGTACAGATGGCAAAGGTGAGAGCGGTTATTATGTATACGATTCGGTGAGAAAGACATTTTCACAATTCGTAGAAGTAAGCCAGCCACAGCTTACATACTGCATACTTGCCATAGATGAAGCGTCTATGGAACTTCCAGAAGGCTATGATGTTGGAAGAACAGTAATCAATGGCAAAGAAGTCGATGCCCTTCTTGATAGAACAGGCAACTACGCATTATTCTACGGCGTAAGCTCTACAGGAGAAACAGGCTGGTTCAGATACAATGTCAATGATGGCACAATACAAGGCTACGCCGGTTACAATATGGCAGATGAACAGGTAATCAACACCAACACAAAGACAGCTGACAGTGATAAGGCATTTAATACAGTAAGCGATTATATATTCGTTATATTAGCAGTCCTTGCTGTTGTAATAATAGCATTAATAGTTGTAGTTATAGCCTTAAGCATTAAGCTTTCAAAGAGCAAAAAAGCCTTCGTAGGAGCAATGGACGGCTACGAAGACGAAGATATAGACGAGGAAGACTTAGACGATATGGAACTTGAAGATGATGAAGAAGATATCTTATATGATGACTTAGAAGAAGATATAGATGAAGAAGTATCTGATGATGCCGTTCCATATCAGTCATCAACCACAAAAGATCTCCCCGAAGAATACAATGAGTCTGAGGAACTGGAACTAGAAGAAATAGACGATAAATAATAAATATCTATCGTCCACCATAAACAGCCATCAAATAGTTAAATCATAATCAGATAATAAATAGGTGACAATAACCACAACAGTCTGACAATAGAGCCTCAATCCCCAGTCCCCGCTTTACTGGCTTGTCCAGTAACAGGGGACGTCCCCTTTTCGTAGATCTATTGTCCGGCTGTTTTTTTACGCATAAATCCCATTTTTATATCTCTATTTCTAATTTCTATTTTTTCTCACTGAAATATATTTTAAAGCTATTCAAATATAATATATTGACAAATATATTTTACTATGCTATAAAATCTACTTAATAAATAAAACAAAATACACTCAGGGTTGAAAGACAGCCAGCGATGTTAAAGCGGATAGAAGCATAAGAAGACGCTGGGGAGCCGCCGGTCCTTAGCTGGCAGTTTTAACTGGCAGCTTAGTACCGTTGCGAGCGACACGCAGTGCAAACGTGTCTTTGTTGCTTCTATTCGCTTTAACAACGCGTCCGGTGTCCGTCTATCTTCCACCCCCATCAATTTAAAGAAGGAGATGTACAAGAATGATATCTAAATTACACCAACTAAATTTACATGACAAAATAAAATACATTTACGCTACTGTAATTAAATTTATGATTTTATCAGGAATCGTAAGCATAATTGGTTTATCTCTTCTGGATATAAGATTTAATTCTTATGTAAAAGGGGCTCAGAAAGCAAATAATGCTGCTAAAGAAAGTATTATAGATATTAGTTCTGCTGCCCGCAATATAAGAGAGATGGCATTAAATGACGACAGTTCAACTTATGAGAATTATAAGAATAATGTTAAGACAGTTCTTACAGACTCCCAGACACAGCTTGATATTATAAAGAATACCAATATAATAGATGATGATTTGTATAACCAGTATGTTAAAGCACTTAATGAATGGGGCAGTATCGGTTACGATATAATTAACCAGATTGAAAAGGGTGACCTTGCAAGTGCCAAGAATAAAATCCACACAGTATGTACACCTGCACTTAACAACCTTATGAGTATTGCGGATAAAATGGAAGATGAAACCAACAAAGAGGCAGAGCAGGCAATATTGTCAAGCAATGTTGTGGCTGTCATAGGCGGTGTGGCTATTGTGTTATTTATTGTAATAGCGAGCCTTATATCAAAGAAAATAGGTGCTAAGATTACAGAGATGATAATAGAACCATTAAGGGATATAGATAATGTAGCTAAAGACCTTGCTAGTGGCAACCTGCACAGTGAGCTTACATACCATTCGGATGATGAATTAGGAGCATTAGCCCACAGCCTGCGTAAGTCAATAAGAACATTAAGTTCATATGTTGATGATATTAAAAGGTCTATGCAGGAATTCTCGCATGGTAACTTTGATGTTAAGCCAGAGGTTGAGTGGAAGGGCGATTTTGAGGAAATATTAGATGCATTTATGAGCTTTGAAGCAAGTATGGCAGATCTTGTAAAGCACCTTCAAAGAGTAGCTGACCAGGTGGCAGAAGGTTCAGAACAGATAGCCTCAAGTTCAACAGAGCTTGCAGAAGGAGCGACTAATCAGGCGGCTTCAGTTGAGGAGCTTACAGCTTCCCTTGCAAGTGTGTCAGAAAGTGTTGCACAGAATTCACAGAACGCTAGAGCAATAAGTGGCAAGGTAAATGAACTAGGAACACAGCTTGATGAAAGTAACGGCAAAATGGGTGAGATGGTCACATCAATGAGTGAAATAGAAAAAGCTTCCAAAGAAATCAGCAAGATAATAGAAACTATCAACCAGATAGCTTCACAGACTAATCTTCTGGCACTCAATGCTTCTATAGAGGCAGCAAGGGCTGGAGATGCCGGAAAAGGCTTTGCAGTAGTTGCAGATCAGGTATCAGCACTTGCGGCACAGAGTGCAGAAGCTGCTAAGGAGTCAGCTTCATTAATAGATACATCTGTTGCGGCAGTTGAGAAAGGTATGGTTATTGCCAATGACACAGCTTCCCAGCTTGGTGTGGTTGTGGATAATTCAAGGCATATAGTTGATGAAGTTAATAACATTGCAGATGTTCTCAATACTCAGACAGAGACAATTAAGCAGGTTGATGACGGCATTGAGGATATCAATGATGTAGTACAGACTAATTCTGCCACATCACAGGAGTGTGCCGCTGCAAGTCAGGATATGAGTACACAGGCAGATACATTAAGGGGGCTTATTGCAACACTTAAAATAGCACATTTTAAGAAAAAATAACTCCTGATAATAATTATTAAAATGGCAGATAAAGATATATTTGTGAAATATGTATATGAGTGTTTAATAATATAAAAGTTTGTGATTAATAAGTACAAATAATAAATAATAAAAAAATAATAAAAGGCAGTAAAGGCACAAGTGGTTATCTAAAATATATTCGTTTTACAGGGCAGACAGTTAATGAGAATATATTAAAAAGCTTTTACTGCTTTTTTCTTGTAAGAATATATGTTCTGCCTTATAATGGAATTCAATGTATAAAGTATGTAAGAATATATAATGAATGCAAAAGAAAATTATTATATAATAAACATATATGTATACAATAGATTGAAATATAAGTTTTAGACAGGTTATGGACAGAACATTGAACAATATATTATATGAAACATCAGAATATGAAGATTACGAGGCTTTTGTCAAGGCTAAAGATAGGATAATTGGCAAGGCACATAATAACAAGGGGATAGGAACATTATCAGAAAAGACACTTCACGCTGTCCTTAAGCTGTATTATGAACCTGATGAGGACAAGCACGAGGTCGCTATGAGCGGTTATTATGCTGATATATACAATGACAAAGGGATAATAGAGATACAGACACGCCAGCTTAATAAGCTGAGGGATAAGCTTGCGGTATTTCTACAAGACTATCACGTTACAGTGGTGTATCCGCTTCCATTTAACAAATGGTTAAGCTGGGTTAATCCTGATAATGGGGAGACTCGGGGCAGGAGAAAATCACCAAGACATTTTACGGAATATGATGCATTTTACGAGTTATATAAGATAAAAAGCTATCTTAAAAATCCTAATCTTTCAATCAATCTTGTGCTTATGGATATGGAAGAATATAAACTTCTTAACGGCTGGAGCTATGATAAGAAAAGAGGCTCAACAAGATATGACAGAGTACCAGTCGGAATAAGAAGAATAGTAAGATTTGACAGGATAGAAGATTATATGCAGTTAGTTCCAGCGGATTTGAAGGAAGATTTTACGGTGAAAGACTTTGCCATAGCGGCTGGTGTCAGTGTTGAAGCGTCAAGATATACGCTTAATATTCTTAATTATCTTGAGATAGTAAAGCGTACTGGCAGAGTAAAGAATGGGTATGTCTATAACGTCACAGAAGAATTTTAGTATAATGAGCACAAAAGTGCTCATCTTAAAAGTTCCTTGCGGAACTTTATATGCACTGAAAAGCTGCGCAAAAATTATGATATAATGAGCGCAAAAAATACGCAGAAATATGATATATAAGGAGGCACAGATATGTATGTAATTAAAGATAATACATTTAATATATCAGTAAGAAATCTGGTTGAATTTATGTGCCTTGGCGGGGATATTGATAACAGGGATACAGGTGTTACTGACGTTAAGGTTATGCAGGAGGGTGCGAGGCTTCACAGGAAAATCCAGCACTCTATGGGTTCTAATTACAGGGCAGAGGTGCTTCTTAGGAATAAAGAGGAGCTGACATCAAAGGGCGGAATTGAATACGAGCTTAGAATAGAGGGCAGGGCAGACGGAATAATAGCTGATATAGAGGAAGATGAGGATGGCAGTAAGCTTCCGATTGGCGGGGTTACAATTGATGAGATTAAGACTATGCAGGCAGATGTAACAAAGCTTAAAGAGCCGGTGTATGTGCATAAGGCACAGGCTATGGTGTACGCTTATATATATTTAACAAAGTATAATCTGGAGAGCATTGATGTACAGCTTACTTACTGTAATACAGAAACTGAGAAAATAGTAAGATTTAAAGAGCAATATGACAGTGAGTCAATTATAAAATGGTACAGAGAACTTGTAGCTGGCTTTAAAAAGTGGATGGATTATGTATTTGATGAAAGGGCGGAAAGGAATGCTTCAATACAGAAACTGCATTTTCCATTTGAGTACCGGGAGGGGCAGAAGAAGCTGGTTGCGAGTGTATACCACACGGTAAAAGAACAGAAGGTGTTATATATACAGGCACCGACAGGAGTAGGAAAGACTATATCAACAGTATATCCAGCCGTGCAGTCGTGCGGTAATGGCTTAACTGACAAGATATTCTATCTTACCTCCAAGACAATAACGAGAACGGTAGCCGAGGAAACATATGCGATACTAAGAGATGCAGGACTGCATTTTCGCACAGTGACACTGACGGCGAAGGATAAAATATGTCATCTTGATGAGCACAACTGTAATCCAGAGGTGTGCGAGTATGCAAGGGGGCATTTTGACAGGGTAAATGAAGCTGTTTACGATATAATCACTAATGAAGCGGTAATTAACAGGGATACGATATTGCAGTATTCAGTGAAGCATAAGGTGTGTCCGTATGAAATGTCGCTTGATGTTTCATACTGGTGTGATGGAATAATATGCGATTACAATTATGTATTTGACCCAGATGCTTCATTAAAGAGATATTTTGGTGATGGCGGCAAAGGCAATTATGTATTTCTTGTTGATGAGGCACATAACCTTGTTGACAGGGCAAGGGAAATGTACAGCGCAACGCTTGTCAAGGAAGATTTTCTTGCCTGCAAAAGAGTAGTTAAGGATATGGACAAAAGGCTGACTTCATACCTTGAAAAATGCAACAAATATCTTCTTGAATTAAAGAGAGCCTGTGATAAAGAATATATAATAATAGATGATTACTGTGGCACATTTTTAGCTAATCTGCAATCGTGTTATTCGTATATGCAGAAGTTCTTGGATAAGAATAAAGGAAAGCCGGTGTGCGATGAGATAATAGAATTCTTCTTTAAGATAAGACATTTTATTAATATGTATGACTGCATAGATGAGAAGTATGTTATATATGCTGAGCATACCGATGATGGTGACTTTGCACTTCATCTGTACTGTGTTGACCCATCAGGACAGCTATCACAGAGATTAAGTCAGGGAATATCGACAATAATGTTCTCGGCGACACTTCTTCCAGTGAATTATTTTAAGGAAATGCTTTCAGGAAATGCAGATGACTATGCTGTGTATGCACATTCGCCGTTTGATACAGATAATAAGAGAGTGCTTATTGGACGTGACGTTACAAGCAGATATACAAGGCGTAATTATAATGAGTATGCTAAGATTGCAGGTTATATCCACACGCTTACGCAGTCGAAGCAGGGCAAATATATGATATTCTTTCCTTCTTACAGCTATATGAGAGAGGTGTATGATATATATAGACAAAAATATGCCTGCAATGTTATAGATCTGCACGATGTTGAGGATGGAAGCTACATTTATCATATCTCTGAGGGAGAAAATGTATTGATACAGGATAATAATATGACGGAAGCCGATAAAGAGAATTTCTTGTCAGTATTTATGGATAATACAAGTGGAAATGTCACGGGCTTTTGTGTGCTTGGCGGTATATTTTCTGAGGGAATTGACCTAAGGGATAAGTCACTTATAGGGGCGTGTATTGTAGGAACAGGTATACCTATGATATGCAGACAGCGTAATATATTAAGAAATTATTTTGACAGTATGGGCAAGAATGGCTATCAGTATGCGTATGTATTTCCGGGAATGAACAAGGTGCTGCAGGCGGCTGGGAGAGTTATAAGAACTTCAGATGACAAGGGCATAATACTCCTGTTAGATGACCGTTTTATGACACAGGAATATCAGATGCAGTATCCAAGGGAATGGGATAAAGTGTACCCTGTAGATATTAATAATACAGGAAAATGTATTGAGGATTTCTGGAGATTATAAGGCATATGGGGAATTATGAGGAAATTTGTCGATTACGGTGAAATTCGGCAAGTAATATGTTGAGAAATTGTCAGACATATGCTATTATTTTAGTATAAATACGGACTGTGACAATTAATTATATGATTATTTATATTGGAGAGAACTATGGGAGAGAATGAAATCAGGAATTTAGCGGATTCCCATGCGGGAATAGATGAATGGAAGAAAGCTGGATTTAACGAACTTCAGGTGCTTGAGATTACTAAAGGTAATGATAATGGCGTTGACATTTCAATATATGCCAGTCCCGAATATAATTCAAGGCAGATGAAGGTTATACGAATGGCACTTGAGGAAGGGATTGATGTAAGTGCTATGGCAGATCCGGAGTATAATTATATGCAGATGGAGCAGATTAAAGAAGGCATAAAAGAGGGTATTGATTTATCGCTTATATGCAATCCGAAGTACGATTATTCTGTTATGAGAGAGATTCGTCTTGCATTAAAGTACAGATTTGATCTTACAAGATACGCAAGGCTTGGATATTCTGGAGAGGTGTTAAGACAGATAAGGCTGGCTAAGAGAGATGATGTTGATTTAACATTTTTCGTTGATGAGAATTTCGATGCACACCAGCTTAACGAGATTAGAATAGGCTTGTTAAAATGTGTAGATGTATCGAAGTATATGCTTCATGAATATACAGCAGACCAGATGAAACAGTTAAGGTTAGGACTTGAGGCTGGAATAGATATTACCAAGTATAATATGATAGGTTTCTCCTCAGGACAGATGGAACAGATAAGGTTAGGAGAAGAAGAAGGGATAGATGTAAGTCCATATGCAGATCCATTTATCAATGCTGTCCAGATGAAAGAGATGAGAGAACAGATTGAGAATGATGGCAAGGTTCAGGAAGAGCCACAGCTTAATGAACTTCAAAGTCAGGAGATACTGCTTGGACTTCAGAGTGGTGTAGATGTAAGCGTATACGCCGATGCAAGATATACTTGCAGACAGATGGAGCAGATAAGAATAATGCTTGAGAGGGGTCTTGATCCTTCGGAATTATTAGTACATAAAGACCAGTAATTAAGGACATACATATAAGGGGAATTCGATTATAAAGATGACATAAGACAATGTGCTATGGTTGATTGGAGGAGTCAGAATTGAATGATGTACTTAGAGAACAGATACAGTTAAATACCAAAGAAGTAGTTGTCAATGTTGATAATGATCATATGAAAGCAAGTATAGTCCTTAATGGCATAGGCAGTGATGAAGCTTATACATACGAGGAGATTGCAGACAAGCTTTCACAGGCAGGTGTGCGTACAGGAATTAATGAAGCGAGAATACGCGAAGTTATTCTTAATAAGCTGTACGATATTGAAATCGTGGTAGCAGAAGGCAAAAGTGCAGTTAACGGTACTGATGGTTATTACAACTTCTTCTTTGATTCAGAGTATGAAAGAGATAATAAGCCTACATTAAGAGAAGATGGTTCTGTTGATTATTTTAATGTAAAGCTTTTTGAGAAGGTTAATAAAGATGATAAGCTTGCAGAGTATATAGAACCTACCAAGGGTGAATTTGGATATGATATATTTGGAAAGCTTTTAGTTCCAAAGCCAGGAAGACCAGGACCTAAGTTAAGAGGCAAGGGCTTTACAGTGTCAGAGGACGGCAAGTCTTATTATGCCCAGTTAAGCGGCAAAGTAGAATATCGTAACTACGACCTTAATGTAAGTAATGTATATAATGTCAGCGGTGATGTTGATGTTGGAACAGGAAGCATAGATTTTAATGGTGACGTAGAGATTAACGGAAGTGTCAGAGGCAGTGTCAAGATACACGCTATGGGTAATATATACATAGGCGGATATGTTGAAGATGCAGATATATGGTCAGGGCAGGATATTATTATACAGGATGGTGTTAATGCAGGTGAGAACGGAAGAATCGAAGCTATGGGCAATATATCAGCAAGGTTTTTCGAGAATGCACATATTATAAGCCATAGTGATATAAAGTGTGATTATATGCTTAATACAACAGCTTTGGCATATGGCGGAATATATCTTGAGGGCAAGAGAGGTTCTGTAATAGGCGGAGATGTCACAGGCGTAAGGGGCATATGTATTAAAGCTTGTGGAAGTGAGTCTTATTCTAAGACTGTATTAAGAGTTGGTGTAACTAAGGAGATAAGCAGTGAATATGCCAAGGTGCTTATGGTGCTTAAGGATATAGATACGCAGATAGACAGATTTAATCAGGCTTTACAGAAGCTTGATATATTAAAGAAGGCAGGTTCTGATAAGTTTGATGAAACACTTAACAGAAAGCTGTTGCAGTCAAAGATTGTTAAGACAGCAGAGAAAGCCAAATATGAAGAAAAAAGCCGTAATCTTTATACACTTGTAAGGGAGTCAGACAGGGCAGTTGTAAGGATTGATAAGAATATATATCCAGGAAGCCGTGTATTTATGGGCGATAAGACGTATGTTCCTAGTACTGTATTTACACATATTGCCTTAAAGAAGACTTCACAGGGTGTATTGATAAGAAATTATGATTCTATGTAGTGAGAATATATTTACAGAGGTTAGTTTATGATAGAAGAGGTTGTTTCAATAGAGCTTCCTGTACATGAGAGAATGGTTATTAAGAAGAACAGGCTCACACCGAAAGATTATAATGGCGAGCCTGTTCCAAGAATATCTATTGTTACAGGAATACACGGTGATGAGCTGGATGGACAGTATGTGTGCTACGAAGTCATAAGACGCGTTAATAATAATCTGGAAAGATTAAAAGGAATTATAGATATATATCCAGATGTAAATCCCCTTGGAATAGATACAGGTTCAAGGGGAATTCCTATGTTTGAGCTTGATATGAACAGAGTATTTCCAGGTGATAATAATGGAGCTGTGGCAGAGAGTGTTGCGGCAGGAATTGTCAACGATATAATTGGAAGTGATTTCTGTCTTGATATTCATTCAAGCAATATTTTTGTAAGAGAGATGCCGCAGGTAAGACTGAATGAAGAAAATGCGGAAAGACTGCTTCCATTTGCAAAGATGTTAAATGCGGATTTTGTATGGATATTTTCATCAATAACAGTGCTTGATGCGACACTGGCATACAGCCTTAATCATCTTGGTGTACCTACTCTTGTAGCAGAGATGGGCGTTGGTAACAGAATTAACAGGGAATACAGCCAGCAGCTTATTGATGGAATATTTAACCTTATGAGTAATCTTGGAATATGGGAAATACCAGAGGCTGATAATAAAATAGCTGTCAGAGAGCCTATTATCTCAACAGAGGGAGAGGTTAATTTCCTGACAGCGAAGGAAAGCGGCATATTTGTTCCATCTATTAATTCATGTGGCAATATCCATATGGGAGATGCAATAGGCGACATAATAGAGCCAATAGAGGGAAGGATAATCCAGCATATTGAATCTCCGGTTGATGGCATTGTATTCACATTGAGGGAAAATCCAGTTGTATACAAGGGAGCGCTTCTTGCGAGAGTACACGGAGGAAGAGTGTAGTGAAAAAAGAAGTTTTATATAGTCTTAAGGGAATATACAGAGAGAATTTTGAAATAGAAGGCTACAGGTTTGGGCATGGTGAGAAGTCAGCATGTATAGTCGGAGCTATGAGGGGTAATGAGATACAGCAGTTATACATATGCTCACAGCTTATAAAGGTGTTAAAAGATCTTGAAATGAGAGGTGCAATATCGCATAACCACGAGATTTTAGTAATTCCGTCAGCTAACAGATTTTCTATGAATGTTGAAAAGAGGTTCTGGCCTGTAGATAATACAGATATTAACAGAATGTTCCCTGGTGATGAAGCGGGAGATACTACCAAGCAGATAGCTGCTGCAATATTTGAAAGCAGTAAGGGCTACAGCTATGGAATACAGTTTGCAAGCTTTTATATGCCTGGAGATTTCATACCTCATGTACGTATGATGGAAACGGGTTATCAGAGTGCGAGCCTTGCCAATCTTTTTGGACTGCAGTATGTTGTTATAAGAAAGCCAAAGCCTATGGATACGGCAACGCTTAATTATAGCTGGCAGATGAATGGAACAAATGCTTTTTCGATATATACAAACAGCACAGATATGGTTGATGAAAAGTCTGCAAGACAGGCAGTATCGTCAGTGTTAAGATTTCTTACGAGAATGGGAATATTAAAATATAATAATCACAGTGGTTACATAGCAAGTGTCATTAACGAGTATGATTTATCAGCCGTTAAGACATATGATGCAGGTTTTTACAAAAGGCTTAAAGAACCGGGGGATCCGGTTGTCCATAATGAGGTAATAGGCCAGGTTATTGATCCGTGTGAGGGATATGTCAAGAGTGAGATATTATCACCGACAGATGGCATAGTATTCTTTGCACATACAGCCCCTCTTGTTATGGGTAATGAAGTTGTATACAAGATTATAAGACGTATGCATGAATAGTGTATACAATATAGAAATATACACAACATTGTTCTTGTGTCTTGTTTCTTTAGTAATGATATGATAAAATATTCTACATTCTTGTTGAAATAGTAGTGACAGGAGTACAGCTGATTAAGAAAGGAAATAATTAAAATGAGTGGCGTTAAAAGAGTTTTTGTTGAGAAAAAGAAACCTTTTGCTGTTAATGCAAAGGAGTTACACGATGAAATCACAGGTTATCTCGGTATTAAGACAATTACAGATGTAAGGGTGCTTATCAGATATGATATTGAGAATCTTTCTGATGAGACATATAAGAAAGCACTTACAACAGTATTTGCAGAACCACCTGTTGATGATGTGTATGAGAATGAATTTAAGGCTTCAGATGATGATTTTGTATTTTCTGTAGAATATCTTCCGGGACAGTTCGATCAGAGAGCTGATTCGGCAGAGCAGTGTGTTAAGTTCCTTAATGAGAATGAAACTCCTGTAATTAAGACTGCAACTACTTATATTATATCAGGCAAGCTTACAGATGATGATAAGGCTAAGATTAAAAACCATTGTATCAATCCGGTGGATTCAAGAGTAGCTGATGAGAAGCTTCCAGATACACTTGTTACTAAGTTTGATACACCAGCAGATGTTGTTGTATTTGATGGCTTCAAGGATATGAGCGGGGACAAGCTTAAGGAATTATATGATTCACTTGGTCTTGCTATGACATTTAAGGATTTCAAGTTCATTCAGGATTACTTCAAGAATGAAGAGAACAGAGATCCATCTATGACAGAAATCAGAGTTCTTGATACATACTGGTCTGACCACTGCCGCCACACAACATTTGCTACAGAATTAAAGAATGTAGAATTTAAGGACGGATATTACAGAGCTCCTATGGAAGAAACTTACAATAAGTATCTTGCTGACAGAGCTGTTATATATAAAGACAGAAAAGATAAGTTCGTATGTCTTATGGATTTAGCCCTTATGGGTATGAAGAAGTTAAAGGCAGAAGGCAAGCTTGAAGATCAGGAAGAGTCTGATGAGATTAATGCCTGCTCTATAGTTGTTCCTGTTGAGATTGACGGAAAGACAGAGGAGTGGCTTGTAAACTTCAAGAACGAAACTCATAACCACCCAACAGAGATAGAGCCATTTGGTGGTGCTGCTACCTGCCTTGGTGGAGCTATAAGAGATCCACTTTCAGGACGTACATATGTATATCAGGCTATGCGTATCACAGGTGCGGCAGACCCTACAGTTCCGGTAGCAGATACACTTCACGGCAAGCTTCCACAGAGAAAGATTGTTACAGAAGCAGCTCACGGCTACAGCTCATATGGTAACCAGATTGGTCTTGCTACAGGTTATGTTAAAGAAATATACCACCCAGATTATGTTGCTAAGCGTATGGAGATTGGTGCGGTTATAGCGGCAGCTCCAAGAAGCGCAGTTAAGAGAGAGAATTCTGATCCAGGAGATATTATTATCCTTCTTGGTGGACGTACAGGACGTGATGGCTGTGGTGGTGCTACAGGTTCATCTAAGGTTCACACAGAGGAGTCTATAGAGACTTGTGGAGCAGAGGTTCAGAAAGGTAATGCACCTACAGAGCGTAAGATGCAGAGACTTTTCAGACGTCCGGAAGTAACTAAGCTTATTAAGAAATGTAATGACTTTGGTGCAGGCGGTGTATCAGTTGCAATCGGTGAACTTGCAGCAGGTCTTACAGTAGATTTAGATAAAGTTCCTAAGAAGTATGAAGGTCTTGACGGAACAGAACTTGCTATATCAGAGTCACAGGAAAGAATGGCAGTTGTTGTTGACCCAGCAGATGTTAAAGCATTTTTAGAGTATGCTGAAGAGGAGAACCTTGAAGCTGTTGAGGTTGCAGTTGTAACAGAAGAACCAAGACTTGTACTTAACTGGAGAGGCAAGGATATCGTTAATATTTCAAGAGCTTTCCTTGATACTAACGGTGCACATCAGGAGACATCAGTACTTGTAGATATCCCAGATGACAAGGCTAATTACCTTGAAGCTAAGCCAGTAGATGATGTTAAGGGCAGATGGCTTAAGACACTTGCAGACCTTAACGAGTGTTCACAGAAGGGACTTGTTGAAAGATTTGATGGTTCAATCGGTGCTGGTTCAGTACTTATGCCATTTGGTGGAAAGTACCAGCTTACAGAGACACAGGCTATGGTTGCCAAGCTTCCAGTGCTTAAGGGCAAGTGCGATACAGTAACTATGATGGCTTATGGATTTGATCCATATCTTTCTAAGTGGAGTCCATATCACGGAGCTATGTATGCAGTAACAGACTCGGTTGCTAAGATTGTTGCGGCTGGTGGCGATTACAGCAAGATTAGATTTACATATCAGGAATATTTCAGAAGAATGACAGAAGATCCTTCAAGATGGAGCCAGCCATTTGCAGCACTTCTTGGTGCATATGAGGCACAGATTGGCTTAGGACTTCCATCAATCGGTGGTAAAGATTCTATGTCAGGAACATTTGAACATATAGATGTACCACCTACATTATGCTCATTCGCTATTGATGTAGCTAAAGAGCAGGATATTATAACACCTGAATTAAAGAAAGCTGGCAATGTACTTGTAAGATTTGACATTGAAAGAGATAAATATGACCTTCCTGTATTCTCACAGATTAAGGAATTATATTCATCTATCCACGAGGCTATTAAGAGCAAGGCAATTGTGTCTGCATATGTTCTTGATGCTAACGGCTTAGTTCCAGCAATAAGCAAGATGGCATTTGGTAATATGCTTGGTGTTGCTGTTGAGCCATCTGTATCAAAGGAAGAATTATTCGCACCAGCATATGGCTGTATAGTAGCAGAAGTAGACAGCTCTAAGCTTTCAGAGATTAAGGCAGCTTATACTAAGGTTGGTACAGTAACAGAAGAAGCTAAGTTTACATATGAAGATGTTTCAATCAATATTGAGGAAGCATTAAGTGTATGGAAAGATACATTAGAGGGTGTATTCCCAACAAAGGTTTCTAAGGAAATTGATAGGGTTGAGTCACCTGTATATTCAAAGGGCAATGTATATGTATGCAAGAATAAGGTTGCGAAGCCAACAGTATTTATACCAGTATTCCCAGGTACTAACTGTGAATATGACAGTGCCAGGGCGTTTGAGAGAGCTGGTGCAGATACTATTGTCAAAGTATTCAAGAACCTTGATGCTGCAAGCATAAGAGAATCTGTTGATGAATTTGAAAAAGCAATTAACCAGTCACAGATTATTATGTTCCCAGGTGGATTTTCAGCAGGTGATGAACCAGATGGTTCTGCTAAGTTCTTTGCAACAGCCTTCCGTAATGCTAAGATGAAGGAAGCAGTTGAGAAGCTCCTTAATGAAAGAGATGGTCTTGCACTTGGTATATGTAATGGTTTCCAGGCTCTTATCAAGCTTGGTTTAGTACCTAATGGCAAGATAACAGGACAGGATTCTAATTCACCTACACTTACATTTAATACAATTAACCGTCACATCTCTAAGATGGTATATACAAAGGTTGTTACTAATAAGAGTCCTTGGCTTGCAGAAGCAAAGCTTGGCGGAGTATACTGCAATCCAGCTTCACATGGTGAAGGAAGATTTGTTGCACCTAAGGAATGGCTTGATAAGCTCTTTGAAAATGGTCAGGTAGCAACACAGTACTGTGACCCGGAAGGTAATGTATCTATGGACGAAGAATGGAATGTCAATGGCTCATATATGGCTATTGAGGGTATCACAAGCCCGGACGGAAGATGCTTAGGTAAGATGGCACATTCTGAAAGACGTGGTGATTCTGTAGCTATTAATATCTATGGAGAACAAGATATTAAGATATTCGAGTCAGGTGTTAAGTACTTTAAGTAAATAGAATAACTATCTGTGCGTAAGAACAGAATATTGTAAATTATAAACTCCTGATGTATATTATACTGGTAAGCCTTAACTAACAAAGGTTTGTATAGTATACATCAGGAGTTTTTTATGTAGAATCAGAATAATAAAAAGTAATAAAAAGCTGTTGACAAAATAACTAAGTTAGACTATTATAATGATAGTTAGTAACAGCTAACACATATGCCTTTATATTTATTTAACGGGTCCTCGACCCGTTTATTTAAAAGTTATAGGTTAGTAATAACTAACACAAGTTAGAATAAAACTAACAGTGAAATGTATACTATATATCTATTTAGCAGGATGAGGAGGACTAATATGAGTGTAGTTATAATTGGCGGTAATGAATGTATGGTATGTCAATATGAGAAGATATGTAAACAGCATGGCTGTAAAGCCAAGGTATTTGTTAAGGAAAAGAGTGGCTTTGGCAAGAAGATTGGCAACCCTGACCTTATGATACTTTTTACTAACACAGTATCACACAAAATGGTACATAGTGCTGTTACAGAAGCAAAGAGCAAGGACATTCGGATTGTGCGTTCACATTCAAGCAGTGCTTCATCACTTAATGCAGTTCTTCAGGAATATGTAGCAGACGGAAAGGCTTGTTAATTGTAACTGACACAGACAGCAGGCAGAGTAATGCGTAATATAAGGAATGGAGATTATATGCTTAGAAAGCTGGAGAATGAGATTGTAAAAGAATGTGCACCTACATTGGCTGGAATTAAGATGGCTAATCTTTTTAATTATAGATTTGTATCAGAAGATGAATTCGATTCTGAGATTAAGACTGCCAATATGAACCTTAATGAGAAGGGCGTATATATAGAAGTCTTAAGAAAGACAGATATGAGTTCATTGATATATGTATACAGACCAAGTATGTTATTTAAGGCAGTCAATAATGATGATGTATGGAATATATTATCCAGCTATGGATACATAGAACGAAGTATACAGGCATGTATTAATACACTTAAGGAACGTCTTATGACACAGCCCTGTTTTCCACACGAGATAGGTTTATTTCTTGGATATCCTGTAGAAGATGTAAAGGAGTTCATTTTTAATAAAGGACAGAACTGCAAATGTTGTGGTGTATGGAAGGTATATTACAATGAACAGGAAAGTGTCAGAACATTTGCAAGATTCAAGAAATGTTCTGAGGTATATCAGAAGGTCTTTATAGGAGGGCGAACATTAAATCAGTTGACCGTGAATATATGATTCACTCAACATAAATATGCACAAGCATTAAATTAAAGTAGTAATGGAGGAATGATAATGAGTAAAGTTGCAGTTGTATATTGGAGCGGAACAGGTAATACAGAGGCTATGGCCAATGCTGTTGTTGATGGAGCAAAGGAAAAAGGAGCAGAGGTAACATTATTCACTGCTTCAGAATTCTCATCAGCAAAGGTTGCAGAATTCGACGGAATAGCTTTCGGATGCCCTGCTATGGGAGCAGAAAATCTTGAAGAGTCAGAATTTGAGCCGATGTTTACAGACTGTGAAGTGGCACTTTCAGGAAAGAAGATAGCACTCTTTGGTTCTTACGGCTGGGGAAGCGGAGAATGGATGGATGACTGGGCAGAAAGAAGCAGGAATGCTGGTGCTGACCTTAGCTGTGACCCGGTAATCTGTAATGAAGCTCCTGATGATGAAGCTGTAAGCAATTGCAAGGATCTTGGTGCTTCTCTTGCATAATCAGAGTGTATGTACAATTAAGAATATGCATAGTTAAAGTATGTGTATAATCAGATATGTGCATAATATAAAGTAATATAAAGTAATATAATGAATATATTAATAAGTGACATATTTATTCTGGACACTTCCCAATATAATATTAATAAGTGAGTAATGACCGCATACATATTAATTTTACTGTATATGTATGCGGTTATTATGTGAAAATTAATAATATGAAAATTTTCTTAAAATGGTAATTGACATCTAATAAGTGTTAGTATATACTAACACAGTAGCAAATGAAAAACATTATCAACATAGATACAGATAGGAGTGATAAGTTATGCCATTATCAATGATAGGTGAGGGAGAGACAGCAACAATCACAAGGATTGGTGGGAAAGAAGAGACGAGAAGATTTCTTGAGAATCTAGGCTTTGTAGTTGGAGCTATAGTGACGGTCATTTCTAAGACTGGCGGTAATGTTATAGTTAATATTAAAGAATCACGAGTAGCTATAGGAAGCGATATGGCTTCAAAGATTATGGTATAAAGACTTGAGTTTCAAGCCTCTATATAGATATTTACAATATTTTAATGAGAAGGAGAGATTAAGATGACTTTAAAGGAAGTTGCTGTTGGTCAGACTGTTAAAGTTGCTAAGCTTAATGGTGAAGGTCCGGTTAAGAGAAGGATTATGGACATGGGAATCACTAAAGGCGTAGAAGTCTATGTCAGAAAAGTTGCACCATTGGGAGATCCAATAGAAGTAACAGTACGAGGATATGAGTTATCACTTCGTAAGGCAGATGCAGCTATGATAGAGGTAAATTAATATTTTTTTTGCCAAAAGGTTAGCATTAACTAATTATAGCAAGCATAATCTAAATGAAGAAAGTTACAACTAATTATTAACTCATTAAGAAAAGAGGTAAAAGAATGTCAATTAAGATTGCATTAGCAGGTAACCCTAACTGCGGTAAAACAACATTGTTTAATGCTCTTACAGGTTCTAACCAGTTCGTAGGTAACTGGCCAGGTGTTACTGTAGAGAAGAAGGAAGGTAGATTAAAGGGACATAAAGATGTTGCCATTATGGATTTACCAGGTATTTACTCACTTTCTCCATATACATTAGAGGAAGTTGTAGCAAGAAATTATCTTATTAATGAAAGACCAGATGCTATCATCAATATTGTTGATGGTACTAACATTGAAAGAAACTTATATCTTTCAACACAGATTATGGAACTTGGTATTCCGGTAATTATGGCTGTTAATATGATCGACCTTTTAGCTAAGAATGGTATTGAACTTAACATTGCAAAGCTTTCAGAGAAGCTTGGCTGTGAAGTAGTTGAAATTTCAGCTCTTAAGGGAACTGGTATCAGGGAAGCGGCAGAAAAGGCTGTAAAGCTTGCTGAGTCTAAGAAGATTAATAAGCTTGCACATAAATTCAGTGATGAAGTTGAATCTGTTATCGAAGCAGTTGAAGATAAGATTGGTCTTGATGTAGTAGAAGAACAGAAGAGATTTTTCGCTATCAAGTTATTAGAGAAAGATGACAAAATCGGACAGCTTATGTCTAGTGTACCTGATGTTACAGCAGAGATTGATAAACTTGAGAAAGATTTTGATGATGATACAGAAAGTATTATCACTAATGAAAGATATACATACATTTCATCAATTATCGGAGAGTGTGTAAAGAAGGCTCATTCTAAGGATAAGCTTACAACATCTGATAAGATTGATAAAATCGTAACTAACAGAATATTAGCACTTCCTATATTCGCAGTAGTTATGTTCTTAGTATATTACATTGCAATGGTAACAGTTGGTACAGCAGCTACAGACTGGGCTAATGATGGTTTGTTCGGTGATGGTTTCCACCTTTTCGGTATCGGTACTTCAGCTTATGAAGAAGTAGAAGAAGAATATGGTGACTCAGATGAAATCATTGCAGCATATGTAGAAAGCCTTGGTTCTAAGGGCGAAGCAATAGCAGATGCTATTGATACAGAAGCAGAAGACTATGACTCAGAAGCTGCTGTTAAGGCTCTTACAACTCTTAAGTCTATGGTTAAGTCATCAGATTCAGTTGATTATACTGTAGAAGATGATGAAACACTTGCAACAGAAGATTTCACAGCAGATGCTGATGATATTAAAGAAGCTATTAACCTCGCTATCGAATATGATGGTACAGCTCCAGATCCGGCAGATTATGGCATATGGGTTCCTGGTATCCCAGTTCTTATTGGTGACGGACTCGATGCAATCGGTTGTGCAGATTGGTTAAATGGTCTTATCCTTGATGGTATTGTAGCCGGTGTTGGTGCTGTACTTGGTTTCGTTCCTCAGATGTTAGTATTATTCTTATTACTTGCTATCTTAGAGGCTTGCGGATATATGGCACGTATCGCATTCATTATGGATAGAATCTTTAGAAGATTCGGTCTTTCAGGTAAGTCATTCATACCTATCCTTATTGGTACAGGTTGTGGTGTTCCAGGTATTATGGCTTCCCGTACAATCGAGAACGAAAGAGACCGTCGTATGACAATTATGACAACAACATTTATACCTTGTGGTGCTAAGACACCATTCATCGCTATGATTGCAGGTGCTATCTTCGGTGGTTCACCTTGGGTTGCAACATCAGCTTACTTCATCGGTATGGCAGCAATTATCGTATCAGGTATTATTTTAAAGAAGACAAAGTTATTCAGCGGAGATCCAGCACCATTCGTTATGGAACTTCCTGCATATCATATTCCAACAGTTGGCAACGTACTTAGAAGTATGTGGGAGCGTGGCTGGTCATTCATCAAGAAGGCTGGTACAATTATCCTTCTTTCTACAATCGTTGTATGGTTCACAACATATTTTGGATTTGCTGATGACGGATTCAGAATGTTAGCAGAAGATGAAATTGATATGAGTATTTTAGCTAAGATTGGTAATGCAATCGGCTGGATATTCACTCCACTTGGATGGGGTAACTGGCAGGCAGCCGTTGCTTCAATCACAGGACTTGTAGCTAAGGAAAATATCGTTGGTACTATGGGTATCCTTTACGGTGGTGGAGATGTATCTCCATATGCAGCACTTGCACTTGCATTTACTAAGTTAGCAGGTTTCTCATTCCTTACATTCAACCTTCTCTGTGCTCCTTGTTTCGCAGCAATCGGTGCTATTAAGAGAGAGATGAACAGTGCTAAATGGACTTGGATAGCAATTGGTTACCAGTGTGGATTTGCATATGTAGTATCACTTTGCATCTACAATATCGGAAGCCTTATCGCTGATGGAGTATTTAGTATCTGGACAGTTGTAGCATTTGTATTAGTAGCTGGTTTCCTTTATCTTTTATTCAGACCAACAAAGGAAGCGGAAGAATACAAGAAAGCAGCAGCTAACTAAGATTACTTCCTAATCATAATTATATAAGTGTTCAATCCGTCACTAAGTGGCGGATTGGATATATATTTTATTCATCAGATATAGCGGCAGATGTCAGAGTTGGTGTAAGAATGGAGGATTAATATGGGTACAGTAATCGTATTGGTGGTATTGGTGGTAATTGTAGCCGCTATTGTGTATACAATGGTTAAAGGCAAGAAGAATGGCAAACATTCATGCGGTGGAGATTGTGGTCATTGTGGAGGCTGCCACTAGGATAGGAGGCATTAATGCAGAAATACTATTCATGTGATAAAAATGCTTCTGAAGTAGTTGGCTATGAAAGAAGCGAAATGCAGAAGGACATAATTCTGCAAAGATTAAGAAACAGGGGATGCAGAATAACGAAACAGAGAATGATGCTTTTAGACATTATTCTTAATGAAGAATGTTCGTGCTGCAAAGAAATATATTATAAGGCATCAAAGCTTGATCCTAATATTGGAACAGCTACAGTATACCGTATGATTAATACACTTGAGGAGATTGGTGCTATTAACAGAAGAAATATGTACCGTGTATCGTGTGGAAGTGAATGTAATATGAACAACACATACACAGTTGAGTTTGACGATAATTCAGTAATCAATCTGTCAGCTAAGAAATGGAACCAGATAGTGCAGAAAGGATTAGCTGCCTGTGGTTATATAGACAGTAAGACAGTTAAGAGTATAACAGGAGGGTCATGATTATAATGCCCCTCCTGTTTTTGATAAAGTTTCTCAATTAATAAAAAATATGTGGTAAAACTAAAAAGTATGGTATAAGATAATACCTAAACAAAAATCAAAGTCAATTACATCAGCCAGGCATCTTCAGACAATTATACCATCCAGATGCTAATAATTGGTTACGTCAGGCAGATGTTAATTGGGAATGGAGAACATAATGAAAAACGTATTTAAGAAAATTGATGCAGTTAAGACAGGAATATTTGCAGCAGGTGTACTTTTTGGTACAGCAGGAATTAAGGTTTTATCAAGTCAGGATGCTAAGAAAGTATATACTAACTGTACAGCAGCAGTTCTTCGTGCTAAGAAGTGTGTAATGAAGACAGCTACAACAATTCAGGAGAATGCTGGTGATATCTATGCTGAGGCTAAGGCTATCAACGAAGAAAGAGAAGCAGCAGAAGAAGCTGTAGATGATACAGTAGAATTAAATGAAGTATCAGAAGAAACAGAAAGCACAGAGCAGTAAAATGCTATAATAATGTGCTAAGAGGCAGAATATGAAATTTTATATTAAACATAGTATGACTGGACGTTTAAGAGTTCATATGGATATGAAGCATATGAGCTTTAAACAGGCAGATATATTAGAGTATTATATTAAGAATATAGAAACAGTTACTTCTGTCAAAGTATATGAAAAAACTTGCGATGCTGTTATAGAATTTAGCGGTGATAAAGTGCAGATTATTAATGCACTTAAGCATTTTACATATTCGCAGGTGGCTGTTCCTGATGATGTTCTTAACAGTTCAGGAAGAGAGATGAATTCTTATTATCAGGATAAGCTGGTTAATAAGGTATTCTTAAGAGCTGCAAGTAAGCTGTTCCTTCCTATATCTGTAAGAAATGTTGTGACAACTGTAAAGTCAGTAAAATATATTGGCAGCGGTATTAAGACATTGCTTAAAGGAAAGATGGAAGTACCTGTGCTTGATGCGACAGCAATTGGTGTTTCTATATTAAGAAATGATTTCAATACCGCAGGTTCTGTTATGTTCCTTCTTGGAATAGGTGAGATTATTGAAGAATGGACACATAAGAAGTCTGTAGGAGATCTGGCAAGGACTATGTCACTTAATGTAAGCAAGGTATGGCTTAAGACAGCCGATACAGAGGTATTAGTCCCTGTTAATGAGATTAAAAATGGTGATGAGATTATAGTTCATGTAAGTAATGTCATTCCATTTGATGGAGTTGTAGTTACCGGTGAAGCTATGATTAATCAGGCTTCACTGACCGGTGAAGCAGTGCCGGTAAGCAAGAATACAGGAAGCGCTGTATTTGCAGGAACAGTTATTGAGGAAGGTGAACTTACAATAAAGGTTAAGCAGAGCGGCGGTAACAGTAAGTATGACAAGATTGTCAAGATGATTGAGGAATCAGAGAAGCTTAAGTCTGGTCTTGAGAGTAAGGCAGAGCATCTTGCTGATTCGTTAGTTCCATACACATTAGGTGGAACAGCACTTACATATCTTCTTACAAGAAATGTAACAAAGGCATTATCAATACTTATGGTTGACTTCTCATGTGCGCTTAAGCTTGCAATGCCAATAACGGTATTGTCAGCTATAAGACAGGCTGGACAGAATGATATTACAGTAAAGGGCGGTAAGTTCTTAGAGGCAGTAGCTGATGCAGATACTATTGTATTTGATAAGACAGGAACGCTTACTAAGGCTGCACCTACAGTAAAGTATGTGTATTCATTTAATGGTGACAGCGAAGATGAACTTTTAAGAATGGCTGCCTGTATGGAAGAGCATTTTCCACATTCTATGGCAAAGGCAGTTGTTGATGCAGCGGCTAAGAAGAACTTACGCCACGAAGAAATGCATACCAAGGTAGAGTATATAGTTGCACATGGTATATCAACTACTATTAATAATAAGAAGACTATAATCGGAAGCTATCATTTTGTATTTGAAGATGAAGGCTGTACTGTGCCGGAAGGCAGACAGGAAATGTTTGATAAGCTTCCAGAAGAATATTCACATCTTTATCTTGCAATTGAGGATAAGCTTGCAGCAGTTATCTGTATAGAAGACCCTGTAAGACCAGAAGCCAAGGAAGTAATAAGTTCACTTAAAGCTCTTGGAATATCTAAGATTGTAATGATGACAGGTGATAGTGAACGTACAGCTAAGGCTATTGCAGGCAAGGTTGGTGTTGATGAATATTATTCAGAGGTACTTCCGGAAGATAAGGCTTCATTTGTTGAAAATGAAAAAGCTGCCGGACGTAAGGTTATAATGATTGGTGATGGTATTAACGATTCTCCAGCATTGTCAGCAGCAGATGTTGGTATTGCAATAAGTGATGGTGCGCAGATTGCAAGAGAGATTGCGGATATTACAGTAAGCGCGGACGATTTAGGACAGATTGTATATCTTAAAGATTTAAGTAACAATCTTATAAGGAAGATTAACCGCAATTACAGAACTATAGTTTCCTTTAATTCAGGACTTATAGCACTTGGTGTATTAGGTGTAATACAGCCGACTACATCAGCATTATTACATAATACATCAACACTCTTTATTAGTATGAATAGTATGAAGAACATACCATTAGCCGAGGAGCAGAAGTAATAATTTCAAATTACATATTATAAAAAATATAAAAAGGAACGCGTTAATTGATATATTTTATCAATTAATGTGTTCCTTTTTTATGTTATTGAGATTATAATACTAATAAGGGTTAGATGCAGCTAACTCAATATTATTAAAATATGAAGGAGAGAAAGCTATATGTTTCTTACTGTAAAAGATTTAAAAAAATCATTTGGCAGTGCTTCTAATAAAGTGGAAGTTCTTAAGGGAATTAATTTTGAAGTCAATAAAGGGGAGATATGCGTTCTGCTTGGACCATCAGGTTCGGGAAAGTCAACACTTCTTAATATAATAGGTGGAATTGATGATGCTGATTCGGGATATGTAAGCATTAATAATGAAAAGACTAAAGATATGAAAGAAAAGGAGCTTACAAGATATAGAAGAAAGCATCTTGGGTATGTATTCCAGATGTATAACCTTATACCTAACCTTAATGTTAAGGAGAATATAGAGGTTGGTGCTTATCTTAGTGATTCACCGCTTGATATTAATGAACTGCTTAATACACTTGGACTTTATGAGCATAGACATAAGCTTCCTAACCAGTTATCAGGCGGACAGCAGCAAAGAACAGCAATAGGAAGGGCTATTGTGAAAAATCCGGACATATTATTATGTGATGAGCCAACAGGAGCGCTTGATTACCATACCTCTAAGGAGATATTAAAGCTTATTGAAGATGTTAATAAGAAATATGGTAACACAGTAATAATGGTAACTCATAACGATGCTATCCAGAATATGGCAGACAGGGTTATCAAATTAAGAGATGGACAGATAAGAGACAATATTGTCAATAATAATAAGATATCTGCTGCTGATCTTGAATGGTAGATTATGTGCAATATTAATATATTTAGTCAAAAGAAATTAAATAATGGGAGTCAGATATGAAAAATCCTTTAATTAAACGGTTGCCAAGAGAATTTGCTGGTGAAATTGCAAAATATATAGTCATATTTATATTTATGACAGCAGTTATAGGACTTATAAGTGGTTTTCTTATAGCTGATGGCAGTATGCTTGATACATATAATAAGAGCTTTGATAAATATAATATTGAAAATGGTAATTTTGAATTGTATTCCAAGGCCGATGATAAGCTGATTGACAGGTTGGAAGAAGAAAATGTTACTATATATGAGAATTTCTATAAAGAAGAGACTGTAAAGGTACATAATAATGAGAAGTTGAGTGAAGACGACCAGAGCGTAATACGTTTCTATATCAACAGGAAAGATATAGATAAGGTTGATGTTATGGAAGGCAGACTTGCAGAAGATATTAATGAGATTGCTATAGACAGAATGTATGCGGTTAATAATAATATTAAGGTAGGAGACACAATTAATGCTGGTGGAAGAATACTGAAGGTGACAGGCTATGTTGCATTATCTGATTATAGCTGCCTTTTTTCCGACAATTCAGATACAATGTTTGACTCTGTAAAATTCGGTGTTGGGGTAGTGTCAGAGAGTTGCTTTGAAGCATATGATGATACACATATTCATTATGTATATTCGTGGAAATACGATAATGAACCAGCAGATGATATAGAAGAAAAAGAGATGGCAGATGATTTTATGAAAGTAATATCCAATAATGCCATACTTACTAATTATATTCCGGGATATCTTAATCAGGCAATACACTTTACTGGTGATGATATTGGAAGTGACAGGGCTATGATGATAGTGCTTTTATATGTTGTTATAGTTATTATGGCATTTGTATTTGCTGTGACAACTAATAATACAATATTCAAAGAAGCTAATGTTATTGGTACTTTAAGAGCTTCAGGGTATACCAGAGGTGAACTGCTGGCACATTATATTCTGCTTCCAATAATTGTTACAATAATTGGTGCGTTAGTCGGTAATATATTAGGCTATACAGTATTTAAGAATATATTTGTAAATGCATATTATGAGAGCTATTCGCTTACAACATATACAACACTCTGGAATGCTGAAGCTTTCTTACTGACAACAATTGTCCCATTTGTGATAATGGTTGTTATAAATGTATTGATTATAGGATACAGATTAAGATTGTCACCCCTTAAATTCCTAAGAAAGGATTTAGCTGTAAGAAAGAAAAAGAAAGCTCTGCGCCTGCCGGGATTTAAGTTCTTTAACAGATTCAGGTTAAGAATAATAATACAGAATATGCCTAATTACATTACACTATTTATTGGAATATTATTTGCTAATATACTGCTTATTTTTGGTCTTATGATGAGTCCGCTGCTTGCACATTACCAGAATGAAATACAGGATAAGCTTATAGCACAGCATCAATATGTGTTAAAAGTTCCTGTCGAGGTGGATAACGATGAGGCTGAGAAGTATTGCGCAAAGACACTTTCGACTATTGACGGACGTTTAAAGAGCGAAGATGTGTTAATATATGGAGCAGCCAATAACAGCAGATATATTGATATTAATAGTAATGAACTTAAACCGGGTGAAGTATATGTATCTAATGGTTATGCTGAAAAGTTCAGAATTAACAAGGGCGATAAGATAACACTTAAAGAAAAATACGAGGATAAGGAGTATACCTTTACAGTTAAAGGTATGTATGATTATCCTTCTTCATTTGCAATATTTATGAGTGATGACTATTTTAAAGATATATTTGATAAAGCAGAGGATTATTATTCAGGTTATCTTTCATCAGAAAAGCTTGATATTGATGAGAAATATGTAGCAACAGAAATTACATTAGATGACCTGACTAAAGTATCCAGACAGCTTGACCGTTCTATGGGAACATCATTTGAACTTGTAAAAATATTTGCTGTTGTATTATTTGCAGTATTAATGTTCTTATTAACCAAGCTTATTGTTGAGAAGAATTCAACATCAATCTCCATGGTTAAGATATTAGGTTATTCCAACAGGGAGATAAGCAGGCTGTATGTCACATCTACAACGATAGTTGTTGTTATATCTGTCATTATTAATATTATGCTGTCGGTTGTTATTATGAACTGGCTGTTCAGGGTATTTATGGAGCAGATGTCAGGCTGGATTTCCTGCTATTATGCGCCATATGTATTTGTACTTATGTTTGTACTGAATGTTGGTGTATATGCCCTGATTTCAGTATTTATGATGTATAAGATAAAGAAGATACCTATGGACGAGGCATTAAAGAATGTAGAGTAACTAAAATTATAATGATATTAATTATAATAATATTAATTAAAGTAACATAATAATATTAATTAAAAAAAGATGTCCTGTACAATGAATTAGATTAAAGTGAGATAATTACATCTGCTTGCTTTAATCTGTCATTAGCAGGACATCTTTATGTTAGTTTGAGTGAATTCCCTGAAATACCTGATTAAAGAGAATTGGCATAGTTTACAGATGGTTAGTTAAGCCGCATATTCTGAGTCACCAAAGAAGTCATTGTACCATACAAGGAACATATATACTGTCCAGATTTTTCTTGAATTATCTGCCTTGCCTTCTTTATGTTCATCAAGATATTTAACAAGCTCATCTGTGTTGAAGTACTTGTTAGCAGCTTCGCTTGTGAAAGCTTTTTTAATCATATTGTAATATTTCTCGTCCTTTAACCATATTCTGATTGGCACTGGGAAACCAAGCTTCTTCTTCTCAGCAACCATATCAGGAAGATATTGGTTAGCGGCTTTACGCATAGCGTATTTAGTATTAGATTTATTAACTTTGTACTTAGTTGGGAGAGTTCTTGCTACATTGAATACTTCCTTATCAAGGAAAGGAACTCTTACTTCAAGGCTGTGTGCCATACTCATCTTATCAGCCTTAAGAAGAATATCACCGATAAGCCAGAAGTTAATATCTATATACTGCATTTTAGTTACATCATCTTTATCTTTAACTTTGTCATAAAATGGTTTAGTAAGTTCTTTATGGTTATACTTTCCAGTAGGGTTCTTTAATATCTTGGCACGTTCTTTTTCGTTGAACATAAATGCGTTACCGATAAAGCGTTCTTCAATATCCTTGCTTCCTCTTATAAGGAAATTCTTGCCCTTGAACTTAAATGGAACAGCCTGTGCAGCATTGGCAAGACACTTGCGGAGTCCCTTTGGAAGCTTTCTATAGCCTGCTGTATCAAGAGGTTCTTTGTAAATGTTATATCCGCCAAAGAACTCATCAGCACCCTCGCCTGACATTGAAACCTTAACATACTTAGAAGCAGTCTGGCTTACAAAGTAAAGGGCAATAGCAGCAGGGTCAGCTAAAGGCTCGTCCATATGATACTGGATTTTAGGGATAGCTGCCCAGTATTCTTCACTTGATACAAGCTTAGAATAATTGTCTATCTGGATTTTCTCAGATAAGGCTTTAGCGTAATCTATCTCGTTATATTTTTCGTAGTCAAATCCAACTGTAAATGTCTTGTCACCATTAAATGTAGCGGCAACATAGCTTGAGTCAACACCGCTTGAAAGGAATGAACCAACCTCAACATCACTAATCTTGTGGTGTTCAACTGAGTCGTGCATAGCATCGTCAATCTCTTTGACGAATTCATCTAAAGACTTGCTCTCATCAGCTTCAAATGTAGGCTCCCAGTATCTTTTTATGTTGATTTCTCCATTATGGAAAGTAAAGCAGTGACCTGGCATAAGCTTGTATACACCCTTAAAGAATGTTTCAGGAAGCACTGAATACTGGAATGTGAGGTAATTTTCAAGAGCAACATCATTAACTTCCTTCTTATATGCAGGGTGTGCCAATATGCTCTTAATCTCAGAACCATATATAATGTTGCCGTCAACTACAGTGTAGTAGAAAGGCTTAATTCCAAAGAAATCCCTTGCACCAAAGAGAGTCTCCTTCTCGCTGTCCCATATAACAAATGCAAACATACCACGAAGCTTATTTAACATATCTTCACCGTATTCTTCATAAGCGTGAATAAGAACTTCTGTATCAGAGTTGTTCGCAAATATATGCCCCTTTTCAATAAGGTCTTTTCTTAAATCCTGATAATTATATATCTCACCATTAAATGTGATAACAATCTTTTTATTTTCGTTGAACATAGGCTGGCTTCCGTTATCAAGGTCGATGATTGAAAGTCTTCTAAAGCCCATATAAGCCTTGTCGTCTATATACTGACCGGCACTGTCAGGTCCTCTGTGGATGATTTTATTCATCATATCAGTAAGTACATCCTTACCATTTTCAAGGTATCCTGTAAATCCAGCAAATCCGCACATATTACAAAACCGTCCTTTCTTAAATGTGATTTATTACTATAATCCTTTAAAATACAGGCACAATAAAACCTGCATATTAATAATGTTTACACGAATATTACAACATATACGGCAGTATTTAGAATAACAGCCACCGTAAATGGCAAACCCTATGTAAATCAATTATGTAATTATAGCAAACTGGGATATTTAATACAAGATAATTGTTATGGCAAAACAGGCATTTACAAAGTAATAAAAATATTTTATAATTGTAAGCAAATTTTAATAATAGCTTGGATATAGTTCCAGTATTAAATGCACAATATGGAGGATTAGTAATGGAAAAGATTAAGATGACAACACCACTCGTTGAGATGGATGGAGATGAGATGACAAGAGTATTGTGGAAGCTTATTAAGGAAGAACTGCTTTTACCTTATGTAGACCTTAATACAGAGTATTATGATCTTGGACTCGTCCATCGTAATGAAACTAATGATCAAGTTACTGTTGACTCAGCAGAAGCAACTAAGAAATATGGTGTTGCTGTCAAGTGTGCTACAATCACTCCTAATGCAGCAAGAGTTAAGGAATATGACCTTAAGGAAATGTATAAAAGCCCTAATGGAACAATCAGAGCAATATTAGATGGTACTGTATTCAGAGCACCTATTATTGTTAAGGGTGTTGAGCCATATGTTAAGACTTGGAAAAAGCCTATCACAATAGCAAGACACGCTTATGGTGATGTATACAAGGCATCAGAGATGAAGATTCCAGCAGCTGGCAAGGCAGAGCTTGTATACACAGATGAGCAGGGTAACGAATCAAGAGAGCTTATTCATAACTTTAAGGGGGCAGGAATTATTCAGGGTATGCATAACCTTAACGATTCTATTGAGAATTTTGCAAGAAGCTGCTTTAATTTTGCACTTGAAACTAAGCAGGATCTCTGGTTTGCAACTAAGGATACAATCTCTAAGAAGTACGATCATACATTTAAGGATATATTCCAGGATATATATGATAAGGATTATGCTGATAAGTTCAAGGAAGCAGGAATTGAGTATTTCTATACATTAATAGATGATGCAGTTGCAAGAGTTATCCGTTCAGAAGGTGGATATATCTGGGCATGCAAGAACTATGATGGTGATGTTATGTCAGATATGGTTGCAACAGCATTTGGTTCATTATCAATGATGACATCAGTTCTGGTATCTCCACAGGGATATTATGAATATGAGGCAGCTCATGGAACAGTTCAAAGACATTATTACAAGCATCTTAAGGGAGAAGAAACATCTACTAACCCTATTGCTACTATATTTGCATGGACAGGAGCTTTAAGAAAGAGAGGAGAACTCGACTCCCTTCCAGAGCTTTCAAAGTTCGCAGATACACTTGAAAAGGCTTGCATCAAGACAGTAGAAGATGGTAAGATGACTAAGGATTTAGCACTTATTACTACATTAGGTAATCCTGTAACACTTAATACACAAGGTTTTATTAAGGCAGTTAAGGAGACACTTGAAAGTCTTTTATAATTGTGCCAATAAAGGGTATTATTATATAGGATATTATATATAGAAGTGTTGGATTTCACTTGTGATATCTATAGATATTCGTATGAATTGAGGATTTTGAATGAAGTTTAAGTTTGAGGTTAAAGATCTTTTTAAACTCCCCAATATTTTATGTTATATAAGAATTGCACTGGTTCCGCTGTTTGTATATCTTTATTTTACGGCAGAAGAACCAGTGGATTATTATGTTGCGACACTTGTTGTAATGCTTTCGGGGATAACAGATTTTCTTGATGGGCAGATAGCAAGACGTTGTAATATGATAACTGATTTGGGTAAGATTATTGATCCGGCAGCAGATAAGCTTATGCAGCTTGCAATGTTAGTTACTCTGGCTATTAATATTCCATATATGTGCATACTTGCTGTATATCTTATTGTCAAAGAGGTAGTTATGGCACTTATGGGTCTTGTAGTTATGAAAAGGGCGAATAGGAGATTAGATGGTGCTAAATGGTATGGCAAGGTATGTACAGCAGTATTGTATGTGTGTATGCTTGCTTTAGTTGCATTTCCGCATATGCCGGTTAATCTTCAATATGTTATAATGATAGTGTGTGCAGCAGTATTGACATTTGCATTTATTATGTATATAAGAATATATATAATAATGTTAAAAGATAACCATTATGGTAATGATGAAAGAAAGTTGTATTAATATGTATAATATATTTGATATTACATTTAGGGAAATGAATGTTAACCAGTTAGCGGTATGGTTTTTTATATATAGTTTTTTTGGCTGGGCTATGGAATGTATAGTCATAAGAAAACAGCTTGGATATTGGGAGAACAGGGGTTTTGCCAAGCTTCCGTTCTGCGTTATATATGGATTTGGCGTGTTTATAGCATTTCATATATTTGCACCAATTGAGGGTAATTACCCTGCTTTATACATTGCTGGTGCTATATGTGCGACAATATTTGAGTATATGACAGCAAGACTTATGCAGAAGCTTTTTGGTGAAGTATGGTGGAATTACGACCATCTAAGATTTAATTATAAAGGAATAATATGCCTTCAAAGCACTCTTGGCTGGGGGGTATTAGCAGTTCTTATATTCAGTGTATTCAATAAAATGGTAGAACGTGTTGTATTCAGTATGGATATGAGGGTAACTACAGTGTTATCAATTGTGCTTGTTATATCATATGTTGTGGATTTCTCTTACCATTTTACTAAGAGAATTGCTAATAAGAAAATGGAAAGTGTAGTTGCACAGGCTTCAAGTGCTGGCAGCCTTCAGAGGTTTTTTCATAGATAATCAGCGGGGTGGACAATGTTAGAAAGTCTTAAGAATAATGTCAGGCTGCTTCGCAGGAGCAAACGACACGTAATTCTGTTTGAACTGACATATAAGTTACTGGCAGTAGCAGTTATATATCCTATATTAACTGCCGCCATTAATCTTTGTATGAAGGTTGCAGGAATCAGATATTTAACAAATGAATATATTGTAAAGGCACTGACAAACCCTGTTGTTATTATAGCTTTGTTTACAGGCATTATACTGTTTGTCGGTTACTGCATTTACGAGATGGCATATTTGGCTGTGTGCTTTGAAACTAAGAGAAAAGGTAATAACGCATCTATAATTGATAATATATATAATGCGTACCTGCGTCTTAAAAATTTAATCCGAATTCAAAGCATACCGCTTTTTTTATTTTTCTTTATTTCGATTATATTTATAAATGTTACAATTGTCGCTAATCTTATATATTCAGATACATTGAGCAATCTTATCGGAAGTACGATGAGAAGAAACAGGTATATGATATATATGCTTGTGGCAATAGTTATGGTTCTTATATATTATTATGTTATAAGAGGAATTTTCTCATTTAATATATATATGATGGAGGGGAAGAATTTCAGACAGTCATATAAGAAAAGCTCACAGATTGTAAGAAATAACAGATTAAGGGTAATTATGTCTGTTATTGTATATAATCTTGCAATATTTGTAGCTATAGCAGTGTTCTATACAGTTATTTCGCTTATACTTATAGGCGGTGTTAAGCTGTTGGATATGGCTTATCTTGGAAGTGCGGTATATTTATCAGTTCTTAGGGAATTGAGGGCCGGTGTGAAGATTTTTCTTGTGTTTATATCAATACCTTGTTCATTCTCAATGATTTCATATATGTATTATAAATATTCCGATTTGGATGATATTGAATTTGAATTCGTGGATATTGACGAAGGTTCAGCAAGGGTCAACAGGATAATATATGCAGTTGTGCTGGCATTATCCATAGTGCTTGATATTATATATATAATTGGGTCATTTAATAATAATCCGTTTGAGAGAGTGGCTATATTCCACAATACGGATATAACTGCCCACAGAGGTGCTTCAGTAGATGCACCTGAGAATACTCTTGCGGCATTCAGTAAGGCGATTGAAGATATGGCTGATGTTATAGAGTTAGATGTCCAGATGACCAAGGATGGCTATATTGTTGTTATGCATGATACATCAGCATACAGGACTACAGGTGTTCTAAAGAATATTACGGAGCTTACTTTAAGAGAAGTTAAAAGACTTGATGCCGGGTATTGGTATTCAGAGGAGTACAAGGGCGAGAAAGTTCCAACACTTGAAGAAGTATTGCAGCTTGCCAAAGGAAAGATTAAACTTAATATAGAGATTAAAACGGCGGATAACAGTGATGAGGTAGCAAAGAAGGTTGTAAAGCTTATACAGAAATATTCAATGCAGGATTCGTGCGTTATCACCTCGTTTGATTATAGTGCATTGCAGGCTGTTAGGTCTTATGATGAGGACATAGAAGTCGGGTATATATTATCGGTGGCTTATGGAAAGTTCTATGAGATAGATGACGTGGATTTCTTTAGCGTCAATGCTTCGTTCCTTACTAAGAGAGTTGTTGATGCTATTCATAATTCAGGAAAGCAGGTATATGCGTGGACTGTTAATAATGACGCTTCTATAAAGAATCTTACTAATAAAGGTGTTGATAATATAATAACTGACAAACCTGTAACGGCAAGAGAGGTTATATATTCAAGAGATACAAGTGAGACATTGATTAATATGATAAAGTATGTATTTAACCAGTGATTAGCTTGGTAACATATATGCGTAAATGTACGCGGAAACGGGGGTCTATATGTTAAGAGGTATAGGTACATCTAAGGGAATTGGTATAGGAAAAGCACTTATTATCCATAAGTGTAAGAATGTTGTCAGCCGTGTTAAGATTAAGGATACAGAAGCTGAGGTTGATAAGTTCAATGAGGCTGTGGAAAAGTTCATACAGGAAACTAATGAGCTTGTGGATAAGTTGTCACAGAAGCTTAATGGTGATGATAAGAATGCTCTTGTATTAAAAAATCAGGAATATCTTATAAGAGATCCTGAGTTTACCAGTGGTGTAATAAGTGCTATAACTAATGACAAGCTTAATGCAGAAGCTGCGGTTGAAGATACCTGTGAGATGTTAAAGAACATATTCTTAAGCTTTAACAATGATACGATGACACAGAGAGTAGCCGATATTGAAGATATGAAACAGCGTCTTATAGCAATAATGCAGGGACAGAAGCATATTGATCTTACTAATCTTTCTGATAATACTGTTATTATTGCCGATGAAATCCATCCATCTATGACAGCTAATATGGATACAGAGCATATTGCCGGTATTATATCAGAGAAGGGTGGAGATACATCACACGCTTCAATTCTAGCAAGAGCATTGGAAATCCCTGCTGTATTAAGTGTTAAGGATGTATGCAGTAAAATTACAGAGGGTGAAGAAGTTATAGTTGATGGAGCTTACGGCGAAGTATTCGTCAATCCTACACCTATAACTCTTAAGATATATAATAAAAAGAAAAAAGCATATGATGAAAGAGTTAAGGAACTTAAAAAATATATAGATAAACAGACTGTTACAAAGGACGGCAGAAAAGTAATGCTTGCTGCTAATATAGGCAATGCTGATGAGGCTGCTAAAGCTGTAAAGGCTGGAGCTGAGGGTGTCGGACTTTTCAGGACGGAATTCTTATTTATGAACAAGCAGGCACTCCCAACAGAGGAGGAGCAGTATAACGAATATAAGAAAGCAGCAGTTGTGCTTGATGGCAGACAGCTTACGATAAGAACGCTTGATATTGGCGGAGATAAAGATATTCCTTATATGGGACTCACAAAGGAGTTAAATCCATTTCTTGGATACAGGGCCATAAGGTTCTGCCTTGACAGGGTAGATATATTTACAACCCAGTTAAGGGCTGTATTAAGGGCAAGTGCATATGGTAATATAAGAATTATGATTCCTATGATAACTTCTGTTACAGAGGTGCAGGCAGTTAAGAAGATTATAAATGGTATATGCAGGGATCTGGACAAGAAAGACATTAAGTATGATAAGGACATAAAGATAGGTGTTATGATAGAGACACCAGCCGCGGCAATAATGGCAGATGTACTGGCACATGAGGTTGATTTCTTCTCAATCGGTACGAATGATTTGACACAGTATACACTTGCTGTTGACAGAGGCAATGAGAATGTTGCTTATCTTTACTCTGCACTCAATCCAGCCGTTATACGAAGTATTAAACACATAATTGAGTGTGCACATAATGCAGGTATAGAAGCAGGAATGTGTGGAGAAGCGGCGGCAGATGAAAGAATGATACCACTTCTTCTTAATTTTGGACTTGATGAGTTCTCTGTTACAGTGAGCAGGGTGCTTGAAACTAGAAAAGAGATAGCTTCGTGGAGCAGTAAGGAAGTAAAAGAGATAACAGAAAATGTTATGAATTATTCGGAAGAAAAGGAAGTATCTAACTATCTTAGCGACTGCATAGCAAAAGAATAGATTATTATATAATAAATGCTTTGTGTTGATTGATATGTTAAGACATCTGCTTCTGGCATAATAGAATTGATTGGAGGAAAATATGGCATTATATGATACAGATGACGAGCAGGAAAAGGTTGTACTTGTCGGAGTAGAGTTAAATCCTCTTGACGACTGCGAGAAGTCGTTAGAGGAGTTAGCAGAGCTTGCTAAGACTGCCGGAGCGGTCACAGTAGGAAAGATGATACAGCCGCGTGACAGCTTCCACCCTGCAACATATATTGGTAAGGGTAAGCTTGAAGAATTAAGGCTTATGATAGATGAGCTTGGTGCAACAGGAATAATATGTGATGATGAGCTGTCTCCAGCACAGTTAAGAAATCTTGAAGATGTTCTTAATACTAAGATTATGGACAGAACAATGGTTATTCTTGATATATTTGCCGCAAGAGCTTCATCAAGTGAAGGTAAAATACAGGTTGAGATGGCACAGTTAAAATACAGGTCAACAAGACTTGCAGGACTTGGAACAACACTTTCAAGACTTGGTGGTGGAATAGGAACAAGAGGACCGGGTGAGAAGAAGATAGAGACAGACAGGCGAATAATAAGGGACAGGATTGCTCATTTGTCAGGTGAGTTAAAGGAGATTAAGAGCCACAGAGATGTGCAAAGACAGAACAGACAGGACAGTTCTACACCAGTAGCGGCTATAGTAGGTTATACTAATGCGGGTAAGTCAACACTTCTTAACAGGCTGACAGATGCAGGTGTATTATCTGAGGACAAGCTGTTTGCAACACTTGATCCTACAACGAGGGCACTTACACTTCCTAACAAGGAAAAAGTGCTTATGACAGATACTGTTGGATTTATCAGAAAGCTTCCACATAATCTTATAGAGGCATTTAAGAGTACACTTGAGGAAGCGAAATATGCAGATATGATAATTCACGTTGTGGACTGCTCTAATGATGATTACGAAAGACATATGGCAACAGTATATGAGACATTGAAGCAGTTAGATGTAGGTGATAAGCCGATAATTACACTTTTTAATAAATGTGATAAATACGGCGAACTTCCTATACTCAAGGACAGCAAAGCTGATTATGTTGAGAATATTTCAGCCAGGACGGGTGTGGGAATAGATGAATTTCTGGAAGATGTGCAGGATATTATATTAAAGAGCAGAATTAGAATAGAAAGAGTATTTCCTTACAGCGATGCAGGCAAAATCCAGCTTATAAGAGAATACGGACAGCTTGAAAGTGAGGAATACACACAGGAGGGCATAAGTGTCAAAGGATATGTGCCAGCCTGGGTAGGAGGCAAACTATGAATTTAATTGCACTTGTTGATAAAAAATGGGGAATAGCTAATAAAGGAAGAGAACTTGTTGATATTCCAGAGGATAAGAAGCTGTTCCGTGAAGAAACTTATGGAAAAGTTGTTATTATGGGAAGAAAGACATTAGAAGCACTTCCTAACCAGTCAGCACTTGTTGGAAGAAAGAATATTGTTCTTACAAGAAATAAAGATTATGAAGCTAAAGACGTATGTTTATGCCATAGTGTTGAAGATGTGCTTGAGAAGGTAAAAAATGTGGATAGTAAGGATGTATATGTCATCGGTGGTGGACAGATATACAAAGAATTCCTTCCATATTGTGATACAGCACATATAACAAAGGTCGATTATACTTACGAAGCTGATACCTATATAAGTGATTTCGATAAGCTTAAAGACTGGAGAATTACAGGACAGAGTGATGAACATACATACTTTGATATATGTTATGAATTTGTAAGGTATGAAAGAAAGGGTAAGGCTGATGAAATGCCAGAATAAAAAGAAAAATGTAAAGCGTGCTGTGGCTGGTATAATATTTCTTTCCGTAATAGCAATAATATTATCGGCATATGGCGTTACACAAATGTATGCTTCTCCAGAGAAAAAAGCTTTAAAAACGATGTTGAAATCTGGAGAACTTTTACAAAGCACAGTTGAAAAATATATAAACAACATAGATGTAAGTGCCAATAACTATACTGGAAAAATTAATATATCGGAGTTGGTATATGATAATACTGATTATATGCAGGGTAAGAATAGTGCAGAATATACCATTACAGCTAATATCGATAATAACGGAATAAATGTAGTTATACCTGAATTGACTAATGATACATTTTTAATATCTAAAGCTGATATATCAAGATATATTAATATAGATGCAGATCAGCTTAAGCCTGTTTTAAAAGCTGCATTAGCTGACTTTGTGAAGGGCTATGAAGTTATGGCAATGGATTGCGTGAATACAGTCAGCGAAACAGGAAAACACACTTATAATATTAATATAGATGAAACAGCTTTAGTTAATGGCTTTAATACATTTGTGGATGAATTATATAAAGATTCACAGGTTCTTCCATATATTTCGTTGTTAAATGTATATGGCATAAAAAAGGACAGTATTAAATCTGAATTTGCCACGGAAGTAAAGGACTGCAATGTAGTGCTTGATATAGAGGCTGACAGGGATAATAACCTTGTAAAGGTGAGTGCTGTAGTATATTACAATCAAAACGCTGTCTGTAATATGGTTATTGATTTTGATGGACTGGATAATATGACGCTATATATTATGGCTGAATATTCACAGGCTGAATATGTGAATTCGGTAATACAGATAGATATGCAAAGTGATAATGTAATAGGAGTGTCAGCCGATGCAGATATACATTTTATGAATCACAGTTTAAAGCTTAAGGCATCAGGAAATATTAATATCCAATAAGTCTTTGCAAAATAATTATTTTACATTTCTGTAACCAATCCTGAAAAAAGCGTACTCTATAAGTGAAAGCTTTCAAAAAGAAATAATTAAGGACGATTTAATAAAGTGTGCAGCGAAGAAAAAATAATTGATTTAATAGCAAACAGAGATGAATCTGGAATGCGTGAATTAATGGAGCGGTATCAAAGACCATTAATGAAGCTTGCAATGAATATGCTTGACAGTGAGGAAGATGCGAGAGAATGTGTTAATGATACGTTTTATGAAGTATGGAAATCAGTTCCAGATAACAGACCGCAATATTTGTTTGCATATTCAGCTACTATATGCAGACATATAATCTGCAAGAGAATAGACCATGACAATGCATTAAAAAGAAGCTCTAATGTTATAGAACTTACAGCCGAGATGGAACAGTGTATCGGCAAGCCTGATAAAGCACTTGAGGGTGATGAACATATGGTAGGAGAATTGATTAATACATTTCTTAAAACATTGGATACTGATAAGAGAAATATATTTATCAAAAGATACTGGTATTCACAACCTGTTAAAGTTATATCAAAAGAACTTGGAAAGAGCGAAAGTTCAGTTAAGGTTGCACTGCACAGATTAAGGAAAGATTTAAAGAAGTTTTTGGAAAGTGAGGGCGTTTTGGTATGAATGGTGAGAAATTATTTAAGTCAATGAACAATATTAATCAGGAGTGGATTGAGCAGGCAAAGCCAGCTGATAAGCCTGTCATAATGAGAACCAGATCAAAAATATATAGAAATATAGCAGCAGCGGCAGCCGCAGTGATTGCAATCTCGGGATTAACTTACACTGGTGTATACGCGTACCAGAAGTATCTTGTCCCAAAGAGTAATGTCAATTTTGAATCTCATATTAGCGGGGATAGTTCGGTTAATGTTTATAATACAGGTAATGTTACATCTACAGAAGAATCTAATGTTGACGTGGAATGGGGAAAATATGTTGCTAATGGTGGAAGATTTTATATTGAACTGACTATAAAGTCAAAAGACGGAAGTCCGATTATACCTAATGATGATACCTTAAGTCCAATAATTGGTACATTTGATTTTGCAGATACTGTAATAAAAATAAGTGATGAAACAGACCAGTTCAAATCAACAGGTACATTATACCATCTTAATTATAATGGTATGTCAGATGATGGTTCAGAAATATATGCAGAATTAATATATGTTAATGCTGATTCAAGAGATATTGTTAATCATAACATTTCGATTGATGTTAAGGATCTTAAGTGTACGTACAGAAATGGTGAAGATAATAAAACAAGAGAAACCAGAACCTTAGCAACAGGGGAGTGGTCTTTTGAAACAGTTCTTAAGAGTAGCAGCACAGGTGTGCTTAGTACAACTCCTAATATATCGGTTACATCATCTTATAATGCAGACCAGACTATCAATATAGATACACTTAAATGTGATGGATTCGTACTTGATATATATGGAACAGGAAATGCAGACTTTAAGTGGTTTGGCATGAGTGGTAAATATGCACCTGTAGTACATCTTAAAGATGGCACAGTTGTTAGTATTGACAACAAAACTTCTGATTTAAGTGCCAAAGCAGGTATTATGCATATATCATTTGCATTAAAACAGGTTATCAGTGTTGATAATATTGCATCTATTGAGTGGCATGGTGTAACAATATATTCAGCAGAATAATAAACTATAATTAATAACTACAGCTCCTAAAATGTAAAATAACCTAAAATAAACCCTTCAAAAGTAAGACACTGTTTCTGACTTTTGGAGGGTTTTAAATGTTTATTAATTAAATAGCAATCTGTTATGAATATACAATGTATGTGCTGTAGCGGAATCTTCTTAAACGCTGTTCCATTTTAATAGCATTTAAGAGAATACGGTAAGCACCGACCTGAACCTTATAATAGCCGTCCTCATATATTATAAATGCAGGAAATCCGTCCATTAAAAGTGAATTTAACATTCTGTCGGCATTATCCTTGTTGCGGTATGCGCCAACCTGTACACGGTAAAGTGCTTCATTTTCTGTGTCATAATCATTATTGTCACAAGGACATTGTGGCATAATATTTGAACTACTGACAGGGACAGAAAGCACCTCGTTATCAGGTGGGATGGAATTAACCATAGCTGTGCTGTCAATTGGGGCAGAAGCAGTTCTGCCAGAGTTATTCATTTGGCTGTTGCTGCTATTATTGTTGTTACTATTGTTGTTGCTATTATTATTGTTGTCAGTGCGATTGCTTTTATTGGAAGTGGTATTTCCGGGCCTGCCTGATGGTATGCTTTCTAATATTCCGTCTGCGATTGCCTGTGCAATACTGTCAAATTCTTCATCAAATAGATAATTGTCTTTATCGTTGTTAATAAATCCAGCTTCAACAAGAACGGCTGGCATTTTGGTACGTTTAAGGACAACAAGGTTTTTGCGTTCGTCTACACCAAGATTTTTAAAGCCAGCATCTTCAAGCTGGTTATTAATATTTCTTGCCACCTCAGCCTTTAAACCAGTATCGCTGTATACAAGGGTTTCAACGCCTGAATACTGGTTAGGATTTTCTGAGGAATTGCGGTGTATTGATACGAAAAGGTCGGCACCGGAATTATTCGCATCGGTTGCTTTCTTAAATGGAGTTTCGTATTCGTCAGTAGTTCTTGTGTAATATACATCTATGCCATTTTTTTTAAGTATGTCACCGACAGCTAAAGTAAGGTCGAGAGTGTCCTCTTTTTCCTGTCTACCCTTATATACAGCACCGGGGTCGCTTCCACCGTGTCCGGCATCAAGGGCGATTCTATAATCAGCCATAAATCCTCCTAAAGGAAATATCAGTTTATTTTATTCATAAAATTTCATAAAGATACATATAATAATCAAAAATATAATGAATAATATAAGAGGAATTAGATTATGGTTTATGTACATACAATGGAAACTCCTGCCGATGCAATAGATAAAGGAAAAATGCGCATTAATGTATATGATAAACAGCAGGGTATACCATTGGCAGATGCAAGGATTTCACTTGCATATACAGGAAATCCTGAAAGAATTATCAATGAGATAACTACTGACTCAGAAGGAGCAGTTAATCTTGATGACCTTCCTACACCGCCGGTGGAGTATAGTATGGAACCGGGTGAGAACCAGCCATTTTCGGAATATACTATTGATGTTAATGCAGATGGCTACGAGGAGATTAATATATCCGGTATTGATGTATTCTCAGGGGAAACAAGTATTCAGAATGTGTATTTGAATGAAGATAACAGGGAGGTTCCAGAGGATAATATTGTAATTCCAGTTAATACGCTGTATGGCAGCTATCCTGCCAAGATACCAGAGACTGAGATTAAGCCGGTACGCCAGTCGGGGGAGATTGTGTTAAGCCGCGTTGTAATACCAGAAACAATAGTTGTGCACGATGGTGTTCCTACAGACTCCACAGCACTTGATTATTATGTAAGGTACAAGGATTATATTAAAAATGTAGCGAGCAGTGAAATATATTCGACATGGCCAAGACAGACGTTGGAAGCTAATATTTTAGCGATTATGTCCTTTACATTAAACAGAGTGTATACAGAGTGGTACAGAAACCAGAATTACAACTTTACGATAACCTCATCAACTGCATTTGACCACAAATGGGTCAACGGACGTAATATATTTGAAAGTATTTCACAGGTTGTGGATGAAATATTTGATAATTATCTGTCAAGACCGAATGTAAAACAGCCGATATTAACACAGTATTGTGATGGAAAGAAATCGAGCTGTCCTGACTGGATGACACAATGGGGAAGTAAATATCTGGGTGATCAGGGATATTCCTCAATAGATATATTAAGATATTATTATGGAGATAATATGTACATTAATACGGCTGAACAGATACAGGGTATTCCGTCATCGTGGCCTGGTGCAGATCTTGATATAGGCTCATCGGGGCAGAAGGTAAGGCAGCTGCAGGAACAGCTTAATCTTATAGGGGATTATTACACAGCAATACCGGCACTGACGGTTGACGGGATATATGGAGAGCGTACAGCGGAGGCAGTAAGGCAGTTTCAGAGAATTAATAATATGCCGCAGACTGGTGTTGTGGATTTCCCAACGTGGTACAGAATATCGGACAGATATGTAAGGCTGTCAGGAATTGCAGAGCTTAATTGAAAATTTCTGCAATTATTTTCATAATTATATAAAATATTAGTTGACAGCTATAATTATTAGTGATACACTCTAATAGTTGTTAAACAAAGCAGAGTATCCACTCTCACCTTAGCGCAATCGGGCGACTTGGGTTTATATTTTTAAGAATGTGCATGATAAACAGCAATTAAGATGCATTATGATTAAAAAGTGGATAGTCTGACTATCCACTTTTTTTGATTTTGGAGGTGCACTACTATTAGCGAATTAATGATTAACGAGCAGATCCGTGATAAGGAAGTTCGTGTTATTGGAGAAGAAGGACAGCAGCTTGGAGTTATGTCTCCTAAGGATGCTATGAAACTGGCAAGAGAGGTAGAGGTTGATTTAGTAAAGGTTGCCCCATCTGCAAAGCCACCTGTATGTAAGCTTGTGGATTATGGCAAGTATAAGTATGAACTTGTCAGAAAAGAGAAGGAAGCTAAGAAGAAGCAGAGAACAATAGAAGTCAAAGAAGTTCGTTTGTCACCTAACATAGATGTTAATGATTTGAATACTAAGTGTAATTCAGCAAGAAAGTTCATCGAGAAAGGCAATAAAGTAAAGGTATCTTTAAGATTTAGAGGCCGTGAGATGGCGCATATCGATTCCAGCAAGCATATATTAGAAGATTTTGCTGAGAAGTTAAGTGATATTGCAGTAGTAGACAAAGCTCCAAAGTTAGAAGGCAGGAGCATGACTATGTTTTTAACTGAAAAACGTTAAAATATTATTTATTCCATATGAGAATTAAATTAGGAGGATTATTATGCCAAAGGTAAAGACAAAAAGAGCAGCTGCAAAGCGTTTTAAAGTAACTGGAACAGGTAAATTAAAGAGAATGAAAGCTTACAAGAGCCATATTCTTACAAAGAAGACTACTAAGAGAAAGAGAAATCTTAGACATGCAGCTATGACAGATGCAACTAATGTAAAGACAATGAAGAAGATTATGCCATATTTATAAGATATGGATGTCTGTGATTGATTATTAGGAGGAAATTAAGAAATGGCAAGAATTAAAGGCGGTATGAACGCAAAGAAGAAGCATAACAGAGTATTAAAGCTCGCTAAGGGTTATAGAGGAGCTAGATCTAAGCAGTACAGAGTTGCTAAGCAGTCTGTAATGAGAGCTCTTACAGAGAGTTACAAGGGTAGAAAGCAGAAGAAGAGACAGTTCAGACAGTTATGGATCGCAAGAATCAATGCTGCAGCAAGAATGAATGGTCTTTCATACAGCAAGTTTATGTATGGTTTAAAGTTAGCTAACATCGACCTTAACAGAAAGGTATTAGCTGAGATGGCTGTAAATGATGCAGAAGGATTTGCTAAGTTAGCAGAAGTAGCTAAGGCTAAGCTTGCTTAATTAAGATTTATATTGGTATTAATACCAGTTATATAAAAGGCAGAAAGCGAATTGATGTGTTCCAGTAATTCGGGAGCATATCAGATTGGGCTTTTTGCCTTTTTTTGTGATAATATTGTGAAACATTTGCATAATACTGGTTTTAAAAGTGATATTGTGGTATAGTTTAATAGTCGGTGTTACGGCAATATTTAATGTGGAGACAGGTTATGAAAAAAGTATTAAAGAATAAAATTGTAAAATATGCTGTTACAGCAGCTATGGTTATGTCAGTTATGATGACAACAGCCTGTAACAGTAAGATAAAGGTGGATTATGGATACAATCCAACTGATTATGTAGAGCTTGGAGATTATAAGGGAATTCAGGCTGAGGTTGATGTAACAGCCATAACTAATCAGGTTATAGATAATAAGATTGCAGAACAGCTTGAAAGTGAGACAACATATACAGATGTTAACAGGGAAGCACAGAAAGGCGATAAGGTTACATTTGGTTATACTGGTACATCAGGCGGACTTTCTGTAGATGATTTTACTGGTTCTGATTATAGTATGACACTTGGTAAGGATGCTTTCCCTGTTGCAGGAACTGGCTTAGATGAAGAATTATATGGAATGGCTGCAGGACAGACTAAGGTAATAACAGTCACACTTCCAGAGAATTCAAAGTATTCTGATTATGCTGGCAAGAGAGTTGTATTTGAGCTTACAATGAGTTATGTACAGCAGGCTAATGTTCCTATGCTTACAGATGCTTTTGTTAAGAGTGCGTTCAACTGCGAAACAGTTGATTCATATAAGGCACATGTTAAGAATGATGTCAGTGGAACAATAGAAACTAAAATAACAGAAGCTAAGAATAAAGCAATACTTACCCAGCTTCTTGACAAATGCAAGGTTACAGGTTATCCAGAGGAATTCCTTGCACAGCAGTCATCAAAGCTTGAGGAATCAATAAGCTTTTACAGTACACTTCAGGGTAAGACTAATGATGAATATTGCCAGAACCTTTATGGCATGACATTTGATGAATTCGTTAAGGCATCAGCAGGACAGCAGCTTGTATATCAGGCAATTGCAGAAAAGGAATGTCTTGCAATTACAGATTATGAATACAAGGATGACCTTGAGCAGTTTGCTAAAGACAGTGGTTATTCAAAGGTAGATACATTTACAGATAAATATGACAAAGAAACTATTGTTAAGTCTATGCTTGTTAAAAAGGCACAGAATTTAGTAATGGATAATGCAGTCATAACAGAGAAGTAGGATATATAAGAATATATTTGTTCAATATATGTAAAATGTATTGTTACATAATATATAAAGAGTTATATATTTGTTGAATATACGGAAAATGTATGTTTGCGGAATATAAAAATTATATACTTATAGAATACATAATAAAGTATATATTATAAATCAGAAATCATAACTGGATAAATATATTTAATGATATACTAATTCAGGCAATGGTTTCTGATTTTTTGCTTTTAAAAATATCGAACATTTGTTATACTAAATTATGATATTGTGTATGCACAGCATATGAAGGTTAAGTTTAGATGCACTGTTGATTTTAATTAAGTGCATTTGTAAGTTAAAGTGGAGATAGTGTGAGTATAATCACACATTGGATTGGAGAGTATATGAATTTAGATGGTTTAAATGACTGCCAGAAAAGAGCAGTTAAAAGGACAGAAGGTCCGCTTCTTATTATAGCGGGTGCAGGTTCTGGAAAGACAAGAGTTCTTACTAACAGGATAGCCTATCTTATAGATGATTGTGGTGTGGCGCCATATAATATACTTGCTATTACATTTACTAATAAAGCGGCAAGGGAGATGAGAGAGAGAGTTGATGCGACAGTAGGACAGCAGGCTGGTGAAGTGTGGGTAAGTACTTTCCACTCCACCTGTGTGCGGATTCTCAGGCGTTATATAGATAGAATTGGTTATTCCAATACATTTACAATATATGATACAGATGACGTTAAGAGTGTTATAAAGGATATATGTAAGAAGTTCAATATAGATACGAAGATGCTCAAGGAAAAGACAATTATGAATGCGATATCGCACGCCAAAGATGAGCTTATGAGTCCGGATCAGATGGAACTTGAGGCTGGTGGTGACTACAACGGCAAGAGAATTGCCAATGTATACAGGGAGTATCAGAAGACATTAAAGCTTAATAATGCACTTGATTTTGATGATTTAATATACAAGACTGTAGAATTATTGGAAAATGATGCTGAAGTACTTAATTATTATCAGGAACGATTTAAGTATATTATGGTTGATGAGTATCAGGATACTAATACATCGCAGTTTAAGCTTATATCAATGCTTGCCGCCAAATATGGCAATCTCTGCGTGGTTGGGGATGATGATCAGTCAATATACAAGTTCAGGGGTGCCAATATTACCAATATATTGAATTTTGAGAATACATTTGCAGGAACTAAAGTAATAAAGCTTGAGCAGAATTATCGTTCAACACAGACAATTCTTAATGCAGCCAATGCGGTCATAAGCAATAATATAGGAAGAAAAGCAAAGAGTCTGTGGACAGAGAATGGCGAGGGTGAAAAGGTTAATTATACACTTTATGAAAATGGATATGATGAGGCACAGGGCGTTGTTGACAGTATAAGTTCTATGGTAAGGGACGGCTGGAATTACAACGATATTGCCATATTATACAGGACTAATGCACAGTCTAGAGCGTTGGAAGAAAAGCTTATGTTAAAGAATATACCATACCGTATATATGGCGGAATAAGCTTTTATCAGCGTAAGGAAATAAAAGATATACTTGCATATTTAAAGACTATAGACAATGGTATGGACGGACAGGCAGTAAAGCGTATTATCAATGTTCCAAAGCGTGGAATTGGTGCGACAACAATTGAACGAGTTCAGGAATATGCAGATCAGAATGACATAACATTCTGGCAGGCTCTGTGCGATGCTGAGCATATTGATACGATAAAACGAGGTGTTGGAAAGCTAGAGCCATTTGTTACACTTATAGGTTCACTTAAGGCGAAGCAGGAATTTATGAGCATAAAAGAACTTGCCGAAACCGTTATAAGTGACACAAGATATATAGAATGTCTTGCAGAGAGCGAAACAGCAGAAGAAATAGAAGCAAGACAGGAAAATATAGATGAATTGATTAACAAAATAGTAAGCTATGAGGAGAGCTGCCGACAGAAGGAAGAAACTCCTACATTAAGCGGTTTCATTGAAGAAGTTGCACTCATAGCAGATATTGATAATCTTAATGAGTCAGATAAGCAGGTAATGCTTATGACATTACATAGTGCTAAGGGTCTTGAATTCCCTATTGTGTATATGACAGGAATGGAAGATGGTCTTTTTCCAAGTTATATGACAATAGTGTCAGATGACCCTGCAGAGATAGAGGAAGAAAGACGACTTTGCTATGTAGGAATAACAAGAGCAGAGAAGATACTTAACTTAAGCAGTGCGAAGATGCGTATGGTACGCGGTGAAACACAGATGAATAAAGTATCACGCTTTATTAAAGAAATTCCCGAAGAATATATGCACATAGAAAATAATAGTTCAGGATATAATAAAGGTAAGATTGCATATGGAGGAAAAGATGACTCAGAGGAAACACGTTCGTATAATATCAGAGCCAATGCCAAAGCAGCTCTTAACAGATACGGCTCAGGCAATGTGAATTATAAAGAACCAAAACGTGTATCAATCGGCGGCTCAACCTCAGCAGGCTACAGGTCTTCTGTGAGAAAGGCGAATACTAAGGTTGGTTTTGGTAAAGAATTTCCTATGGATATATTTGATTTAAAGAAGTCATCGAAGGCTGCTGGAGCTGGAGGCAGTGGAATTGGCAGTAAATTGACAGCTGGTGGAAAATCTGTATCAGGCGGAAGTTATGCAGGTACTTCATATGGCACGGCGGGTTCGACTGCCTCTGTTGGCAGTGCTGGTGGAACATCTGGACTTGGATATGGTGTTGGCGATACCGTGGTTCATGCCAAATTTGGAAAAGGAAAAGTAATTTCAATTGATAATGGCACAAGAGATTATATGGTAACTGTAACATTTGATGAGTATGGTTTAAAGAAAATGCTTGCAGGCTTTGCAAAGCTTAAAAAAGCCTAAATATGGTGACAAATAAAATATGTTGTGATACAATATATTTACTTTAAAAGTGTTTTGAAAGGAGCGGTTGTTATGAATAAGGATAAGATTGAAGAGCTTATTGCGGCAAGCAAGCTCAATGAACTTCTTCACAAGAAAGATGTAGAAGAGAGCAAGAAGAAAAGTAATGTAATTATCATAGTATTAGCAGTTATTGGAGCGGTTGCAGCATTAGCAGCTATCGTATATGCAATCTATAGATACTTCACACCAGATTATCTTGATGATTTTGATGATGATTTCGATGATGACGACTTTGATGAAGACTTTGAAGATGATGATGAATTCGAGAACTAATTATTCTGCCAATTAAAGAATGATTAAGACAAAGACCACTGGCTGGCTTACAGCCAGTGGTTTTTTAGATGTTCGGTGATGTGGGAGGAAGGCTGGTTAGTTTCCTGATTGATTATATAGAAGGATTGGAGATAAAAGATGAAAAAAGGCGGCATATATACAGGTTATGTAGAAAGCGTGGATTTTCCTAATAAGGGAAATGTAATAGTTAAGACAGAGGAAGACGGACAGACTATAGAGGAAAAGGCTGTTGTAAAGAATTCAATACCGGGACAGACAGTTAAATTTATGGTAAACAAGAAGAAGCACGGCAAATGTGAAGGAAGGCTTCTTGAAGTTGTCTGTCAGGCAGATACAGAAACTAACGAAAGATGTGAGCATTTTGGCAAATGCGGTGGCTGCGTATATCAGACTGTAAGGTACGAAGAACAGTTAAAGATGAAAGAAAATGCAGTGAAGAAGCTTCTTGCTCCTGTTATTAATACAGAATATGAGTGGGAGGGAATAATTGGAAGCCCTGTATCAAGTGAATACCGTAACAAAATGGAATTCTCATTTGGCGATGAGGTAAAAGATGGTCCGATAGCCCTTGGTTTACATAAGAGAAACAGTATGTATGACATAGTAACAGTAACAGGCTGTAAGATTGTGGATAATGATTACAGAAAAATACTCAAGTGTGTATATGATTATGCACTTGAGAAAAATCTCACTTATTACCACAAAATGAAGCACGAGGGGTATCTTAGACATTTGCTTGTAAGAAAAGCCGTAAAGACAGGACAAATCCTTGTGGACATTGTGACAACTACAATTAATGATATCCCTATGGACGAACTTGCAGACAGATTAAAAGCACTGTCACTTGACGGAGAGATAACCGGCTTCCTGCACACCTACAATGACAGTGTTGCCGATGCGGTAATCAACCAAAAGACAGAGATAGTATTCGGAAGGGATTATATTGAAGAAGAGCTTCTTGGACTTAAATTCAAGATTACAACATTTTCATTCTTCCAGACTAACTCACTTGGTGCAGAAGTACTGTACTCAAAGGCAAGAGATTATGTCGGAACAACAAAAGACAAGGTCATATTCGATCTGTACAGTGGAACAGGAACAATTGCACAGATGTTAGCCCCGGTTGCAAAGAAAGTCATCGGCGTTGAGATAATACCAGAAGCTGTCGAAGCAGCTAAGATTAATGCCGGCATAAATGGACTTGATAACTGCGAATTCATCGCAGATGATGTGCTTAATGCCCTCGATAACATAAAGGACAAGCCAGACTTTATCGTCCTCGACCCACCAAGAGATGGTATCAATCCTAAGGCACTTAAGAAGATAATTGACTATGGTGTGGAGTCAATGGTGTATATTTCATGCAAGCCTACAAGTCTAGCAAGGGATCTGGTTGTGTTACAGGAGAGTGGGTATGAGGTTAAGAAAGGGTGCTGTGTGGATATGTTTCCAAATACGGGGCATGTGGAGACGGTTGTGTTGATGTCAAGAAAAGATAAATAAGTGCCAGAAAGTGGCGTATTTCCGGGTTTTTTCGGAAGTTTAGATTAGATGCCTAACTCCTGAAAAGGCTCGGTTTTATTATATGGAAACATATCTACTGTGAAAATGTGTGTCAGGTTGTAACCTCGGATTAGATAACGCAAATTGAGTTAGTGGATTAGATGTCAGAGATTTTGAAGTGATTTTTGAAAGAGGAAAAAAGTTGACAACAAATCCGGCAACTCGATACAAAGGGCATTTTCGGACAGTGGAATAGATGTTGGGAAGGAGGAGGTTAGAATGCCGACCAAAAAGCAACACTTTGTGCCACGTGTTTATATGAAGGCCTGGGAAACACAAGTTGAAACCCTTAAAGAGCCCGATAAAAAATTCAATGGAATTTATGTAATAAAAGATGGAAGTATTGGGGATGGCGCAAACAGAAATTCCGTTCTTTGGAAGCCTCATTTATATACCATAAATTTTAAGTATTCATTTATTTGCAATTCATGTGCAAAGTTGAAATCGCAATATGTTGATTTGATTTATGATTTGCTTAAGACGGGATTTAAACAGCCTGTTTATGGGAAATTAGGATATAGCATCATCAAAACAAAAAAGAGCATAAATAAGCATTTCTTCGAAATACATGATTGGGACTTTTTTTATTACGATGGAAATGTAGCAAAGAAAGCTGCTATATTGAGTCAAATAGATGCACTTAACTGTTATATTTTAGAAGATTCATTTGATGATTACTTAGAAAAAAACTGGGAAAATATCATGAATTCATTCGTAAGTGGTGTTCATAATGGTCAGCCAATTGGACTTGAAAGAAGTGAAAGAATCATATCTGAAGACATCGCAAGGAATATGCTGGCGTCGTTTTTCATTATGCTTTGTAGAAATCCAAAATTTGACGCTATGGGTGTTTATACAAAAATTAAAGAGAAATTATTGTATCCTATTTTTGAGTCAATGTGTAAAGATGAGGAAGCAGAAACACTAGATGTAGGGACAAGCGAAGGAAAAGAGTATGCAGATGAGTTAATGACCGGAATATGGTATTCTGAATTATATAAAATGTTTTTTAAGAATAAAGGTGGCTTTTATCATAATGTTGTACAACTTGCTTTAAGTGGTTGTCAGATGATTCTTTTTGAAACCTACGATAATGCAGGACAATTTATTACGTCTGATAATCCAGCGTTTGAGCATAAATCTACTGTTATCAAAAGAAATAATGGAAGTGGTCTTATATTTCCGATATCTCCTAAATATCTAGTTTTTGTCGCTAAGGGAGATGAAGGAATTAATGTTGTTGACCATAGATTTGCAGATACAGATATTGTTAAGTATTTTAATAGAATAATAAATACACACAAGACAGAGACAATAATATCTTCATCGAAAAGCTTAATGGATATGATTTGATTCGCGAAATTTACAAGGCCTATTATAGAAAACCAAAGGAGGTATATTATGGCAATAGCGCAAGATGCATATTTCATTCCTGATGATATAGCAACAGGATTAGCAACAGGAATATATCGAAGAATCGGTAGTGTGGTAAGGTGGGCAACTGGTCCTAATAAGGGACAAATAGTAAAGCACTTTAAGCCAATTGACCTACCAGCAGCAGAGCAGGTTCAGGGTGTTGGTGCTAAAGCATTACAGTTTGTAAAACAGCATAAAAAAGGAACAATAATTGTTGTGGCGAGTGCAGTAGCTGTTGGCGCTGGTGCTTGGGTTTGCAATAAAGTAAAAAAACATAAACCAAAGGTTGTAACAGAATTCAGAGCTAGCTTGAAAAGCTATATTGATGCAATTCGCAAGGGGGAGATGGATATTGATAAGATTAATAATCTAATGAGCTCTTTGGAAGCGTTGAAAGCTGACAAAAATTATTCAAAAATCAGTATTCAGCTTACATCAGAAGAACTTGATGTTTTAGTAGGACGAATTTATGAATATACCCTGAAGCTGGCAAGTGATAATGAAATAGAAATAGCCGCAGACGACTTAGAAGAAGAAAAAGATGTTATCAAGAATCTGCAATCTTATCTTAAGGTACAGAGACGTATATTTGCTGAAGTTGCATAGAATGGAGGATAAATATGGGCTTTTTCGGGAATTTATTTAAAAGTGAATTTGAAAAATGGGTTGAAGGAGCTTCTCATGAGGAGTTATCAGAGGCTTATGAAGAAGAAAGACAGGATTGGATTAAGAACGGATTCAATGGTGGAATCGGTGAAAAAACTCCTAAAATGAATCGTCTTAATAAAGAAATAAGTAAACGTGTAGCTGAAGAATGGGAAAATGACCCACGAAGAAATAAAGACCCAAACTTCCGTTGGACAGATGCTAATCGTTGGGATAAGGATTAAAATGATAAAGACTCCCCATCACCGGATGTATTCCAGTGGTGAGGAGCCTTTTTGCGTCTATAAGCATTACCCTTCAATATCAATTTTTAGTCCGGACTTGAGCTCCACCGTGAAGTGGTCTTCCCAGACGGTAATTTGCTTGAGCCAGCGTTTAACCAAGGTTTCGTCGAAGGATTCAAGGTTGGTACGCTACTTCTTAATGTAATCCTGCAGGTCATTAATTCTTGCAATCTGCACGTCTCTGGCAGCGGTGTCAACGGTGCATTTTTCACGCTGTTCGCGAAGCTTGAAAATCTGGTCAGCAATCTCATCGTAGGCTTCTTTGTTGTTAGCTTTTTTGAGAAGCTCTTTTTGAAGCTCCATCAGATGCTAGTCAATGCCATCAGCGGTGCTCTTTTGAGCTTCTCTGATGACTTTAGCAATGTTCTGCTGTAACTGCGCCTGATAGGTTGACTTATCTCCAAGGAGCCTGTTTATTGCCTGAACAACCACATTTTCTAATACCGTTTCATTGACGGTTCTTGCATGGCATTCTTCACCGGTAGGTTCCAGCCTGCTAAGGCAGCGCCAGACGATGGATTTGCAGCGCAAGGCTGACAGAAGTATTTGATGAAGTCTTTTCCTTCAGTAAGTTTCTGTTTTTCAAGTCCAAGAACTGTTCCGACACCTTCCAAGGATAATGGTAGTCCTATTGTGGCTGCCCATATCATAGAACAGCGCCAGCTTTCAGGATTTAAGTATTCGCCGGTTGGATAACCTAAGAAGCGTGAGAGACAGATACGTTCAAAAGAAGCATTGAATGCCCACTTAATGACAGTGTCATCTTCAAGCGCAGCAATGATAGCTTCGGGTATCTTTTCACCGCAGGAAAGGTCGACGACCTCAACAGGGCCAGCATCTACTCTGTAGGCAAATAGCAATATTTCAAAATTAGAAGACTCACAGTATCGATATACGCTTGTTTTCGGAAGCTGTACATCGCTGAAAGTTTCAATATCAATACTAAGTGTTTTCATTAGCTTGTCCTTTCTAAACCACAAAGGTGGCAGGATTGCTCCCACCACCTCCACGGTTAATAATATGAGATTGGTTTACTTGCTGAGTTCTTTCATACGAGCTTCATGGTATTCAAGGTCACGCTTGTCCTTTTCAACTTCGCGCTATTCACGCTTGCGGTCATTGATGAAATTCTGAACCGCAGTGATAAGGAACACGATGCTGAATACAAACCAGATAGCAAGAAGGATTATTACGAGAATAGACTGTAACATTTCCATAGTCGCCATCTCCGTTAATCAAGAAAATCATCATCTTCATCAGATGCGAAATCAGACTCAGCAGATGCCTTGCCGCCAAGAGGCTCACCATCACGAATCTTCTGCAGATTGTTAAGGCCGCAGGCGATTCCCTTATTGCCAGAGCTATTGAAAGCATAGAAGCTGATGCTGGCACGACCGTACACACCGGAGTAAATCTCAGAGCGAGCAAGGATAGGATTGCGGTCAGCATCTATGATGCCTGGCGCAGACGTAGCGTTGGCATTGACAAAGTAGGAATTTGCGTAAGCAGGGTCATCCGGACGTTCCATATCGCCATCACGAAGCGGAGTCTTGATGACAGAAAGAGCAGGGACAGACTTGCCATTACCCTTGAGCTTAGCTTCACCTTCTTTATTGGCAGCCTGGATTGCAGCTTCAATCTTGGCGATGGTCTTGGTGTCAGACTTAGGAATGATAAGAGATACGCTGTACTTAGGTGTACCTCCGTTAATTGACTTTGGCTCCCATACGTTAGCGTAAGACCAACGTGTATCAGGGCCAGTAATTACCTTCATAGGATTTGATACTTTTACATTCTTGTTCATTTAATTTTCCTCCATAAAATCAGTTTTTGCATTGTTCATTGCCGGTCGTTTATCACTTTCCGGCACAAGAGTAGGTTTGCCTTGCGGCTTTTCGATGTAAGCTAAGCTGTTAGTAGCTCATCAAATCTGGATTTACCCAGTAACTTCTGCATTGCAGTGATACCGAGAAGCTTCTTCTCATAATGGTCAAAGCCAGCATCGGTAACAGCCTGAATGACAGCATCTTCGTTGGAATGTTTACGGTTGGCGCGTCCTTCGACTAACTTCCAGCCATTCCATTCCTTACCGCTGATTGCCTGCTACAGAGCATATTCTTTAATATCTGATACCCAGGCTACCAGTTCATCAGCACGGGAGAGGATGTATTCAATTTCAGAATCCTCAAGCAGCGGTGGAAGTTTGAAGTCATACTGTGCAAGCATGAGATTTGCTTCCGCTCTGGCACGGCATTCATGTTTTGCTTTACAGAAACCACACCATTCACCGCAAAGGAAGTTCCCGTCACCGGCGAATGCAAGGTCAGCTGTAGGCTTTAATACTTCATCGGCCCAAGCATACAGTTTGTCCTTTGAAATCTCGAAAGTAGAGATGTTCTGACGCCTTGGCTGGTAGATTGTCATGCTGACGGTATCGAAGTCGTAAATATCATCGAAGAGCTCTAAGGCACCGAGCGCATAACATTTCATCTGCGGATTATCATCAGCGGATACCAGAACACCGAGACCATGCTTGTAATCGCATATTCTTAAGGTTCCATCTGCGATGATGATGCAGTCGGCAGTTCCGAATCCCTGTTCAACCCAGCGTGAGAAATCAACACGCTGTTCAATCAGTACCTTCGGGTCAGAGCATGTTTCCTTAGCTGCTTCTACCAGTTCGAGGATGTAAGCGGCGTAACCATTTGCACAGTCATCCATTTCCTCGTTGTACCATGTCAAATTTTCAGTAGGGTCGCTGGCTTCCATGCCCAGAGCCTTCTTCAATTTGTACTCACAAAGCTCGTGTGCGTCGGTTCCTTCGGCAGCATAATCACTGCCTTTGTCTTCATAGCTTTCGCAGAGCCTTGCAGAAGGCGGACAGTTCATCCAGCGGTGTGACGCTGATGCGGATAAGACCGCGTGTCCTTTAGGTGGCATTGTCAAGCACCTCCACATCCTGAAGCAGTGCTTCATAGTGCTTGGGGTCAACACCGGATAACTTGGAAGCCCCGTATTTCTGAAGAATGGTACGGATAGCAGCTGTATGTCCTGCACGGGACTTTTCTGCTAAAACAGCACGTACATCCTCAAGTTTTAGTTCTGGTTTCTTAACTTCCTTGGTAGCAGGTTCCTTTGAGGATGTTTCTTCAGTAGCTCTACCAAACTGTTCTGCTAACCAGTTTGCTGCTTCATTGATAGTAGATGCTGCATTTCGCAGCTCTTCGATGGTCATTGCCATATCGCTCATTTTGCTCATAGCGACTTTCTCCTTTCTCTGATTGTCTTGTGTTTGCGAGGATTGTCCTGTTTCTCGCCATTCTTGCGGATACATGTGAGATTGCTGTAAGTACTGCAATCAGCTCACGGTCGTTACCGCCTGAATTGAAGTAGGACTGTTTCACTTGCTTTACCTCCGTTTCCGTGGTTGTTAAGGCTTGTTGTGACCTGCCTTACACTTTCCACTGGAGATGGGTGAGAAGTTTGAGCGGATAAATTTTGAAAAAATATAAAATCCTTCTGACAACTTTTTGATGGATGCCAGAGGGATTTGATTGCAACTTATCTTATGTAAGATTAGTAGCCACGCATTTTACGAAACTCGGTTCTGTATTTCTTCATCTGGTCTGCGAAAGTTCTCTGCTTGCGACCGAGCTGCTCTGCAATCTTACGGTCTGAAAGTTTATTGCCAAGCATCTCAATAATGAGGTCTGCATCAGGGTCAAGCTCACGGAACTTAGTAATAAGCTGTTCAAGAAGAATTGCATCTGAAATAATATCTTCCATAGTAGGAGCGGTATCAAGAATAGTGTCATACATATTCGCATTACCGTCTTCCGTAGGTACATCTAATGAAAGAATGTCACCTGCAGTGTGGTATTCGCACAAGTCACAGTTTCCATCGCATTTTCAAAGATACTTCTTTGTACATATACAGCGATGATGGTACTGTTCACGTTTCTGGGTTGCCCAGATTTCAGGATACAGAGCTCTGTACTGAGCTTCGGTGATTTCGACGAGTGAGACCTTGTAAGGATTCTCAGCATCGCGAAGTGGATAGTAACGTTTTTTGCGCTGGTTTTCTAAATTTGCCATGTCTTTTACCTCCGTTGGTTTGAATTTCTAAGCGGAGTTCAAAAGCATGGCTGCCAGTATTCTTATACATAGTTGGTCACCTCATGCGGATTGCTCCGCTTCATTTGTGGTGACCAGCCGTTCGCAGCTGGCACTCTGTTTACATGTGAGACCCTTCCATCAACTGCGAACGCACCCCGTGGCCACAGGAGGTGAGTTGATAGTTAGGCCAGATAGTTTAACGTCTTGTCTGGGACGTCCATATCGCCTTAAAAAAATCCTTTATGATTGAAAAAAGTCCTTAACGCGAATGGAAAATTTGACAAATGGACATAAATCTGATATGCTTTTTATAATTCTGTTTTGTCGAAAAAGACATATCTCCAAGTGTTGAGACTATTATAAAAAATGGGCTGTTTAGATTTGGGGATAGAATGGTACAGCGTGGTACATCATGGTACAAACCTTGAGAAGGGAGATTGTTTTGTGGAGTTCAAAGAATTCTTTTCTATGATGAAAAATCGAATATCAGACGGTGCAGATGTTCCTTATTTCTTTAGGGATTTGATTTCCATGATTACTAATGTGACAGAGGATGAGTGGGGGACGCCAAAAGACCCATTAACAAAATTGTCGAAAGATAGTACCTTGCGCTCATATGTTAAAGACAGAGGATTATCCAAAAAATTTGCACAGAGTATTGTTTATAGGCTTACACCTGAAAACTTTATTGATTCTTTGAAGACAAGACCAGCTACAGTGTTGAATCTACTGGCGGATGATTTTAAGCCTTATGATTCAACTGCCGATGCGAATAATATCGCATCAAAGCTGGCTGACGTTTTCACTGATATCATTAGAAAGGCTGCTGGACTCATACAACCAACAGAATTAGAAAAACAGAAGCTTCTGCAGTCGGAACATGAGTTAAAAGACAAATATGGAGATTACTTGATTAATGAAACAAACCATATATGTCCATTTCCAGGATGCGGACGTTCTTTGGTAGTCAGCAACGCAGGTAAAGCAACGAATTTATTCAATGTGGGATTAATAGATAAGAAAAAAGCACCAACAGTTGAAAACCTGTTGGCACTGTGCCCTCGTTGCTACGCAATATATTCATTTGATGATAATTCGAAGATTAGTAAAGATCTTAATGGGGTTAAGCGAATACTGGTAGCACATCAACAAAGTGTTCAGCTTTTAGATGACCTTCCACTGGAAAAAGGTATCGTTGGTGTTATCTCGAAGGTGAAGAATTTAAAAGAGAAAGATTTGGCTGATGCGTCACTTGACCCGAAAGAGATAAAACAAAAGCTCAATCCAGCTGATAACATTGCTCTATACATTACAGTAAATACATATGTCACCACGTATTACGTTAAATTGCGCGAGATTATGATGAATGCAGATAAACGTGGAGATATTGATTATGATGAAGTGAAAGACCAGATGCATGCGATATATAAGAGATTAAAGAAAGCTAAGAAGACGAAGGTTGAAATATTTAATGAGATTGCACAGAAAATATACAAGGTATGCCTGCAAGAAGATCTTTTCTGTCAGATAGTTGTTTCGTATTTCATTCAAAGTTGCGAGGTGTTCGATGCAATTACCTAATAAATTATATTCATATAAAAACAGCACACTGGCCTTAATTCCAGTGGTGCTGAAAGAAATAAAAAATGGCCCAGTTCCTGTAAAAGATTTATACAAGAAGGTTAGACCAGCTCTCAATGACCCTACGGATTTTATATCAGTTATGGACTGTTTATATGCATTGAGGGCTACAGATATAAATGATGAAGGAGAGGTGTACATATGCTTGTAGAAATGAAGTCACCAGCTTTTAAAGAGCGTAGAAAAGAACGTCCACCGATTACCTTCAAAAAAGGATTAAACGTAGTACTTGGAAAAGAAGATGGAGCAATGTCTATTGGAAAGTCTTCTACGCTATTGGCTATTGATTTTGTATTCGGTGGAAGCACATATATTAAAAGTGATGGAGTAAAGAAAGAAGGTCATCATACTATTTTCTTTACATTTGAATTTAATGGTGTGCCTTATTATTTTGCTAGAAATACAGGAGAAGCGGATACGGTTTTTATCTGTGATAAAAATTATGAATTTACAGGTAATAGCTATACAAAAACAGAATTTGTTGAATGGCTGAAGCAGCAATACGAGATTGATTTTGTTGGATTATCTTTCAGAACTGTGCTCAGTAGTTTTTTTAGAGTATATGGAAAGAAAAATACAGATGAGCTCAATCCTTTGCAGGGGGTTCACGGACAAAGTATGGAAAAATCAATAACCTCCATACTAACGCTGTTCAATAAATATCAGGCTATTGAAGAATTCAAGGATAGTGTTACTGAACACAAGAAGAAATTAGATGCGTTTAAGGACGCACGTAAATACCACTTTATCTCTAGCCTTGTAGGTGGAAATAAAAAATATGAAGAAAACCTTGCTACCATTCGTTCTTTAGAATTACAGCTTGGAACTTTGATGGAGGAAGCTGAGAAGGGTCATTCTGAAGAGGATATTGAGAAGAATAAGTATAAGGCATTATTTACAACAGCGAAGTTAAATATTGAGAGTGAAATCCATACTAAAGAAATGAAGCTTCGTCTTGTGAATATGAGTTTGGAGTATGGCTTATATCCAACAGAAGCTGATATGGCTGCACTACAGGAATTCTTCCCAGAAGTAAATTTGCGAAAACTCTATGAAGTTGAGCAGTACCATCAGAAATTAGCGAAGATACTGGATGCGCAGTTTGCTGATGAAAGAGCTGCAATCGAAGCGGATATTACTACGCTTCAGGAACAGTTGCAGGTTGTAAAAATACAGATTAAAGAACTAGGCTTCGTTGGTAATCTTTCAAGAGAATTTCTTGATAGACATTCTGCACTAAAGAGTGAAATAGAAGCTTTGAAAACTCAGAATCAGGCTTATCTGACTTTGAAAGAACTACAAGCAGCGAAGGCAAAAGCTGATGAAGCACTTAGAAAAAGTATCGATAATATTTTATTGGAAATTGAGAATGAACTTAATACAAAGATGAAAGAAATAAACGATTCCTTGTTTAGTACACCTAGGAAGCCGCCACATATTCATTTCAATAAGCATGATAGCTATAAGTTTGAAACTCCAGATGATACTGGCACCGGTTCAAATTTCAAAGGCATGATTGTTTATGACTTGGCGGTATTATTATGTACTGCATTGCCAGCTTTGGCACACGATTCTCTTTTGTTTAAGAATTTGGAGAAGGACGTCGAAGATGGCTTAATCCGAATCTATGATAGCACTGATAAGCAGGTCTTTATTGCTTATGATAAGCAAGGCGACTGCAGACCTGAAACTAGAGAACGATTAGAGAGAAATGCTCGTATCAGACTGTCAACGGATGGCTATGAACTTTATGGTAGGTCATGGAATAAAGAGGAGAACAAACCAAATGAAGATGAGTTACAACAAACTGTGGAAACTATTGATTGATAAGAAGATGAAAAAATCTGATTTGCGCAAGAATGCCCAAATCAGTTCTTCGACATTAGCAAAGCTTACCAACGATGAAAATGTGACTACAGATGTTCTGGTAAAGATTTGTAATGAATTGAAATGCGATGTTTCCGATATTATGGAATTTGTACCGGATGAATCAGGAGATATTGCCGAGTCCTGATTATGGTACAGCAAGTCATATAAGTATAAACTAATGAACACAGCTGAATTGCAGTTGAATAGTAATTAGGGAAAGGAGTAATGAGATTATGAAAACAAAAAGTCTCCCGCCCTATGCGCCTACGTTAATTGAGTCAACAAGGGCAATAGGATATTCTCTTGAGGCGGCTGTAGCTGATATTATTGATAATAGTATTGCAGCGAATGCTACAAATGTTGATATATATTTTTTTCCAGTAGATGGTGCTTATATTGCAATTCTTGATAATGGAAATGGCATGAATGAAGAAGAAATCGATATTGCTATGCAATATGGAAGTAAAAATCCTATAGAAGAGAGGGATAAAAATGATTTGGGACGGTTTGGATTGGGATTAAAGACAGCATCTTTATCACAGTGTAGGTGTTTAACTGTTATATCTAAGCAAGGTGAAAAATTAGAGGGACGTCAATGGGATATAGATCATGTTACGGAAGTAGGAGATTGGTCTTTAAACGTTCTTGATGAAGAAGATATTCAGCAAATACCTCAATTTGATGAATTGATAAAATACGAATCAGGAACATTAGTAGTCTGGCAAAAATTAGATCGTCTCAAAGTTGGTGAGATTAATTTTGAACTATCGTTAGGACGTAAAATTGATAGAGTCAGAGATCATCTTTCTCTTGTTTACCACAGATACTTAGCAGGTGAATCAGGAATAACAAAACTTAAACTGTCAATTAATGGTGAAAAAATAAAAGGAGTCGATCCGTTTTTGACGGAGAAAAGCGTTCAAGCCATGGATGATGAAACATTAGTTATTCAGGGCAATAAAATATTAGTACGGCCTTATATTCTTCCGCACATATCCAAACTGACAATAGATGAAATTAAGATGCTTGGTGGAAAGGATGGACTTCGAAAGCAACAAGGGTTTTATGTGTACAGAAACAAAAGATTGTTGGTCTGGGGTACTTGGTTCAGAATGATGCGGCAAGGAGATTTATCAAAACTTGCCAGAATACGTGTTGATATTCCAAACACGTTAGATGATCTATGGACTTTGGACATAAAAAAATCGTCCGCATTGCCGCCAGCAGAAGTTAGAAAGAATTTAGAAATAATTATTAATCAAATTGCTGAGCGGAGTAAAAGAACGTGGACCTTCAGAGGTAAAAAAGAAGTAAGCGATACTGAAACCCATGTGTGGAATCGCATGAAAAATAAACAGGGAGGATTTTATTATGAAGTTAATCGTGAACATCCGCTTGTACAACAAATGATAAAAGTAAATCCCGATATAGAGATGTCACTAAATGTGTTGTTGCAGCAGATTGAGATGGGCTTGCCGCTTAATCAATTATATGTGGATTTGAATAATGATGAACAAATCACTAATGATAATGAGCAGTCAGATGTAGAAATAGTAAAATCACTACAGGAAATGATTACGATGTGTGCTGACAAGCAAGAAAAATGTAATCTGCTTGATGCTATTGCTTGTATTGATCCATATTCGTCACATCTTGATATAGTAGAAAAACTTAAGGAGAAGATTTTGAAGAATGATTAATCCATATGTTGAACAATTAGAAAATATAATCTCCGCATTTGTTAACAATATTTACAAGGAAATTCCGCCTACAGAAGAAGAATTTTTGGAAAAAGCAACTTTGTTAAGAAATGCAAATGCGTCTATTATGCCGGTTTCAGATAATGAATTTGCAGAGATAATTTCTAGACTCAAGCAATCATTAGTTATCCAGATGGATATGGGAGTATATATTAACGATCGTAATAACGGGCATCAGTCCTGGTTGCCTTCAAAGAGAGCTGACTTCGATTTCTTCTTCTGGAACAGATATAAGAAGTATCTGGAAGAAATTAAACATTGGAATCCAAGAGTTACAACAAATCTAGGAAAAGTGTCTGATGAAATATTGGATTTATGTGGCGATCCATCAGAAGATCATTTTGCAATAAAAGGTCTGGTATTAGGTGATGTGCAATCTGGTAAAACGGCTAACTACACAGCCATTTGTAATAAAGCAGCAGATACGGGTTATCGAATTATTATTGTCTTAGCTGGTATGCAGGAGAATTTGCGTAAGCAAACACAAGAAAGATTGGATGCCGAATGTACCGGAAGAAAGAGCGAATATTATCTAGATCCTAAAGCTGAACAGGGTATAAAGAATCAGCCGGTCGGTGTAGGAAGATACGGAACAGATAAAAAAATCGTTGCATTTACTTCTGTGACTAAAGATTTTGATAGCGGTATTCTTAGAAACAATAATTTGGGCATCGAAAACGTTAATTGTCCTGTTATTTTAGTGGTGAAGAAGAATAAAAGAATTTTAAATAATTTAATCAAATGGCTATCAGATAATAACACGCAAAATGCCGCTGGACAGATTGATCTGCCTCTTATGCTAATTGATGATGAGGCTGACAACGCATCAGTTAATACGAAAGACGAAGATTCTCAGCCTGCTGCAATTAATGACTGTATCAGACGCTTATTGAATTTATTCAGTAAAACTACTTATTTAGGCATTACTGCAACGCCTTTTGCAAATATATTTATTGATCCGGAAAAAGACGATGATCTCTTTCCTGCTGATTTTATCTATGCATTGTCTGCTCCTACTAATTATATTGGCGCTGATAGGATATTTGGTGAAAATTCTGATAGTGATCACATGCTCCAGGAGATTGATATAGAAGAGTTAGAAGCATGCTTCCCTCCGAAACATAAAAAAGACTTTGTGGTAGAAGATTTACCAGAGGATCTATATGAAGCTACATATTATTTCTTGTTGCTAAATGCAATTCGCGACTATAGAGGTGATCTTACAGAACATAGATCTATGATGGTACATATAAGCCTTTATACCAATGTTCAAAATCAGATACAAGAAATGCTGAATGTGTGGTTAGAACAGGTAAAATCGGATGTTCGAAACTATGCTAAATTACCACTTTCTCAAAGTGAAAAAATCAGAAACATAAAAGCAATGCATGTTATTTGGGACAAGTATCATTTGAGCGGGATTGTTGGAATAGAATGGGAAGACTTGCTTAAAAATTATTTGCACAAGGCAATTTCTCCTATTGAAGTTCGTGCGGTAAATATGAAAACTGGTGCAGCGAGCTTAGATTATTTTAATCATAAGAATGATGGTTTACGAGTGATTGCAGTAGGTGGAAATAGTATGTCTAGAGGTTTGACATTAGAGGGCCTTGGCGTAACATATTTCCATCGTAATACAAAGATGTATGATACTTTGTTACAGATGGGTCGTTGGTTCGGATATAGACCAAACTACGGGGATGTTGCAAAGGTATGGATGACACCAGAAGCAATCGATTGGTATGGACAAATTACTAGAGCAACAGCTGAACTTAAGGAAGAAATCTCGAAAATGAGAAACGCGAATCAAACTCCAAGAGACTTTGGTCTGAAAGTTCGGCAAGATCCTGGTGCATTAATTGTGACCGCACGAAACAAAATGCGTACAGCAACTGATTTGACATGTCCCGTTACAGTCTCTGGTAATTTACTTGAGACACCTAGATTAAAAGCATCAAAAAACATTTTGGTTTCAAATGAGACTGCATTCAAGAATTTTGTAAATTCGTTGAGTAGTATTGGAGATAGATTTTTTGATGAAGAGCGTACAAAGGGACATTATTACTGGAAAAATGTTCCTGGGGATAATGTTGCTCAATTATTGCTGGATTTCGAGACAAATCCATGGCATTTGAGTTTCAATGGCAGGGCACTTGCGGAATTTATAGAGAGTCACCATTGGAGTAATGGATGGGATGTAGTATTGATAAAATCTGGAACCGGTATTCCATACAATGAGCCGTTGCAGTGCGGAGATGAAACGTTGGAGATCGAGGGAACAGAAAAAAGAAAAATTTTAGCTGATAAGAAAATGATCAGTGTGAGTGGTACTAAGTTGCGTGTTGGAGCCGGTGGATGTACTCGAATTGGATTAACAAAAGATGAAATTCAAGATGCGGAAAAAGCATATAGATCCATACCAGGAAATGAGAATAAGAAAAATATTCCGGACAAAGCGTATCTGATAGCCGACAGAGCTCCTATTTTAATGCTACATATAATACAAGCCGATTATTCAAAGTCTGAGAATAAGGATTTACCTGAATTTTTATTCGCATTAGGAGTTGGCTTTCCTAAAACTAGTGGATCCACTGAAACTGCAAATTATAAGGTTAACTTAATTGAGTTACGAAATTGGGTGGACGTTTATGACAATTATGATGACGATGAGGATATGTAATGAGTGGTAAAGAAAATGAATTAAGAGAAAAATGGAATGCTATTAATTACTATTCTGGTGGAGCATTGAAATTATCTGTAAAGCATCCGCTTGAATGGTATGTTCGATATGCAACACCGGAGCATAAGTCCGTCGTAATATTGAGCCAAAAGGCAATTAAAAAAATAGATTCGTCAAAATGTATCGATGCTACATGTAACCAGCGGAAGGATGGTAAATATGCAATTTCTTTTACACTGATGGATAGAAAACAGGAAGACGTTTTCATAACAATGGCAGGAGATATTATCGAATATTCTAATGTAGAAACCGATGATATTGCATTGCTTAAAGTATTGCGTAGATATAATGCGTGGTTAAAGTTATTAGATCATAAAAGCAACGCGGTTTTAGGTAGTAACACACAGAAAGGTCTCATTGGAGAGTTGCTATTTTTAAAAGAAAAAATAGAGAATGGAATGTTACCATCGGTTGCTTTAGCTGGATGGGTTGGTTCAGAAGGAGCGGATCAAGATTTTGTGTATGCGGATTGTTGGCATGAAATTAAATCTACAGGGGCTTCGTCTTCAGAGATATCGATTTCTTCTGTTGAGCAATTAGATAGAAATGACGAAGGAGAATTGGTTGTTTATCGTATCGATAAATGTGCACCGGATCAACCGAAATCATTCACGTTATATGGATTGGTTCATGAAGTGATAGAGTTGATTTCACGACACGGCGAAAATCCAGATGAGCTAATATTGAAACTTGGCGTTGCAGGTTATATTGACATGAAAGAATATGATAAACAGCATTTTAGTATGTCATCAAAACAAGTATATACTGTAAACGAATCATTTCCGAGAATACGGAGAGTTGATGTTCCGATAGAAATAACAAATGCTGTTTATCAGATAGATATCCCTAGTATAAAAAGCTGGGAGAAGTAACGAAAATGGGAGGATGTTAGCATGGATTCTACCGAATTTAAAAAAGATTTTATAGAGAGTATAAAAACTGCAGCAGCAGTTACTGGAGAAGGGTCATGTGCGTCCTTTGTAGATAATATGGCGCAGTATCTAATTGATGCTGAGGCGTTATCCGATTTCACACCGTCTTTTTATAAAGGCAAAAGTGCACGTAGTAATTATAGAGTAGATGGATATGTATACGATGAATTCGATAATACAATGAATCTTATTATTGCGGATTTTGATGGTAATGATTTGGAACGCCGACTTACCGGAACAGCTGCAAATAAGGATTTTGGCTTGCTTATGAAATTTCTTGATGTAGCATTGACAACTAATTTATACCAAGAAATAGAGATGAGTACACCATGTGCAGATTTAGTAGATCTATTAAGGTACAACAAAAAGGCAATTCGCAAATATCGTTTTCTTGTATTTACCGATGCAGATATGAGTGCCGCTATAAAGACAGTTGAAATTGATGATTATAATTCTATTCCGGTAGAAGGTCAGATTTGGGATATTGATCGTTTGTTCAGAGTCTGCTGTTCAGAGCAAGGTCGTCAGATTATTGAGATTGATTTTAAGGAGTATTGTGGAGAAGGTATTCCATGTATAGAAGCCAGTTCAGCGTCTACAGAACAGTATAGTAGCTATTTGGGAGTAATTCCAGGAACTGTTTTGGCTGATATATATGACAAGTATGGCAGTAAACTTTTGGAGGGAAATATCAGATCATTCTTATCTACTAAAGTTGCGGTCAATAAGAAAATAAGAGGGACTATCTTGAACAATCCTCAGATGTTTTTTGCGTTTAATAACGGAATATCAGCAACTGCAATGGATGTTGAGATAGAAGATACAAACCATGGAAGATTTATCACCTTTGTTAGAGATTTTCAGATTATTAATGGTGGACAGACGACGGCTTCTATTTCAAATGCAAGATATAAGGACAAAGCAGATTTGTCATCTATTTTCGTGCAAATGAAATTGACTTCAATTGACGAATCAACACCAGAAGAGTCGGACGAGTTGATCAGGAATATTTCTAGATCTTCAAACAGTCAGAATAAGGTTAGTGATGCAGACTTTTTTGCATCTCATCCATTTCACCGTCGTATGGAACAAATATCAAGACACTTATTTGCACCGGCGTCTGAAGGCGCACAGTATGAAACAAAATGGTTTTATGAAAGAGCGAGAGGACAATATCTGCAAGAACAAATGCGCTTGACACCTGCAAAGAAAAAACAATTTGAGTTGCAACACCCTAAAAATAAGGTGATTAAGAAAACAGATCTTGCGAAGGTCCAAAATACATGGAGAGGATTCCCTCAGATTGTAAGTAAAGGTGCGCAGACCAATTTTAATTCGTTTGCAGAGTACATAGATGAGCAATGGAATGCAAATGAGAAGCAATTTAATGAGAGATATTTCCAAACTACGGCAGCGTTGATTCTTTTGTTCCAATATCTAGAGAAGACTATACCAAAACAGTCTTGGTATGAGGGTGGATATCGTGCAAATATCATATATTACACATTGGCACAGTTTAGAAGATTGTTGCATAGTCAATATCAAGGACGGGAACTTGATTTGATGTTGATATGGAATAGGCAGAGCGTGCCCGAACAAGTGGGTACAGTTTTAATCGCATTGGCAGAGCTGGTTCTTCTTCGAATAACTGATCCGTCAAGAAAAGTTGCAAACGTTACTCAGTGGTGTAAGAGAAATGATTGTTGGGAAGATGTGAAGAAGATACATATTGATATTCCTGAAGATATTGAGAATTGTTTAATCACTATCGATGAACAGAAGGCGGCACAGAAATCCGCTAAGAAAGAGCAGAAGGTTGTAAATGAAATTCAGGCTCAGACAACGGTGGTTGATTATCCTGTAGAAATGTGGATGCGACTATCAGAGTTTGTTGTTAGAAATCATATGGTTACACCTACAGATGTATCTGCATTAGCGATTGCATGTAAAATGCCTGCTAAAATACCAAACACTTATCAATGCAAACGCTTACTTGCATTACTACGCAAAGCCTCCGAAGAAGGCTTTAATATTGAAGTGTAAGATGGAGGAACTATGTTTAATACAATAGATTTGTTTGCGGGTGCCGGGGGATTGAGCCTGGGATTTATGCAAACAAAGAAATTTGATATAAAAGTTGCATATGAATTTAATCCTGCCATGCAGGAAACCTATAAGAAAAATCATCCTGGAGTAGCTGTATTTGGCGATGTTAGAGATGCTAACTATGCAGAAATAAAAGAAAAATATGGCGACATTGATGTTGTGATTGGAGGACCACCATGTCAGGGATTTTCTAATGCAAATAGGCAAAAGAATCATGCAATTAGCCAGAATAATTCCCTGGTGAAACAGTATATTAGAGCAATCTTGGAGCTAAGACCAAAGGCATTCGTAATGGAAAATGTGAGTATGCTTAGATCAGATATTCACAGATTCTACTTATGTGAAGATGATCGAGAATTAGTGGATAGCAATGTGATTGAAACAGCTAATACCGAGTTGGTTTTACTTGATGCTGAGTTTATGTTTGATGAAGCAATTAATATTGTGCAGTCTGAGCAAGAACTAGGTCGATATAAATGGGATGTTTTCGATTATCTCGAATTGAACGTTATCTATAAAGCATCTAAGAATACAAACAAATTTAAAGACGTATTAGAAAAACATAGATCACGTCTGATAAAAATATCAGAGAAGCACACAGAGGGTGATGAGGATGATTTTATCATTGCCGCTGATAGGGTTGCGTTTAATGCAATGCTTGATTTTTACGGTGGGAAAATAGAAGAATCTCAGATCAAGGAATTAATTGAGCCTGCAATTATGTACCAAAGGATGATAAGTAAGGCACAGGAGATATTTGAAAACGATATTGTGGTTGATAGCTATACCGACAATAAAGGACTAATAGCCAATATACGTTCATATGCCGTTTTTGATTATTTAAAGGCAAAGCTACAGGGGGGCGATGATGACGACGGATATGCTATTTCGGCAGATGTTCTATCCGCAACTCAATTTGGAGCTCCACAAAAAAGAATGCGTTTTGTAGTAATGGGTATCCGTAAAGATATTACAGATGAGGTTAAACTTCCAGAAGGAAAATATAAAGACGGTCCATATAGGACGGTTGAGGACGCGATTAAAGATTTGGAGGATGTTGAGCCGGTCTATAATGTATCCGATGATAAAAGTGGCATAAAGCTACAAGCTAAAACTGATTTAAGTGAGTTGGCGCAGACGCTTCGTGACTCGGAGATATTGCATAATCATATTATAACTAAAACGACACCAACAGCTATGGAACGTTTTAAAGCATTAGATCAGGGACAAAATTTTCATTCCTTATCTGATGAAATGAAAACAAACACGTATACAGATGTTACAAGAACGCAGAATACGATCTATCTTCGCTTAAAATATGATGAGCCATCCGGTACTGTAGTAAATGTGCGTAAATCAATGTGGGTGCATCCAACAAAAGACAGAGCAGTAAGTATAAGAGAAGCAGCTCGTTTGCAGACATTTCCGGATAGCTTCGTTTTTTGTGGGACAAAGGATAAGCAATATCAGCAGGTAGGAAATGCGGTGCCGCCTATAATGGCAAAAGCTATAGCAAAGAAATTGGCTAACCAGCTTAATAAAGCATTATCACAGAAATAAGGAGATACTTATGAGCCGAAGAGCATACTATTTTAATTCTATAAATAACTTTATATTAGAGGATGATGGGCTTGTTCTCGGCCAATTATTGATTAATGATGAGTTTGAAACTACCGATCTCCAAAAGATGGCTTGGAGATCGGAGATTCAAATTTTAAAGGAACAATTAGTCGAGTTTTCTCAAGGTGATATTATTTTCGAATATACCATCCCAAGAATGGGGCACAGGGTAGATGTGATATGCATAATAGAAGGAATTATTTTTCTCCTAGAGTTTAAGGTAGGAGATAAAGAGTACAAGAAATCTACCACCGATCAGGTGATGGATTATGCGTTGGATTTGAAATACTTTCATGATAAAAGTAGGACTAGGTATCTTGTTCCTATCAATGTTTCAACGAAGGCGGCAGAGAAACAGAATGAATATTACTGTATGGCAGATAATATTCATAACATTCTTTTTTGTAATGAAAATAATATTGGCAGTACTATTCGAGAAACCATTTCGAGAATTAATACCACGTCGTTATCTGCACTGGAGTGGATAAATTCAAGATACGCTCCGACACCGACCATCATTGAAGCTGCGCAGGCATTGTATAGAAAACATGGTGTCGAAGATATTTCTAGGAATGATGCTGGTGCAAAGAATTTAACAATAACAACAGAGGCAATTTCCAATATAATCGATCAGTGTAAGAAAAACAGCGAAAAAGCTATATGCTTTGTTACAGGAGTCCCTGGTGCTGGAAAAACACTTGCAGGCTTGAATATAGCAAACGAACGTCATCATTTTAATGAAGATGAACATGCTATTTTTCTTTCAGGAAATGGTCCACTAGTTGATGTTTTGCAAAATGCGCTTGCAATAGATCGTGCGGAGAGAGAAGGCATAACTAAGAAAAATGCCCTTCGAGAAACGAAAGCCTTTATTCAAATTATTCATAAGTTTAGAGATGAGGCTTTGACTACAGATATGGCACCAGTAGAGAAAGTAGCTATTTTTGATGAGGCTCAAAGAGCATGGAACAAAGAGTCTCTCGCTGATTTTATGAAGCGAAAAAAAGGGATCCCCGATTTTAATCAGTCAGAACCTGAATTTTTGATTAGCATTATGGACCGACATAGAGATTGGGCCGTTATAGTTTGTCTTGTAGGTGGTGGACAAGAAATATATAACGGAGAAGCAGGAATTCAGGACTGGTTTGAAACTTTAGCAGATAATTATCCAGACTGGAAGATATATCTGTCAGATAAAATTACAGATACAGAATACGTGGGAAAATCAGATATCTCAACATTATTGAATGGACGAGAGTACCATTGCATTTCTGATTTGCATTTAGGAGTTTCACTGCGCTCATTCAGAAGCGAAAAATTAGCTCTTTTCGTGAAATTGCTGTTGGATGAAAGGGCAGATGATGCCAAAAGTATTTATTATGAGCTTAAACAATCATATCCGATTTTTTTAACAAGAAATTTTGAAATTGCAAAAAAATGGGTAAAAGATAAGGCTCGTGGAACAGAAAGGTATGGGCTTTTAGCAAGCTCAGAAGGAAAAAGACTGCGAGCTGAAGGTATATGGGTTCCGTCAGATATAAATCATGTAGGGTGGTTTTTGAACGGAAAGGATAATGTTGACTCATCATATTATTTAGAGGTGGTAGCATCTGAATTTAAAGTGCAAGGTTTAGAGGTTGATTATGCAATACTAGCATGGGATGCTGATTTTAGATATACGACTGAAGGTTTTGATTATTTCAAGTTTAGAGGTACAAAGTGGAATCATGTCAATCAAGAACAAAGGCAGAGATATCTAAAAAATGCTTATCGAGTTTTGTTAACCAGAGCAAGACAGGGATTGATTATATATGTTCCTGAAGGTTCAGAAGAAGACCCATCAAGAAACAGGGATTATTATGATAGAACTTTTCAATATTTGAAGAGCTCTGGGATGGAAGAAATCTAAGTGGTGATATTTTGAAAGATAAAAAATATGAAGATATAAATAAAACATTAGCAGCAGTTGGAAAAGCTGTATTTGTAAAATTTTATTATGATTTCAAAGACTTTTCTGTTCCAAAAGACGAATTGGCTAAAAAGATCCTTTCGGAAAATCCAGGATCGAAGTCAGATAGTCAAAATTTTCGAATTCCAAGAGCGCGACATATATTCGAATTAGGACAAGAAAAGGAAGCATTACGTATTATTATTGAAAGTAAACGCGTAGATCCGAATGCGATAGAAAAAGCTAAAGAGATTTTAGCTAAAGAGACTGTTAGGGAAGATTTTCAAACGGAAAGAGTAGAGGAAAGACAGTTTATCGAACATTTCAATCAAGAAATTCAATACGATACTAGTCTAAGAAAACCACCATTAATAGCAGAACGGTCACAGTACATATATCCTCGTAAACAGTATGAGTCGAAGAATGCTTTGAGACGGGCACAGTATTTGTGTGAAGTAGATAATTCGCATTGTGTTTTTAAACGAAGAAATAGCCCTAACAATTATACAGAGCCACATCATTTGATTCCATTATTAGCTCATCGTGATTTCCCAGGAATTGATTTAGACCGTGAACAAAATATCGTATCGCTTTGTAGTAATTGTCACAATTTATTACATTATGGTTTAGAGTACAAAGATGTATTGTATGAACTATATCAACAAAGAAAAGCTCTTTTAGAGGAAATCGGGATAACTATATCATTTGAGCAATTGTTGAGTTATTACTAAACATTTTAACTATGCCACATCTTTTAACGATTATAAAAGGAATTTCGCCACCATGCTACTATCAATAGGTCGAGACCTTGAAATCCGGCAACTCAACCGAGAGGAGTGTATTGACCCATCAGCGGTCAGTGTAGCTTCACTATGAGCAAATATGTCAGCCTTTACCGTCTCAACTGTCGAGACAGTGGCAAAAACACAGCAATGCCAAAATGCCTGCATTATTATAGTATCCAAGGGAATTACTCGACTGTTTACCATAAACGCAGACAGTAGAGACCTTGATATAGATGTTGAAATTACATAATTTTTAGATGTGAATCAGGTTTTTTGGCAAGCGTGGACTTGTTTCCTTTTTGATATGATATGTTTCCGCGAACGGGCGGTTACTCTGACATCAATCAGGAGGTATCGTTCCATGTGGAGACAGTCTGTCTTTTGTCCCAATTAAAACAAAATAAATTTCCTAAAAATGAAGAAAGTAGGCAACCACAGTGTCCGCAAGATAAGTGAGAGAACAATTGTGGAGGTACTGAAGCATTTTAAGATGATTCAGGAGAAATAAAAAGATTTTGTTCAATAGGAATTTGTAGGAGAACTACCGTTATGATTAGAGAATTACGAAAAGCAGATGTAAATAGAGTTGCAAAGATATGTTTTGAATGTATATCAAAAAAATACACGAGCAATATCTTTTTATCAAAGAGAGGGATTTGAAATTCAGAATAGTGGTTTAGATGAAGCTACTGGAGAAAAGGAATATGTAATGGTATGGCAGTAGAAATAGAAGTTTAAGTTTATAAAATGAATAATGGGTAACAGGGTTACTTTTTATGTATGGATACACTTAAGTATGAGATTCCAAATGAAATAGATAGAAATTTTTTCAATCATAAGAATGTAGGAATTATGGCATATAAAAATGTCAGAAAACCTACATTCTTATTTTTTATTTTACAATATATTGTTGATTCAATAGGATTTAGAATTGGCAAAAGTCATTAATTTCAAATTATTTAATTTAAATCAAAATTCAAATTATTGATATAAATAGTAAAGTATGATTGTAAAAAATAGAACTCACAATATATGTCTGTAGTACCAGATAAGCACTACGATAAAAAATTCCGAAAGCTATTTTTTGAAAAGAACTTAGAAATGCGGTTTATTGACCGCTGGGGGGAATAGTTAATTGTATGATTATGAAGAAGGAGGAGAGTATTTATCAGATACGAAAACTACATTAACAGTGTTGGCCTATGAGTATTTGAAAATGTTGGAAATTTATAAATGATTGTATAATTACTTGGTATATAACAAGTAGGGAAAAGATATGAGAACGGATAAGATAGGTATTAATATTTCAAAGTTAAGAATTGAACGTGGAATCACGCAGGAACAGCTGGGCAGGGATATTGGACTGACAGCTTCTGCTATTTCAAATATAGAGTGTGGCAGGAGTGTGCCATCAGTGGATACTTTGTGCAGATTTTCTGAGTTGTTTGGGGTTAAGGTCGACACCATATTATCTGATAAATCTGACTCAGACCTGAATAAGCTTGAAATGGAAGAAAAACTTGTTACTGTTGACAGATATTTATCTGAAATAAAAGAGATATCGGCTAATTACAGTATAGGTCATAGAAATTATGAGATTAGCAGGAAAGGAGGAGAAATAGTTTATAAAGCATCATCAAAGGAATAGATAAAACGTTAAATATGAGGAGGAAAACAGAGTGCACAGATTGAAAAGATGGATAAATGAAGAAGTTAGTTTTTATAAAGAACAATTAAAAGAGAGTCCACTTGAAACAATAGCTATATATCTTTCGTGGGTATTTGTAATTATTATTGGATTAATGGCAGTATTTGCATATATAAAATTTATTATTGATGGCGGATATCCAATGAGTGTTGCCAGAGTTAAAGAAAATGGAGCTTTTGCCAGTGCTAATTTTACAAGTGGAACAACATATATAATATCCAATAATGTGGTTTGGATTATATTGGCAATAATTATTTGTATACAGACACTGGTTTCAATTATTTTAATGTTTGCGGAAAAAGTAATATGGAAATGGATATTGTTTATTATAGATATAATTGCAATGGTATTTTGTGTTGTGAAAATATCAACGAATCACAATTATTTATTAAATAATGATATGGGATTAATATATGCGGCTGTTCTGCTTATTACAATTATAGTTTTCTTTAAACTTCTTATAGATAGTGATGGCAGTTATGTATTTCTTGCAGAAGGATTAGGATTAGCAGCATATCTTATTATACTGGCGTTAATTTTATTATTGGAAAATATAGTGGCAATTGGTGCATTAGCAGGAGCGATTATAATTGTAGGAATAGTGGTTGCTATATTAATATTTGGTAATAGTTCAAATGAGAGTGCAGGAAGTGCATCTTCTGGAAGTGGAGGTTCAACCTCATATAAAAGTTCATCAGGTAATGTTGGTGTGAAAAGCAGAAAGCCAGATAAAAATACAGCTAATACACCAGCTTATAAAAAAGATAGTAACCCTAACCATCATTATATTGCAAATTATAATGAAATATTGGGTGTCAAGCTATATAAGGTTCATGGTGATATGGGAGATTATATTGAATTAGATAACACAATGGTGGAGAAAAAGATATGTAGTCTTGCAGATGCAGAAAGTGGAAAACATAAATTTTATAGAGAAGAATCAGGAAAAGAAATCAGAGTTCAAGAAATTCCATGGAAATAAATAAAACATAAGGGGACACATTGTGAAGAAGAAAATAATAATAGGCGTATCGGCAGCAGTAATAGTTATTATGGCAATAGCAGCAGGCATTGTAACTGGAGCTTTATCGAAGAAAAAAAGCAGTAATGATATAAATGTTTCGTGTAAGGCAGCAGTGACTAAAAATGAGGATATAACATGTTATGACTGGCTTAAGAAGTTATGCAATAAGATGGGCGTTGAAGCAGATGATTACAGAAAAGCGGCTAAGGAATATGGATATATTACAGATAGCGATGAATTTAGTAATGATGACATAGCATCAGGCGGATTTATGGCTCTTACTTCAATGCGTGCAATGGGCGAAGGCAAAATGCAGATATATCTTGGAACTGATGATGCAATATCAGATAATACCAATATAGAGCTTGCAATTAATAATAACCTGATAGCAGAAGATTCGCTTGATAGAGGATTTTCTGACCAGGAGGCTGATGGTATTCTTGATAAATTTGATGATTTATATTATGGAGAATTCTGGCCTGAAGATATTGAAAATGTTTCTTATAAAGAAAATATTTCTCAGCTTCAGTTTTTTGATATTAAAGATTATAAAGAAGATGAAAATATTATATATATAGATGAAAGTGCATCCAAAAATCTGAAAAAAGGTGACACATTTGTATTTGATTATATGGGCGAGAAAATTGCAAAGAAAATCGTTGAGGATATGGGAAATGGTACATTTTCATTGGAAGACCCTGAGATAGACGAGGTATTTAATACTCTTATAGTTTCAGATTCGGCAAGCATAGGAATTGACGATATTATTAGTTACTATGGACTTGATAATGTGAAGGTGTCGGCTGGAAAGCCTGTAACTATGCTGACAGCAGATGTGTCTGGTAATATCAATTCCAAGGGATTCGCAATAGAGGCAGCGGTAAATGATGATAATGAACTTGAAGTTACATTGACAGATAATGATACGGAGGCAGAATACGAGCTTCCTATTAAACAGAAGCTTAATAAAAAATGTGAGAATTTCTCTATAAAATGGGACGTTAATAATATAAATGTAGGAGCACAGGTTAAATATACTCTTAAGAGTGGGTTAAAATATGCATCTGTAGGTGTTGATATTGATTCAGAGATTTCAGGAGAAATCGGAGTTGAAGGTGATTTTTCAGATGGAATCCTTTTATGTCAGACACCTGCACTTATTGGTAGTAATCTTGTTGCAGTAAATGTAGCGTTATATATTGTTCCAGCAGTAGATGGTTCAGTTAATCTTAAAGTAGAAGTGCCATATTATGCAGGAGTATCATATGAAAAAGGGAAAGGCGTGAATGGAACAATGGGGCTTCGTTCATCTATGCAGACATCAATTGAGGCAGAAGGAACAATGGGATTGTATTTCAGGACAGCACCAATGCTTGTAACAATGAAATCCATTCCGTTGTTAGATGCAGAACTTGATATAGGTGCAGAAGCAGAAGCAACACGAACTGGCAGATCAAATGGGCAGATATGTTCTGATGTTAATGTTAAGTGTCCTGTTTTCGTAATTGGACTTGGTGATGAAAGTGTTAAATATAAGAATAAGAAATCACTTCTTTGTACAATGAATATAAGTAAGAGTTGTGAATTTACATCATTTGCAAGAAGCAAATCACTTCATTATGAAAGACTTGCTGATGGCACGAAGCAGTTTGTGAAGGAATGTACATATAATGAGCAGCCAGAAGATGATAAGCCAAAGGAAAGTGAGACAAGTACAGAAGCAACAACACAGGAGCAACCAACGCAGGAGCAGGTAACACAAGGAACAGATGTAAAAGAATCAGGGTCGCTTCATACATATAAGACGAGAATGGCAGAATATTTCCCAGAGCAGACGACATTTTATTTTGACTATCCGGATAATTGGACAGTGGTATCAGAGCGGGCTAATGCGAATACAGAAGTTGTTATAATTCAAAACGATAATGGAGTTCAGATTGAATATATGGCACGAGATGATAAATTTGGAACAGAAATTATGGGTAATATTATGGTAGAAGCTAAAAATGATGTTGTATCAAAGCCAAGGTATAACTCTGGCGGAGAATTGGTGATAGTTAAGACAAAGGATTATAAAGAATATTCAAGAACTTCACCTGATGTAAGGGAATATGATGATGGTGCAGAAAGATATGCATTGATGCCAGCTTCTACAAGTTATTCAATATGTCACACAGGAATTTATTTAGGCTGTTATTTTGAAACACCTAAAGAAACAATGTTCTCTTCAATACCAAGCAAAAAATTAACAGATAAAGACAGAGAGGAAATAATTGCAATATTAGAGTCGTTTAGGGATACTCCTTAAAGACAATTTGTGGTATAATCAGCCTATATTATCAGGTCGTGAAAACTAAAGAAAAAGACTTGAGGGAAGGGGGATTATGAACGAATTTAATGACAACAGCTAGCTATATAGCAATGGAAAAATGTCTGCACAACAGACATAGTAGTAGCGTTTGGAGTTTTATGCATATGAATTGTGCTGTTTGTGTTCTAGTGTCTGATTTTGAAGTTGAAGAAATAAGATAAGAGATTTATTGGTTTTGAAAGGGGTTATATAACAATGGCTATTAGTTCAGAGAAATTTAGTAATGATTTTAAAGAAACAATAAAAGTAATATTTAATGAAACTGAAGGTAGTGAATGGTATAAAGAATTTGAGGAGAAGTTTAATAAAATAAAAGATGAAGACGATAAGATGATAGGCAAGTATGGTTGTAGCATAGGTACGATGGAATTAATGCTCTTTATTAGAAAAAGAATGAGAGATGAGGAATTAGCACCTAGTATAATCTTGGAAAATAATAAATTGAAGAGGGATAGTAAAGAACATTACAATTTTATAATTAATTCCATTGAGGAGTATTCTCCTAAATTTATAGAAAAATTTCCTTATACATATAACACGGATATTCATAAAAAAAGAGCTTGGTTTATGAAAGAAAAATATGATGTTAGTTATAATTTAAGCTATGATTATGATGAGTGGAATTATGAAAATTTAATCAATCAAAATCCAGAAAAAATAAAGTTTAATTCTGAAGATTGGATAACAACAAATAAACAACACCTCTATTATAATGAATTAGACCATTATTTAACTTATTATGTCGGATTAATAAAACAACAGGCAACAGTAATGCGAGATAAAGACCCTGGACTTAATGAGATAAAAGGAGAAATAGAGTTAATAAAAAATATTAGAAAAATTAAATAACACCCCAAAGGCGAAAAAAACCGACCTCTCTGACATTATAATAAATAATAGACGAGAGGTCATCTTGTCTAAATATAAATGAAGTCAACAACAAAAGAAAACTTTCTATAGATAAGGAGAATCACAATGGCAATTAAATTTAAAGAGATAAGAAAATTTCTGGCAAGAAACACAAGATTATCAATCTGCTTTGAAGATGGGGATTATCATAATTATCTGTTGATATCTGATATTCCGTCTTTGGAATATGATGAGTTATATGTTTATGGAGTAGGAATGACTGATGTGGAGTTTTCGCTGGATATTTATTCAGAACCAGATGAAATAAATAGGGAAGTAACTATATCTGGTAGGGGTTTTACAATGCAGCCGGCGATAGAGATAGTATTATCTGATAAGCCACGGAATATTGAAAGAAACATTTGTGATAGTCTGACATTTAAAGATTTAAAGCCTTATTTACAGATTGGCAGATGGTTTAATATTGTCAATAAGCTGGACTGGTCAGGTGAATCATATGAGTATAGAAAAAACATTTCAGAAAAATATGACAGTATGTATGTGTATGGCATAGGAATGGAGAATAACCCTGATTTAGAAGAAACATATAAAGAATTAAAATATGACACTCATCTTAAGAAAAGAATGGTGCTGGTGCTTTCAGACAAACCAAGACGGAACTAAACATAGAAAAAATACATTTGAACATAGCAGGTAAATGTGAAAAAGAGGTGGACATATATTTATGGATATTACAATAGATGATAATAGAAATGTATATGTGGTTTCGGATATTCATAATAATGCAGATGGATTTAAAAGGCTGTTAAAGAAGATACAGTTTAATGAGAATGATTTGCTGATTATTGATGGAGATATATTTGACCGTGGAGATAAGCCAGTTGAGCTGTATTTTGAAATATTAAAATATCCCAATATACAGGTTATACAGGGCAATCATGATGTCTGGGTTGCAAGGCAGATTATTGAACAATTCGGACATAGAAAATCTGGAGAATATATTTCTTATAATACGGTGTCTATTATGGAGAAGCGGCTGACACCTGTTGATATGCTAAGACTTGCTGAATGGATACAGGAAAAGCCATATTATATTAATCTGACCATTAATGGCAGGAAATATCAGATAGCACATGCACAGACATTTCTTACGCCTGAGCGTATGTTTGATAAAAGAAAGATATATATGGGAGACGGACATTATGAGCAGTTTATCAGGGGTATGGAGGAACATGAGCAGTTTATATCGGTTGTGGGGCATACTGCAACTGATAACAGGAAAATATGGGTATCTCCTTCAGGACGGACTATACGCATAGATTGTGGAGCTGGTTATAAATGTTATGGTAAAGAGGGGACACTGGGAGCAATAAGGTTAAATGATATGAAAGAATTTTATATTGATTAATAAATTCTGATAAATGGTGGAAAAAACCGACCAAAATGTTATTATAATAGAGAATACAATATATTATGATTAACACGAGGTGATATATGGCAAAGAGAAAGATTCAGAAACCAACCCGTTTTGAGCGTATGTATAAGGTGTGGGATTATCTGAGAAAGAATACAGACAGAAGACACCCTACCAGTATTGCTAAAATGAGGAAAGATGAAAATATAAATGCGTATATTGGTGATAAGGAGACTATTAACAGACTTTTAAAAGATATGGCAAATATTATGAATCTGGAAGATGGAGGAAGTGATTATAAGCCAGAAGCTGAGTGGCGGCTGTATTTTGATGATTTCAAAAAGTTTTATGGTGATAAGGAACGATATGAACGGGATGATTCTGATGAAGATGATTCTTATATTGCAAATGTAATGCGCATAAAGAACCTTTACTATAACAGAACATTTTCTGAGAAGGAGGTTGATTCAATTATTGAGGGTATTATGGCAACAAGGACACTGGATTCCAAGTCGGCGCAGGAGCTTGTCAGGAAGGTTGAGGACAATATGACTACGGCATTTTATAAGAGAACGCCGAGACATATATGTAAGGTTCAGGAGCCGGAGCTTGCAGATAGGGAGCTGCTGAAAGACAATCTTGCCATTATACAGAAAGCAATTGATGATAATGTGAGAATACAATTCAGATTCAATGGCTATTCTTATGAGAAAAAGCTGGAGCCGGTCAGGGCAGAGATGGACGAGCTTAGCCCTTACTATATTGTTGCGAGTGGTGGAAAATACTATCTGCTGGCGGCTAAAGAGTATGAAGGTTACAAGCCCAATATGTCTATATGGCGGATTGACCTTATGATAGATATAGAGATTCCGGGAAGGAATGACAGGCTTCATATTAAGGGAATACCACGTATTCCAAAGAAAAATGTTGCCAATCTTCCAGAAAAATGGTCAGAAGATTTTCAGTTGAAACATCTTAATATGTCTTTTGATAAGCCGGTTTTAGTAACACTAAGAATTAAGAGTGAAAAATGTGAAGACAATCCGAAAAAGAGAGTCCGCCCAGGATATACATTTTTACATGACTGGTTCGGAGATTCATTCACATACATAAGAACAGAAAAAGAGCCACCATATGACGATATCGTCAGGGTGGAGTGTTCACCTTATGGCATGGCACACTGGGCATTGCAATACAGTGAACTGGTCGAGGTTCTTGAGCCGGAAAGTCTGCGGGAAGATATTAAAAGTAAGATAAAGGCGTTGAATGAAAAGTATTCATTGTAAGGGGAGGAGTCATTGTGATGAATTTGCTTGAATTTTTAGAAAATTGGGATGATAATACACAAGTTTTGGTCGAAAAAAATACAGAAAAAATATTTTCTGGAAAAATTGCGGATATGTCTGAGAATGTAGCATGCAGATATTGGATTCAAAAAGCTGGTGTAAAATACTATAATGAAATAATGCATATAGCTGTAGAGAATATGAAGGTAAAATAAAAATAATTGATTTTAGTGAGCAAACTAGGAGAAATATAGATGATTGATATAACTATGTCAGATGACTACAGGGCGTTTTTAGAAGAACAAAATTATAACTTCACAGATTTTCAGACAGCAACTCTTGTCTGGAATGACCCCATGAAAAGCAGACGGCAGAAGCTGGAGGCATTGGCTTTATTAAGAGACACTACTAAAGATATTGTACTTAAGAAGCAGCTCATTGAAAGAATAGAGTATGAAAATAAATTGTCAAAAGGTGAAGTAGACATAGTAAATCCGTTCAGACCGGAAAGATTTGAAGATGCATTTTTTGAAATCCCATTTTGTTATAAGTCAGCAGGTACTCCGGTGAAGGATATAGTAGATGGAACATATGGAATACTTTCATCTGGAGAAGATGACTGGAATGATTATCTTCAAGAGATTAAAGACAGAAAATGGGAAGTTGATTATTCAGATATTCAGGCTGTGGTTTTATATCCAACAAAGTCGGAGTATTGGGATCATATGCATTGTAATCCATTGCATCTTCAGATGGAATTGCCGCCACATATGGAGAACAAAGAGGAAGATGCAGCTTATAGGAGAGCCATGGAAGCGCTTAGTGATTATTGTTTTTACAAAGGAGAGCGCAATACTGAGGAAACAGCTAAACGGTGTATGAAGGAATATGCCAAGATTTGAGCAGGATAATATTGGGAGGTGTCTGATGATAGAAAATTTTATAGACAGATTTGTACCATCTAAAGATGAAAGAGAGTTTCTTAAAGACAAGAGTGTTACATTTTCGGATGTGGAACAGGCATGTGCTATTTCGGATATGAGAATGAGTGTGTATACAGCATTAGAAAAAGATAGAACAAAAAAGGAAATACAGGAATTATTAATGAAAATGTAATTATAAGAAAATGGAGGGCGTCAGATGGAATTGAAACAATCAGATACGATAAATAAATATGATAAAGAAATGAAATCACAAGAGGAGATAAAACATTTTCAGGAATCAGCGTCACTTTTTTATAAAGATGCACAGAAATTATACAAAGAAGATGTTGAAAGAAGGAAGAATAATTAAAGGTGAAATATGAGTATTGAGTATAATGTGCTTAATATATTAAAAGAACACAGTTCCAAAGAGGCTGCAATAACGCTGAAGGTTACTGATATCGTTACTTATATGCATAAGGATTATGATAAAAGCATTACAGATAAACAGGTCAGGAAAGCATTAAAGGATTTGACGGACTCAGAACTTAATCTGCCTGATGAACAGAAGGTAATCAGATACAGGACATATGACAATGAACGCCGCAAGACAGATTATTATTATAACAACATTATAACCGATGTAGAGTTTAAATTCCTTATTGATTCTGTATTGTACAGTAACATTTTTAATAATGAAAGAGCAATGGATTTAGCCGGGCGGATTCAGACTTTATCAGGGAAGAATCTGAAAAATATAACACCTTATGCAAATGTTTCTTTCGGGCAGACCAGATATGCACAGAATACAGATGTTATGGCAAACTGCCAGCTTATAATTGATGCCATTAAAAATGACAATTACATAGAATTTGACTGGAATGTATATGATGTTAAGAATAAAAATGTTTATCTTCATTTTCAGGGAAGAAGAACAGTGATTCCTATAAGACTTATGCTCAATAATGGAAGATATTTCTGTCTGGTAAGATACAGGGATAGCAGGAAAGTGTATACATACAGTGTTGACCTTATGACCAGATTAAGAGTAAAGGAACAGAGGAAAAGTGATGGAATAGGCTTTGATAACCTTAATATACCATTAGAGAGAGCAGTATATATTCTGAATCACCCTTACATGATGGGCGGTGAATTAAGGTCTTATATTGTCAGGATAGACAGGGAGTATTTTTCAAGACTGATAGATGATTTTTCATATGAGATAAATGTTTTGAAAGAAACAGATACAACAGTTGATATCCGTGTAAATGCGTCATGCAAGGGAATGGCATACTGGCTGTGTCATCATTATGATATAGCTTCAATTGTTGATAATAAGGATAAGGAACTGAATAAAGAATTAAAGAAGGCAGCAGAGTCTATATTAAGACAGGTACATGATTGAAAAAAGGAGGAACACGAATGAACTACTATATTAGTGATATGCATTTCTTCCATAAAAATGTGACAAAGGAAGGCAATAATTTTGATAACCGTCCATTTAATTCATTAGCTGAAATGCACCAGTATATGAAAGAAAAATGGAACAGTAAGATTACAAATGGTGATATGGTTTATATTCTTGGAGATATTGCCATGCGGGGTACAAACGAGGAGCTGATAGCCTTAGTTGCACAGTTAAAGGGCAGGAAAGTTCTTATTAAAGGGAATCATGATGATGTTTCTGATATGAGGTATAAGAATATTTTTGAAGAGATATATGATTATAAGGAAATTACTGACTATGTAGACCAAGATGCATACAAGCTTGTATTAAGCCATTATCCTATACTTATGTGGAATGGACAGCACAGGGGGACAATACATTTGTATGGACATACTCATAATACTTATGAAAATGAATTCTATCAGGAATGTTTACGCAAGCTGAATATGGAAATGCTTATGCGGTCAGAGAAGTGTTATGATATATCAAGGGCTTACAATGTAGGCTGTATGATGCCTTATATGAATTATGAGCCACGTACACTGAAGGAAATACTTAATAAATAACATACTTAATAAATAGCATACGGAGGGAATATATGGCGACATATGTGATATCGGATATTCATGGTGAATATTGGAAGTTTATGGAACTGCTGGATATAATACATTTTTCAGATGAAGATATATTGTATGTGCTGGGAGATGTTGTTGACAGAGGAAAGAACCCGGTAAAGACGCTCCTTAAGATGATGGAGATGCCAAATATTATACCTATAGCAGGCAACCATGAACAGATGATGCTGGAATGTATGTCGGTTCTTATTAATGAAGTAAAAGATGAGAATTCCATTAAAGAATTTGCAGAAAAGTTTAGTGACGATATGTTCCAGAAGCTTTATGCATGGCAGAGAAATGGTGGGATTGCAACCACTGATGAACTGAGTAAACTGGATAATGAGACAAGAAAAGATGTGCTTGATTATGTGGCAGATTTTTCATGGTACGAGAAGGTAGCGGTTAATGGACAGAAGTATCTTCTTGTGCATGGAGGGCTTGGCAATTTCGATATTAAGAGGGACATTGATGATTATTCGCTTGATGAGCTTGTATGGTCAAGGGTGGATTATGATGTCAGATATTTTGATGATGTAATAACTGTTACAGGGCATACACCAACAAGATATATTGAGGACAATCCCAGACCAGGCTATGTGTACAGAAAGAATAATCACATTGATATTGACTGTGGTGCATATCTGCCGGGTGGAAGGCTTGCGGCAGTATGTCTGGACACAGGTGAAGAATTTTATTCTGGTGGCAATGATAAAGACTGAGAATTTATGGAGGAATGTACATGAAAATATATTGCATGAGTGATATACATGCGTGCCTTGAGTCATTTGAGGCTGCTCTGGAAAATGTAATCTGTCATCTTGATGAAGATGACACAATGCTTTTATTGCTAGGCGATTATGTGCATGGTGGTGATTCTGGCAGGGGAGTGCTTGATAAGATAATGCATTTGCAGGAACAATACGGCAATGATAAGGTCATGGCACTCATGGGGAATCATGAAGATATGGTAATAGGCGGCGAAAGTACCATAGATTCGATGTATGGAGGCATGCAATGGTATGATAATGAAAATGCAGATGATTTATACATAAGCTGGTTAAGCAGCCTGCCAAGATATTACACAGAAGGCAATACTATATTTGTGCATGCCGGAATTGATGAAACTGTCGGTGATATGTGGGAATGGGAGACATCTGATGATATATACACATCGAAATATCCCGCTGAAACAGGCAGGATAGAAGGTCTTGACATGAAAGTGGTAGCAGGTCATGTCTATACATCTGAGATATCAGGAGATTCAACGTTTAATGATATATATTATGATGGTGAAAATCACATATATATAGATGGGGATGTGTTGTCAACAGGGGTTATCCCAGTGTTAATGGTTGATACTGATACAGACAGCTATTATCGCATTACCGATGGAGGCTGCTGGCTACTGACGGAATATGAAGAATAGTATTGTTTAATGTCAAATGAAATGGAGGTCATTGATATATGATATATGCTATGAGTGATATTCATGGATGCATAGGAGAGCTTCAAAAGAATATGGAACAGGTTGATCTTGGTGGTGATAATCGCATTGTATTTTGTGGAGACTATATTGATTATGGTGACAGTTCGTATTATGTTTTGAAGTATCTTTGGGATTTGCAGAAAAAATATGGTGCAGAAAAAGTTGTGATTCTTAAGGGTAACCATGAGCAAATGTTTTTGGATTGGATTGAGGATTACAGAAACATATATTCAGATGGAACAGAAGATTGCAGGACTTTCAATGATTGGATTTGCACGGATTTTGAGTATGGAGCAAATACCATAAGTACATTTATATCGGAGCAACAGATGGATTTCTTAAATCAGATAGCAAGAACATGTTCTATGGAAACAATTAGCAGAGAAACAGTTCGGATGATTCTTTCAAATCATGAAAAGCTGATTTGGTGGATTCAGCAGATGCCTTTATATTTTGAAACAAAAAGTCAGATATTTGTTCATGCAGGAGTAGATGAAGAAGCAGGAGAGTACTGGATGTGGGGAGCATCTGATAATACTCTTCTTGGCAAGTTTCCGGCAACGAAAGGTAAGTTTTATAAAACCATAATAGCAGGGCATGTTGGAACCTGCAGCAGAGATCTTGCTGCTGATCGGAGTTATCACGATGTTTATTATGACGGAGAGAGCCATTATTATATTGATGGATCGGTTTATAAGGGTGGAAAACTGTTGCTATTAGCTTATGATGAAGAAAAGGAAAAATATTATCAGGTTGAAAATGGCAGGATGGTTCTTGTTAACCCCATTGGAATATAAGAGAGATAGATTATATAACGTCCATAATCCAATTAGAAATGCCTGATTAAAATAACACGAAATTAATTTAATATAAATATATAATAGCAGCTTCTACCGAAGCTGCTATTGTATGTAATGACAGTAATATGCTGAATATTATTTAGTTCCAGTAGACCCAAATCCTCCATCACCTCGCACTGTATCACTTAATTCCTCAGCCTCAACGAATTCAGCAGTAATATAAGGTGTGAGTACAAGCTGTGCAATTCTGTCGCCAGGTTCAACGGTTACAGGGGATTGTGAATGGTTGTGTAATGCAACCATAAGCTCGCCGCGGTAATCAGAGTCGATAACGCCGACCTTATTGGCTGGGGCAAGACCTTTTTTGCACGCCATACCGCTTCGTGCGTATACAAGACCAACAAGGCCTTCTGGGATTTCCATAGCAATCCCTGTCTTGATGAATTCTGTAGTACCAGCGTTGATTATCACTGGTTCAGTCATTCCGGAATAGAGGTCTGCACCGGCAGAGAATTCTGTACCATAAGTTGGAACTATTGCATTTGGTGTAAGCTTTTTAAATTTAACTGTCTGTTTCATTGATAATTATTCTCCTTAATATTATTGATATTCAGGTGACTGACTAATACCTGAATTTTTTTATATAGATTTTCCACTGATTATTGATATTCTTCAGCAGTAACTACAGTGCCTTCTTTTAAAGACTGCTGTACAAGTATTGTGCGCTGGTTTGATGAACCCTTGAATTTAAGCATCATATCTTTTAATTCTTCAACAAATCTTCCATCGACGCATACGTCAATATATGAAAGCATTTCTCTGGTTTCAGGATATTTGTCATACATTTTATCCATAATATCCTCATCAAAAAGGTAACCGGTAAAGCACCATATATCCTTGGCTGGATAGTTTTCCTTTACAGCCTTTAGAAGCGGAATAAGTCCCCTTTGATTGGCTGGTTCAAATGGTTCGCCGCCAAGCAGTGTAAGACCAGCAATATAATCTGGCTTCATTGAATTAATTATATCAGATATGGTTGCATCAGTAAAAGGTGTACCATAGTTAAAATCCCACGCAATTTCATTAAAGCAGCCTTTGCAGTGGTGTGTACATCCGCTTACAAAAATGCTTGTACGTACTCCAGGACCATTGGCGATGTCGTTATATTTAATTTCAGCGTAGTTCAAAATATTCCTCCTGATTATGTGCCTTATATGTAAATTAATATGTATAATATCATAAATTGGACAAATATAACAGTGGTTAGAAGTGGCAATTAATATTATAATAACAATAGTTAAAGATTTAACGCATAACGTAATAGAAATAGTATAGCAGACACTACATATGTAAAATGCATAACAGAAAAGAGGCTTTATATGGTTGATATATTTTTTGACAAGTTATACAGATATCCAAGAATTAATGAATGTGTTAGCATAGCAGTTCCATTTGCTAAAGGGGAACTATATAATACGGATAATATAAGCATAGTTCAGAATAAGAGAAAATGTATTATCCAGCCAAAGGTTACGGCAGAGTATGATGATGGTAGTATAAAGTATCTTTTTGTCGATTTTATGGCAGATTTACCAGCTAATAAGTTGGAAAAGGCAGTATTGACAACTACTAAACAGGAGTTAGCTAATCTTATAGAAGACGGACAATCAGAGTGTGCTAAGCAAGATGGCACCGTCAGCGTAACACCGGTTAATAATGGCTTTTTAATAAAATGCGGCAGTCTGGAATATGAGGTTGCCAACAACAGCAGTTCAATATTCAGGCAGCTTAATGATTACAGGAAAGTATATACAGATAAGAATTTTGAAGGTCCATATCTTAAGGATAAAGATGGCAATGCTTATAAGCTTAAGATTGGAGAGTGGAAGGTTGTTGAGGCCGGACCAGTTACTGCAAGTGTAGAAGCTGAGTGCAGTAATATCGCAGCAGGGGATATTGAGAACAAAAATATTAAGGCAGTTATTAAAGTCACTGGTTATGCCGGAAAGCCATGGGTTAATATTACATACAGAATTATCAATACATCAGATGATGAGTTAAAGATAAAGTCGCTTGTATTTTATATTAAGAAATCAGAAGATAGCGTAATTACAGAGCAGTTAAAGCCTCTTAAAATTACAGCAGGTAACGATTCAACAGGCTGTGGTGATATCCGTACAGATAATTCGCATAATGATGGTCCTGTATTTGTGACAAGGGGTACAACAGAGCTTGATATGCTTGAAAAGAAGGCTGATGTCAATAATATAAGAACTGTTGTTGCAACTTCTAATTATAAGACAAGCTTTATAATTGGTAAGAATGGCGAGGAGGTCAATGAGGTAATTGATGATAAATATCTTGTGAAAGAGGCTAATGAGCATTTTGCAGAGGTATTTTATGGAACATTTATGGCTGATTATACTGATGGTGAAGATGGCTTTAGTGTTACGGTTCATCAGGCACAGCAGAATTATCCTAAGGCAGTGAAGTCGTGCAGGGAAGGTGTGGCTGTTATGCTTGTTCCTGAGAATGTCGGGGAGATTACTATGCAGTCAGGAATGGCAAAAGAACAGCAGTTTATGATACATTTTCATAGCCCTGATATGAAGCTGTGGGAGATAGACAACAGGAGTCTTATATACCAGATGCCAGACAGACCATATATAGCACCAGAAGTGTTTAAGAGGGCAGGGGTTATGATTGATGTGTTCCCTGTAAAGTATAATGACGATTTTGAGATATCACTTATGGCAAAAGCAGACGGACATTCAAGGTGCTATGGTATGCTTAACTGGGGCGACACGGTAGATCAAGGCTACACTGTTCAGGGACGTGGCGGTGGAAAGCCTGTTTGGAGCAATAATGAATACGATTATCCACATGCCTGTGCACTTATGTATGCAAGAACCGGTGTCAGAAGATTTATGGATTATCTGATTGTGTCAGCAAAGCATTGGATGGATATAGATGTGTGCCATTACAGTAGTAATCCTCTTAGAATTGGCGGACAGTGGGAGCACACGGCAGGACATTGTAAGAATGGTGTTATGGTATGCTCTCACGAGTGGGTCGAGGGTCTGCTTGATTATTACCATTTTACAGGTGATAAGAGAGGTTATGATACAGCAGTTGGAATAGGAGAAAATGTATTAAAACTTCTTGAAACTCCTATGTATCAGGTGCCGGGTGAAGCCAATGCAAGGGAAACCGGCTGGGCACTAAGAACACTTACAGCCCTGTATGTAGAGACTAATGATAATAAATGGCTTGTAAAATGTGACTGGATAATTGATAATTTTAAGAAGTGGGAAGAAGAATATGGCGACTGGTTATCACCTTACACAGATAATACAGCCATAAGAGTAGGCTTTATGATATCAATAGCGGTGGGAAGCGTTATGAGATATTACAGAATATTCCCAAGAGAAGATATCAGGCAGATGATATTAAGGGCAGTTGATGACCTGACAGAGAACTGTTATATGGATAATGGTTTGTTCTATTATAAGGAGCTTCCAAGTCTTGCAAGAAATGGCAATAATACCCTGCTTCTTGAAGCACTTGCAATAGCCTATGAGCTTACAGGTAATAAACAGTATCTTGAATATGGACTTAATACGTTCAGGGGTGCTGTGAATGAAGTGCCTAAGGGAGCAGTAGGAGTCAAGACTATTATAGATGATGCGGTAATATGTCAGGGTAATTCAGGGAAAGGATTTGCACAGAGTTTCATACCACTTGCAACTTATTATAATGCAATTAGTGAAAATAATATGACATTCTGACAATAATGTGTTAAAATAAATATTATGATGTATGTGTAAGAGGCATAAGATGGCATTTCAGTAATGAAGGATGTCATTTTACTGGGACACACAGCACACCGGAAACAGACAGCCATATCAGAAAGAATATACTGATATGGCTGTTTGGGTTAAATAATCATAACACAGAGTAACAGCCTAAGGAGGTTAATTATGAGAATCGGTATAAGAGCACACGATGTGGCATATGCACCACTTAATGAACTTATTCCTAATATACATAATCAGGGATTTCATTGTATGCACATAGCATTAAGCAAGTCTATTAAGGAGTTCAAGCCTGGAGTAGAGACTATGACACCAGGTCTTGCAATGTATATTAAAGAATTATGTGCAGAGAATAAGGTTGATATAGCAGTACTTGGCTGTTACCTTAACCTTTGCAATCCTAACGGGGAGAAGCACAAGGAGATAGTTGAGAAATATAAGGCACACATAAGATTTGCAAGTGTACTTGGCTGTGGCGTAGTTGGTACAGAGACAGGTGCTGTCAATGAGGAGTACAAGTATGAGCCGGCTAACCATTCAGAGGAAGCTTTACAGTGCTTTATAGATAATTTAAGACCAATTGTTAAATACGCAGAGCAGTTCGGCGTTATAGTTGCGATTGAACCGGTATGGAAACATATTGTTAATACAGTTGAGAGAGCAAGAAAGGTTCTTGATGCGATAGACTCACCTAATCTTCAGATTATATTTGATCCAGTTAACCTTTTATATGTGGGTAATATAGATAAGCAGGATGAGATAATCAATCAGGCATTTGATTTATTATTAAAGGATATAGCAGTTGTCCACTGCAAAGATTATGTCGTTGAAGGTGATGAGCTTAAGTCAATAGCGGCAGGAACAGGTGGACTTAATTATCCTCTTCTTCTTAAGAAGATTAAGGAACATAAGCCATATGTTCATTGCACACTTGAGAATACTGTACCAGAAAATGCAGTAGCAACAAGAGAATTTATGGAAAAATTATATTCAGAAGTGTAGGGAGAAATTATATGCCAGAGAATAATATAGAATTAGCAGGCAATACCAATATCAAGACAAGTCAGGTGGACAAGTCGGTTGATACTCCAGCAGATTTTACAAGTCCTGAAGTGCTTTATAATAAGCTTATAGAAACAATCAGGCAGTATCATCCTTCATCAGATTTATCTGATATAGAGAGAGCATATAAAGTGGCTAAGGAGGCACACGAAGGACAGTTTAGAAAGTCTGGAGAGCCATATATTATTCACCCACTGTGTGTTGCCATTATATTAGCAGAGCTTGAACTTGATAAGGAATCTATTATTGCAGGTCTTTTGCACGATGTTGTGGAAGATACAGTTATGACAAGTGAAGATGTTGCTAGGGAATTTGGCGATGAAGTAGCACTTTTGGTAGATGGTGTAACAAAGCTCACACAGCTTAATTACCAGCACGACAAGATTGAAGTCCAGGCTGAGAACTTAAGAAAAATGTTCCTTGCAATGGCAAAGGATATACGAGTTATTATGATAAAGCTTGCCGACAGGCTTCATAATATGCGTACAATGCAGTACCAGTCACCAGCCAAGCAGGTAGAAAAGTCAAGAGAAACTATGGATATATATGCACCTATTGCCCATAGATTAGGTATATCCAAGATTAAGGTAGAACTTGATGATTTATCAATGAAGTATCTTATGCCGGATACTTATAATGATCTTGTAAAGCAGGTTGATATTAACAGACCGGGCAGGGAGGCATTTATAAAGAGCATTATCAAAGAAGTAGGTATGCACATTAGCAATGCTGGAATTGAAGCTGAGATAGATGGAAGAGTTAAGCATTTCTTCTCAATATATAGAAAGATGGTTAACCAGAATAAGACACTTGACCAGATATATGATATATTTGCCGTTCGTATAAAGGTTGATACAGTCAAGGATTGTTATGCGGCACTTGGTGTTATTCATGAAATGTATAAGCCAATACCGGGACGTTTTAAAGATTATATAGCAATGCCTAAGCCTAATATGTACCAGTCACTTCATACAACACTTATTGCTTCTAATGGACAGCCATTCGAGGTACAGATAAGAACTTATGAAATGCACAGAATTGCTGAATATGGTATTGCTGCCCACTGGAAGTATAAAGAGGGCAAGACAGGAGAGTCTGATAAGAGTGAGGAAGCTAAGCTTAGCTGGCTAAGACAGATTCTTGAATGGCAGAGAGATATGTCTGATAACAAGGAGTTCTTATCATCAATTAAGAATGACCTTAACCTTTTTTCAGATTCAGTGTACTGTTTCACTCCTACAGGTGATGTTAAGACACTTCCAGCAGGTTCTAATCCAATAGATTTTGCATACAGCATACATAGTGCTGTAGGTAACAAGATGGTTGGTGCAAGGGTCAATGGCAAGCTTGTTAATATTGATTATGAGATTAAGAATGGTGACAGAATTGAGATTATAACATCACAGAATTCCAAAGGACCAAGCCGTGACTGGCTTTCAATGGTTAAGTCAACACAGGCCCGTAACAAGATTAACCAGTGGTTTAAGCAGGAGCTTAAAGAAGACAATATTATAAAGGGCAAGGAACTTATATCTAATTACTGTAAGAGTAAGGGAATTGTTCTTTCTGAGATTAATAAGCCTGAGTTCGTTGAGAAAGCACTAAGAAAATATGGTTACAAAGACTGGAATGCTGTTCTTGCGGCAGTAGGACATGGTGCATTAAAAGAAGGTCAGATTGTCAATAAGCTTAATGAGGAATATCAGAAGACCAAGAAGGCTGAGATAACTGACAAGCAGGTACTTGACAGCATTGTGGCAAGTGAGAGCAAGGACAAAGAGAAGGAGAAGAAGGGCAAAGGCGGTATTGTTGTAAAAGGAATACATGATGTTGCTGTCCGTTTCTCTAAGTGCTGTAATCCAGTGCCTGGTGATGAGATTGTTGGATTTGTTACAAGAGGAAGAGGAATATCAATTCACAGAACAGATTGTGTTAATATTCTTAATTTCCCAGCTAATGAAAGAGCAAGGCTTATTGAAGCTGAGTGGGAGCAGACAGAGAATAAAGATGAGAAGTACAGTGCAGAGATTAATATATATGCAGGCAATAGAAAAGGACTTATTGTTGATATTTCACGTCTGTTTACGGAATCTAATATAGATGTAAGATTTATGAACAGCCGTGTTAATAAGAAACAGCTTGCAACAATCAATCTTGGATTTGTTGTATCTGGTAAGGAAGAACTTAACAGATTAATTGATAATTTAAGAAAGATTGACGGAGTGACAGATATAGAGAGAGCTACAGGCTGATATTTATAACCGCTGTCGTGCGAAGTTAAGGTATTTTATATATTGCTTCGTACGACAGCATTTTTGACACAGGGATTGGAGATTATAATGTATAAAATAGATGTAAGAGTATTAGGAATGGTAGGAACGAATTGTTACCTGCTTTGTAATACAGACACTAAAGAGTGTGTGCTTATAGACCCTGCGGATAATGCTGGAAAGATAAGTGAGATGATAGAACAGTCGGGCTGTACGTTAAAGGGAATACTTTTAACACACGGACATTTTGACCATATTATGGCAGCAGATGAAGTGAGGGATAAATATAATGTCAAGGTGTATGCCTCAGCAGAGGAGAAGAATACATTAAGTACACCTCATATTAATCTAGGTGAGGCTTATGGAATGAACTTGTCTGTGAAGGCTGATATATGGCACAATGATGGTGATGTACTTAATCTTGCAGGCTTTGATATTAAGGCAATCCATACACCGGGACATACGGAGGGTGGAACGTGCTATTATATTGAGTCAATCGGCGTGTTATTCTCAGGTGATACACTTTTTTGTGAGTCAGTTGGTAGAACAGATTTCCCTGGTGGAAGTATGAGCGGCATTGTGCATTCAATTAAGGACAAGCTTATGGTGCTTCCAGATGATACCAAAGTGTATACAGGACACGGCGAGGGAACAAGTATAGGATATGAGAGGGTTCATAACCCGTTTATAGGTGCATAAGAAAGATGGATAATATGATATATATTAAAATTGATAACGATACATTTTATGATGATGCAATAGTTCTTGTGCGTTCATTTTACCCAAGAATGGAGGTGAAGGCATATAAGCAGGATACAGTTGTCACAGAAGATGATAAAGTGATTGATATAACAGTACCTGATATGACAGGGCTTAACAAGAGCGAAATGCACGATAAATTCAAGTCATATTTATATGACAGGCTCAGCCAGATGACAGGAAAGACACTTCCTTGGGGTTATCTTACAGGAGTGCGTCCAAGCAAGATTGCATATGTTATGCTTGAAGATGGCAAAGACGAGCAGACTATAAAGAAGCATTTTGTGAATAAGCATAAGGCGAGTGAGAAGAAAGCCAGCCTTGCAATAAATGTAGCAAAGAAAGAAATGGACATTCTTAATAAGATAGATTATAAGAATGGTTACAGTTTATATATTGGAATACCATTTTGTCCAAGTATATGCTTGTACTGCTCATTTTCATCATATGCACTTGATGCGTATAAGAATTATGTTGATGATTACCTTGATGCACTTATTAAGGAGATGACCTTTGTAGCAAGGGCGATGAAAGGCAGAAGACTTGATACAGTGTATTTTGGCGGTGGAACACCTACAACGCTTGGTGCAGCACAGCTTGACAGGCTCATAACGGCTTTAAAGGAGCTTTTTGATATTGATGGCTGTCATGAATTTACGGTTGAAGCGGGACGTCCGGACAGCATAACAAGGGATAAGTTAAAGGTGTTAAAGGCACATAATGTTGGAAGAATATCTATTAATCCGCAGACGATGAACCAGCAGACACTTGACCTTATAGGAAGAAAGCACACTGTAGAGCAGATTAAAAATGTGTATTCTATGGCAAGGGAAGAAGGTTTTAATAATATTAATATGGATATTATTCTTGGTCTTGTCGGTGAAGATGTTGATGAGGTCGCCCATACGTTATCAGAGATTGAGGCGATGAAGCCTGAGAGCCTTACAGTACATTCTCTTGCAATAAAGAGAGCGGCGGCACTTAATATATGGAGAGATAAGTATAAGCAGTTATCTACCAAGAATACAGATGAGATAATAAGAATGACAGAGGACACAGCCAAAAGACTGTCAATGGAGCCTTATTATATGTATCGTCAGAAGAATATGGCAGGTAATTTTGAGAATGTCGGTTACTCAGTTGAGGGACTTGAATGTATATATAACATTCTTATTATGGAGGAAAAGCAGACAATAATTGCCTGTGGTGCAGGAGCTTCCAGCAAGGTAGTATTTCATAATGAAGCAGATGATAATCATTCGGTCAGAATTGAGAGAATAGAAAATGTAAAAGACGTTCGTAATTATATTCTAAGAATTGATGAAATGATTGATCGAAAGAAGAAATTCTTTGAGGAAAATAATTTCTAGAAATAGTAGTTATTGAAATAACAATTTGAAAGGAATTACTATTTGAAAATAATTTCCTTATGATAGATAGAATTAAATTATATTTAAAGGAATATAGTGTCCTGAAATCAGGATATACACTTATTATAAAAAAATAGAAATGAGGATAATATGAAGATAGCAGTTGCTTACAAGAATGGAAATGTTTTTGAACATTTCGGACATTCAAGACAATTTAAGATTTATGAAACAGATGGACAGAACATTGTTAAAGAAGAAGTTATAGAGAGTGAAGGCTCTGGACATTCAGCTATGGCAGGACTTCTTGCAGGTCTTGATATTAATGCTGTTATATGTGGTGGTATCGGTGGTGGTGCTGCCAATGCATTAGGCGAAGCAGGCATAGAAGTATATTCAGGTGTATCAGGAAATGCAGATGAAGCGCTAGAGGCATACCTTAATGGAGAATTAATATCAGAGGGTGTTAATTGCAGTCATCATTCACACGAAGAAGAACAGAACTGTGGAACAGCTGATACAGAAAATGAAAGCTGCGGCTGTGGCTGTGGTTGTGGAAGTGACACAGATGACGGAAGCTGCGGCTGTGGAAGTAATGAAACATCAGGCTGTGGCGGTTGTTCAGGTTGTGGTGGAGGAGCACCTTTATTTGATGGAGCTAATGTAGGCAGGGTGTGCAGAGTACACTACAAAGGAACATTTAACGATGGAACACAGTTCGATTCATCTTATGACAGAGGAGAACCTCTTGAATTCACCTGTGGTGCAGGTATGATGATACTTGGCTTTGATAAGGCTGTAGCTGATATGAATGTAGGAGATATAATAGATATACATTTAATGCCAGAAGAAGCTTATGGAGAGAAAAATCCAGATGCAATTATCACAGTTCCAATCAGCGAGCTTGCAGGTTCAGAAGAACTTAAGGTTGATGATATGGTATATCTTCAGAATGTATATGGACAGCCATTTCCAGCTAAGGTAACAGCATTAACAGAGAATGACATAACATTTGATGCTAACCACGAGATGGCAGGAAAAGAACTTAACTTTAAGATTGAGCTTGTAGAAGTTAAATAAGATTTTAATGAGTAGATTATTAACTTAATAAAATAGATAATAATAGATATTATGGTAGATTTTAATAATCGGACTGGATAGATTATTTAAGAATAAATCTCCCTGTAACTGATATCCGGAAGCAAAGGCTTAGGAAAGATATAAGTTACAGGGAGATTTTATCAGCTTTAAATATTATTATATATAAAGAGTTTATCGTTCTAAACTTTACTTGTGGAAAGTTTAGAGCTTATTCATTAAATATACTGAACTATTCTTAATATTAATTATTGACAATTATTTTAATATAGAATTATTCTTCCTCATCAATTATTCGTCTTGCAACATATACACCACTTGCAGAAGCATGTGATAATGAATGTGTAACGCCGCTTCCGTCACCGATTATGTAAAGACCTTTGTACTTGGTTTCAAGGTTGTTGTCAATCTCAACTTCCATATTGTAGAATTTGACCTCAACACCATATAAAAGAGTGTCGTCATTGGCAGTACCCGGAGCAATTTTATCAAGAGCATAAATCATCTCTATTATTCCGTCAAGTATACGCTTAGGTAGAACAAGGCTTAAATCACCGGGAGTAGCAGAAAGAGTAGGTCTTACAAGTCCTTCTTCAATTCTTTTATCTGTGCTTCGTCTGCCTCGTATAAGGTCACCGAATCTTTGGACAATTACACCGCCTCCAAGCATATTAGAAAGACGTGCAATACTTTCACCATATCCGTTGCTGTCCTTGAAAGGTTCAGAAAAGTGCTTTGCAACAAGCAGGGCAAAGTTAGTATTTTCAGTCTGTTTATCACTGCCTTCATAGCTGTGTCCATTAACAGTTACAATGCCGTTAGTATTCTCATTAACAACGATACCGTTAGGATTCATACAGAAGGTGCGGACTAAATCTTCAAACTTTTCAGTCCTGTATACAATCTTACTTTCGTATAATTCATCTGTAAGATGTGCAAATATAACAGCAGGAAGTTCAACTCTTACGCCGATGTCAACACGGTTTGATTTGGTTGGAATATCTAAGTCCTGACAGACTTTTTCAATCCATTTGCTTCCGCTTCTTCCAACAGATACAACACATTTGTTGCAGTCCATATAGGCATCTTTGTAATATATCCGGTAATTATTATCGATTATTTCAATATTGGTAACAGGAGTATTAAAGTAGAAATCAATATGCTCCTTCATTTCATTGTACATATTTTCAAGGACAATATAATTAATATCAGTTCCAAGATGTCTTACAGAAGCATCAAGAAGCTTTAATTTGTTCTGCATACATAAAGTCTTGAATTTAGTACCGGCAGTTGAGTACATATGCGTATCCTCACCGCCGTGGGAAGTATTGATGGTATCAACATATTTCATAAGGCCAATAGCTTCTTCCTTGCCGATATATTCGTAAAGAGTACCACCAAAGTCATTAGTAATGTTGTATTTGCCATCAGAAAATGCTCCGGCACCGCCAAAGCCATTCATAATGGCACAGGTTGGGCATTTGATACAGGATTTTATATTTTTTCCGTCAATTGGACATTTTCTCTTCTCTAAAGTATTACCTTCTTCAAATACGGCAACCTTTAGATCAGGAGCTTTCTTCATAAGCTCATAAGCAGAGAATATTCCGCCCGGACCAGCACCTATAATTATTACATCATATTTCATAAAATATTCACCCCACAATCGTTAATCGTCCTAAGTATTATATTATAAAAGCAGGATTATTAACAAGCAAAACAATTAAGATATGAATATTAATCTTGAAAGTGTTGTAAATACAACATATTAATGCGGAATGAAGATGTTACAATCCAGACATACTAATAATCCACATACAGATAAGTGTAATTGTGGTCTTACAAGATATACAGGTAAGAGTGACTGTAAGCTTACAAGATAATAAAGCAGATTATAATATGATGCACATATAAGCATAACAGCCAGCTTATATATAAAGCTGATAAATTACCAGCAGATAGATTGAAAAATATAATAAAAATAATGGAGGAATTATATGAACAGGACAGAACAGATTAAAGGCTATCTTAAAAGACTTGGTGATGGTGAAAGTCTTGAGAATGTTAAGAAAGATTTTGTTAAGGAATTCAATGATGTCAATCCAATAGAGATTATGGAAGCGGAGCAGGCGTTGATAGCAGATGGAACACCTATATCAGAGGTTTCAAAGCTGTGTGATGTTCACTCAGCATTATTTCACGGTGCGACTAAGGAAGAAAGAATAGCCAAGGCGGAAAATGAAATATCAGAGATGAAAAAGTACTATGATGACACAATGAAAGGTATGACTAAGAGTGCCATTGCAGATATGCGTAAAGACAGAGAAAGCATTTTTAATAAACTGGCTATGATAAGCGGCCACCCATTAAATACTTTTGTGAAAGAAAATAAGGCAATCCAGCAGGTTATTGATGATATTAAAGAAAATATTACAAGCGGACATATTGATATAAAGGCACTGAAAGAGAAGATATATAAGCTCAGGGAGTTATCTATTCATTATGCCAAGAAAGGGGATTTGTTATATCCGGTGCTTAATGTACGATATAAAATCAGCGGACCTTCGGCGGTTATGTGGACAGTTGATGATGAGATAAGAGATGAGCTGTCAGACATAGCAAAGCAGTTAAATTACGTGGACGGTAATAACAGTAGCAAAGCAGACAATAATAACAGTGCGGATAACAATAATGGTAAAAGTCTGGACGGTAAATTAATTGAAAGAATAGAAAATGTTATAAAGAGGGCAGAGGAGATGATATATAAGGAAGATAATATATTATATCCTAACTGTGCCGCTAATTTTACGGAAGCTGAGTGGATTGGAATATATCACGATTCCAAAGATTATGCCGTGTGCCTTGATACAGTATCAGACAGATGGGAGAAAGCAGAAGAAGTAGAAAATGTGTATAAACCTGAAGTGTCAGAACAATCTGATAAGAAAGAAGATGTTCAGAATGAGTTATATATGGCAGGCGGACATATGACACTTTCGCAGCTTGAGGCACTGCTTAATGCAATACCAATGGAGATAACATTTGTTGATGAAGATAATATCAACAGATATTTTAATGAAGGGTCAAAGGTATTTAAAAGACCTGTTATGGCAATTGACAGGGAGGTATTCTCGTGCCACCCACCAAAGATTGAGGCAAAGGTCAGAAGAATTATAGAAGAATTCAGGATAGGAACACTTGATGAAGTACCTGTCTGGATGGATAAACAAGGAAGGACTATGCTTGTTAAATATATTGCGGTAAGGGACAAGCAGGGAAATTATGTTGGAACTCTTGAGGCGGTTCAGGATATGGAATTTGCTAAAGAACATTTTGCAAAGCTTAAATAAACGTGTATACAAGGTTTCTCTTTAAATATAGCCGATAAGGACATTGACATTTCTTTCACATAAAAATATAATATAATATTGTCTGAATGGAATTGATTCAGCATTAAGTATATTGATATGGTAGAATTATGAAGAATAACAATAATGAACTCATTGATTATATGATTAATGATTTTAAAAGTGGAATTAAGCACGGAGTGCTTGTTGCCAATCTGACATATGAGCTTGCACAGATGTGTGGTTTGTCTAAAGATGAGGCATACGAATTAAAGATTGCTGCGATGGTTCACGATGTTGGAAAGTTAAAGCTTTCAGAATATCTGTATGGAAGAACCGATGAGGCACTTCCGGAAGATGAGAAGCAGTATATGAGTATGCACTCAAAGATAAGCTATGATCTATTGAAAAAATACGATTATTCAGATAATATAATGGATGTCGTTCTTTCACATCATGAATGTTTTGATGGAAGCGGATATCCCAATGGGCTTGTTGGTGAGCAGATACCATTAGGAGCAAGAATATTAAAGGTTGCAGATGAATTTGCGGCACTTATATCAGACAGACCATACAGGAAAGCATTTGATATAGACACTGCTGTTACAATTATGATAGATGAGATTAAGAATATGGATATGAGAGTATTCCTTTTATTCCAGAGGCTTATTCACGAAGATTCGACTATAGAATTGATTAATAATAGCAGATTAGATATTGATGATTTGGATATAAGTGATATACTAAAAATCAGTCAGGATTAGGAGTAACCTAATTATGCCTTAGGGCAAATAAAACAGGCTGTTAATACAGCTAAGAAGAATGAGGTAATTAACTATGGCAGAGTCAATGGTTGGCTTAAAGAGAACACACAGATGCACAGAAGTTTCAAGTGCAGATATTGGCAGTACAGTTACAGTTATGGGCTGGGTTGCTAAAAGACGTAATCTTGGTTCACTTATATTTGTGGATTTAAGAGACAGAAGCGGTCTTTTACAGATTCTTTTTGATGAGAATATTATCGGCAAAGAAGGATTTGACAAGGCATATACATTAAGAAATGAATTCGTAATAGCTGTAGTAGGTAAGGTTATTAAGAGAAGTGGAGCAGTTAATGACAATCTTAAGACCGGTGATATTGAGATTGCGGCTGAATCATTAAGAATACTTTCTGAGTCAGAGACACCTCCATTTCCAATTGAGGATAATATTAATACTAAAGAAGATATAAGACTTAAATATAGATGCCTTGATCTTAGACGTCCTGATATTCAGTCTAATATCATTATGAGAAGCAAGGTTGCCACTCTTACAAGAGCATTTCTTGCTAATGAAGGTTTCCTTGAAATAGAGACACCTATGCTTACTAAGTCAACTCCGGAAGGAGCAAGAGATTATCTTGTGCCAAGCAGGGTTCATCCAGGAAAATTCTATGCACTTCCACAGTCACCACAGCTCTTTAAGCAGATGCTTATGTGCTCTGGATATGACAGATATATGCAGATTGCAAGATGTTTCAGAGATGAAGATTTAAGAGCTGACAGACAGCCGGAATTCACTCAGATAGATATGGAATTGTCATTTGTTGACGTTGATGATGTAATTGATGTTAATGAAAGACTTTTAGCATATCTTTTCAAAGAGGTATTAGATATTGATGTACAGCTTCCAATCCAGCGTATGACATGGCAGGAAGCTATGGATAGATTTGGTTCTGATAAGCCAGATTTAAGATTTGGTATGGAACTTAAGAATGTTACAGACATAGTAAAGAACTGTGGTTTCGGCGTATTTACAGGGGCTATCGAGAATGGTGGAACTGTAAGAGGTATTAATGCCAATGGACAGGGAAGTATGCCTCGTAAGAAGATTGATGCACTTGTCGACTTTGCAAAGGGATATGGTGCAAAGGGTCTTGCTTATATAGCTATTCACGAAGATGGTTCACTTAAGTCTTCATTCTCTAAGTTTATGACTGAGGATGAGATGAACGCACTTGTTGAGGCTATGGAAGGTAAGCCGGGTGACCTTCTTTTATTTGCTGCTGACCGCAATAAGATTGTATGGAATGTACTTGGAGCATTAAGAGTTGAACTTGCTGGACAGATGGGACTTCTTGATAAGAATGATTATAAGTTCCTCTGGGTAACAGAATTCCCACAGTTTGAGTGGTCAGATGAAGAAGAGAGATTCGTAGCTATGCATCATCCATTTACTATGCCTATGGATGAGGATCTTGATAAGCTTGAGTCAGACCCAGGTTCAGTACGTGCCAAGGCTTATGATATTGTACTTAACGGTACAGAGATAGGTGGTGGTTCAGTAAGAATCCATCAGGCTGATGTACAGTCAAGAATGTTTAAGGCACTTGGTCTTACAGATGAAGTTGCTAATGAGAAGTTTGGTTTCTTACTTGATGCGTTCAAGTACGGAGTACCACCACACGCTGGTCTTGCATATGGTCTTGACAGACTTGTTATGCTTATGGCTAAGAGAGATTCAATAAGAGATGTTATTGCATTTCCTAAGGTAAAGGATGCTTCCTGCCTTCTTACTAATGCACCAGATGTAGTAGATGCAAAACAGCTTGAAGACTTATCTATCAGAATTACAGAGTCAGAACAGGAATAATATTTTAAGAGCATTTGAAAGTATTTAATGGATATTTTCAAATGCTTTTTTTAACTATATTTTTAGACAATACTTTGTGAAATCTGGATGAAAATAATGGCTTTATCAGCTTTTTTTTAGCAAAAATATTGCATTTGAATAATCATGGGTATATACTTTTTTTATAAATCTTTGCAAAACTATAACAAAAGACTGGAGAAAAATTATGACAGAGAATCAGTATATAAGGGCAAACAGGACTGTTTTATTTACAGTTCTCATAGTATTTGGTTATATTGCGCTGACCCTGATGGCAGCATTAGGAGTGGGTGACGGACATAACAAAGGAAAGATTTTAATACAGTTTGTTGTGGCACTTGCTGTAATTATTGTATCAGTAGCTGCTTATATTTTAAGGAAGAAGACCAGAGTGTGTGAATTAACGATTGCGGTATCAATGGCATTTGGATATGTTGTTCTTATACTGCTTAATTCAACTGATGGTGTATGGACATATGTACTTCCTTTGATTATGGCTTCGATGGTATATCTTAATGAAAAACTAATATTGTGGGCTGATGGCGTTGCGATAGCTGGTAATGTCATAAGACTTATTATGGATTATAATATGTATAATGGAGTGGCTATGGCAAGCAGGGTTCTTGCTATATTAGTATTGGTTATTGTTACATGTATATCTCTTAGTGTAACAAAGCTGCTTAAGCAGTTTTTTGCAGAGAATATGAATAAGATAGAGGCAGCAGCAGTTATACAGAAAGAGAATAACGAGAAGATGGTTGTTGTAGCTGATAATATAACCAGACATTTCGGACAGGCTATGGATATGCTTGATGAGTTAGAAAAGAGCATAGATATAAACCACAATTCAATGAAAGATATAGCAGAAAGCACAGAAAGCACAGCAGAAGCCATACAAAGACAGGCCACTATGTGTGCAGAGATTCAAGAAAACACTGATATTGCTGAAAAAGAGATAAGCGAGATGGTTGAGGCCTCACACAGAACAGATGAGACTGTTAATGATAGTAAGGCTATAGTAGTTGAACTTAAGGAACAGGCACAGAATGTACATGATGCAAGCAATATAATCGTAGATGTGATTAACAGTCTTACAGAAAAGGTTGATGATGTACAGGGATTTATTGGTTCTATCGTAGAGATTTCAAGCCAGACTAACCTTCTTGCATTAAATGCTTCAATAGAAGCAGCAAGAGCAGGAGAAGCCGGAAAGGGTTTCGCAGTAGTAGCCGAAGAGATAAGACAGCTCTCAGAACAGACTAAGAATGCATCTTCAAGCATAACAGATATAATCAATAATCTTTATGAAGATACGAAGAAAGCTAATGAGAGCATAAAAGCGTCAGTTGAGTCAGTTAATAAGCAGAATGAACTTATTGATAATACAAGAGTGACTTTTGAGGACGTAGGAAAAACAGTTGATAATCTTATGAACAATATACATTCTGCAGAGCAGAGCATTAACAAGATACTGGATTCAACTTCTGTTATTTCTGATAATATTTCACATTTATCAGCAACAGGAGAAGAGGTAGCAGCTGCTTCAACTGAAGGCCTAAAAGTATCTGACACAACAGTTGAAAGTATGAAGAACTGTAAGAATATATTACATAACATATATCTTCTTGCAGAGGATTTAAAGAGTTCAGTAGATAACTAAATGGATTGTAAGAGATTAAGCAGATTACAATGTATTGCAAGACTAGCAGTTGATTATTATAAGTTGTAATTAATAATATAATCAGGATGGTTTTGCAGGGTTATTAATATTTATAAGACAACAGTATGTTTATTATAAGGAGTGCAAATGACATTTTATGTCTGCATTATTTATAAAAGACAGCTGTTGTTTTTTTATGTAATAGGGAATTTCGATAGAATTTCCTATACATAAAAGGTGCTATGTGCCGATGATGCACACTTGCACGAAGATGTAGGTTGTCGCAAGCGACAGTGCTTAGTGTGAGAAGGTGCTTCATATATTTTATTTATATAGGAATATTTTATGCTTGACTTGAAGTTAACTCTAAATGCTATTATCAAAATGTAGAGTTAATAATCAGGTTTAATTAATAATTATATGAGGTGATTAATTATGAGAAGAAATAATATTAGAAAAACAGAGGCACTTATAATGGCATTTGCATTATCAGCAAGCCTGTTGTTAACAGGTTGTGGCAATAGTACTGGTAGTAAGAATACAGCTTCTAATAATGCAAGCATTGTAAGCAGTAGTAACAGCGTAGACAATAATAATGGCAGTAGTGGTAACCAAAATACTAATGGTGACAGTGTTAATGAAAATAATAGTACAACAGACGAAGCTGGAATTAATCACGATTATCCGGTAATGTTGTTCTCTTATGATAAGAATGATACTAATTATGAAGAACCAGAAGCGTTTAATTCAGAACATCTTGGCGGCAATTATGGTGAGATTGAGAAGATAGAATATTATTCTCCAACTACTAATGCTACAAGAAATGCCAATGTGTATCTTCCATATGGATATGATAAGAGTAAAAGCTATCCTGTAGTATATCTTCTTCACGGAATGAGTGGAACATATGAAGATTACAGGGTTCTTGGTGCAAGACCAACAGCACAGAATATTGTGTATGAATACAACCGCAACGATATGATATTAGTAAGCTTTACTGTATTTACGGATGTTGACGGAAAGCAGGAATCTGATTATGGATTTTCGGATTTAACTGCAAGATATGATGCCTGTGAAAATGATGTGATTAATGCTCTTATTCCATATATTAATTCGCATTATTCAACTAAGATAGGCAGGGAATACACAGGAATTGCGGGATATTCATTAGGTGGACGGGAAGCTCTTTATTTATGCTTTGCACACCCTGATATATTTGGGTATGTAGGTGCATTTGAGCCTGTTGGAGGAGTTGTTAATACAGGAAGCGGTGAAACATTATATGGCAACAGGGGATATCTTCTTCCTGAGCTTGTTAAGGAAAGCGGGGAAGCACCACTTCTTACACTTATAGTAACAGGTGATGAAGATCCATATTGCAGGGTATCATCAGAGAATTATTCAAGATATATGACAGAACATTCAATTGACCATATATTCTATTACAGACACGGCGGACACGAGGCAGGTGTATGGAATAATGGCTTATATAACTTTCTAAGGCGGATATTCTAATGAAGATTGTATTAAATAACTTAATTATTGTACAAATGTATAATTATACATTGACTTATTGATAAATAATCTATAAAATTAATAGTCAAACAGGTTGTATAACTACAACTATAGAAAATGGAGGTTGTAATATGTATTCATTTGATGAAGTATTGAACTATGATCCAGAATTAGCTAAAGCTATGGATGATGAATTAGCAAGACAGAGAAGCCATATTGAATTAATAGCTTCTGAGAACCTTGTAAGTAAAGCTGTTATGGCAGCTATGGGAAGCCCTCTTACTAACAAGTATGCAGAAGGATATCCTGGAAAGAGATATTATGGTGGCTGCGAATATGTAGATGTTGTTGAAACACTTGCAATTGAGAGAGCTAAGAAGTTATTTGGTTGTGAATATGCCAATGTTCAGCCACATTCAGGTGCACAGGCTAACCTTGCAGCATTCTTTGCTATGGTAGAACCAGGTGACACTGTTATGGGTATGAGCCTTGACTGTGGTGGACACCTTTCACATGGTTCACCAGTTAATATCTCTGGTAAATATTTTAATATAGTTCCTTATGGTGTTACAGCCGAAGGTTTTATAGATTATGATGAAGTATTAAGAATAGCTAAGGAATGTAAGCCAAAGATGATCATTGCTGGTGCATCTGCATATGCAAGAGTTATTGATTTTAAGAAGTTCAGAGAGATAGCTGATGAAGTTGGTGCTTATCTTATGGTAGATATGGCTCATATTGCTGGTCTTGTAGCAGGTGGAGAGCATCCAAGCCCTATCCCTTATGCTGATGTAGTTACAACTACAACTCATAAAACATTAAGAGGACCAAGAGGTGGTATGATTCTTTCATCAGCAGAAGCTGCTGAAAAGTTTAAGTTTAACAAGGCTGTATTCCCAGGAATCCAGGGAGGTCCACTTATGCATGTTATTGCTGGTAAGGCAGTATGCTTAAAGGAAGCACTTGACCCAAGCTTTAAGACTTATGCTAAGAACATTGTTGATAATGCACAGGCTCTTTGTACAGGACTTATGAACAGAGGTTTTGATATCGTATCTGGTGGTACAGATAATCACCTTATGCTTGTTAACCTTTTAAGCAAGAATAAGACTGGTAAGGAAGTAGAAAAGCTTCTTGATGCAGCTAACATTACATGCAACAAGAACACTATCCCTAACGATCCAGCTTCACCTTTCGTAACAAGTGGTATCAGACTTGGTACAGCAGCAGTTACAACAAGAGGCTTCAACACAGCAGATATGGATGTAGTAGCAGAAGCTATTGCTTTACTTGTAGATGACGTTGATGCTAATCAGGCTAAGGCTATGGCTATGGTTAAGGAACTTACAGACAAGTATCCTCTTTATGAATAATGCTGGAATATATAAGAAATGAACTTCTGGGGATGACTGATAAAGGAGAATATGCAGCATTTACATCCTCACTTATTCCTGGCTGCGATAATATAATAGGAATAAGACAACCGGTATTAAAGCAATATGCAAAACAGCTGATAAAGGAGAATAAGGATTTCCGGCAGCTGCTTAGTGAACCGGATATTTATCAGGAAGAAACACTGCTTAGAAGCTACATAATAGGAATGGGAACAGCGAAGGAGAAAGACTTTAAGAAGGCTTTAAAAGACTTCAACACATTCGTTCCTCTTGTGAACAACTGGGCTGTAAACGACAGCTTCTGTGTAGAATTCAGGGTTATGGATATGTTTCGGGACGAGTTTCTGCCATACATAAAGGAATGTATAGAATCGTTTGATGAATACAGGGCAAGAGTAGGGCTTATAATGCTGTTAGACCACTATTTAAAGGTTGATATGCATGGCATGAAAAGACCGAGAATGAAAAAGGTTACTATTAAAGATATAGAAAGCACAGATGAAATAAATTGTGCTAATGGTTTATATCTTGATGATATATTTTCACTTGTAAACAGGGATTTTTCGGCCTATGGATATTATACACAGATGGCAGCAGGCTGGCTTCTTGCGGAATGTTTTGTTACATTTCCAAAAAGAACGTGGGAATATCTTACAGATACCGACTGCTTAAAGTTAGATAAGTTGTCATATCAGAAGGCGGTACGAAAGATATGTGAATCGCTCACGCCGGATAAAGAAGTTAAACTAAAAGTTAAAAAGGATCTGAAGCAGATGTAATAATCTGTTTCAGGTCTTTTTTTATTGCTTTAGTATATTTTAATAATTTGAATATCAAAATAACCTTGACAAACACATAAGTTTTGTAGTATAAAAATAATGTTTGAAAATCAAAGTAAGATAATCAAATTGTTAGTAAGTCAAATAAATAAGGACAAAAAAGTATGATAAGAACAAGAATCATAGGAACAGGAAGCTATGTTCCACCAGATATATTGACTAACGATAATCTGTCAGAAATGGTAGATACGAGTGATGAGTGGATAAGGACAAGAACTGGTATATGTAACAGACATATAGCAAAAGATATGGATAATGCTGATATGGCATATAACGCTGCAAGAAATGCAGTAGAGGATGCACGTATTGAAGCTTCTAAGATTGGTCTGATTATAGTTGCAACGTCAACTCCTGATTATGCTTTTCCTAATCAGGCATCACTTGTACAGGCAAAGCTTAAAGCAGTAAATGCTATGTGTTTTGATGTAAGTGCAGCATGTTCAGGTTTTATTACAGCCCTGGATATTGCAGCTTCAATGTTAAAGGCAGGTTCGTATAAATATGCACTTGTTATTGGTTCAGAAAAAATGTCAGAAATAGTTAACTGGAAAGACAGAAGTGTGTGTGTGCTTTTTGGAGATGGTGCTGGTGCAGTGGTTCTTAAAGCAGTTGATAACAACACAGAAGATGTTACAGGTGCCTTAGTTGGTCATGAAAGAGGAATTATTGACAGCAATATCTACAATGATGGAACAGGTGCATCTGTTTTAACAGGTGGCAGAAGATTTTCTGATTCATGCAGCACAGATATATTTATACATATGGATGGACAGGAAGTGTTTAAATTCGCCGTAAAGAGTGTTCCTACAGCTATAGAAACACTTTTACATAATAATAATATGGATATTAATGAAGTTGATAAGTTCATATTGCATCAGGCTAATGTACGTATTATAGAGAGTGTAGCTAAAAGACTTAAGGCTGATAAAGATAAGTTTCCAGTCAATCTGAATGAATATGGAAATACATCATCAGCAAGCATTCCTATTCTGCTTGATGAGTTAAACAGGAATGGAAGCTTAAAACAGGGAGAGAAGCTTGTACTTGCCGGTTTTGGTGCAGGATTAAGCTGGGGAAGTATTCTGCTTGTATGGTAGCACGGTTAAAGATGCTAAGCTTATTATATAGATATTTGCAGACTGCTTACTAAAAGATATCAGGCAGCCGGATAAGCGGCATTTTAACATATATAAGATGTTTATGGTAAAAGCTTTGCCATAGATATCAAAGTTGTGGGCTTTTGCCCCCGACAACATATAATAAAAAATAATAAGAATTAAGGAGATTTAACATTATGTTTGAAAAAGTAAGAGAATTAGTTGCAGCACAGTTAGGTATAGATGAGGCAGTTATTAAGCCTGAGTCTAATTTCAAGGAAGATCTTAAGGCAGATTCACTTGATCTTTTTGAACTTGTTATGTCACTTGAGGATGAGTGTTCAGTAACTATTCCATCTGAGGAGCTTGAAAAGATTCTTACAGTACAGGATGTTGTTGATTATATCGAGGCTAACCAGAAATAGTTATAAATGTCAGGAAGGAAGATAAGTTATGAAAACTCGTGTAACAGAGCTTCTTAATATAGAATATCCTGTTATACAGGGCGGTATGGCATGGGTTGCAGATGCTAATCTGGCAGCCCACGTCAGCAAAGCCGGTGGAATGGGATTTATTGGAGCAGCTAATGCGCCGGCAGAATGGGTTAAAGAACAGATACATATTGCAAGAAAGATAACAGATAAGCCAGTTGGTGTTAATATTATGCTTTTAAGTGATTATGCAGATGAGATAGCACAGCTTGTTATTGATGAGCATATAGAAGCAGTAACAACAGGTGCAGGCAATCCAAGCAAATATATGAAGGCCTGGAAGGAAGCTGGAATAAGGGTTATTCCTGTTGTGGCATCAGTTGCACTTGCAAGAATGATGGAACGTGCCGGAGCAGATGCAGTTGTAGCAGAGGGCATGGAATCAGGTGGACATATCGGCGAGGAAACGACCATGACACTTGTACCACAGGTTGTTGATGCAGTTAATATTCCTGTTATAGCAGCTGGCGGAATAGGTGATGGCAGAGGTGTATGTGCGGCATTTATGCTTGGTGCAGAGGCTGTACAGATGGGAACAAGATTCGTTGTGGCTAAGGAGTCAAATGTCCATCAGAATTATAAGGACAGAGTTATAGCTGCCAAGGATATAGATTCAGTAGTAACTGGCAGAAGTACAGGTCATCCAGTAAGGTCACTTAGAAACAGCATGACAAGAGAGTATCTTGATATGGAAAAAGAAGGCGTTGAGTTTGAAAAGCTTGAAAGACTTACTCTTGGAACACTAAGAAAGGCTGTTGTGGATGGTGATGTCAAGCAGGGAACTGTAATGGCAGGTCAGATAGCAGGTCTTGTCAATAAGGAACAGACATGTGAAGAGATTATTAAGGAGCTTATGAAGGAAGTCTCTGAGGTATATAATTCACATAATAAGCTGGCATAAAACAGTGTATGGAAATGAGGATTTAAAAGGTATGGGAAAAACAGTTGTAATGTTTCCAGGACAGGGAAGCCAGCGTACTGGAATGGGAAGAGAAAGCTATAATAGCTGCACTTCATCAGTAAAGTGCTTTAAGAAGGCTGGTGAACTGACAGGTATCAATATGGAGCATTTAATATTTGAAGAAAATGATCTTCTTGATAAAACCGAGTATACACAGATTGCGTTATATGTAACAGAAATCGCCCAGCTTGCTGATATGGTTGAGCAGGGCCTTACGTATGATGCAGCTATTGGACTTTCATTAGGTGAATATAGTGCACTTACTGCAAGTGGTGCGCTATCTTATGAAGATGGTGTAAGACTTGTAAGAAACCGTGGAATATATATGGAACAGGAGGTTCCGGCTGGTATAGGCGCCATGGCTGCAGTTATCGGGCTTACATCAGATGAGGTTGACAGTGTACTTGCTAAATATAACAAGGATAAAAGTGGGAACACAGAGTCTGATAATGATATGTATCCTGATACAGTTTCCGCAGCTAATTACAACTGCCCTGGCCAGATAGTAATATCAGGTAAAAAGGAATGTGTACAGGAGGCTATGGAAGTGCTTAAGGAAGCAGGAGCAAGAAGAACACTCCTTCTTAATGTAAGTGGACCGTTTCATTCAAAGCTTCTTAAGGGCGCAGGTGATAAGCTTATGAAGGATCTTGAAAAAGTTACTTTTGATAAAGTGAAGTATCCTTATGTGGCAAACTGTACAGCTGAGTATGTGGATGAGAATACATCCAGTGGATATATAAAAGAACTTCTTTCAAAGCAGGTATATAGTTCAGTACGTTTTGAACAGTCAGTCAGAAAAATGATAGCCGATGGTTATGATACATTTGTTGAGGTGGGACCAGGAAAGACTTTATCTGGCTTTGTTAAAAAGATAGCTAAGAGCATGGAAAAGGAAGTAGTTATAAAATAACAGGCAATAAATGCAGACAAGATATTGGTAAGGCTTTAGCAATATTGTATCGATGAAAGGCAGTGTGTTATGTGTATGGATAATTGTATAAAAAGATATGAAAACAAGATAGTGCTTGTAACCGGAGCTAGCAGAGGAATAGGAGCTGCTATAGCTGCCCGTTTTGCCAAAGAGGGGGCTGTGGTTATTGTTAATTACAGTGGTAATGATGAGGCAGCAGATAGAACAGTTGAAAATATTCTGGCTGCCAACGGAAAGGCAGAAAAATACAAGTGTCAGGTTGATTCGTATGAAGAAACTGAAAAAATGATTACATATATAATGGATAAATATAAGAGAATAGACATTCTTATAAATAATGCAGGTATAACAAAAGATGGTCTTATCATGAGAATGAAAGAGGAAGATTTTGACAGAGTTATAGATGTTAATCTTAAGGGAACATTTAACTGCATAAGACACGTAAGCAGATACATGTTAAAGCAAAGAAGCGGAAGAATAATCAATATGTCATCAGTTGTAGGCATAGCTGGTAATGCAGGACAGGTTAATTACAGTGCTTCTAAAGCAGGTGTGATAGGTATTACCAAATCTGCGGCAAAGGAGCTTGCATCGCGAGGAATAACTGTTAATGCAGTTGCACCTGGATATATTGATACAGATATGACAAAGGTTTTATCTGATGAACAGAAGAAGTCAGTACTTGATATGATTCCTCTTTCAAGAATGGGAAGCGTGGATGATATAAGCAATGCTGTAGCATTTCTGGCATCAGATGAAGCAGCATACATAACAGGACAGGTGATATCAGTAGATGGAGGTATGAATATCTGATGAGAAGAGTAGTTGTTACAGGTATGGGTGCAATAACACCTATAGGTTTAAGTGTGGATGAATTCTGGAATTCTGTTAAAGAGAATACAGTTGGAATAGATAATATAACAAGATTTGATACAACAGATTATAAGGTTAAGCTTGCAGCAGAGGTAAAGGATTTTGATGCTAAGAATTATATGGATTTCAAGGCAGCCAAAAGGATGGAAAAGTTCAGCCAGTATGCTGTTGCGGCCGCGCATGAGGCTATGAAGGATTCGGGGCTTGATATGGCTAAAGAGGATGCTTTCCGTGTTGGTGTATCAGTAGGCTCTGGTGTTGGAAGCCTTGAAGCTATGGAAAGCAATCACAAGAAGCTTCTTGAAAAGGGTCCATCTAGGATTAATCCGCTTCTTGTACCTCTTATGATAACTAACATGGCAGCTGGCAATGTATCAATACAGCTAGGTTTAAAGGGTAAGAATATAAATGTTGTTACAGCATGTGCTACTGGAACTAACTCTATAGGTGAAGGCTATAGAAGCATACAGCATGGAGAAGCAGATGTTATGTTTGCAGGTGGAACTGAAAGTTCTATATCTCCTATTGGAATCGGTGGTTTTGCTGCGCTTACAGCACTTTCAACATCTACAGACCCTAAGAGAGCCTCTATCCCATTTGACAAAGAAAGAAATGGCTTTGTCATGGGTGAAGGAGCAGGTGTGGTTGTACTTGAAGAACTGGAGCATGCTTTAAAGAGAGGAGCGCATATATATGCAGAGATCACAGGCTATGGCTGTTCTTCTGATGCATACCATATAACATCACCTATGGAGGATGGAAGTGGAGCTGCATATGCTATGACAAGTGCCATGAAGGAAGCAGAAGTAAAACCAGATGATATCGATTATATAAATGCACATGGAACAAGTACCCATCATAATGATCTTTTTGAGACAAGGGCGATCAAGCTGGCACTTAAGGATGCAGCTTACAATGTGCCTGTAAGTTCAACAAAATCCATGGTTGGACATCTGCTTGGTGCAGCGGGCGCAGTTGAGTTCATAGCCTGTGTCAAGTCAATCCAGGATGGTTATATACATCCAAATGTAGGACTATCAGAAACAGAGGAAGAAATGGATCTTAATTATGTCAAGGATGAAGGAATCGAAAAGGACGTTGATGTAGTCATGACGAATTCTCTTGGTTTTGGTGGACATAATGCAACTCTTATAGTAAGAAAGTATTCATAATATGATGAACGCTTAAAGTACATAAGTAGATTGCTGGTGAGATATATGGAATACCAGAATATGAATAAAAGGTCATGAAGAAATGGAGATAATATATGGAATTAGAAAATGTAATAAAGCTCATTAATGCTGTATCAGAATCTTCACTTACAAGCTTTAGCATGGAAGATGGCGACACTAAGCTTTCGCTTGGCGCTGACAGAAGTGACAGGGCAGCTGTTAAAGAAACTGCCGGTGCTGATGATATAGTTAATAGCGATAACGGCAATGAATCAGGATTGAATAAATCGGACATTAAAACTTCTGATGATAATGTGCTTACTGTTAATTCACCACTTGTAGGTGTATTTTACAGTTCAGCATCTCCGGAAGCTGATGCATATGTAGCAATAGGTGACAGGGTTAAAAAAGGTCAGGTAATCGGTATAGTAGAAGCAATGAAGCTTATGAATGAGATTGAAAGTGATTATGATGGTGTGGTTACTGATATTCTTGTAGATAATGAACAGATGGTTGAATATGGACAGCCTATGTTTGTTATAAAACCAGTCTGACAATACGTCGGTATCAAAGGCATGGGTTTTTGATACCGACATTATATATATGAAATTCGATTATTTAATATAAGGAGTTAAGTATGCTTACAACAAAGGAAATAATGGATATTATACCACACAGACATCCTTTTCTGCTTGTGGATACGATAGATGAACTTGAGCCTGGAATAAAGGCAACAGGATATAAGTGTATTACATATGATGAGCCTTATTTTGCAGGACATTTTCCAGCTGAGCCTGTTATGCCGGGGGTCCTTCAGATAGAGGCATGCGCACAGGTAGGCGCTGTTGCGATACTTTCGCTGGAAGAAAACAAAGGTAAAACAGCATATTTTGGTGCAGTTAATAATGCAAGATTTAAAAGAAAAGTAGTTCCTGGTGATAAACTTAAGATGGAATGTGAGATTATAAAGAAAAAAGGACCAGTTGGCGTGGGAAAGGCTGTTGCGACGGTAGATGGCGAGGTTGCACTTACAGCAGAGCTTACATTTATGGTAGGTTAATCCGTCTGATGTTATAAATATAATATGTGGATTATGGAATGATTATAAGGAGATGAAGCTGTGTTTAATAAGATATTGATAGCGAACAGAGGCGAAATAGCTGTTAGAATAATAAGAGCCTGTAGGGAAATGGGTATACAGACAGTTGCAGTATATTCTGAGGCGGATAAGGAAGCACTTCATACGCAGCTGGCTGATGAGAGTGTATGTATAGGAAAGGCAGCAGCTAAGGATAGTTACCTTAATATGGAAAGAATATTGAGTGCAACAGTAGCTACACATGCAGATGCAATACATCCAGGCTTTGGATTTCTTTCTGAAAACAGTAAGTTTGCATCATTATGTGAAAAATGTAACATCACATTTATAGGTCCAGATTCAGATATCATAGAGAAAACAGGTAATAAACAGGAAGCAAGAAATACAATGATATCAGCAGGTATTCCAGTTATTCCAGGAACCAAAGAACCAGTTATGGATGCAGAAAGAGGAAAAGAGCTTGCAGACAATATAGGTTATCCTGTTATGGTTAAAGCTGCACTTGGCGGCGGTGGCAAGGGGATGCGTGTTGTATATACAAAAGAAGATTTTAAAAGGGAATTCGATAACGCACAGAGAGAAGCTGTGAATGGCTTTGCTGATGGCACAATGTATATAGAAAAATATATAGAAAAGCCAAGACATATAGAGTTCCAGATATTAGCTGATAAATATGGAAATACAATTCATCTTGGTGAAAGAGATTGTTCAATACAAAGAAATCACCAGAAGTTAGTTGAGGAATCACCCTCTCCTGCGTTGAATGATGAATTAAGAAAGAGAATGGGAGATACTGCAGTGGCAGTGGCTAAGGCAGTTAACTATGAAAATGCAGGAACAGTTGAGTTTCTTCTTGACAAAAACGACAATTATTACTTTATGGAGGTAAATACCCGTATTCAGGTCGAGCATGGTATAACGGAACTTGTGACAGGTGTTGATCTTATAAAGGAACAGATAAAGATAGCAGCCGGCGAAAGTCTTGGTATTAAGCAGGAGGATGTAAGGATACATGGTGCTGCCATGGAAATAAGAATCAATGCTGAAAACCCTGAAAAGAACTTTGCACCTAATCCGGGAACAATAAAGAATATACATATACCAGGTGGTAATGGTGTAAGAATAGATACTGCAGTTTATAGTGGATATACGATACCTCCTTTTTATGATTCCATGATAATGAAGGTTATGACATATGCAAACGACAGGAAAACAGTGATTGAGAAGATGAGAAGTGTCCTTGGCGAGATTATTATTGAAGGTGTCACAACAAATACAGATTTTATGTATGATATATGCCAGAATGAGAAGTTTATTAAAGGTGATGTCAGTACAGATTTCATACCAGAGGAGTATCCACAGGTATGTAAAAAATAGTTGTTCGTTATGCACAGTAAGAGTGCGTGGAAATGAGGATTTATATGCAGATAAAAGGCTTGTTTAAAAAGAATATCCATAAAAATAAAATCAACAATCTGGATAGCAGTAATATAAATGTTCCAGATGGATTATATACGAAATGTCCGGTTTGTTCAAAAATAATTTTAACAGAGGACATGTATCTGAATAATTGTGTATGTCCGGAATGTGGATATTATATGAAGCTGGATGCCAGAACAAGGATATCCATGGTAGTGGATAAGAATACATTTTCAGAATGGGATACTAACATTGAAGAGAGCAATCCATGTGAATACCCAGGTTATGAGGAGAAAATCCAGAATCTTAAAAGAAAAACAAATCTTGATGAGGCAGTAATAACCGGTGTTGGAAAGATAGATGGCAGCAAAGCTGTTATAGGTGTCTGTGATACAAGATTTCTTATGGGCAGCATGGGCGAAGTTGTAGGTGAAAAGCTTACACGGGCAGTTGAGAAGGCTACAGAGCAGAAGCTGCCGGTTATTATATTTACATGCTCAGGCGGAGCCAGGATGCAGGAGGGAATAGTATCTCTTATGCAGATGGCAAAGATAAGTGCCGCATTAAAAAAACATGATGAGGCAGGACTTTTATATATCACTGTTCTTACTGACCCTACAACTGGAGGTGTAACTGCAAGCTTTGCTATGCTTGGAGATATTATACTTGCAGAGCCAGGTGCCCTTATAGGTTTTGCAGGACCAAGAGTTATCAGACAGACTATAGGACAGGAACTGCCAGAAGGGTTTCAGAGAGCTGAATTTCTGTTAGAGCACGGCTTTGTGGATGCGATAGTTAAAAGGGATGAGCTAAAGAAGACACTTGCGCATCTGCTTGACATACATAAGTACAGTGGAGCTTATACAGAAGTTAAAGAAAATGTGGATACATACCGGAGCAATTCAGATATTATGAAGAAGTATCTTGAGTATCTTGATAATATATATTTCAAAAAGATAGATAGAGAAGAAGAAAAAAAGGCTGAGGCTGATAATAATCTGTATAATGAGTATGATGTATGGGAAAAGGTTGAAATAGCAAGAAGCAGTGAAAGACCTAATGCCGCAGATTACATAGAAAAAATAACTAAAGATTTTTTTGAACTTCATGGTGACAGAAACTTTTGTGATGATAAAGCAATAATAGGTGGAATCGCAACATTTGGCGGCATTCCTGTAACAGTCATAGGACATATGAAGGGTAAGACTACTAAAGAGAATATATCAAGAAACTTTGGAATGCCTAATCCCGAAGGGTATAGAAAGGCACTAAGGCTTATGAAGCAGGCTGAAAAATTTAACAGACCGGTTATATGTTTTATAGACACTCCAGGAGCATATTGCGGTCTTGGTGCAGAAGAGCGAGGCCAGGGAGAAGCTATAGCAAAGAATCTGTATGAAATGAGCAGTCTTACAGTTCCGGTATTGTCAATAGTAACTGGCGAAGGTGGAAGCGGTGGTGCACTTGCACTAGGTGTTGCCAATGAGGTATGGATGATGGAGAATTCCATATATTCAATACTTTCACCAGAAGGCTTTGCATCGATACTGTGGAAGGATTCTAAGAAAGCAAAAGAGGCTGCGGAAATAATGAAGCTGACGGCAGCAGATTTATATGAGCTTGGCATAATAGAGAAGGTCATTCCGGAATATCCGGTTATAAATGAAAATAATATAAAAAGAGTGACATTATATATGAAACGCATGATATGTGATTTTATGTACAGATATATTGATATGGACAAGGAAGAACTTGCAAGACAGCGGTATAACAGATTCAGGAAAATGTAAGAAAGCACTAAATCTATTACATTTTTTTATGGTTGTATTAATATAATTGTGTTAATATGATTATGTTAATGTGATTGTTTTAATGTGATTGCGTAGGAAGATTACGGAATTGTTATATCTAAACAGAAAGAAGGAATATATATGTCATATGGATACAGACAATACAGGGATACTGCTCATAGATGGACACAGATAGGTGTTGGTTTAATATCTGTAATAGCAGGTCTTATACTTATTGTATGTGTAACGGCACCTATGTATGTCTCAAGCATGTTAAAGGATGCAGGACTGTCAGCTGCTATATCGCACCGTTTTATGGATACTGTTTTTGATTCACTTGGGGATAATATGGAGGCGTTATCCAGAATTCAGACAAGTATAGAGGATTCTAAGATAGTAGACAGAATAGCACAGAAATATACAACGGCTATGGTTGACGGGATGCTTAAAGAAAAATCCTTTGATGATATAGAGATTAATATAGATGCAGAGCTGGATGAGCTTATGGATATGACATATAACAAAATAGCATCTAATATCAATATGGGAAATATACAGGAAACAATAGTCAGGGCAGCTCTTAGCTATAGTAAAAATGCTGCAAATGAGGCTATAAATAATTATGCCAGTGGTATATATGGTGATATATCTTATCGTCTGCAGCCGCTTATAAAGGTATATGGAATAATAACGTCTGTTGTGTTTAAGATATTGATGCTTTTAATATATATCACATTATTGATTGTTATCATTGCATTTAATCCTGTCAGGGTTGTAAGGTACACACTCCCATGTATATTTGTCATAACAGGTGGTATATATATTTTTATTGCAAATATAATTGGAAACAGATGTATGGCGGCTGTAAGTAACAGATATCTAGGAAGAACTGTGTTTATAGATACTCAGATTGCTTATAGGGTTATGGGTGTTATGTGTATACTGGCAGCAGCTTCTTATGTTATTACTTTGATATATGGAATGGTTGTGAAAAACAGGAGAAAAAGAATATAGAAATATCTGAGATTAATGTTTGATAAGAGTTTATTAGAGTTTATAAGAGCTTATAAAAACTCATAAAACATTATAAAAGATGAAAAATGGAGCTGCTACATATATATGTGGCAGCTCCTGATTTTGTTTTATAATACTTGTTATATAATATTTTTTAAAGTATTATTTGTTATTCTTCTTTTCGTTCTCAAGCTTCTTCATAGCTCTTACCTTAAGTGAAAGACCAAAGAGGTTGATGAAACCATCAGCATCATGGTGGTCATAAAGGTCTCCAGTTGTGAATGAAGCGATAGATTCGTTATATAATGAATATGGAGATGTTGTACCAGCTTTGATGATGTTGCCCTTGTAAAGCTTGAACTTAACTTCACCAGTTACGTATTCCTGTGTCTTTTCAACAAAGGCCTGAAGTGCTTCACGAAGAGGTGTTTCCCACTTTCCTTCGTATACAACCTGAGCGAACTTGTTAGCAACATTAATCTTCTCTGCGGTTGTATCCCTGTCAAGTACTAATTCTTCAAGCTGCTGATGTGCCTCATAAAGGATAGTTCCACCAGGTGTTTCATATACACCACGTGACTTCATACCAACAACACGGTTCTCAACAATATCAATTATACCAATGCCGTGCTTGCCACCAAGTCTGTTAAGTTCTCTGATGATATCAGAAACTTTCATCTTCTTGCCGTTAACAGATGTAGGAACACCCTTTTCAAATGTCATTGTCACATATTCACCTTCATCTGGAGCCTCTTCTGGTGTGCATCCAAGAACAAGAAGGTGCTTGTAGTTAGGCTCATTAGCTGGATCTTCAAGCTCAAGACCTTCGTGGCTTATATGCCAGATATTACGGTCACGGCTGTAGCTTGAATCAGGGCTGAATGGAAGGTGAATACCGTGCTGTCTGCAATATTCAATTTCATCTTCACGAGACTGTAATGTCCATCTTGAATCTCTCCAAGGAGCGATAATCTGGATATCTGGAGCTAAAGCCTTGATTGTAAGCTCAAATCTGATCTGGTCATTACCCTTACCTGTAGCACCATGGCAGATAGCAACAGCACCTTCTTTACGGGCAATTTCAACAAGTCTTTTGGCAATGATAGGTCTTGCCATTGATGTACCAAGTAAATATTTATTTTCATAAACTGCGTGAGCCTGTACACATGGAACGATGTAGTTATCGCAGAATTCATCTGTGATGTCTTCGATATATAACTTAGCAGCTCCACAAGATAAAGCTCTTTCTTCAAGTCCGTCTAATTCCTCTTCCTGACCGCAATCTGCACATACACAGATAACATCATAGTTGAAAGTTTCCTTTAACCAAGGAATGATTGCTGTAGTATCAAGACCACCTGAATAAGCAAGAACAACTTTCTCTTTCATTATTAATGTACCTCCATATAATTAAGTAATAGGTTTAATTATGTAATAAATATTATGTAGTAAATAATGCTATTACAAAGTGTAAAACTCTGCTGATTATAATAAACTACTTATTATGAAAATGCAATAGGTAAAAATGCATATTATGCAATTTTATGCAAAAATGTTGCATAAATATAAAAAATATTGAATAAACACTTTACATAGAAAAAAAAGTTGTTATAATGGAACTTGTCATTTTTATTGATGAATAATATATGTACACGAATGAATAAATAAACATTCAGATGGAGGACGTATGGTTAAGGTTGGAATTATCGGAGCTACCGGATATGCAGGTAACGAATTAGTAAGACTTCTTCTTGGACATAAGGATGTAGAGATTGTATGGCTTGGTTCACGAAGCTATATAGATCAGAAATATTCAGATGTATACAGAAATATGTTTAAACTTGTAGATGCCAGATGTATGGATGATAATATGGAACAGCTTGCAGATGAGGTTGATGTAATATTTACAGCAACACCACAGGGCTTATGTGCATCACTTGTTAACGATGAGATTTTATCAAAGGTAAAGATAATAGACCTTAGTGCAGACTTTAGATTAAAGAATGTAGATATATATGAGAAATGGTATAAGCTTGAACATAAGTCACCACAATATATTGATGAAGCAGTCTATGGTTTATGTGAGATTAACAGGGATAAAGTGAATAATAATACAAGAATTATTGCTAACCCGGGATGTTACACTACAACATCAATTCTTACATTATATCCACTTGTAAAAGAAGGAATTATTAATCCAGATACAATAATCATTGATGCTAAGAGCGGAACAAGCGGTGCAGGCAGGGGTGCAAAGGTTGCTAATCTTTTCTGTGAAGTTAATGAGAGTATGAAAGCATATGGTGTTGGTACACACAGACACACACCAGAGATAGAAGAACAGCTTGGATATGCTTGTGGAAGAGATGATTTAAAGCTTATATTTACACCACATTTAGTTCCAATGAACAGAGGAATACTTGTGACAGCATATGCTAATCTTGCAAAGGATGTAACTTATGAAGATGTTAAGGCGGCATATGATAAATATTATGATAAGGAATATTTTGTAAGAGTTCTTCCTAAGGATGTATGCCCAGAGACAAGATGGGTTGAGGGAAGTAACTTTGTAGATATAGGATTTAAGATAGAGCCAAGAACTAACAGAATTATTGCTATGGGTGCATTAGATAACCTTGTTAAGGGTGCGGCTGGTCAGGCAGTACAGAATATGAATCTTTTATTCGGTTTTGAGGAGAATGAAGGACTTAAGATTGCACCTATGTTCCCATAGAATTATATAATACAGGCGGCACTATAAATATTTTATTCATATAAGATTAATAAGACGTTATTGGTAAGTAATAATCCTGATAGATAATTATTATATAGGTAATTTAATAACAAGCGGTTATTAATCTGGACAGGAGGCAGTTATGCAGATTACAGAAGGTGGAGTTACAGCAGCCAAGGGATTTAAGGCAGCTGGTATGGCGGCAGGAATTAAGTATAAGAATGGTAAGAAAGATATGGCAATGGTTGTTTCAGATAAGCCTTGCGTGACAGCAGGGACATTTACTCTTAACAGAGTATTTGCCGCTCCTGTTAAATGGGATAAGAATATTGTATACAATGAAGATTATGCACAGGCAATTGTAGTTAACAGTGGTGTTGCTAATGCCTGTACTGGTGTTGAGGGTGATGAAGCCTGTGCACTTGAAGCTAAGACAGCTGGAGAGGCACTTGGAATTCCAGCCGATGCAGTGCTTCTTGGTTCAACAGGTGTTATTGGAATGCAGCTTCCTATGGATAGAATGTGTGCAGGAATTAAGGCACTTCCGGAACTTCTTGATTATACTAAAGAGGCTGGAACACTTGCCGCAGAGGCAATTATGACAACTGATACTGTAAGCAAGCAGGTTGCCTGCACAGTAAATATTGCTGGCAGAGAAGTAACGGTAGGCGGTATGTGCAAGGGTGCCGGTATGATTCATCCTCATATGGCTACAATGCTCTGTTTTATTACAACTGATGCAGTTATAGAGAAGAAAGCACTTCAGAAGATGACAAGTGATATTGTTGAAGATTCATTTAATATGATATCTGTTGACGGAGATACATCAACTAATGATACAGTGCTTGTTCTTGCTAATGGAGAAGCGGGCAATGATACTATTAAGGAAGGCAGCAGTGATTATGATACATTTTATGAGGCATTATCTTATGTACTTACAGAGCTTTCTAAGAAAATAGCAGGAGATGGTGAAGGCTGTACATGTCTTTTTGAAGTTCAGGTTAAGGGAGCTTCAACTAAGGAACAGGCAAGAATTCTTGCCAAATCAATAGTGACTTCTAATCTTACAAAGGCGGCAATATTTGGACACGATGCTAACTGGGGAAGAATTCTTTGTGCTATGGGTTATTCAGGCGTTGATTTTAAGCCGGAGAAGGTTGATATATTCTTTGAAAGCAACGCAGGAAAGCTTCAGATAGTTAAAGATGGTACTGCAACAGATTACAGCGAAGAAAAGGCAACTGAAATTCTTTCACAAAATCCTGTAACCGCAATAGCAGATATTAAGCAGGGTAACAGTGAAGCTACAGCGTGGGGCTGTGACCTTACATTTGATTACATAAAGATTAATGCGGATTACAGATCATAATAGTTAAGAATAAAATGGCATTGTAATATTGTCAGGAATGAGGATAATAAATGAGTACAATTAATATGGAAGAAGAGTTAAAGAAGGCACAGGTGCTTGTTGAAGCACTCCCATATATACAGAAGTTTAACAGAAAGATTATAGTTGTAAAATATGGTGGAAGTGCAATGGTTGATGAAGAACTTAAAAGAAAAGTTATTCAGGACGTAGTATTATTAAAGGTTGTTGGATTTAAGCCAATTATTGTACACGGCGGCGGCAAGGAAATCAGCAAATGGGTTGAAAAGTCTGGAATGACACCGGAATTTAAGAATGGTTTAAGAGTTACAGACGAGCCAACTATGGAAATTGCTGAGATGGTTCTTAACAAGGTTAATAAAAGCCTGGTATCGCTTATAGAGGAACTTGGTGTAAAGGCGTGTGGTATAAGTGGTAAAGATGGCGGTATGTTAAAGGTAGAAAAGAAGTATTCAAAGGGTGAAGATATCGGATATGTAGGTGAAGTCAAGGAAGTTGATACAACACTTATACATTCACTTCTTAAGGATGATTTTCTTCCAGTAATATGCCCTATAGGATATGATGACAATTTCCACGCTTACAATATCAATGCTGATGATGCAGCTTGTGCCATTGCAAGGGCAGTTAATGCAGAGAAGCTTGCATTCTTAACAGATATTGAAGGTGTATACAGGGATTATAATGATAAATCAAGCCTTATCTCTGAACTTTCAACAACTGAGGCAAGGGAATTATTAACAGGTGGTACAATAGGTGGTGGTATGTTACCTAAGCTTAATAACTGTATTGATGCGATTGAACACGGTGTTTCAAGAGTACATATACTTGATGGACGTATTCCACACTGTCTTCTTCTTGAAATATTTACTAACAAGGGTGTTGGTACAGCTATATTATCAGAAGGTGCTGAGAAATTCTTTGATACTAATATATAATAACAGGAGTAGTTATGCAGACAGAACAGATTATTAAAACAGCAGAAGAAAAGTTAATACATACATATAACAGATATCAGATTGTACTTGATAAAGGTGATGGTGTAAGATTATATGATACAGATGGAAAAGAATATCTTGATTTTGGTGCAGGTATTGCGGTATTTGCATTAGGTTATAATAATAAGGAATATAATGATGCGTTAAAGGCACAGATTGACAAGCTTATACATACATCTAATTATTTCTATAATGAGCCAGCGGTAAATGCTGCCAAAGCACTTACAAAGGTTTCCGGAATGGACAGGGTATTCTTTACTAACAGTGGTACAGAATCAATAGAGGGTGCTATAAAGCTTGCAAAGAAATACGCTTATTTAAAGACAGGAAGAACTGATTCAGAGATTATAGCAATGCATCATTCTTTCCACGGAAGAAGTATGGGAGCATTAGCTGTAACAGGCAATAAGCATTATCAGGAAGCGTTCGGACCTATGATTCCGGGAATTAAATTTGCTAATTATAATGACCTTGAAAGTGTTAAACAGTTGGTAAATGATAAAACTTGTGCTATTATATTTGAAACAGTACAGGGTGAGGGAGGAATATATCCTGCAACTAACGAATTCATCAAGGGTGTAAGACAGCTTTGCGATGAAAAGGGTATTCTTCTTATACTTGATGAAATACAGTGTGGAATGGGAAGAACAGGTACAATGTTTGCATTCCAGCAGTATGGAGTTGAGCCTGATATTCTTACTGTTGCCAAGGCACTTGGCTGTGGTGTTCCAGTAGGTGCATTTCTTGCCAAGGAAGAAGTTGCCAAGGCACTTGTACCAGGAGATCACGGTACAACTTATGGTGGTAATCCACTTGCGTGTGCAGCAGCAACAAAAGTATTTGAATTATTTGAGAAACAGCATATATTGGATAATGTAAAGGAAGTATCAGCATATCTTGAAGAAAAGCTTGATGAACTTGTAGCAGAATATGATTTTATAATTGAGAGGAGAGGACTTGGACTTATGCAGGGACTTGAACTTTCAATCAATCCTAAAGATGTTATTGCTAACGCATTAGACAATGGACTTATACTGTTCTCAGCCGGAACTAATGTTATCAGAATGGTGCCTCCTCTTGTTATAACTAAGGCGGACGTAGATGAAATGATAACAAAGTTAAAGAAATCATTTTAATAAAGGTTGGATGAATAATGAAAGTAATTAAGAAGCTTGTGTCAGTTCTTATGGCAGGTGTTCTTACTTTATCTGTGATGGCATGTTCAGGTACAGATAAGAATAAGACAGCAAGGGAACTTGATATAGAGACTCCTGTAATAGTTAATGTCTGGTATGATAATAAGGACTATGACAGCTATCTTGAAAATGTAGCGAAAGAATTTAAAGAGGCTAACAATCTGGTTACTGTTAATCCGGTATATGTTGAGTCATCAGATTTTGTTGATACAATTTACAATGAAACTGTAAGAAATGATAATGTGCCAGATGTGTATCTTATGTCATCAGAGAATTGCAATAAGGCATATCTTTTAGGTCTTATGCTTGAAAATGATTCTTACAAGGATGTATACAATGATAAAGTATATGGACAGGCTGCCCTTATAGCAAGCTCATATAATGAAAAGTTATATGGCTATCCGGTTACATTTAATATGCCGGTTATGGTGTATAACAGTAAGCTTGCAGGTGCAGTTGATACATTTGATGAGATAAAAGAATATAATGATAACTACGAAGTTACAGAAGATAATAAAAGTGTTCAGAGGATATTTAACTTTGATGCATCATCAATGTTTCTTAATTATACATTTACAGGAAGATACGTTAATATAGGCGGCAATAATGCTGAGGATTCAGGAGCATTTGCAATAGATGAGGTGCATTTTAAAAAGGCTTTAACTGAATATGTGAAGTTAAAGGACACTTATGCGATTGATAGATATAATTCATCATTGCAGTCGTGTGTATCACAGTTTGCAGAGGGAAAGCTTATATATACAATAGTTGATGCCGACAGCCTTTCAACAATTGATGCTTCAGGTGTTGAATATGGAATAATTCCAGTTCCAAAGCTTGCAGATGATTTAGAGTCAAAGGCAATGTCAGTTACTACGATGGCGATAGTAAATCCATACACATCAAATATTGCGGTATCCAAGGCAGTAGCAAGGGCAATATCATATGACTATGCAGAGGATTTGGAAAGTCTTAGCGGACATATGAGTGCAAGGGCAGACATAAGCTATAAATCAAAGACCCAGCAGAGCAATTACAATACACTGCACACAATATATGCTAACAGCATCGTAAAAGCCAAATATGTAGGCGTAGGCAACATATATACAAAATATGAGATTATGCTTCACCAGTTATGGGACGGAGTGGATTTTAACAGTGCATATAATGAGTTCTACAAAGAAATCTCCAATTATATGACACTATCAAGGCTTAATAATTAAATATGGAATAATACATTAGTGTGGATAAAAATGTAATTTATTCCAATATTAGTGAATAAAATCCTGCTATCAGTAAATACTTTATTAACAATAGAGATTGTTAAAGGAGGTTGTCTGATGGCAGGATTTATTGTTGCAATAATCTCAGGTGCGTTAATGAGCCTGCAAGGTGTACTTAATACGAATGTTACAAAAGCGAGCAGTATATGGGTGGCGGCAGGCTTCGTGCAGTTTACAGCACTTGCAACCTGCATTATAATGTGGCTGTTTAACGGAAGACCTGATATTAGTGGAATATTTCAGGTAGAGAATAAAATATCATTATTAGGCGGTGTGATAGGAGCATTCATAACCTTCACCGTAGTAAAAAGTGTATCCGACCTAGGTGTAGCCAAAGCCGAAGTCACAATAGTAGTAGCACAGGTAATAGTAGCCTATATAATAGAACTTATGGGCTTATTTGGAAGCAAAAAAGCCGACTTCTCGTGGCTCAAACTCTTAGCCCTGATAATAGCAATGGGCGGAGTATTTATGTTCTACAATACAGGGAAGAATTAGATGGAGAAGGAGATTAAGGTTGTATTGAAGTGAAAAGGTAGCTGTAGTAAGTGATGTTGGGAAAGAATTAAAGTTGTAAAACTGACAGCGAGGGGATATAATGTGCGTAAGCTACAAGCCGTGCCAGACAGAAATTTTCAAAGCTGCTGTGCTTGCACAAAGCTGCTTTTAAAATTTCTGTCTGATAGGGCGACAGCCCGACAGTCCAAGAAAGCCAGAGCTTTCTTGGACCTGCACGGCGAAAACAGTGGGAAATAATTCAAAGCTGCTGTGCTTGCACAAAGCTGCTTTTAAAATTTCTGTCTGATAGGGCGACAGCCCGACAGTCCAAGAAAGCCAGAGCTTTCTTGGACCTGCACGGCGAAACCAGTGGGAAATCAACTAAAGGCGATGTGCAAAGCACGAGCCAGCAAAAACAAACCATAAGCAGGCTAAGGAAAGCGATGTGCAAAGCACGAGCCAGCAAAAACAAATCATAAGCAGGCTAAGGAAAGCGATGTGCAAAGCACGAGCCAAAAGTAAAGGCAATCCGTGGCAGTACATAATAAGCCAAGGCAAAGTAGAAGCGAAGTGCGAAGCATAAGCACAATCTATGCCACCACTGCATTTCCCACCCCACCCCAAATAAAAGAGAGGACCTCAACCAATGACCAATTTATTCAAAATAACAGGCACAGTAACCCTGAAAAAAGGCGCCGGCCGTCAATTAAAATCCGGCGGTATGTGGGTATACGACAACGAAATAGACACATTTTCCGAAACCGTAGAAGACGGAGGCCTTATCGAACTCCATGATTTCGATGATTATTTTATGGGAATAGGTTTCATAAACCGCCGTTCCAAAATAACAGTACGAATGTTATCAAGACATACAAGAGAGATTAACGAAGAATTTATCAGACAGCGTGTAAGAGATGCTGTTTCCTACAGAATGGATACAGTTGATACATCTTCCTGCCGGCTTATATTTGGAGAGGCAGATTTTCTTCCGGGCATAGTAATAGACAAGTTCTCAGATGTTCTTGTTGTAGAGTCACTTGCACTTGGAATTGACAGATTTAAACAGCTTATTGTCGATGACCTGAAAGAAATACTTAAAGAATATGGCGTGCCAATAAGAGGCGTATATGAAAGAAGCGATGCCAAAGTAAGACAGCTTGAAGGAATGGAAAGAGTTAAAGGCTTTATCGGTGAAGAATTCGATACCAAAGTTATGATAACTGAAAATGGTGTTAAATATTATGTAGATGTTAAGGACGGTCAGAAGACAGGCTTTTTCCTTGACCAGAAATATAACAGGAGAGCTATCGGCGGCTTATGCAAGGGTGCGAAGGTTCTTGACTGCTTTACACATACAGGTTCATTTGCACTTAATGCAGGAATATCGGGAGCTTCAAGCGTATTAGGAGTAGATGCATCTGAACTTGCTGTTAATCAGGCGACAGAAAATGCCAAGCTTAACGGACTTGAGGATATTGTCCGATTCAAATGTGCAGATGTGTTTGACCTGCTTCCACAGCTTGAAAAGAGTGGCGAGAAGTTTGATGTTGTGATTCTTGATCCACCAGCATTTACCAAGTCAAGAAATTCCATTAAAAATGCAGTTAAGGGATACAGAGAGATTAATCTTAGGGGGATGAAGCTTGTCAAAGACGGCGGATACCTTGCAACCTGCTCTTGTTCACATTTTATGGATCCGGAATTGTTCACTAAGACAATTGGCGAAGCGGCAAGAAATGTACATAAAAGACTAAGACAGATAGAATACAGGACCCAGTCACCTGACCACCCAATTCTGTGGTCAGCCGATGAGTCCTTATACCTTAAATTCTATATTTTTCAGGTTGTTGACGAAAAGTAAGGCTTCTTTCGTAAAGGGCATCTTTTATTTCGTAAGGAACAAAAAGATGTCCAAGACCTGTTCCTAACTGTATGTTAGGCTTGTTAGCACCGTGGTAATCAGAGCCTCCGGATAAGAGAAGATTATGTTCTTTGGCGATTTTGCGGATTTCCCTTTCATCGGCAGGTTTATAGGTTGAATAAATTGCTTCAATTCCATCAATTGAGGCACAGCATACGTGGTTAATAAGCTCATTCATCTGGGCTTTGCCAAGGTGGTAAAGAATTGGGTGTGCAAGCACAGCAACACCGCCAGCCTGATGAATAATGCTTACAGCCTCAGAAGGGTCAACCTTATGCCTGTTCACAAAGCAGGGCTTTCCGGGACTTAAGTATCTGTCAAAGGCTTCGTTGCGGTCGCCGGTGTAATTGTTCTTAACGAGATAGTCAGCAAAATGTGCTCTTGTTATAACAGCATCAGGGTATAATTTTAACATTTGTTCATATGTAATATTAATACCAATTGATGAGAAGCGTTCACATATTGCAATATTACGGTTGATGCGTGACTCGCGCTGTGTTTTAAGATAATCATTGATGGCATTGTTAGTGTAATCAATAAAAAGTCCTACGATATGGACTTCAGTATTATTAAAATTAGTGCTTAATTCAACACCGGGTATTAATTCCACCTCTGAATTACCAGCGGCTTTAAGGGCATCTGGTATTCCGTCAAGAGTATCGTGGTCGGTAAGGGCGATGGCACTAAGGTTTTTAGAAGAAGCAATTGCTATAAGTTCTGTGGGAGTATTAGTTCCGTCAGAATATGTTGAGTGTACGTGCAAATCTACCTGTTTCATATTATAACCTCATTTCTGCGTACGATTTCTAAGCAGATAATAGAATAGTATTAAGTACGCAAGTAGATTATAACACTTAAAAAAAGTACGCAAAATCCTTAATCTTAATAAAATAATAAATTAACGAAAAAGTTTAATTTTATATAAAAGCAACAGGAGGAGTGATTATGCAAAGAGAATTAGTTATTGGTGGTTTTTACAGACATTTTAAGAATAAGCTGTATCAGGTAAGAGGCGTTGCGATACACTCAGAGACTAAGGAGAAAATGGTTGTGTATCAGGGGCTATACGGCTCATATGAGTTATATGTAAGACCATATGATATGTTTTTGAGCGAAGTTGACCATAATAAATATCCTGATGTAGAGCAGAAATACAGATTTGAACTTATAGATATTAATACAGGAAAAGCACTTGAGAAATCCGATGATACATCTGCTTATAATAAATTGATAGACAGTGTTAATATGGTTTCAGCGTATAATACATATACAGTAGATAAGTCTGCCTGCGACATAGCAGGAAATAGATATACAGAGAATAAATCTATTGATTATAAGACAGAAAATGTCTCATCTGATAATGGGAATATTGCTGACACCTACAATTCAGATGAGAATACTGTACAGGACAGCAAGCTGATAAGATTTCTTGATGCATATGATTATAAAGAGAAGCTTGATATATTAACTTCTATGAGAAGTGAATTAAATGACGGGCTTATTGATATTATGGCGGAGTCCATTGAAGTTGCTGTGCCAGAGGGCGACATTACTGATAGATATAATTCACTTAGAAAATGTCTTCTTGCACATACCAAATATGAAGGATTAAGACTGCGTCAGTAGTGATAATTGTCAGAAAATTAACATAATATATGCGATAAAATGGATAATATTACAGAATTTTGCAAGTTCACATAAAATGTGTATAAGTATGTTGATATTGTGGAAAAGTATGTGACTAATTACGATATTGATTGCATATGTTGTTAATAAATGTTATATTCTATAAGGTATGCACAGGAGAACTATACAATAAGAGATTGTGTGTGGAAAAGAGGATTAATAATGAATATAGTTGTATTAGCAGGTGGTACAAGCACTGAAAGAGATATATCAATTCTTACAAGTACCAAAGTGTGTGAGTCTTTAAGAAGAAATGGATACAATGCTAACATTGTGGATGTTTTTTTCGGTATAGATAGTGAAAATGTTGATAACTTTTTTAATAATGACAATGATTTGGAAAAGCTTTGCAAATATTTAAAGAACCAGACTCCTGATGTTGAGAAGGAACTTGAAGCAAGAAAAGCTTTGGGAAAAGGTTTCTTTGGAGATAATGTTCTTGAACTCTGCCAGAAAGCAGACATAGTATTTATGGGGCTTCACGGAAGCAATGGTGAGGACGGAAAGATACAGGCAGCATTTGAACTTATGGGAATTAAGTACACAGGAACTGATTATATAAGCAGTGCCATATCAATGAGCAAGGAGCTTACTAAAAAGGTTCTTGTTCCAGAGGGTATTCCAATGCCTAAGGGCATAGCACTCCACAAGGGACATAAGGTAGAATATGTTCCATTTCCTTGTGTGGTTAAGCCTTGTTGTGGTGGTTCAAGTGTAGGAGTATCTATTGTTAATAGCGAAGAAGAATTCAAGAGAGCCTTAACAGATGCATTCTCATATGAAGATAATATACTTGTAGAAGAATTCATTAAGGGAAGAGAATTCTCTGTAGGTGTACTTAATGGAAAGGCACTTCCAGTTATAGAGATAGAACCGCTTGACGGATTTTATGATTATAAGAATAAATATAAGGCAGGAGCAACTAAGGAGACTTGTCCAGCTAATCTTCCTAAGGAAATATCAGAGAAAATGCAAAGATGGGCAGAGAAAGCCTGTGAGACAGCTGGAGTTACTACATATGCAAGAGTAGATGAACTTCTTAATGAAGACGGAGATATATACTGCCTTGAGATTAATACACTTCCGGGAATGACAGGAACAAGCTTACTTCCACAGGAAGCTGCGGCTGTAGGAATGTCATACGATGAACTTACTAAGAAGATTATAGAAATATCTTTAGAAAAGTATAATTAATATTGAATGGAGATTATTATTTATGCGTGGAATGACATTAAGAGCTATAGCAGAAGCCTGCAATGGCGTATATTATGGCAGTGAAGATAACCTTGATAAAGAGGTGACAGACATAACAACTGACAGCCGTAAAGTGCAGAATGGCGGATTGTTTGTTGCCATATGTGGCGAGAGAACTGACGGACACCAATACATAGACAACTGCTTTAATGATGGAGCGTTGTGTGTTATATCAGAAAAAGAACTTGAAGGACAGACTAATTCTTATATAAAGGTTAAATCAAGTCTTCAGGCGTTAAAGGATATGGCACTTTTATACCGTAATAATCTTGATATCAAGGTTGTAGGTATAACAGGAAGTGTAGGTAAAACAAGCACTAAAGAAACAATCAGTTATGTGCTTAACAAGAAGTATAAAGTGTTAAAGACAGAAGGTAATTTCAATAATGAAATAGGACTTCCTCTTACAGTATTCCGCTTAAGAGATGATGACGAAGTTGCTGTTCTTGAAATGGGAATAAGTGATTTCGGAGAAATGGACAGATTATCAAAAATTGCCCAGCCAGATATAAGCGTAATAACTAATATAGGTCTGTGTCATCTTGAAAATCTTAAGACAAGAGATGGAATATTAAAGGCCAAGACAGAGATTTTCAATAATATGAAGCCTGACGGAATAGCTATACTTAACGGCGATGACGATAAGCTTATCACTGTAGATGAGGTTAATGGAAAGAAGCCTGAAAGATTTGGAATTAACTATAAAGACGGTGTGTATGCCAAGGATATAGAAAATCTTGGGCTTAGTGGAACTAAATTTGTAGTATCAGGTCTTAATTGTGTAGATGGCTGTAAGGATTTTGAGGTTACTGTGCCGGTTCCTGGACATCATATGATATACAATGCACTTGCAGCAGCCTGTGTTGGTGCGGCATTAGAGCTCACTTCTGCACAGATAGCAGACGGAATAGCTGATTTAAAGACTATTTCAGGCAGAAATAACATTATCAAAACAAGTAAATATACATTAATAGATGACTGCTATAATGCTAATCCTGTATCTATGAAGGCCTCTGTTGATGTGCTTGATATGGCTATTGGCAGAAAAGTATGTATACTTGGTAATATGTATGAGCTTGGAGAAAATGAGAAAAATCTCCACTATGATGTTGGACAGTATATAGGTACTAAGAATATAGATGTTCTTATTACTATTGGTGATCTGGCAAGACATATCGCTATGGGAACAGACGATTATATGGAAACACATTTTGGTTCATATGATTGCAAGATACACAGCTTTGATGATATGGAAGAATTCAATATGGCATATTCGTCAATCCTTAAGGATAATGATAATATATTGATAAAGGCATCGCACGCAATGAAATTTGCTGATATTGTGGAGCTTTTAAGCAAGGATAATTAGATTAAGATTAAGCGTTTTGCAAATGCTTAAATATATACAGAAAGAAGAAAGGAGGCGTCTATGAAAAAGACTAAGAGTTTAATAATAAGTGCTATGATTATGGTATTCGCTTTGGCATTTACAGCTTGCGGAAGTAAGTCATCAAGTGTAGAGGGAAGCTGGAGTGGTAATGATAACGGATATGATGTTGTATTTAATTTCGAGGCAGATGGTCAGGGAACTATGCAGTTAAGCGGAATTCAGCTTAATATTACATATTCCGTTGATGGTGACAAAATAACTATCAACAAGTCAGTTCTTGGTGGAACACAGACAGACGAGTATACATTTAAGATTTCTAACAAGTCAAAGACACTTACATTATCTAACGATTCAGGTGAAATTGAACTTAAAAAGGGTGAATAACCAGATGCTAATAATCTAAAGAATGATTTATTATCCCTTCGGGCAGATATTGCCTGAAGGGATTTTTAATGTAATATGAAAATCTGATAAAGATCCCTGTTACAAAAAAGTATTATGTAATGATAACGTGTAATCGCTCTAATATGTAGTTTACAATATGTAGTTTGCTGCAAGTGAATGTGCTGTATATAAATAAAATGAAAGTTATATAAAATAAAAATATTTTTAAAATAATACTTTACAAATATATAATATAGTGATATAGTATCAATATGAAAAACGCGTTTTTAATATAATCTTAACTTCCATCAGGAAGTACATAAGATTTCTAGATAACACATATAAGTGTTATTCATTACCTGTCATATACAGGAGTTTCCCGTTAATTTAAAGTTTAATTGATTATAGAATATCAGGATTTAGGATTATTATAATCTGATATATTATAATTAATAGATATATTTATAGGAGGATATATATTTGCACGATATAATAGAGCATTATGGAAAAGTTGTTGTTGCACTTGCTGGTGTGCTTGCAGCCTTACTTTTAACAGCGGCGGTTGTGACAATAGTAAGTGGAAAGACAACAGGAGCGATAGAAGATATTGAGTATGAGTCACAGATATATGAAGCTATGAAATAATTAAGCAGGTGTGCAGTAAATGGGGTGGAATATGGATAAAGAAGATTTAAAAGACATTATTGAAAAGAATAAAGATGAATTATTCAGTGAGATAGCACAGGAAATAAATAATGATAATGTGACGGATATAGAATGGGATGGTTATAATCTTTGGATAACTGAGCTTGGCATTGGAAGTTATATTTCAGGCAAGGAATTAAGTGACAGATATGTGGAAAATGTATCAATAAAGCTTGCCAATATAATGGGTGTTTCATTTAACAGAAGCAGACCTATTCTTGAGGCCAATACAGAGAAGCTTAGAATTTCTATATGGCACGAATCAAGGTGTCACAAGAAAAGTATGTCTATAAGAAAGATACCAGAATATCTGAGATTTTCGCATAAGGATTTAGTTGAGTCAGATTATGCCCCTGAAAGCATTATTAATCTTTTGGAGAATAGTGTTACTGCACACCTTAGCATAGTTGTGGGAGGACAGCCACACGCAGGAAAGACAGAGCTTGTAAAGTATCTGTCAACGAAAATTCCGCATAATGAGAAGGCAGGAGTATATGAGGATAATCAGGAGATACATTATAGAAAGATTAATCCTAATAAAAAATGTGTTGAATTTTTTGTGGATGACAAGGTTACATACCAGGATATCATAAAGGCTGGGTTAAGACATAATATAGATTGGATTTTGCTGTCAGAGTCAAGAGGACCAGAAGTTGCACATCTGCTTAACAGTTTGTCTACAGGTTCATATTGTATGACAACTATGCATCTGGATGAGGTAAGGGATATGCCTGACAGAATGTACAATATGCTTGGCAACAGCAGTGTCAATGAAAGATTTATCAATAGTGTATACAAATATATAGACCTTGTTGTGCTTGTGGAATGTGACAAGCACGAGAAAAGGAGGATTAAGCAGATAGGTTTTCTTTCAAGGTGCAATTCTGTTAATCACTGCTGTGTAATATACGAAGACGGCACATTTACAGACGAAACTGTCCCGGAAGATATTCTTGATAAATTTAAAAGGAGAGGCATAAAGAACATATATGAAAAGGTTAATTAGATATTTTTCGGTACGTTCAGTAATTAAAGATATATCAGCATATGGATATGATTTCTCAATGAAGAAATATATTTTAGCAATAACAACAGGATTTCTTGTGATATTCGGAATAAGTATGATATATGGCCTTAAGCCTGTATGTGTAATAATTACTGGTCTTGTGTCCATAAGCGTTATTCCAGGTATTATAAGAAAAAGGTACTACAATAATAACAGGCTTAAAAAGTTTATGGACGTTGATATATATCTCCATCAGATGGCGTATTCATTTATGAGAAATCCTAAGATATACACAGCTTTAGAAGATACAGGCAAGATAGCAGGCGGCACTCTTGGCAGGGTGATAGAGCAGGCTATGGACGAGCTTGAATATGGTATGGGAGAAGATGTATATGCTAATGCACTTTATATCATAGAGAAAGAGTATAATTGCAGCCGTATAAGGACACTTCATAAGTTTATTATTGGAATTGAAAAGAGAGGTGGAAGGTATAAGAATGCACTTAGAGTGCTTCTTGATGACTCTGACAGGTGGATTAAAGGAATATACAGGCAGGAGCTTGAAATCAAGAATGTAAAAAGGGATACAACCATAGGAGTTATTATAAGCATAGTGCTTTCAGGTCTTACAATATTTATGAGTGCCATGCTTAACCGATATAAAAGCGGACAGGGAAACATAGTTGATGACTGGCTGTATCAGGGGACAGCAGTGATATTCCTTGTGTTATGTATATTATTCTATGCTTTCACGAATAAGCATTACGGATATGAAATTCTTAATGATAAAGATATTGATACTAACAGCAGGAAATATTATAAGCTTGTGTTTGAAACCAATGTATGGAATATAATTGAGAAGATAATTCCAGTTATAACAGTGCTTGGAATATTGGCAGGCCTGGCGTTTATTAATGGTTTTTATTTTATATTTGTATATCTTGTTATGGCAATGGCTGTAATGGTTATTTATCCGTTGATTAATAAAAAGTCTGCAATGAAAAAGCTTACTAACAATTTAAGACAGGCATTTTCTGACTGGTTAAGAAATGTTGCACTTAATCTTGAGAATATGCCATTGATTGCGGCAATTGAAGATACTTACGATGAAAGTCCGTATATAATTAAGAATTCACTTGATACTTTTATAAGGGACATAGAGGCAGACCCATCAGATATTAAGCCATATTATGAATTTCTGTCGGAGTATGGACAGACAGATATAATGTCGACAGTAAGAACATTATATTCAGTATCGGAATTGCCAGACAATCAGGTAGATGAAACTATTAATTCTCTAATACAGAGAAATAACGAGCTTATAAACAAGCAGTCAGAGATTGCTTATAAGGACAGGATAAGTTTGTTTAAATTTATGGAATACATACCTGTATTTCTTATGGCATTGAAAATGTCTGTTGATATGATGCTTGTTATAACACTGTATTTGTAATGTGTAATATTAATATTGTTAAAGATTGTGTCTGTCTATACGTTAATAAGGTGGAAGAGAATATCATTAGTGACGAGTAGGTAAAGATTTGCTGCTGGTAATATTAAAGGTGGAGAAAGGCTTGGCATGGACTTTATATTAGAAAAATTAGGTGAGACGTGCATTGCTATAGTATTTATATTATCAATGATAAATATGTACGCAATGCTTGCTGATAAAATGCTTGGTGGTTGATATAGATATTTAATATAAATCAATAGTTTAATTGAAATACAATCTAAGAAATGAAAGGGGATAGTATGATGGAATATTTATTGGAAGAATATGGTGATGTAATTATATGTATTACAGGACTTGCAATAGCATTTACATTCTTAGGGATATGTATGAACAAATGCACTGTATTAGAGGGTACACAGCTTGCAAAGCTGTTCTACAGGTAGGTGCATAATGAAGATAATAGTAGAAGCTTCGGCATATCTTGTAATACTTTCTTTTATATGTCTGATATCGCTGGATTTTATTGCTGTTAATAAAAGTGTAAGCAAAGGCAGTGAGGTACAGCAGTATATAAAAGATGTAATCCAGATAAATGGCATAAGTTATGAACACAGGGATATTGATTATGATACTAATAAAAAGGTATGCGAGATAGCTGCACAATATGGGGCAGATGTAAGTTATGAATATTATGATGCAGCCGCAGATTATGATTATTACCGCCTGAATATTAAATATCCTGTAAAGTCGAGATTGTTCGGACTTAATAAGCTGTGTGATTATAAGGCACTTGTAAGGGTTGAGATGGCGGTGTAGTACGTCCCAGCACAATAAGGATAAATCTGGATTTGCTCTATGAAATAAAGATGATGGGGATTGAATAAATACAAATATGGATTTGCCACGTTAAATTGAGATGTCGGCGCAATGTAATATAGATAAGGAGTGATATGAGATTAATAATAAGTAGTGCTGGAATGATGGTTATTATTGTTCTGCTTGTGATTATACATAATTCGATTATCAGTGATAATTACTGTAATATGGAGATGAACAGCAGTATTAATGGGGCATTTGATTATGCTTTGGATAAAGTGTCAGATGGTTACATAACGGGTGAATATGATGATATTCCAGATGATGTATTTACAACACAGCTTATGAGAAGTTTCTGTAAGTCATTTAATGAGGCTGTCAGTTCAGATGCAGAGTATACAGTTACGCTGTTATATGCGGACAGGACGGCAATGCTGTATGACATAGCAATTGAAGCAGAATACAGTTATGGATATAAGGGAAGAAAGAATAAATGTATATGCCAGAGGGCTGTAAAGTTAAATTGACAATATATATATATTCATTTATAATTCCACAATATGATTTCAATTGATTAATATATTAGGTCAATTGTGGAAAGGAGAGACCACATTAAAAGTGGCTGTTATATAATGGAAATTCAGATATTACATTGGTTTGAAACATTACATAACCCAATAACTAATCCAATATTTTATGTGATTACTACATTGGGTAATGCAGGCTGGTTCTGGATAGTATTAGCTGTGCTTATGCTTACAGTTCTTCCTAAGAAATATAAAAAAGCAGGGCTTACAATGGCAATAGCACTTATATTGTCGCTTATATTCTGTAATGGAATAATGAAGCATCTATGGGCAAGACCAAGAGCATTCTGGGTAGTTGGACAGAATTTTGTTGTTGGCAATGAATTCGAGAATTTATATGGAATATTTAATTCTATTCACGATTATTCGTTCCCATCAGGACATTCGTCAGCTTCGTTTGCTGCGGCAGTGTCAATATTTATGTGGAGAAAGAAGGAAGGAAGTGAGGCACTGGTACTTGCGGCACTTATAGCATTTTCAAGACTGTACTTTACAGTACATTATCCAACAGATGTGCTTGTCGGTACAATCACAGGTGCATTATATGGTGTAGCGGCTTATTTTATTGTTAAGGCACTTATCAATAAAGTCCCAAAGCTTAATGCTATATTTAATAAGCAGTAATAATGAAATAGTAATGATAATATAAATTGTAATTATGTTAAAAATAAAGGCTGTCCGATTATGATATGGCTAATCTTTACAGAACATTTTGTGTCAGGTAAAGAGGCATATCAATATTGGACAGCCTTTTGTGATAGTGCTTGTATTTTTTATGTATTTTTGTGAAAGCTATATTGACATTTGATTAAGATGTGCTAATATAAAATCACTTTTATAAAATATATTTATAAAAGATATTTACAGAAGTGATTTTAAAATAGATAACAATTATTAAGTGGCAATATTATTGTCATAGAAATGAGGTTAAGGATGAACGAAGAAATGTGTGTTGAAAAGATGCCAATTACAGATGAATATCTTGAAAAGATGGACGCATATTGGAGAGCTGCCAATTACTTAGCAGCTGCCCAGCTTTATCTTTTAGATAATCCTCTCTTAAGAGAGCCTTTAAAGAAGGAACATATTAAGAAGAAAATCGTAGGTCACTGGGGTACAGTTCCGGGTCAGAATTTCGTTTACTGTCATATGAACAGAGCTATTAAGAAGTATGATCTTGATATGGTGCTTATATCTGGTCCTGGTCACGGCGGCAATTTCTTTGTAGCTAACTCATACCTTGAGGGAACATACAGCGAAGTATATCCGAATGTAAGTCAGGATATGAACGGATTAAAGAAGCTTTGCAAACAGTTCTCGTTCCCAGGAGGAATATCAAGCCACGTTGCACCTGAGACACCAGGTTCAATTAATGAGGGTGGTGAGCTTGGTTATTCGATAGCACATGCATTTGGTTCGGTATTTGACAATCCGGATCTTATAACAACTTGTATTGTTGGTGATGGTGAAGCTGAGACAGGACCACTTGCTACAGCATGGCATTCTAATAAGTTCCTCAATCCTGTGACAGACGGAGCAGTGCTTCCAATATTACACCTTAATGGATATAAGATAAGCAACCCTACAATATTCTCACGTATATCACACGATGAGATAGAAAGTTTCTTCCACGGATGTGGCTGGAAACCATATTTTGTTGAGGGCGATGACCCAATGACAATGCATAGAAAGATGGCAGAGACATTAGATACTGTTATTGAGGAGATTAAGGAAATACAGAGAGAAGCAAGAGAAGAAGGTAAGACAGAAAGACCATTCTGGCCTATGATTGTACTTAGAACACCAAAGGGCTGGACAGGACCAAAGGTTGTTGATGGCAAGGAAATTGAGGGAACTTTCAGGGCACATCAGGTTCCAATTATGATGGATAGACCAGAACATTTACAGCAGCTTAATGATTGGCTTGAAAGCTATAAGCCAGAAGAATTGTTTGATGAAAATGGCAGATTAATTCCAGAGTTAAGAGCACTTGCACCAAAAGGAGATCACAGAATAAGTGCCAATCCTCACGCTAATGGTGGTAAGCTTTTAAGAGATTTAAGACTTCCAGATTTCAGGGATTACGGCGTTGACGTACCTTTCCCAGGAGCAAAAGATGGTCAGGATATGATTGAACTTGGAGGTTTTGTAAGAGATATATTCAAGTTAAATGAAGAAACTAAGAACTTCCGTATCTTTGGACCAGATGAAACAATGTCTAACAGATTAGGCAAAGTATTTGAGGAGACTAACAGGGATTGGAATAATGTTCTTAAGGATAATGATGAATTCCTTGCCAAGGACGGACGTGTAATGGATTCAATGCTTTCAGAGCATATGTGTGAAGGCTGGTTAGAAGGATATCTTCTTACAGGACGTCATGGCTTCTTTGCAAGCTATGAAGCATTTATCAGAATAGTAGACTCTATGGCGGCACAGCACGCTAAATGGTTAAAGGTATGTTCACAGCTTCCTTGGAGACAGTCAATTGCTTCACTTAACCTTATTCTTTCATCAAATGTATGGCAGCAGGATCATAACGGATTTACACATCAGGATCCAGGCTTCCTTGACCATATAGCTAATAAGAAGGCGGATGTGGTAAGAATGTATCTTCCACCAGATACTAACTGCTTGCTTTCTTGCTTTGACCATTGCATAAGAAGCCGTGATTATGTCAATGTGCTTGTTACATCTAAGCACCCAAGACCACAGTGGCTTACTATGGAACAGGCTGTTAAGCACTGTACACAGGGTGTTGGCATATGGGAATGGGCAAGTAATGACCAGGGAGAAGAACCAGATGTAGTAATTGCTGGCTGTGGTGAGACACCTACACTTGAAGCACTTGCGGCTGTTACAATATTAAGAGATAATATGCCTGATTTAAAGATTAGATTTATAAATGTAGTCGATTTATTCAAGTTACAGTCTAATACACAGCACCCTCACGGTCTGTCAGATACAGATTATGACGCTTTATTTACAAAGGATAAGCCGATTATATTTGCATTCCACGGCTATCCAACACTTATACACGAGCTTACATATTACAGACATAACAGAAATCTTCAGGTATTCGGTTATCAGGAGGAGGGTACGATTACAACTCCATTTGATATGAGAGTGCAGAACGAGATTGACCGTTATCATCTTGTACAGGCTGTTATCAATGCACTTCCACAGCTTGGCAACAAGGGTTCATATCTTCTCCAGAAGATGAGAGATACTTTAGTTGCACATAAGCAGTATATAAGTGAGTATGGTATGGACCTTCCAGAGGTACAGGAATGGAAGTGGCATACACCAGATAATAAATAATTGTTATAAAACTGGTTAGTGAATAATTGAGTGATTTATATAAAATATTTTATAAAAGCTGCTTAATGTATTGCAAAATGTACAAAAAAATAATATTATATAAGTAACTTTTTAAAATGTATTTATTAAAAGTAAGGGGATACGTCATATAGCAGGATGTGTCCCCATACTTGTAGTAACGGGTGTTACAGAAATGGAGGATTTTACAATGAATAACAAACCATCTATTAAAATCGGAATTGTGGCAGTGAGCAGGGACTGTTTCCCAGAGAGCCTGTCAGTGAACAGAAGAAAAGCTTTAGTTGAGGCTTACAAGAACAAATATAATGCAGATGAAATATATGAATGTCCAATATGTATAGTCGAAAGCGAGATACATATGCAGCAGGCATTAGAAGATGTCAAGAAAGCTGGCTGTAATGCTTTATGTGTATATCTTGGTAATTTTGGACCAGAAATTGCAGAAACTATGCTTGCTAAATATTTTGACGGACCTAAGATGTTCGTTGCGGCAGCAGAAGAAACATCAGCTAATGGAGGCCTTGTAGGTAACAGAGGAGATGCTTATTGTGGTATGCTTAATGCAAGCTACAACCTGAAATTAAGAGGAGTTAAGGCATATATTCCGGAATATCCAGTAGGAACAGCAAGTGAATGTGCAGATATGATTCACGAATTCATACCGGTTGCAAAGGCTGTATATGCGTTAAATAATCTTAAGATTATAAGCTTTGGACCAAGACCTAATAATTTCCTCGCCTGCAATGCACCAATTAACCAGTTATACAATCTTGGCGTTGAGATAGAAGAGAATTCAGAGCTTGACCTTTTTGAAAGCTATAATAATCACGCAGGAGATGAGAGAATTCCAGCGGTTGTAAAGAGTATGGAGAAGGAATTAGGAGAAGGTAATAAGAAACCTGAGATACTTTCTAAGCTTGCACAGTATGAGCTTACACTTCTTGACTGGGTAGAAGCACATAAGGGTTCAAGAAAATATGTTGCAATCGCAGGAAAATGCTGGCCAGCATTCCAGACACAATTTGGCTTTGTTCCTTGCTATGTTAATTCACGTCTTACAGCTATGGGAATACCTGTATCCTGTGAGGTTGATATATACGGAGCTTTAAGTGAATTCATAGGAACAGTTGTAAGCAATGATGTTGTTACACTTCTTGATATTAATAATACGGTTCCATCAGATATATACGAAGAAGATATTAAGGGCAGATTCAATTATACAATTAAGGATACATTTATGGGCTTCCATTGTGGCAATACAGCAGCGTGCAAGCTTTCATTCTGTGAGATGAAGAACCAGATGATTATGGCACGTTCACTTCCAGAAGAAGTTACTAACGGAACACTTGAGGGAGATATTGTACCTGGTGATATTACATTTTTTAGGTTACAGAGTACATCAGACAGCCAGTTAAGGGCGTATGTTGCACAGGGTGAAGTTCTTCCTGTAAGAACACGTTCATTTGGTGCTATAGGAATATTTGCAATTAATGAAATGGGAAGATTTTACAGACACGTGCTTGTTGAGAAGAATTATCCTCATCATGGGGCAGTAGCATTTGGACATTATGGAAAGGCTTTGTTTGATGTGTTTAAGTATCTTGGCGTTGAGGACATATCATATAACCAGCCGGCAGGCGTGCTTTATAAGTCAGAAAATCCTTTTGCATAGTTAAGATTATAACGTAAATATATAATAGTTTATAGAAATGGGGTGCGGTATGTATTATATAGGTGTTGACCTTGGAACATCTTCGGTTAAGCTGATATTGATGGAACCAACAGGTGATATTGTAAATACAGTATCTAAGACTTATCCTATAAGCTTTCCAAAGCCAGGCTGGTCAGAGCAAAATCCGACAGATTGGTATGATAAGACCTGTGAGGGAATCAAAGAGCTTATAAAGGATATAGATAAGGACAAGGTTGCAGGAATAAGCTTCGGAGGTCAGATGCACGGTCTTGTTATTCTTGATGAGAATGATAATGTAATAAGACCGGCAATTCTTTGGAATGATGGAAGAACAACTAAGGAATGTGATTATCTTAATAATGAGATTGGAAAGGATAAGCTTACAGAATATACAGCGAATATAGCATTTGCTGGCTTTACGGCTCCTAAGCTTCTCTGGGTTAAGAATAATGAGCCTGACAATTTCAAAAAGATTGCTAAGATAATGCTTCCTAAAGATTATATAGCCTACAGGCTTACAGGAGTACATTGCACAGATGTATCGGATGCGTCAGGTATGCTTTTATTAGATGTTAAAAAGCGTGACTGGTCAGAAGAGATGATTAACATATGCAAAATTTCAAGAAAACAGCTTCCGGCTTTGTATGAAAGCTACGAAAGGGTTGGCTGTATTACTAAAGAAGCTGCTATGGAGCTTGGACTTCCAGACAATGTATGTGTAGCTGCTGGAGCAGGTGATAATGCTGCTGCGGCAGTAGGTACTGGAACTGTTGGGGACGGAATGTGCAATGTTTCTCTTGGAACAAGCGGAACAATATTTATATCAAGCAGTAACTTTAGCGTTGATAATAATAATGCACTTCATTCCTTTGACCACGCGGACGGCTATTATCATCTTATGGGCTGTATGTTAAGTGCAGCTTCCTGCAATGGCTGGTGGATGGATAATATTTTAAAGGATACGGATTATAAAGAAGCACAGTCACATATAACTAAAGATATGCTTGGTAATAATCATGTATATTTTCTTCCATATCTTATGGGAGAGCGTTCGCCACATAATGACCCGCTTGCAAGAGCAACATTTACAGGAATGACTATGGACAGTACAAGGACAGATATGACACAGGCGGTGCTTGAGGGTGTTGCATTTGCGATAAGGGACTCTTTTGAGATCGCCAGGTCGCTTGGAATTAATATCACAGAAACCAAGATGTGCGGTGGTGGTGCTAAGAGTGAGCTTTGGTGTACAATTATGGCTAATGTGCTGGGAATTAAAGTACATCTGTTAAAGTCAGAAGAGGGTCCGTCTATGGGAGCAGCTATGCTTGCTATGGTGGCGGCTGGTGAATATGAAAATGTTAAGCAGGCGGCGGACAGCATTGTTGGAATATGCAGGACAATCGAGCCGGAAAAAGACATTGCAGACAGGTATAATTCACGTTATAATACATTTAAAGACATATATCCTGCATTAAAAGGGGTATTTGAGAAAATGTAATTGATGTATCTGGCACAATAATAACAGATAGTGTATATTCAGAATGGAGGTTTTATGAAATTTTTTATTGATACAGCAAATGTTGATGATATCAGAAAAGCTAATGATATGGGTGTGATCTGTGGAGTTACAACTAATCCATCATTAATTGCCAAAGAAGGCAGGGATTTTAATGAAGTAATTAAAGAGATTACAAGTATTGTTGACGGACCTATAAGCGGTGAAGTTAAGGCAACTACAGTAGATGCGGAAGGAATGATTAAAGAGGGCCGTGAGATTGCTGCGATTCATCCTAATATGGTAGTTAAGATTCCTATGACAGTAGAAGGCCTTAAGGCAGTTAAGGTGCTTTCAGCAGAAGGAATAAAGTGTAATGTAACACTTATCTTTTCAGCTAATCAGGCACTTTTAGCAGCAAGAGCAGGTGCAGCATATGTATCCCCATTCCTTGGAAGACTTGATGATATATCACAGCCGGGTATCCAGCTTATTGAAGATATTGTTGGTATATTTTCTAATTATGATATCCAGACAGAGATTATATGTGCAAGTGTAAGAAATCCTATACATATAACAGACTGTGCACTTGCAGGAGCTGACATAGCAACTGTTCCTTATAAGGTTATTGAGCAGATGGTTCATCACCCATTAACAGATGCAGGTATTGAGAAGTTCCAGAAAGATTATAAGGCAGTATTTGGAGAATAAATGATTTCATCACAGAAAATAACAACGTCAGAGGTTAGAAAGTATAATAAGAACAGAATATTTAAGCTTATATATAACAGCAGTGCAATATCAAGGCAGGAGATTGCAGATACGCTTGGATTGTCACTTCCGACAATCAACCAGAATATCAAGCTTTTAAAAGATGCAGGGCTTATAGTTATGGAGGGCAGTTTTGACTCAACAGGAGGAAGAAAAGCCCAGATGATTATGGTAAATGCTGATGCAAGATTTGCAATAAGCGTTAACGTCCGTGCTAATGAATTAAAGGTGGCACTTATAGATCTTAATGGAGAGATAAGAAGCCAGAAAAGTGTTGATATTGAATTCAGTCCGGAAAGTGATTATGGAGTTAAGGTATCAGAGCTTGTCGATGATATAATAGAGGAGAATAATATTAATACTGGTAATATACTTGGCATAGGAATAACTATGCCGGGTATATTCAATAGTGATAATACAATGATAATTTCATCTCCACCACTTAACACAAGAGACTATAAGACTGATAACATTACAAGTCATCTTAAGTATGATTATACTGTACAGAACGATGCAAGAGCGAGTGCATTTGCCGATTACTGGTATTCCCATAAGAATGAAAATGCTCACATAGACGAGTCCTATCACGACAAATTCTATCTTATGATTAATGATGGAGTTGGCGGTGCGTGCGTAAGCAATGATAAGATTGTTCAGGGAGAGCATAACAGATATGGTGAATTTGGACATATGACTTTATATCCTGACGGAAGAAAATGCATGTGTGGAAAGAAAGGTTGTGTTGAAAGTTATCTTTCAGCAAGAAATCTTTCGTCAGACCTTGGAATACAGATAGATGAATTCTTTAAGAAAGCATCTGAGGGTGATGCACAATGTGTCAAAGTCCTTAATGAATATCTTGATAATCTTACAACAGGAATTAATAATCTTTATATTATATTTGACAGGGATATAGTAATTGGTGGATTTGTTTCAAGATATCTGTTAGAATATGAAGAGAATATAAGACAAAGACTTATTGATAAATATTCTTTTGATACAGATGGAAGATATTTTTCGATTTCAAGCTGTACATCAGAGAGAACGGATACAGGAGCGGCAATAATGTTTTTGTCTGAATTCATTAATAGTATTTAACAAGAGGGACAGAGGCGAGATGGATAAGAGCAGATTGTATAGGACCATTAACAATTTAAGAAATATAATTACATTAGAACACTGCGTCGTAAGATTTATTATGGCGTGGTGTTTTGTTAGTTTAGTTGAGAGTTTTATAATGAATAGCAGAAGGTATATGATAAACAGCCTGTCATATGTTAAAAATGTTGACATGGTTTCAGTTATTATATGCTCGCTGGTATTAACAATAGTATTATATGTCATATTTGAAAAGCTTCAGGATAATAACAGGCTTAAAGCCTGTATTCTTGAGGGGACTTTATTAACAGGAGTTGTATTGGTATATGCCTGCGTGTGTGTATATGAATATAATGATGTGTATTTTGTGGCTGGAATGACACTTGTTGTACTGGCGGCAGCTGTATATTCATATAGTTATGTGCACAAGATTTACAAGGGATATATTAGTGACAGCACCACTTATAATGCGGATATAAAAGATATAAGTAAAAGAATGTATATCACAGGTGTTGCGATAGTTGCAGGTGTTATGACAGCATTTATAAGTATATGTATGGTGTTCCGTTATCTGTCATTTGGCTCACCTAATTTTGATATGGGACTTTTTTCGCAGATGTTTCACTATATGAAGACGACGGGCAGAATGTTAAATACAAGTGAGAGAGATCATCTTATGTCACATATGTGTGTGCATATATCACCAATGTTTTATACGATACTGCCATTTTATATGCTTGTATCATCACCGGTGACGCTTGAGGTTATGCAGGCAGTAGTCATTGCAATAGCAGTAATTCCACTTTGCAGGCTTGCAGAGTGCAAAGGAATGTCAAGACGTGCTGTGTTAAAAATATGTATAATATACTGCTTTTATCCGGTTATAAGCGGTGGCTGCTTTTATGACATACACGAGAATATGTTTCTTCCAGTGCTTATATTTACATTTCTGCTATATATGGAAAAAGATAATATGACAGGAATATTAATATCTGCAATACTTATATGCCTTGTAAAGGAAGATGCACCGGTATTTCTTATGTTCATTGCACTTTATATGATAATAGGAAAGAGAATGTATAAAAAAGGATTTATTATACTGATATTATCCATAGTGTATTTTGTCATTGCCTGCAAGATAATTGAGATAATAGGAACGGGCATAATCTCTGACAGATTTAATAATATGATTGCGGAAGGTAATGGTAATATAACAGGAATAATAAAGACGGTTATTAATAATCCAGCGTATATAATTACGCAGATTATGGATAAAAGTAAGATTGCTTATATATTAAAGACACTTGGTGTGCTTTTGTTCATACCATTATGTACAAGAAAGTGGAGCAGATTTATTCTTCTTGGACCTTATATAATGTTTAACCTTATGTCCGATTATGAATATTTCCATAGCATATATTTTCACTATTCATTTGGTTCGGGTGCACTTCTTATATACCTTTTAATTATTAATATATGCGATATGGATATGAGGAAGAAAATGTTAATGCTTCGTATGACAGCTATGGCAGTAGTTATATTTTTTATGGCATTCAATGTATCAAGGCTTGATAATGCGTTTAATTATGTGGACGAGAATAATAAAAGGGTGATTGATACTATGAATGAAGGGCTTGGTACAATTCCTGACGATGCAAGTGTTACAGCGACAACATTTTTATGTGCCAGTTTATCAAAGCATAAGATATTGTATGAATTATATTATACCGACAAACAGACAGAGTATATAGCTTTGGACTTAAGATACAGCGATACTTATTACAATGTCAGCAGTTACCTGAATTCATCACAGTATGAAACTGTATATTATGCAGAAAATGTAATTGCAGTATTCAAAAATAAAGCAACAGGCAATTGATTAAATTGTCAGATTTGTTATAATACATCTATATAATTATGTGAATTGGAGGACAAGTAAGATGATAGCAGAATCAATGAAAGCACTTGTTAAAGGAAGCTCAGTTATCAGAGCGATGTTCGAGGAAGGTAACAGGCTTGCTAAGATATATGGAGCAGAAAATGTATATGATTTTTCGTTAGGCAATCCTAATGTGCCGGCTCCGGACGAAGTTAATGAGGCAATCAAGAATATAGTTGATGAGGAAGAGTCAGTTGTCCTTCACGGATATATGAGCAATTCAGGCTTTGAAGATGTAAGAGAAGCGATTGCACAGTCACTTAATAAGAGATTTGATACACATTTTAATTACACTAATATTGTTATGACAGTTGGTGCGGCAGGTGGTCTTAATACAATACTTAAGACAATTATCAATCCTGGTGATGAGGTGCTTACATTTGCACCATTCTTTGGAGAATATAGGAATTATGTAAGTAATTTTGGTGGAAAGCTTGTTGCAGTATCTCCAGATACAGCTACTTTCCAGCCAAAGTTTGATGAATTTGAGAAGCTTATTAACAAGAATACCAAGGCTGTAATTGTCAACAATCCTAACAACCCAACAGGAGTTGTGTATTCAGAAGATACAATAAAGAAGTTAGCTAAGATTATGGAAGACAAGCAGAAAGAATTAGGCATAGAGATATTCCTTATAGCTGATGAGCCATACAGAGAACTTGCTTATGATGGAGTAGAAGTTCCATATCTTACTAAATATTACAATAATACTATAGTTGGATATTCATACAGCAAGTCATTATCACTTCCAGGTGAGCGTATCGGATATCTTGTGATTCCAGATGAAGCAGCAGATTCAGATGATATGAAGTCAGCCGCTTCTGTAGCAACAAGAATATTAGGATTTGTTAATGCACCATCATTACAGCAGAAGGTCATTGCCAGATGTCTTGATGCCAAGGTTAATATCGAAGCTTATGATAAGAACAGAAAAGCACTTTATGAAGGACTTACAAAGCTTGGTTTTGAATGTATTAAGCCAGAAGGAGCGTTTTATCTCTTTGTCAAATCACCAACAGAAGATGAGAATATTTTCTGTGATACAGCTAAGAAGCACAATATACTTATTGTTCCTGGTTCATCATTTGGCTGTGCTGGTTTTGTAAGGATGGCTTACTGCGTATCATACGATACAATAATTAATTCACTCCCACATTTTGCAGAAGTTGCTAAAGAGATGGGTTTATAAAATCAATATGCGAAAAATGTACGCGGAAATGAGGATTATTAATGAAAGCTTGGGAGAGTAATATAAGAAAGGTTGAACCTTATGTTCCGGGCGAACAGCCTAAGGTTCAGGATGTTATTAAACTTAATACTAATGAGAATCCATATGGACCATCAGAAAATGTCAGAAAAGCAATGGAAGCAATAGATATAGACCGTTGCAGATTATATCCGGATCCTGATGTGACTAAGCTTGTTGGGAGCATTGCAGATTATTATGGAATGGATAATAATCAGGTATTTGTCGGTGTGGGCTCAGATGATGTGTTATCAATGTGTTTCCTTACATTTTTTAATGGAAAGAAGCCGGTATTATTCCCGGATATTACATATTCTTTTTATAGTGTATGGGCTGATCTGTACCGTATACCATATGAGAAGCAGAAGCTTGATGATAATATGAAGATTGTTCCAGAAGACTATTATAAAGAAAATGGCGGTGTAATCTTCCCTAATCCTAATGCTCCAACAGGTCTTTTAATGGATCTTGACAGTGTAAGGGATATTATTGAACATAATAAAGATGTTGTAGTTATAGTTGATGAAGCATATATTGATTTTGGAGGAGTATCAGCTAAGGATTTAGTGAATGAATATGACAATGTGCTTGTTGTACAGACATTTTCTAAGTCACGTTCTATGGCGGGTATGAGAATTGGATATGCATTTGGTTCAAAAGAACTTATCAAGGCACTTAATGATGTGAAATTCTCATTTAATTCATACACAATGAATATGACATCAATTGATATGGGTGTTGCTTCAATCAATGATAAGAAGTATTTTGAGGAATGTGTTGAAAGAATAACAGCTACAAGAGAAAGAACTAAGGAAGAACTTACAAAGCTTGGATTTACGTTCCCAGACTCTAAGGCTAACTTTATATTTGCAACACATATGAGCGTTCCAGCTAAAGAAATATTTGAAAAGCTTAAGACTTGGAATATATTTGTAAGATATTTTGACCAGCCAAGGATTGATAATTATTTAAGAATTACAATAGGTACAGATGAGCAGATGGATAAGCTCATAAGTGCTTTATCTGAGATTGTTGGTTAGAGGAGACTTTATGGCAGTACCATTTGAGAATAGAAACTTCCATAAGGAAATGCTAAAGCTTGCAGGACAGCTTCATAAAGAAGGAAAAGTACCAAGATTATTATTACATAGCTGCTGTGCACCTTGCAGTAGTAACTGTATTGAAGTTTTATCGAAGTATTTTATGGTTACGGTATTTTATTATAATCCGAATATATCAAGTGATGAGGAATATAAGAAAAGAGTTGCAGAGCAGATAAGATTTATAAAAGAATTCGATACCCCTAATAAAGTTGAATTCATAGAGGGCGATTATGAACCGGATGTATTCTTTAAGGAAGTTAAGGGACTTGAGAAAGAGCCAGAAGGCGGTAAGCGTTGTTTTAAATGTTATGAATTAAGATTAAGAAAGACAGCAGAACTTGCCAAGGCAGAGGCGTATGATTATTTTACAACAACTCTTACAATCAGCCCGTTAAAGAACAGTGTAAAGCTTAATGAGACAGGTTTAAAGCTTCAGGAAGAATATGGTGTTAATTACCTGCTTTCGGATTTTAAGAAGCAGGAAGGCTATAAGAGGTCTATTGAGCTGTCAAAGGAATATGGCTTATACAGGCAGAATTACTGTGGCTGTGTATATTCAAGACAGCAGACATTGATGAACAAATAAATATATGCACAGTCAGGTGATGCTACAGTGGTAACGTCTATGATTAGTGATGAATGATTATATATTTTGACACTGGTGTCATATTATAGTATGTTATCATTAACCAGACAGAGTATAAAGAGTATAATTAAGGAGGAATAATTATGGCTAAGAAGAAATCAGGCATTGTTAAGGCAGTAGTAGGTATTGGTGCGGTAGTAGTTGCTGGTAAAGTTGCATACGAGAAGTATAAGACAACTAAGAGCCGTTATACAAAGGAAGAACAGGATAGTGCAGATCTTGAGGTCCGCAAATATAATGCAATATGTGAGAAGAAGGTTGTTGAAGTAGAAGACGAGGAATTTGTTGGTTGTGAGATAAAGTCAGTAGCTTCTAATACAACTCTTGACCTTGGCCTTGCTGTATTCGAAAAAGATGTATACATTAATTTTGAAAGTGTATGCAGCAATGTCACCATCATTCTTCCAGAGGGGGTTAATGTTGCGTGTGACATAGAAAAGAGAATAGCAGGTGTTCATAATCTTGTAGAAAATGTTGATGAAGAAGGAATTCATACAGTATATGTAATTGGAAAAGCAACATTAAGCAAGGTTGATATTATTCCTGTTAATTTTTATGTGGACGACGATGATGTAGAAGATATATTAGCAGAAGATGATTTTGATGAAGAAGAAGCATTTCCGGAGTCAGGAGATGTAGACGTAAAAGTTATTAACAAGAGCGAGAAAGAGGCTGTGTCAGAAGAAACAGTTAAGTCAGAAGACGGCTTTAAGCCTGCAGATAACGCTGATACTACTGAGGACAACACAGAAACTATTAATCTTGAAGAAGTTAAGTAGTCAGGATAAAGCGTATGAAGTTCAGGGATAAAATGATTGAATATTTTGATAATATTCCAGAAGGTACGGTTGTAGTTGCTAATGCAATGTATGAACAGGGATTTACCAGGATGAGCCACGATGCTTTTTTCAGGTCTATAGAAAGACTGTGCGAGGATGGTTACATTTTAAGAGCTGGAAAAGGAATGTATATTAAGACATCTGATGGTGATAAGAACATAGAAGAATTACTGCTTAATTATTTCTTTGGAGATAATAATGACAGTGGAATGTTTATAGGCTACAGGCTGTATAACAAGTATATGATATCATCTTACAAGGGCGATAAGATAGAGCTGTATTCAACTGTGATAAGAACAAGAACCTGTGAGCTTGGCAATATAATAGTTAAAAGACCAGAGGTTGATCTGGATTTTGAGAATTCCAAAGTGCTTGAGGCTTTAGAGATTTTGCAGAATTATCATAATATCGAGAATTTAGATAAGCTGAAGTTTGCAAGGTATGCCAAGCAGTTTGCATGCAGCTATAATGATGAGGCGGCTGTAAATGTGCTTTTACATATGAAATATAAGAAAAGTACGATAGCTTTTATGAAGAAAATACTTGATATGTATAAGACACCGAATAGTTTACAGCAGTTTTTAAGCTATGCGTCAGATTATAAAATTCCGGCTGTCCAGAGGATAGCAAGATAAATGTATGCATAAAAATACAAAAAAACACTTTACAACAGTAAAGTATATGTATATAATAACGCTTGAACAATAATAAAAAAGCAGAGTAGGAATATGTGCGTTAAGTGCCATTTGGACAGGGAGTTGCCATTTGGACGAAAAGTTTTCTTGCGATACATAATCCGCATCCCGCTGCTACATACTACGGCGAATAACCTCCTATGTAGAGCGAAGATTACTGCAAAGGAGGTTTTTTTATGTCAATTTTATTAAGAAATTTTGCATTTTCTGCAAAAGAATTCAAGAGCATTAAGTCAATAGTTGCCGCGGCATTATTGATAGCTCTGCACACAGTATTAGCTGTGTTTGTATCAATTCAGGTAACACCAACACTTAGAATTTCAGTATCCTTTCTTGCCAACTGTGCAATAGGATATATGTTTGGTCCTGTTATGGGCTTTGTGTGTGGTGGACTTGGAGATTTGATTCAGTTTGTTATTAAGCCTACAGGTCCATATTTTCCTGGCTGGACAATAAGTGCGGCATTAGCTGGATTTATATATGGTCTGTTCTTTTATGGCTGTAATATGAAGGTAGCTGAAAAGTATGATGAACAGGGTCAGAAGAAAGGTATATTAAGGATTATAGACTTTAAGTTCCTTTTAAGATGTGCAGCGGCACTTACAATTGATACATTACTTGTAAATGTATTACTTGGAACTTACTGGTGCAGTATAATGTATGGAAAGGGCTTCGCATTTTACTTATCAATACGTTTTGCTAAGAATATGATACAGCTTCCAATTAACATTATACTGACATATTATGTATTAGGATTTATTAAATACATTAATAATAAAATTTATGAATAAAAATATGTTGATAAAAGATTATTAATGAACAGTACATCAGCACGGAAAGGAAGAAAGTTATGTCAAAGATAATGATAGCATCAGATATTCACGGTTCTGCACATTATTGCAGATTAATGTTAGACAGATTCAAGGAGGAGAACGCAGAAAGATTAGTTCTTCTTGGAGATATACTCTATCACGGACCAAGAAATGATCTTCCTAAAGAATATGCTCCCAAAGAAGTTATCGCAATGCTTAACCCACTGCGCAATAAGATAATATGTGTAAGAGGTAATTGCGATACAGAGGTAGATCAGATGGTGCTTGATTTTAATGTGTTATGCGAACAGGCATATGTTAATTTTAATGGTTGTTCAATAGTATTAGCACACGGACACAAGCTTGATGAAAAGAATATTCCGGCGTTAAATGATGGCGATATCCTTTTATGCGGACATACACACGTTCCAAAGTGTGAAAAGAGAGATGGATATATATATATGAACCCAGGTTCAGTATCTATCCCTAAGGAGAACTCAGCTCACAGCTATATGATACTTGATGATAAGTTCTACTGGAAAGACCTTGATGGTAATGTATATATGGAACAGAAATATTAAACTATAACAGCCTTTTAATAATTCTTTATATATTTTTAATTGCTTTTGCAAAAGTATATGATAGAGTATTATTTGATGATAATTATTGAGAAATGTGAAAGGCTGGATTGTTTATGAATGGTTTCAAGGATAAATTTGCAAGATTTATGTATGGAAGATATGGCATGGATCAATTGTCAAGAAATTTATCTTTAATATGTCTTGTGTTACTGGTTATAACAATGTTTAGCAGAAGCAATGTATTATATGCCATAGCACTTGTAGGAATAATATATACATATTTTAGGGTATTTTCGCGTAATATATCTAAAAGAAGCGAAGAGAATGAGAAATACCTGTCTTTCCATTATAAAGTAGTAGGAAAGATTAACAGAATTAAATATAGAATTAAAGACAATAAGACACATAAGATATTTAAGTGTCCAAGTTGTTCACAGAAGATAAGGGTGCCTAGAGGAAAAGGCAGGATAAGTATTAAATGTCCAAAGTGCAGAATAGAATTTATTAAGAAGACCTGATTTAAAGTGTAAAGACTTGAATCAGGTCTTTACTTATATTCTGGTGAATATAATTTATGGAATATAGTGAAAGAATTGCCAGCGGCATTATTTATAGAAGAAAAATGGCAATTATTTATCTATTGTAATGCCGGACGATTTGAATATGAACCAGAAGCTTGAGAATATATTGAATGTATCTTTAGATGCCACAGAAGACGAATTAAGAAAAGCTGACAGCCTTAGTACAGGTTATAACTGGCGTGATAATACATGGGAGATAATAGTTAAATATTCAGGAAGTCTTGAGAGTATACGAAACAGATATAACGTATATATCAAAGAGCTTCTTAATTATTATGCAATTATAGTGGCTGATAAAGCTACAATAGAACTTATATCGCAGGAAGATGTCATAGATTATGTGGAAAAGCCTAAGAGTCTTTATTATCAGATAGAACGAACTAAGACAGCCGCATGTGTAGGAAGCGTGAGGGCGGATGGGAACATTTTATCAGGAAAAGGTGTTATTGTCGGAGTGATTGATACAGGGATAGATATATTTGATAATGCTTTTAGGAATTCTGATGGGACTACAAGAATACTTAACATATATGACCAGACGACAGGTGAGAAATACGATAAACAGTCGATTGATGAGTATATAAGGCTTAATGAGGATTTATCAGGCGGTACATTTTCTTATGATAATGCTCCAGGGGTTGATAACATAATGCACGGAACAGATGTTTCATATATAGCAGCAGGCAGTTTGGGCGTTGCTTATGAGGCTGATATTATAGCAGTTAAAATGGGATATTCTATTAATAACCAGTTTCCAAGGACAACAAGCCTTATGGATGCAATTGATTATGTTATAAGAAAAGCAATTGAATACAGAAAGCCTGTGGCAGTAAATATAAGCTATGGCTGTAATTATGGTGCACATAATGGTAATACGCTGTTAGAGAGCTTTATTGATGATATATCCAAAAGCTACAGGTGTGTTATATGTGTAGGGAGTGGCAATGAAGCAGATAAAGCGATACATTTTGGGGGGATTATTAATACCGGACAGGTACAGACAGCGTATCTTAGTGTTGGTGAATATCAGAGTGCTATGGATATCCAGATATGGAAGAATTACTGGGATACAATTGATGTAATGCTAATCAATCCGCGTGGCGAACAGATTGGAATAATAACTGAGGGGAAAATCAACAGGTATGAAACTTACAATACTGAGATTATAACATTGCTTGGTGAACCATCCCCATATAATATATATCAGGAAATATATATTAATCTTATTCCAAAGACTGATTATATTTTATCGGGTATATGGCAGATAGTGCTGATGGCAGGAAATATAAGAGCAGGTGAATATAATATATGGCTTCCTTCAAGTCAGGCACTTGGTAATGCAACAGCATTTAATAATCCTACAGCTGATGGAACGATTACGATACCTGCAACGGCAAGAAACTGTATAGCAGTTGGGGCGTATAATGCATACACCAATTCTTATGCAGCATTTTCGGGACGGGGATTTGATAATAGTATAAGAAATGTTAATGCAGGAGTTAAGCCGGATATCACAGCACCAGGTGTCGATATAAGTATTGCAAGGCAGAGAGGAAATGATATTATATATAGAAATGTTACAGGCACATCTTATGCAGTTCCGGTTGTTACAGGTGCGGCTGCACTTCTTATGCAGTGGGGAATAGTCATGGGCAATGACAGGTTTATGTATGGCGAGAAATTAAAGGCAGCTCTTATTGATGGTTCTAAGCCAGTAGGACTTGCGGGGATTACAGGAAACGATAATCATCCAGACCCGCGTACAGGGTGGGGAGCGGTGTGTCTTATGAATACGCTTAATAAAATTTTATAAATTATCTTGAAATTCATATAAACATTGTGGTATAGTATGTTTATGGAATGAGAAATATAATAAGTTCATTATACTTAAGGCTGTTATATTTAAGAATGGAGGATTTAGATGAAGATATCAACAAAAGGCAGATATGCATTAAGGGTTATGATAGATTTAGCAGAACACGATAATGGCGAATATATAACACTTATGGATATAGCTGAAAGACAAGGAATTTCAGAGAAATATTTAGAATCAATTGTTTCTTTATTAAGCAAGAATGATTTTCTTATATCATTAAGAGGAAAGGGTGGTGGATATAAGCTTTCAAGGCGTCCAGAGGAATACACAGTATTAAGTGTATTACAGTGTACAGAAGGTTCTTTAGCACCTGTTGCCTGTCTTGAGAGCAAGCCTAATAAGTGTCCTAAGCTTGAAGAGTGCAAGACAATTACTATGTGGGAGAATTTTGAGAAGACAATCAATGATTACTTTAACAAGATAACAATAGCAGACCTTATTAATTCTGGTAATGGAATTGATAACTATGTTATTTAATATATATGCCAGAATGTCACTTGAGTGCCAGTCTGGCATATTTTATGTAATAGCAGGCTTTATCTGTTATAGATAATAAATGTCTTGAGGTATTTATTATCTTTCGGACAGCGCTTATCTATGGGGAAAAAAAGCCACCGGCACCGCCGCAGGCACAGCATATGCCAATACATTTTGCAGCAGAAGCAATATCAAAGCCAGAATCCTGATTAATGGCAACAGAGATAACACATAAAATGCAGAAGTATATAATACCATAGAGTATTCCCCATATAAGACGGTTGCATTTTCTTATGTGTCCTAATATAAGTCCACCGGCAAATGTGCTGATACCATAGGCGGCAGTAATACATATGCTTATTATGTTATTGCTAAGTGACATTTTATACATACATATAGATATAATTATCAGTAAAGCAATTGTTATAATATAACCAGCTATTAAGGTCTTTAGTATTCCAATTAATTTGTTCATACAGCATTTCCAATCTATATATATTCTTTACAAGCTTATGTCCATATATTTGATAATATTCATTCAACTTGACATCTGTATTATTAATACTGTAATATATTAGAATATAACACACAAATTAAAGTGTTGTATATAAATATTATTTTATAAAAAGAATGGAGGAATAATTCCTTGGATACGGACAGTTATATTCAACTTATAACTATTATTATTTTATTATTTCTTTCGGCATTTTTCTCGTCAGCTGAGACATCATTTATGACTGTAAGCAAGATGAAAATTCGTTCGCTTATGGATGAGGGCAACAAACGTGCAGCTTTAGTTGCTAAGATTATAGATGATTCTGGAAAGCTGCTAAGTGCCGTACTTATAGGTAATAACATTGTTAATATTTCCTGCTCAGCACTTGTTACTACATTTACAATAAAGGTATGGGGAAGCTATGCGACAGGAATAGCAACTGGTGTTCTTACACTTTTCGTTCTTTTATTCGGAGAAATAACCCCAAAGAATCTTGCTACATATTATTCTGTTAAGCTTACATTATTATATGCACCAATTATATATGGTCTTATGGTTATATTGACACCAGTGATATTTATAGTTGACCATCTTGCTGGCGGAGTATTAAGAATATTTGGTATTAAATCTAATGATAAGAATTCAACTATTACTGAGGAAGAACTTCGTACAATAGTAAAGGTAAGCCATGAAGAAGGAATTATCGAGAAAGATGAAAGGCAGATTATTGATAACCTGTTCGACTTTGGAGATACAAGCGTTAAAGACGTTATGATTCCAAGAATTGATATGACAGTTGCAGATGTTAATTCATCTTATGAAGATATAATTACATTATTTAAAAGTACAATGTATACAAGAATACCGATATATGAGAATGATTCAGATAATGTAATCGGCATACTTAATATTAAAGATTTGATAGTCGGTGATAAAAAAGACGAAACCTTTAATATAAGAGATATAATGAGAAAACCATTTTTTACATACGAACATAAGAATACATCTGAGCTGTTTAAAGAAATGCAGCTTAACAGATACAGTATTGCAATTGTTCTTGATGAATACGGACAGATAGCTGGTATGATAACAACTGAGGATTTACTTGAGGAAATCGTTGGTGAAATCAGAGATGAGTATGATACAGATGAGAAAGATGATATGACTAAGATAAGGGATAATACATATCGAATTAATGCATCGTGCAAGCTTGATGACATTAATAGTGAGCTTGGAACTAAGTTGTACTCACAGGATAATGACTCGCTTGGTGGATTTATATCAGAAAAGCTTGACAGAATACCTAAAGCCGGGGATAAGCTGACAATTGATAATGTATGGCTGTTTGTTGAACGTTCTTCGGTAAACAGGGCAGAGTCAGTTATATTAAAGATACAGACGGATAATAAAGACACTAATGACAGATAATATAATGAGCATCAAAGTGTTAATCTTAAAAGCTCTTTGTGGAACTTTATATGCACTGAAAGGCTGCACAAGAATTGCCAGATATTATAACAAAGTTAGAAAATATCGTATCAGAGGTTTAGTACACTGATATGAATATAATTAATATACTTATAGAAGAATGTGATTAAGTAAATGCTTAGTCACATTTTTTGTTGTATATTTTTATTTCATATTTTGTCACGTATCCAAGCAGTATATAAAAAACAATGCAACATTTTATTTCAAAATGTTGCATCCATCATTAATATCTTAATTCTTATTTACATATTCTATATCGTCTGTTTTTCATATTACTTTACCCCTTTTTATAAAAAAATTGACTTTTTCAGAAACTTTTTAAAGATTAACCTTTAAAAATACAGAATCTTTATCGTCCTGCTTAATTCCTAAGTATCTTTTAGTTATCTCATAAGATGAATGGTTATAGATATCCATAAGAATTGCAGGTGGCGTCCCACATTTCCAGGCATAATACCCGAAGGTTTTACGCATTGAATGGCAGCTTATTCCATTTTCAAGATTAAGAATATCAGCCGCGTGTTTGATAATGCGGAATGCCTGCGAACGGCTTAATGCAGTATTATTGTATCTCCCCGGGAATATATACCCCTCCCCTGTTACGTCATCAAGGCTCTCCATATACCTAGATAACCCTTTTCTTGTGCTTTTGTTAATCGCTATCCGTGTCTCTTTACCAGTCTTTTTCTCGGTTGTTACGAGATGCTTCCTAAAATGTTTTTCCTTGATGTCATAGACATCTTTCCATCGTAATTCGAGCAAATCACTAATTCTTAATGCTGAATTTACCCCTAAACATATAAGGGCATAGTTTCTTAAGTTGGGCTCATTATCCAGATAAAATCTGCGAAATGCTTCCAGCTCATCAATATTTCTTATCGGTTGTGCTGTGCTCATATATATACCTCCATTCACCATATAGCATACAACATTTGATGCAACATTTTGAAATAATTTGTTGCATAGACAAGGAGGTTAATGTGCTTAAGCTCACAATCAAACCCGGCGAGTACATCAACATCGGCGATGATGTAAGGGTTATCTATTCAGGAGGCTCAGAAGGGAATATCCATCTTTTAATAGATGCCCCAAGGGAACTCAATATTGTAAGAAGCAAGGTTCTTGCAAGAAATACCGCCAATTCGGACAAAAAAGAGTCCCGCTATATATCTCCATATTATGCGGAACGTGGACTTTCCCCTGAAACACTTTCCAAAATCCGCAGGCTTATAAGGGAAGATAAGAAGATGAATAAGCAGGTTATAGATGGGAAAGATGACATCAGTCAGGATAATATACAGGGTTAGCATGGTAACGCTGTTTATTATATATGCGTATTAACTGTTAAGGCTGATGCCAGCAGTTCTAATACATTCCCGGTAAGGGAGTTGGGAACGGATTCCCGAACAAATATTATATTTTACACGGAGGTACACACTATGGTAGTACAACACAATATGTCAGCTATGAACGCTAACAGAATGCTTAGCGGAGTTTCATCAGCACAGTCAAAGTCAACAGAGAAGTTATCTTCAGGTTACAGAATCAACCGTGCAGCAGATGATGCAGCAGGACTTTCTATCTCAGAGAAGATGAGAGGACAGATTAGAGGTCTTAACCAGGCTTCAACTAATGCTCAGGATGGTATCTCACTTATCCAGACAGCAGAAGGTGCTTTGAATGAATCACACTCAATCCTTCAGAGAATGAGAGAGCTTTCAGTACAGGCAGCTAACGGAACAGAGACAGACGACGATAGAGAAGCAGTACAGAACGAAATCGAGCAGCTTCAGAGCGAGCTTACAAGAATCTCTGATACAACAGAGTTCAACACAATGAAGTTACTTGATGGCTCACAGTCAGGAAGCAAGGTTCAGGTATCTGTAAGTAAGAGTGCAGCAGGTAACCTTACTGAAGAGCCAGCTACAAAATCAACATTTACGACAGCAGCAGTAACTGCAGTTGCTGCTGCTAAGGAATCAACATATTCAGTAACAACATTAGATAAGAATGGTAATGCAACTACAACATCAGTTACAGTCACAGGACAGAATGACAAAGCAAAAGATGCTGCATCAATTGTAACTGAATTAAAGAAAACAAGTCTTGCAGATACGTTTGATATTACGAGTGATACAACAACTGGAGCTATTACTTTCACAGCTAAGGAAGCTGGAGTAACACCAAGCATTGCTTTAGTATCTCAGGATGGAACATCAGCAGCACCAGCAAAATCAACTCCAGGTACAGAAGCATATAATAAAATATCAGAAAATATTCAGGTATATGATGGAGCTAAAGACAAAAATATTGAAGACTCAATATTTACAGTTAATGGTGAAAAGTTCGCATATGTTACAGATGCATCTAAGTTAGGTGATAATAATAAAGATGTTAATTATGTTGTAGTAAAGGCAACCGTAGATGAAGATGCTGGTAAGGCTATGGCTGCATTGATCAATTCTAAGACAGGTATTGCGGCTGAGAGTGATGGAAATGGTGCATTAAGCTTAAAGCCATCAGCTACAGCTACAGGCAAGGGTATTGAGCTTCAGATTGGTGCTAACGAAGGCCAGACAATGAACTTCACTCTTGATGATATGAGCGCTGACGCACTTGGTGTAGGTGCTGGTAAGGTTGATTTAAGTACACAGGATAAGGCTAAGACAGCTACTACAACTATCGATGCAGCTATCAAGAAGGTATCTAAGGCAAGAGGTCAGATGGGTGCTGTTCAGAACAGACTTGAGCATACAATCAACAACCTTGATACAGCTTCTGAGAACCTTCAGACAGCAGAGTCACGTATCCGTGATACAGATATGGCTGAAGAAATGGTTAACTACAGCAAGAACAGCATCTTAGCTCAGGCTGGACAGTCTATGCTTGCACAGGCTAATCAGGCTAACCAGGGTGTTCTTACACTTCTTCAGTAATCAATTAGCGTATTACTACTAGGTTAATCAAGCTAATATAATAAAGCCTGAATAATCAAAACTTTAAAGTTAGATTATTAAAAATCACATAAAAACAACCCCGCAATATGTTCCATGCACATATGAGGGGTTGTTTTTTTAATAATAATTTTCAACAGCCTTGACAGCTTCATCTTTGGATAGCTGGTAATCTTCAATGAGTTTATTAACAGTGTCATCATCTGATAGGTGCATATCTTTGCATAATTTAATAAAAGCGTTGATGCCTTTATTTAAGCCTTCTGTAAGTCCGAGCTGTTTACCTTCATTAAGACCAAGCTGTCTACCCTCAGCAATACCCAATTGTCGTCCTTCTTCCTTAACAATTTCAAGATGTCCTTCCTCATCGTATTCATAAATGCTCACAGTAATCACTTCCTCCCTGTGATTTCTAAAAAATTCCGACAATACATTTTCAGCTATATATTTACTTCATATACACACCACCCTTAAGGGTAGTTACCATTAAATCATCTACATTAGTGTAATCCGTGTCATTCAACCCGTTATAAAGATCCAGAAGATTATTCTTATCCCTGTATAACAGACAGAATACATTATCTTTATACTGTCTTATAGCCGATGATGGTTTTTTGTTAGTATCCACATTTATTGCTTCTGACGATTTTCTAATAGTACCCTGCTTTATTGCAAATGCAATATAAAAAAGATGAAAAATAAAAAAAGGAAATTATCTGATTTTGTTGAATATCTAAAAAGTAGGCAGTTTTTTGGCGTTTGTATGTGCAATTTTATATTGCACAGAAATGAGGGTGAAGTATGAATATCAGAGAACAGCAGGAGAGCAGAGAACACGAGTATATGAGTCCATATGCCAGCTTCAGTGATGAATCAAGAGGTAGGGATAAGCCAGAGCCACAGTGCGATATACGCACGATTTATCAAAGAGACAGGGATAGAATATTACATAGTAAGTCATTTAGAAGACTGAAGCATAAGACACAGGTATTTCTTGCACCAGAGGGAGATCATTACAGGACAAGACTTACACATACGTTGGAGGTTGCCCAGATAGCAAGAAGCATTTCAAGAGCGTTAAGACTTAACGAGGATTTGACAGAAGCTATTGCACTGGGACACGATCTGGGGCATACGCCATTTGGACACGCGGGCGAAAGAACACTTAATGAGATATGTCCGTTAGGGTTCAGCCATTACAGACAGAGTATAAGAGTTGTTGAATTCTTAGAAAAAGATGGAGCAGGACTTAATCTTACATGGGAAGTAAGAGATGGTATTGTTAATCATAGAACAGCAGGACATCCGTCGACGCTTGAAGGAAAAGTAGTAAGGCTTTCAGATAAGATTGCATACATCAATCACGACATAGATGATGCAATAAGGGCAAGAATATTTTCCGAGGACTATATACCTAAGGAATATACAGATGTGTTAGGAACAACTACCAAGAGCAGGCTTAATACACTTATAAGCGATATAATAAAGTGCAGTATTGACAAGGATGATATTATAATGTCTGATACAGTACATAAGGCGATGACAGATTTAAGACAGTTTATGTTTGACAGATTGTATACCAATCCAGCTGCAAAGAGCGAGGAGATTAAGGTGTGCAAGCTCATTACAGAACTTTATAATTATTATATTGCTAATATTGAGGAACTTCCTGACAATTACAAACGCTTCATATATGAAAGAGGCGAGAAGCCAGAACGTGTTGTATGCGATTATATAGCAGGAATGAGTGACCAGTATTCTATAAGCAAGTTTGAGAATATATTTGTTCCTAAGGCCTGGAAAGGCTGATGCGCAGAAAATGTATCTGCAAGTAATAACAAGTGCTTCCGGGCATAATAATATATTTGCTTTCATATCTTGGAAAGGCTGGAAAGAAGAGTTAATAATGTATTCAAGTGAAGTAATAGAAGAGGTAATATCAAGAAATGATATAGTTGATGTTATTTCAGGATATATAAAACTAAAGAAAAATGGAAGTTCATATGTTGGGCTTTGTCCATTCCATAATGAGAAGTCGCCATCATTTTCTGTGTCTGGCACGAAGCAGATGTATCACTGTTTTGGCTGTGGAGTTGGAGGAAATGTAATAACATTTGTAATGGAATATGAGAATTATACATTTCCAGAAGCAGTAAAAATGCTTGGAGAACGTGCAGGAATGGAGCTTCCTGAGACAGATTATTCCGCAGAGGACAGAAAAGACAGGGATATAAAGACAAGGCTTTTAGAGATTAATAAAATAGCGGCGACTTATTATTATCATCAGTTAAAGTCAGAAGCTGGAAAGTCAGGGCTTGATTACCTTGTAAAGAGAGGTCTGTCAGATAAGATTATCAACAGCTTTGGACTGGGATATGCACCGCAGTCAACGGGTGAGTTATATCGTATGTTAAAGGATAAAGGTTATGATGATGAGATTCTAAAAGAATCGGGTCTTTTTACATATGAAAAGGGCGTGAGGGATAAGTTCTGGAACAGGGTAATATTTCCTATAATGGATATCAACAATAAGGTTATTGGATTTGGCGGAAGAGTAATGGGAGATGCGAAGCCTAAGTATCTTAATTCGCCAGAGACCAAGCTGTTTGATAAAAGCAGGAATTTGTATGGGCTGAATGCGGCAAGAACAGCAAGAAAGAATAACCTTATAATATGTGAGGGATATATGGATGTAATATCCCTTCATCAGGCAGGATTTACACAGGCGGTAGCATCGCTTGGAACAGCGTTGACACCGGGACACGCACGGCTTATGAAAAGATATACTGACAATGTGCTTATAACTTACGATAGTGATGAGGCAGGTGTGAAAGCTGCATTAAGGGCAATTCCGATACTTAAAGAAGCAGGTTTGTCCACAAGAGTTATTAATATGCGGCCGTATAAAGATCCTGATGAATTCATCAAGGCATTAGGCACAGAAAGCTTTCAGGATAGAATTAATAAGGCACAGAACAGCTTTATGTATGAAATTGGAATAATAGAGAAGAATTATAACAGAAGTGATCCTGAGGGCGAAACGTCATTTGAGAAAGAAGTTGCTTCCAGGCTTGTTGTATTTAAGGAAAAGCTTGAGAGGGAGAATTATCTTAAGGCGGTGTGCAGGCAGTATATGATTCCGGAAGACGGAATGAGGGATATGGTCATAAGACTTGGAAGCAATGAGGGCATTATGGCAAAGCACGACACATATACAGCTAAGGAGAATACTCCTATAAGGAAGAAACGTGAAAATGGCGTAAGACAGGCAGAGAAGATTTTGCTGACCTGGATGATTGAAGATGGTGACATTTATGAGAAGGTCAGAAAATTTATAAGTCCTGATGATTTTGTAGATCCTGTATTTAAAGATGTGGCAGCTAAGATATATGAACAATACGAGAGCGGACAGATTAATCCTGCGGCGATTATCAGTTCATATATGGACACAGGCATGCACAATGAAATAGCGGCTATGTTTAGTGCAGAATTAAGTGACTCCCTTAACAAGCTTGAGAGGGAGAAGACGCTTAATGATACAGTTATAAAGGTCAAGAAGAATAGTCTTGATACTAAGCTTGATAATGCTACAGATGCAAGAGCTATGCAGGACATTATCAATCAGCAGATGAAGCTTAATAATATTCATATTAATTTGTAATATATGCGAAAGGTGGACCATTGTAATGGCAGATAAGAAAGAAAACTTAATCGAAGAAGAAGTAAAAGAAACTAAAAAAGCAACAAGAAAGAAGAAATCAGACGAAGATAGTGCTAAGAGCACAGCCAAGAAGCCAAGAAAAGGCAAGGAAGGTGCAGAAGCTGAACTTACAGAAGAAGAAAAAGCACAGGCTATTCAGGAAAAATTTATGGAAAAATGCAGAGGAATACTTGCAATAGCCAAGAAGAAAAAGAATGTCCTTGATTATAAGGAAATTATGAACTATTTTCAGGATACTGATTTTGAAGCAGATAAAATGGAAAAGGTATTTGAATTCCTTGAAGCTTGTAATGTAGATGTTAAGATGAATGATGATGAAGTTGAGGAGGACGATATCCTTCTTGATGATGAAGATGATATAGATATTGAAAAGATTGATTTATCTGTACCAGATGGTATTGGCCTTGAAGATCCTGTAAGAATGTACTTAAAAGAGATTGGTAAAGTCCCACTTTTAAGTGCAGAGGAAGAGATTGAGTACGCTAAGAGAATGGAACAGGGTGATGAGGAAGCTAAGAAAAGACTTGCCGAGGCTAACTTACGTCTTGTTGTAAGTATTGCAAAACGTTATGTCGGAAGAGGAATGCAGTTCCTTGACCTTATTCAGGAAGGTAACCTCGGTCTTATTAAGGCTGTTGAAAAGTTCGATTACCGTAAGGGATATAAGTTCTCAACATATGCTACATGGTGGATAAGACAGGCTATCACAAGAGCTATTGCTGACCAGGCAAGAACAATCCGTATTCCAGTTCATATGGTAGAAACTATTAACAAGCTTGTAAGAGTACAAAGACAGCTTTTACAGGAATTAGGAAGAGAACCATCTCCAGAGGAGATAGCAGAGACTATGGATATTCCTGTTGAGAGAGTGAGGGAAATCCAGAAGATTTCACAAGAGCCGGTTTCACTTGAAACACCTATCGGTGAAGAGGAAGACAGCCACCTTGGTGACTTTATCCAGGACGATAATGTTCCGGTTCCAGCAGAAGCCGCAGCTTCAACACTTCTTAAGGAACAGCTTGTAGAAGTTCTTGGAACACTTACAGACAGAGAACAGAAGGTATTAAGACTTCGTTTTGGTATGGACGATGGAAGGGCAAGAACTCTTGAAGAAGTTGGTAAAGAGTTCAATGTTACAAGAGAGCGTATCAGACAGATTGAAGCCAAGGCATTAAGAAAGTTAAGACATCCAAGCAGAAGTCGCAAGCTTAAGGATTATCTTGACTAATTAACCAATAAGATAACAAGGAAAATGTATGAACAATATTATTAATATATCTGAGAGATTAAAATGTGCTGCAAGCCTTGTTAATAAAGGTGCAAGAGTAGCAGATATCGGCACAGATCATGCATATCTTCCAATATATCTTGTCCAGAATGGAATAAGTAATAAAGTATATGCATGTGATGTAAGAAAAGAACCATTAAGACGTGCACAGCTGCACATTGATGAATATGGACTTTCAGATAAGATAACTACACAGCTTTGTGACGGGCTTAAAGGTATTAATAAAGGTGACGTTGATACAGTAACTATATGCGGTATGGGCGGAAAGCTTATGAAGAGTATATTACAGGCAGGTATAGACAAGCTTGGGTATAATACCCAGCTTGTCTTATCTGCACAGTCAGAATTAAGGGATTTCCGTGCATATCTTTTAGAAGCTGGCATAGATATTAAGTCAGAACATATTCTATTAGAAGACGGAAAATATTACTTTATATTTGACTGTGTATACAACACGCCATATGAACAGCATTTTAATAAAAATGTTGTTGATGCAGATGACATTTATAAAAATGCTAATCAGAATAATAATGAAAAGAATGATAATGAAAAAAAGATTACAGCTTACACGGAGGAAGAATTAAGATATGGAAAATACCTTCTTGATAATAAATCAGAAGTGCTTTATGAGTATCTTAATAAGGAACTTATGAGTTGTAATAATATTAGAGATAATCTTCTTAATAAAGAACAGTCAGTGTCTGTGAAGAATAGAATTAAGGCTATTGATGAAGATATTGCTGTTATTAATAAGGCGTTAGGAAGATGGAAGGAGCAATAAATGCTTTTATCACAGATGGCAGCAGAAGCCGCAAAAGATTACAAATATGATATTATTCTTGCTAATGTCAACGGCAAGCTTACAGAGATATCAGATATGGATATAACGGATGAAAAGGTGGAATTTATTACTGTAGGAGAAACTATGGGTAATGAGGCGTATAAAAGAAGCGTACTTCTTTTAATGCTCAATGCAATACATAAGCTTGATACAGATAATAAAATCAAGAGAGTTACAGTTGAATTCTCTCTTAGCAAAGGTCTTTATTGCGATATAAAGGGTGATTTTGAGATTACAGAAGAATTTCTTAATAAAGTAAAAGAAGTTATGAGAGCTGATGTTAAGAAAAACCTGCCTATTAAGAAGCAGGGAATGAAGACATCAGAGGCTATTAAGCTGTTCAAGAAGTTCGGAATGGAAGATAAGACACAGTTATTCAAATATAGAATTAGTTCTTATGTTAATGTATACAGCATAGAGGGTTATTACGATTACTTCTATGGTTATATGGCAGCTAATACAGGAATATTAAAGACATTTGACATATTCCAGTATGATAAGGGCTTTGTTCTTCAGTTGCCAACTAAGGTGAATCCTGAAACAGTGCCGGAATTTGCACCACAGGCTAAGCTTTTTAATGTACTTATGGAAAGAAGCGAGTGGGCAGATATGCTTGGTGTTGATACAGTTGCATCATTGAATAAGCATATAATAAGCGGGGATATTAATTCACTTATTCTTGTTCAGGAAGCGTTACAGGAGCAGAAGATTGTTGAGATTGTTAATCAGATAAAAGAAAGGGAAGGCGTTAAATTCATTATGATAGCCGGACCATCTTCATCTGGAAAGACAACATTTTCACACAGATTATCTATACAGTTAAGAGCAAGTGGATTTAAGCCACACGCAATTGGGGTTGATAATTATTTCGTGGAGAGAGAGCAGACACCTGTTGATGAAAATGGAGAGTACAATTTTGAGGATTTACATGCAATAGACATAAAGCTTTTTAATGACCATATGAATGCATTGCTAAGAGGTGAAAAGGTTGAGATACCTCAGTTTAATTTCCTTACAGGAAGGAAAGAATACAATGGTGATTATATACAGCTTGGGGAAGAAGATATTCTTGTTATTGAGGGTATACACTGCCTTAATGATGAATTATCCTACGCACTTCCAGTTGAAAGTAAGTTCAAAATCTATATAAGTGCACTTACACAGCTTAATGTTGACGAGCATAACAGAGTTGCTACAACAGATGGACGTCTTATAAGACGTATGGCAAGGGATTACAGAACAAGAGGAGCTTCTGCCAAGAGAACACTTTCAATGTGGGAGTCGGTTAGAAAAGGTGAAGAAAAGAATATCTTTCCATTTCAGGAAGAAGCAGATGCTATGTTTAATTCGGCTATGGCATATGAGCTATGTATATTAAAGCCAATAGTAGAGCCTTTACTTTTCTCAATAACAGAAGATGACCCGGAATATCAGGAAGCTAAGAGGTTGCTTAAGTTTCTGGCGTATTTCCTTCCTTGTCAGGCAGACAATGTTCCAATTAATTCTATAATGAGAGAATTTATTGGTGGAGGATGCTTCAGGGTTTAGAAAAAAATAGCAAATGTATATACAAATGCTTGCATAGTGTGGCGGAAAATATTATAATTATTATACAGAAGGGAGTGAATATTATGGCACAGATTAGTTTACGTGTAGATGATGATATAAAGCATAAAGCAGAGAAAACATTAGACGAAATAGGACTAAGTATGTCAACAGCAATTAATATATTCTTAAAAACAGTTGTCAGGGAAAACCGTATTCCTTTTGAACTTACAGCTGACCCATTCTATAGTAAGTATAATATAGAAGAATTGGAAAGACGTGTGGCAAATATACGTTCAGGTAAAAGTACTTTAAAGGAGCACGAATTAATAGAGGAGGATGAGTGAGAAAATTATGGGGAGATGAGGCTTGGGAAGAATATCTTAATTGGCAGACACAGGATAAGAAGACGCTAAAAAAGATAAATAGATTATTGATGGATATTGACAGAAATGGATATCAATGTATAGGAAAGCCAGAGCCTCTTAGTGGCAATTTACAAGGATATTGGAGTGTTAGAATTGATGAGAAGAATAGGATTGTTTTCAGAATAGAAAATAATAATATTGAAATCATACAATGTGGAACGCACTATATGGATAAGTAGAAAATATGGAGTAAAAGAATACTCGGTCACAATCGACTCGGTTGTGACCGAGTATTCTTTTGAAATTAACTTGTAACGAAAACAATAGAAATTGTTATATAGCTATATATAACATATACTATTTCCTAAACGAATTCTTATACTCCCTGGACATTTCAAAAAGTTCATTAACATACCCTGGAGTTTTGTTATCAATATTCTTCTTAATTTCACTTAATATGTCGATATAATCGCCAAGCAGTACGCTTATATCTTCTGAGTTAGAAGCGCATATCTGATCCCACATTTCAGGAGATGAAGCGGCTACCCTTGTCATATCGCGAAAGCTTCCAGCTGCTAACATCTGCATATGCTTGTCGTTGTCATCCTGTTCAGATACAAGCTTTACAAGTGCTGTAGATATGAGGTGTGGAAGGTGGCTTATTGCAGCTACGCTTTTATCGTGAATTGTGTAGTCCATAACAATAGGATTGGCTTTCATATCATACACAAGTGCTTTGAAGCGTTCAAGCTGTTCATTGGTAGTCTTTGATGTTGGAGTGATTACATAGCGTGCATTTTTCATAATTGATGATGAAGAATTACCATAGCCTGTAAGTTCAGAGCCAGCCATAGGGTGACCGCCTATAAATACATTTTCCATATCAAGCTCTTTAACAGTGTTATGTATTGAAGTCTTAACACTTCCGACATCAGTTATAATACAGCCGCTTTTAACGATATCTTTTAACTGCTTAAGGTAGTCATTCATCGTTATTACCGGTGTGCACAGAATTATAAAATCACAATTAGCAAATCTATCATCAACGCAGTCAAGTACGTCATCAACAACTCCGTCTTCCTTTGCTTTATACACAGGCTCAAGTCTTCTGCTTGTTGCAATTATATTATAATTATTGCCCGATTCCCTGAGTGCGTGCGCTATAGAGCCAGCGATAAGTCCGAAGCCTATAAAACCAACTTTACAATCCATAATATACTTAACCTCGTTTCTTATAATTTAATAATAAATATGATGTTTGTGTGTAATCAAAATTAATCAAAATATAATGATTGTTATAGATTTTAGCACTTTAAAGTGACAGTGTAAAGGCTGAAACTAAATATATTTAAAGTAATTAAACGGCTTTTGATAAAATTTGTCAAAAATGTTCATAAAATAATACGTATAAATTAAGTTATTTCTGATAGCGTTGAATATAATGGTGGACAGTATATATATAATGCTGATATTGTAAATATACTTGTGCTTGGCATAGACAGCAATCTTCTTGTGACGCGGAGGCAGTATCTAGGCTGATGTATAATATCCCTATAGACCGCGTGTGTGTATTTAACTGTGAAGCTATAGGTGTGATTAATGATGCTGTGGGAGGCATTGAAGTTACCATAGAGAACGATTTTACAGATGAGAGTGGAGAAGTTCTCGAACCGGAGTTCTACAAGGGTAACACATTAAAGCTTAATGGAGAGCAGGCAGTTACATTTATAAGAGAAAGAGATTGCAGTATATTTAAGAGTGCAATGGACAGGGTGGAAAGGCAGGAGCAATATATAAGCAGTCTTGTAAGCACAGTCAAATCAAAGCTTAAGCGTAATCCGATGATAGCATTATCTATTCTTAATAAGCTTAAAGAAAATGACTGCATATATAATGATATATCAGTTTCAGAGCTTATGTATATTGCCCAGCTTGCAGGAAGAACCCATTTTTCTATGGAAGATGTGACAACAATCCCTGGTGAGGTTAAGATGGGAGAAGAATTTGAGGAATACCATACGGATAGTACGGCACTTAAAAAAATAGTACTGGAAAATTTCTACACTAAGGTAAAATAACCAAAGTAAAATGATTAAAGCAAAATGATTAATGTAAAATAGCAATGAGAAAAATGACAGAAATACAAAGATATAATGTCAATGTCAAAGGATTGCCGTAAAAAAGTGGCCGGTTATTGACAAATACTTTCATTGTGATAATATTTGAAAGTGAGTAAATATGTGATTGAAAGCACCGGATTGGTATAACTGGTGCAGGAATGAGGTTTTAAGATGGCTAATACAACAACTTATAATCCCAAGTCTATCGAGCCAAAGTGGCAGAAGTATTGGGAAGAACACGGAACATTTAAAACAGATGTATGGGACTTTTCAAAGCCAAAGTACTATGCACTTGATATGTTTCCTTATCCATCAGGAGTAGGTCTTCATGCAGGTCATCCAGAGGGATATACAGCTACAGATATCACTTCACGTATGAAGAGAATGCAGGGATACAATGTACTTCATCCAATGGGATATGATTCATTTGGACTTCCAGCAGAACAGTATGCTGTAAAGACAGGTAATAACCCTAATGGATTTACAGAAAAGAATATAGAAACATTCACTAAGCAGTTAAAGGAATTGGGTTTTGACTATGACTGGAGCAAGACTTTAGCAACAAGTGATCCTAAGTTCTACAAATGGACACAGTGGATATTCAAGCAGTTATACCTTGACGGCTATGCTAAATATATAGATATGCCAGTTAACTGGTGTGAGGAACTTGGTACAGTTCTTTCTAATGATGAAGTTATTGACGGTAAGTCAGAGCGTGGCGGATACCCTGTTGTAAGAAAGAATATGAAGCAGTGGGTTATCGATCAGGTAGCATTTGCAGATAAGTTACTTGAAGGACTTGAACATATTGACTGGCCAGAGTCTACTAAGGAAATGCAGAGACATTGGATAGGCAAGTCAGAAGGTGTAGAGGTTGACTTTAAGATTGATGGTGGTGGAGATTTCTCTATCTTTACTACTTGTATTGAAACTATATATGGTATTACATTTATGGTACTTGCACCAGATGGAGATATCGTTAAGGAGCTTATGCCAAGAATTCAGAACAAGGAAGAGGTAGAAGCTTATATAGCAGAGACAATCAAGAAGAATGATATGGATAGAACAGAGCTTAACAAGACTAAGTCAGGCTGCGTTCTTGAAGGAATATATGCAATTAACCCGGTAAATGGCAAGAAAGTTCCTATATACATAGGTGATTTCGTTCTTGCCAACTATGGTACTGGTGCTGTTATGGCAGTTCCAAGCCACGACCAGAGAGACTTTGAGTACTCAGAGGCACACAATATTCCTAGAATACAGGTTATTGATGGCGCTGATGTATCAGAAAAGGCATTTGAAAAGTATGATTACCTTGGCAAGGGCTGCAAGCTTATCAACTCAGAGGAATTCACAGGCCTTACAGTTGAAGAAGCTAAGGAAGCTATTACTCAGAAGCTTGAAAAAATGGGCGTAGCAAGAAGAAAGGCTAACTACCATTTCAGAGAGTGGATATTTGCAAGACAGAGATACTGGGGTGAACCAGTGCCTATCGTATATCTTGAAGATGGACAGATTCACGTTCTTGATGATGATGAACTTCCACTTATCTTACCAGAACTTGAAGATTACAAGGGCAAAAATGGACAGGCTCCACTTGAAAATGCAGCAGAATGGAAGCAGTATGAACATAATGGACTTAAGGGTAAGAGAGAAACTTCAACAATGCCAGGTTCAGCAGGTTCAAGCTGGTATTATATGAGATATATTGACCCAGATAATGATAAGGAACTCTGTGATCCGGAACTTCTTAAGCACTGGCTTCCAGTTGACCTTTATATAGGTGGACCAGAGCACGCAGTTGGACATCTTATGTACTCAAGAATATGGAACAGATATCTATATGATAAGGGTATATCACCAGTTGCAGAGCCATTCCAGAAGTTAGTTCATCAGGGTATGATTCTTGGTTCTAACGGTATCAAGATGGGTAAGAGATTTCCGGAGTTCGTTATCAACCCAAGTGATATCGTAAGAGAATATGGTGCTGATACTTTAAGACTTTACGAAATGTTCATGGGACCTCTTGAAGCTTCTAAGCCTTGGAGCCAGCAGGGTGTTGAAGGTGCAAGAAGATTTATCGGTAAGGTATGGAACTTCTTTACAACTGAGGGAAATGTTGTTGATGAAGATGTTAAGGAACTTGAAAAGGTATATAACCAGACTGTAAAGAAGGTTACAGATGACTTTGAAAAGCTTGGCTTTAACACAGCCATCAGCCAGATGATGATATTTATGAACGCTGCAACTAAGCTTGGAAAGTGTTCAAGAGAATATGCAGAAGGCTTTATAAAGATGTTCTCTTGTATCTGCCCACACGCAGGTGAAGAAATGTGGAGCCGCTTTGGACATAATGATACAATAGCTTACGAGAGCTGGCCAACATACGATGAGGAAGCCTGCAAGGAAGATACTGTAGAGATTGGTGTTCAGGTAAATGGTAAGGTTAAGGGAACTATTTCTATAGCTGTAGATGAGACTAAGGAGTCAGTTCTTGAAAAGGCTAAGAAAGCAGTAGAAGGCAAGATTACAGGTAATATAATTAAGGAAATCTATGTACCTGGCAAGATTGTTAATATTGTGGCAAAATAAATTATATTATATATAGTTGGTTTATTACTGAATTATTTTTTAAGGCATATGGGAAATTTTGATATGTACTCTTTTTACTGGACAGACCAGTAAGGAGGATACATATTATTCCCCATATGCCTTTTTGTTGTTGAATTATGCCGTTTTACCCTTCCGGCGGATTGCTCCCAGGCACAATCTGCTTATATATAAGCTCGCAATCCTGTCTTGTAAACTGTATTCCTGCCTGCTTAGCCTTCTGGCTTAATGCAAATATAAGCGGAACGATTTCTTCTTTATTCTTACCTTTGGAAAGAGTTTTGAATTCATTTAAAAGCAGTTGTTTGCGAAAATCATTTTCTGACATATAAATCTCCATTTCTGATTGAGAATAATAATTACAAATATAAATATGTAAGACAAAAGTCATTTATAACAGTTAATTATTATTGGAACTTCCATAATTATTGCCATCATTAAAGTCCAGCTTATCAAGCTGTTTAATATATTCATTGTACATATCCTTCTGCGAAGAATTAAGTATATTATTAATGTTTATATTGTTAAATCCACCAGAGCCAGTGTTATTATTAAAATTACTAAATTCAGAATTATCATTAGAATTATTATTGTTAAATTCATTAGAGCTGGCATTGTTAAAACCGCTTGAATTAACATTATTAAAGCTGTTATCCCCTGAGGCATTATTAAACATATCCATCATACCTAACATATCAGACATTTTGGAAAAGTTCCGGTAAGTGTTTATTAACTGTTCAATGTTGTCTGGGCAGTAAGCCATAATGGCCTTCATAATTGCTTCATTATTAAGTATATCATTAAGGGAAGTGTTAGCATTTATTCCTGAGCTATTACTACATGTTTTAAATGTGTTACAGCTATAGGGAGAGTTGTAGAAGCTTAATGTGTGTTTTAATTCATTTGCCCTTATAAGCATAGAGAGCTTTTTTTGCATACCGTATTCCATAAAAGGAATGAGGGCTTTAAATAATTGAAGGTAGTCGGGTAGGGTAAGAATATCAAATTCAGTAACAGGTAATTGTTTCGCCATTCAATCCTCGATTCCTGCGACAAACGCAATATATAATGTGTGTCTAATAGACTTGTTTTAGTATATTCATTAAAATACCAGGATATGAGGCTGTATCCGTAGAATTTAAAATGACGGAATACAGCCTCATTAAATAGACATAAAAGATAATATCAGCAACTGATGTTGATAATTGCTTTTATTCTGCAACTGTATATAAAATGTTATATTTTATAGCAGTTATTAGCAGATATAATCATTGCTGGGAGTCAGCCGCTATTAGCAGCCACAGCCGTTGTTGCAGCCACAGCCATTGTTACAGCCGCCGAAACCTAATGCATTACCGCCATCGCAGCCACATAAGCATAAAAGGCAGATGAGCCAGATGCAGTTATTGTTGCCGCAGCCACAGCCATTGTTGCAGCCGCAGCCATTTCCGTCAAATAGAAGTAAAAGAATTATGAGCCAGATGATGTTGTTGCCACATCCGCAATCTCCACATCCATTACATCCACCACAGTTAGTTGCTGCTAAATCACTCATAAATAATCCTCCGATAAAACATTTACAATACAATAATATGTGGCAGGGCTTGTTTGTGTTACTTATTTTTTTGTGAATATTGCAATATTTTTAAAATTATTATATCATTAACTTTGTGTTGTTATTTAACACATAAGTGACTACAAAGTAGTCTGTTATATAAGAAAATAGTATGTGCCAGTGTACATACTAATCGTGCAGATAATGTCCTTGGTTTGGACATAAGAATGGAGATTAGTGTGAAAAATAAGATTTTTCACACGCAAGATTTGTGCTTACGCACAAACTTGAGATGCGCAAAAGACAGCGCAAGAATGGAGATTATTATGAAAATATCAGTAATTATCCCATCACTTAACCCTGATGATAAGCTTGTAAGTGTTGTTGATTCACTTGTTAAGAAGGGGTTCGAAGATATTATAATTGTCAATGATGGAAGTGATTCGGCACATTTATGGCCATTTGAGAAGGTTGGCAGTTACAGCCAGTGTACAATACTTACCCACGAGGTTAATAAGGGTAAGGGCAGAGGTTTAAAGACGGCATTTGAATACTGCCTTAAGAACAGACAGGGGTATGATGGTGTTGTAACAGTAGATGGAGATAACCAGCATAGGGCAGATGATATATATAACTGTTGTGAGGCTATGGTAAAGAATGACAAGGTTGTTCTCGGAGTAAGACGTTTTGATGGAGAAGATGTTCCATTTAAGAGCCGGTTTGGTAACAATATGACAAGTATGGTATTCAAAGTTATGTGTGGACTTAATATTTCTGATACACAGACGGGCTTGAGGGCTATTCCATACCGTTATCTTGATACATTTTGTAATATTGAGGGTGAGAGATTTGAGTATGAAACAACTATGCTGCTTGAATTTAAGAAGTCGGATATTCAATTTATGGAAGTGCCAATTGAAACGGTGTATATAGAAGATAATGCTTCAACACATTTCAATCCGGTTAAAGACTCAATAAAGATATATAAGGTTATATTGAAGTATTCATTTTCACCAACAGTTGTTAAATATATATTAAGCTCATTGGCATCGTGGGTTATAGATAATTTAATATTTAATTTACTTGAAATTTTTCTTTTTGCGTTTACAATATCAATAAGACTGTTATTTAGTACGATAGCCGCAAGAATTATATCGTCAATATTTAATTTCACGATGAACAGACGTCTTGTGTTTAAGTCAGACAAAGATGTCAAGTCATCTATGGTCAGATATTACATATTATGGTTATGCCAGCTTATGGCATCATATCTTCTTGTATACATCTTTACAAGATTATTAGTGCTTGGCAGTGTGGCTGTTGCATTTACAAAGATAATTGTTGATTTATGCTTATTTGTAATAAGCTACAACATACAGAAAAAATGGGTGTTTAAATAATCAGACACGGATTACACCAATAGAAATGAGGATAATAATGAAGAATAACGTACTTAAGTGGCTTGGAAGAGTTGGAGCTACACTTTTAACTACTATCGTAATTCTTGTAGCAGGTCTTTATCTTGTTATGGCTATGCTTGCGTGGGGACCTTCTACATTTGCTAAGAAGCAGTTTATATTATCACTTCAGGAGACAGGAGAGCTTGGCTTTATGGCTAACTGGTTCTGTTCACAGGAAGAGATTGATATGATTAAAGAGGAGAATTCAGTTAAGGATACTACAGATATAACTGATTCAAGCCTTGTTGTAATCGGACAGGATTCATCTAGTGATGAAGAAGACCTTTATGTTGTTGATGTAAAGGCCGGAACATATAGCGGTAAGCTTATGATTGTCAAAGATCCTTCAAGATTATTTGTAGGAACAGTACCAGAATTCAAGCTTGAAAAGGGCTGGACAGTTGCTGAGATAGCACAGAGATATGATGCACTAGCAGGTATCAATGGTGGAGAATTCGTTGACTCAACACCACAGACAGCTATGCCAATCGGACTTGTTATGGTAGATGGTAATATATTAAAGGGTGATTCATCTACAATGTACCACGTTACAGGAATAACATTTGATAATAAGCTTGTAATGGGGAATATGACATCAGCTAAGGCTGTAGAACTTGGAATAAGAGATTGTGTCAATGTAAGCAGTGATATAGGCCCATTTCTTATAATTAATGGTGAACCACAGGACGTTGATGGTGTTGGTGGAGGACTTAATCCACGAACAGCGATAGGACAGAGAGCTGACGGAGCTATCCTTCTTCTTGTTGTAGACGGAAGACAGGCTACAAGCCTTGGTGCATCGTTCTCAGATTTACAGGATATTATGCTTCAGTACGGTGCTGTAAATGCATCAGCTATGGATGGTGGTACATCAACACAGATGTATTATAATGGTGAGGTTATTAATAAGCCATATTCACCAACAGGACCAAGAACACTTCCAACAGCATTTTTGATTAAATAATTACACGGAGATGAGAAGAATGTCAGAGAATAATAGTAATGGAAAGAAGAATTTTTTTAAGAGATTATCAGGATTTAAGAAGTTTCTTGTGATATATGCCTCTGCACTGGTAGTGATTATTGCTGTTGCGTTAGTGCTTTTATACGGGTTATTAAAGGATTACGAGGCTGGCAGGCCAGCCAATACTATGGATAAGCTTGTATCACATATTGAAGCAGGGAATGTAGGCAAATGGATTAAGGATGCAGGTATCCTTGGAGAGTTCGAGACAGAAGATATTGTATCAGATTATTTTAAGGATACATTTGCTGATAAGGAAGTAAGCTATAAGAAGAAGGCAGGAGAATATACAGAGAACAATCCGGTATATATTCTTTATGCTGATGATAAGAAGATAGCCAATGTTACTCTTACAGAGAAGAAAAAGAACGCTCATAAGTTCACAGAGTGGAAGTTAGCTTCTATAGACTTTAATGTAGACTCTAAGACTAAGAATACAGAACATTCAGTTAAAATTACAGCACCTAAGAATAGCGAAGTGACAATTAACGGAGTTAAGGTTTCATCTGATTATATTACAGGTGAGGCAGATGTAAGCCTTTGCAAGCACGTTGGAGATTATGTTACTACACCAGTTGATGATGTATACAATATTAATGGAATGTTTGCCAAGCCAGAGGTTAAGGTTACCTATAATGGCAAAGAGCTTGATACTGAATATGTTAAAAATGGATATGAGGCATATTATCCATCAGACGATGAGCTTCTTGCAAGAGAGAAGAGTCATATATTAACAGTTGCTGAGAATTACGGCAAATATATGATTAACAGAGGAAGCTTAAGTACTCTTTCAAGCTATATGATTGGTAATGCCAAGGAATATATGAGTGATATTCCGGCTATCGATGTATATCTGATAGGAAGAACTTTTACATATGATATTACTGACGAGAATGTAAGTAACTTTAGAAAATATTCAGATGACTGTTATTCGTGTGATGTAGATTACAATCTTAATGTAAAATGGTCATCAGGAAGCACAACATACAATATTTCTTTAACATATGTGTTTGTTAAGCAGAATGACAAGTGGATGTTAGCTGATTTTTCTATAAGATAATTATAGATAAGATAATTATAAACAACAGACATATATAGCAGGAAATAACAATGCGCTGTCAGCGCAGGAATGGAGAAAGTTATGTCACAGGATAATAAGCGCAATTTTATATTACATGGTTCCATACTTGCTATGGCTGGAATTTTTGTAAGAATAATTGGAATGGTTTATAGAATTCCGGTGCTTAATATAATTGGAAGTGAAGGTAATGGTATATATGTAACGGCATATAATGTATATAACATAATACTTGTGCTGTCATCATATGGACTTCCGATGGCTGTTTCAAAGCTGATTTCTGCAAGGTTTACTAAAAGAAGATATAAGAATGCGGCGAAGGTATTAAGATGTTCGCTGACAGTCGGTGCGTTTACTGGTGGTGTTGCGGCACTGCTTGTATACTTTGGTGCTGATTTTATAGAAAATGTTATATATGGCGGGGGTGTACCTGGTCTTGCAATACCATTAAGAGTATTAGCCCCAACCATATTTATAGTTGCATTATTAGGTGTATTAAGAGGTTTCTTTCAGGGACAGGGAACTATGATTCCAACGGCTGTTTCACAGATTATAGAACAGCTTGTCAATGCAGGTGTTAGTATAGCTGCAGGTTATATGCTTATGAAAGCATACAGTAGTGCTTCTAATGCTTCTGCTTATGGAGCGGCAGGAAGTACACTTGGTACAGCTATGGGTGCTCTTACTGCACTTGTATTCTTTATATTTCTATATCTTATATACAGACCTACATTTATGCGTATGGTTGCTAAAGATAAGAGTGTTACAAGGCAGGATACTAACAGGTACATTTATAAGACAATTATAATTACAATGGTTCCTATTATATTAAGCCAGACGTTTTATCAGATTAGTGCCTTAATAGATGATGTAATGTTTAGTAATATAATGATGACAAGAAATATATCGAAAAATATATCAATGGATCTTGGTAACTTTGGTTCAAGTTATACACTGCTTATAAGTATACCGCAGGGTATAGCGACAGCGTTATCAGCCTCGATGCTTCCAAGTATTGTAGCATCTTATACAGAAGATGATTATGACAGTATATATTCAAAGATAACAAAGACTCTTAAGACTAATATGTTTATAGCGGTACCATCATTTGTTGGATTTTTTGTGATAGGCGAGCCTATTATTAAACTGCTATTTTCAAGATATGACAGCGTGCAGGGTGGGCTTATGTTAAAAATAGGTGCTATAGCCATTGTATTTTATACATTATCAACAGTTACAAGCTCAGCACTTCAGGCGGTTGACAGAGTTAAGACTCCTATGATTAATTCATTTATATCATTAGTTGTCCATATAATACTTGTTCTTGTATTGCTGGAATTTACTAATCTTGGTATATTCTCACTTGTAATAGGTAATGCTTCATTCCCTGTTATTATATTTGTGCTTAATCTTATAGCACTTTATAAAGATGAGGGATACAGGCTTCCTGTTATATCAATATTTGCAAAGCCGGTTATATGTTCAGCATTAATGGGTATATGTACACTTTTGACATATAATATAATTAATAATATTACAATGTCTAATACGATATCAGTGCTTGCGGCATTGTGTGTTGCGGCACTCACATATTTTGGACCATATGTTCTTCTTATGAAGAAGTTTAAAGATGTATTCTGATAAATGGTATTATTACAAAATAGTCTGGATATATCAGAGAGTGTTAAAATAAAATTTTGATACTCACATCATTATAGATTAATATAATCAGGAAAGAGAGGAAATAAAGTGCAGGATAAGTTTACAGATAAAGCCAAAAAAGTATTGGAACAGGCTGCATTTGCTGCTGCGGTTAATGGACACAGCTATATTGGGTCTGAACATTTGCTTTTAGGACTTATACAGGTTGAAGACAGCCTTGCATACAAGGTTTTACAGAACAATGATGTAACAGAAACTAAAGTGCTTAATCTTATATATCAGCTTATTGCACCGGATAATGCGGTAAGTGTTAAAGAACCGGCAGGCTATACTCCAAGAGTCCGTAAGATTCTTACTAACTCAATAGAGGAAGCTGCAAGATTTAAAGCTGATAAAGTAGGTACAGAACATATTCTTATTGCCATTATGAAGGAAACTGAAAGTGTTGCCTCAAGACTTCTTAATACAATGGGTGTATCAATTAAGAAGATATATACAGAGTTATTAGAGGGAATGGGCGAAGATGTATCACGTCTTAAAGAAGATTTTCAGAATGGCAGAATTAAAGCTAAGGATAAAAAGGCAACAACCATGTTAGACCAGTACAGCAGGGATTTAACAGAGCTTGCCCGTAATAAAAAGCTTGACCCTGTTATAGGCAGGGAAGAGGAAATCCAGAGAGTTATCCAGATATTATCAAGAAGAACAAAGAATAATCCGTGCCTTATCGGCGAGCCCGGTGTAGGTAAGACCGCGGTTGTTGAGGGTCTTGCATTAAGAATAGTTGAAGGCGAAGTTCCATCAACTATTAAGGATAAGAGATTAGTAACACTTGATTTATCAGGTATGGTGGCTGGTTCTAAATACAGAGGTGAATTTGAAGAAAGAATTAAAAGGGTAATTGCAGAAGTAAGAAATGCAGGCAACATTTTATTATTCTTAGATGAAATTCACACAATTATTGGTGCTGGTGGTGCAGAAGGAGCCATAGATGCTTCTAACATTCTTAAGCCATCGCTTGCAAGAGGAGAGATCCAGCTTATAGGTGCTACAACTTTAGAAGAATACAGAAAGCATATAGAAAAAGATGCGGCATTAGAAAGAAGATTTCAGCCAGTTAAGGTGGAAGAACCAACAGAAGATGAGGCAATAGATATACTTATGGGACTTAGACCTAAGTATGAGGAACATCATAATGTAGTTATTACAGATGATGCTGTAAGAGCGGCGGTTAAGCTTTCTAAGAGATATATTAATGACAGATTTCTTCCAGATAAGGCAATTGACCTTATAGATGAGGCTTCTTCAAGAACAAGGCTTGAAGCATTTGTTGTGCCAAAGGATATCAAGAAGCTTGAAACACAGATAGATGAACTTTCAGTTAAGAAAGAGCAGGCTATTAAGTCAGAGAAGTATGATGAAGCGGCAGAGCTTAAGAAACAGCAGACAAGAAAGAAGAACAGGCTTGAGAAGCTTCGCACAAGCTGGCAGGAGAGCATAGATGGCAGTGACCTTACTGTTGATGAAGAACAGATAGCAAAGACAGTGTCTATGTGGACTAAGATTCCGGTTGCCAAGATAGCAGAAGCTGAATCAGAGAAGCTTATGAATTTGGAGAAAATGCTTCATAACAGGGTTATAGGACAGGATGAGGCAGTTACAGCAGTAGCTAAGGCTATAAGACGAGGCAGGGTAGGTTTAAAAGACCCTAACAGGCCAATAGGCTCATTCTTATTCTTAGGGCCTACAGGTGTAGGTAAGACAGAACTTTCAAAGGCACTTGCTGACTGTATGTTTGGAACGGATAATTCCCTTATAAGAGTTGATATGTCTGAGTATATGGAAAAGCATACGGTGTCTAAGCTTATTGGCTCACCTCCGGGATATGTAGGATATGATGAGGGTGGACAGTTAAGTGAGAAAGTAAGAAGAAATCCTTATTCGGTTGTACTTTTTGATGAGGTTGAAAAAGCCCATCCTGATATATTCAATGTACTTTTACAGGTGCTTGATGATGGGCATATAACAGATTCAACAGGCAGGGTTGTAGACTTTAAGAATACAGTTATTATTATGACTTCCAATGCAGGTGCGGAGAATATTGTAGCACCTAAATATTTAGGATTTACTTCGGAAACATCAGAGGAAAAAGAGCACGAAGATATGAAGAGCAAAGTAATGGAAGAAGTTAAGCGAATATTCCGTCCGGAATTCATTAACAGAATTGATGACATAATTGTATTCCATATGCTTAAGAAAGAACAGATTGGACAGATTGTTGATATTATGATGAGAACCGTTAATAACAGAATTATGGAGCAGATGAGTCTTTCGGTTGAACTTGATGATGAGGCTAAGGCTTATATTGTTGATAAGGGCTACGATTCTAAATATGGAGCACGTCCATTAAGAAGAACAATACAGAATGAAATAGAAGATGTTATGGCAGAGAAGATACTTGAAGGCAGTATAAAGGCTGGCAACAAAGTATTGGTAACAGTTAAGGATGGTAAACTGAACTTTAGCTGCAAACGAGGTCATAATAGAAATATTCACAAATAATACTACTAAAATACTAGCGTCATTGTACATTATGTTGTATAATGTGTGTATAGATATTCGTAATAAAACATAGGAGGACAATAATATGCCAGTAATTAATGAGTTAATTCGTTCAGAGAAGGATGGAACTCTTAGCTTTGGTAATTATAAGCTGGATACTAAGTCAAAGTTATCAGATTTTGAACATTGTGGAGATTCTTACAAGGTAAAGACATTTAAGGAGATTACAAAGCTCGAACGCAATGGTTCATTTGTATATGAATCTGTTCCTGGAACAGCTGTTATGAATTTTAAGGCTGCAGATACAGGCTTATCATTTACGGTGGAAGGAAGCGATGATGCACAGATAACAGTTGAGCTTGAAGAAGGCGCTTCTTATAATGTAACAATCAATGGAGTATCTGAGGGAACTATGGCTACTAATATGGGCGGCAAGATTGTACTTTCAGTAAGCCTTGAAGAAGGTAAGAGTGTTAGTGTAGAAGTTGTTAAAGCATAATAATACTACAATCTTTAACATTAACAGGTGTCATAATTGTAAATTTTAATAAATGCTGTGCCTGGCATAAAGTCATATATAGACCAATGCGGGGTGCAGCTTTTTTATATTTGGTATCAGAAAGAGAGGAGAAGAGAAGTGGCAAAAGCAAAAAATACGGCATTTTTTTGCAGTGAGTGTGGATATGAGTCAGCAAAATGGTTCGGGCAGTGTCCGGCGTGCAAGGCGTGGAATACATTTGTTGAAGAACCAATAGCATCTAAGTTATCGGCTAAGGGTATATCAGCAGTCAGGAAAGAAAGCACCTATAAGGACAACCATCCGGTGAGCTTAAAAGAGATTAATTCTGAAGAGAAGGAGAGAACATCAACAGGAATAGGCGAACTTGACAGAGTTCTTGGTGGTGGAATTGTGCAGGGTTCACTGGTGCTTGTAGGTGGAGATCCCGGTATTGGAAAGTCAACACTTTTGTTACAGATGTGCTATTACCTATCAGATGCAGGCAATAAGGTGCTGTATATATCTGGAGAGGAGTCATTAAGACAGATTAAGATAAGAGCTGAAAGGATAGGTGAATGTAACGATAACCTTAAGACGTTCTGCGAGACTAATCTTGATATTATAGAAGAGGTTCTGAAAAAAGAAATGCCACAGGTGGTTATAATTGACTCTATACAGACTATGTACAGGGAAGAAATATCTGCGGCACCGGGAAGCGTGTCACAGGTAAGGGAAAGTACATCTATTCTTATGCAGTTAGCCAAGGGACTTAATATAACGATATTTATTGTAGGACACGTTACCAAGGAAGGTGTTGTTGCAGGGCCAAGAGTACTTGAGCATATGGTTGATACAGTGCTTTATTTTGAAGGGGACAGATATGCTTCATACAGAATATTAAGAAGTGTAAAGAACAGATTTGGGTCTACCAATGAAATTGGGGTGTTCGAGATGAGGCAGGACGGTTTAAGTGAGGTCGCCAATCCATCGGAGTATATGTTGTCTGGAAGACCAGAGGGGGCGTCAGGCTCAGTTGTAGTATGTCTTATTGAAGGCACGCGACCTCTTATGGTTGAGGTTCAGGCACTTGTGTGTGACTCTAACTTTGGTATGCCAAGGCGTACTGCTGCAGGAACGGATTATAACAGGGTTAATCTGTTGATGGCAGTCCTTGAAAAAAGGGCGGGAATGAGAATGTCCTCAAGCGATGCCTATCTTAATGTGGCAGGTGGAATAAAGGTATCTGAACCAGCACTTGATTTAGGGATAGTTATAGCACTTGTCAGTAGTTTTAAGAATAAAGAAGTTGACAGCAGGACAGTTATATTTGGTGAAGTCGGATTGTCAGGCGAGGTAAGAGCCGTAACACAAGCACAGCAGAGGGTGAATGAAGCTGTTAAGCTAGGGTTCACAACCTGCATATTACCATATGTATGCTTGAAAAATATTAAAAATAATGATAAAATTAATCTTATTGGTATACATAATGTTAACGAAGCAATTGACTTAATATAAATATACAAGAATAATATACATATTTGGAGGAAGAATATGGATAACAGTAAATTAGTAAGCGACCTGTCAGGAATTCTTGAAGGATTGGATTCATCACAGGAGCAGTTAGAAAAAGATGCTTTTGATGTAATTAATTCATCAGATACATCACTTAATCTCGTGAAAGAAAGTATATCAAGTGTTGAGGAAATTCTTAAGATGATAACTGAACTTAATGAGATAGCAGAAGAATCAGCGGCAAGAATTAAGGAACTTGAAAAGCTTTCTAAAGACATTGAACAGTTTGCAGGTGTTATAGCATCAATATCAAGCAGAACCAATATACTTTCGCTTAATGCTTCTATTGAGGCTGCAAGAGCAGGTGAGCACGGAAGAGGCTTTGCAGTTGTTGCAAGTGAGGTAAGGAATCTTGCTGCACAGTCGGCCAAGTCATCAAAGGAGATTACAGATACAATCAATATGGTACAGCAGTCAGTTGATAAGACAGTTGGCTCTATGAAGAACATATATGAGAATTCTAATCAGCAGAAAGAAAAGGCAGATGAGATTGGTAATGTGCTTAATAAAGTTGTAGATGCGGCATACACTGCTAATGAGGTTGCAAGAAATATCGAGAACGAAATTGCATATCAGAGAGAGATTACAGATAAGGCTAAGAATGCTTTGATGTAGCTATATTCGGGTAAGCGGATTTTTTATTTACATATTATTATATGAGGGAGGATTAATATATGTATCAGTGTCCGGGTTGTGGTGGAAGGTTAGTCTTTGACATACCATCACAGCAGTTGATGTGCGACCATTGCAGTACGAAGTATGACCCATATGCAATCAGTAAGGAACAGGATGCGGAGGAAAGTCAGGAATATGATGTTACTGTATTCAAATGTCCTAACTGTGGTGGAGAGATATTAAGTACTGATAATACTGCAGCTAATTTTTGCAGCTTTTGTGGAGCATCAACAATTCTGACAAGCAGAGTATCAAAACAGCAAAGACCAGGATATATAATACCGTTTTCCAAGACTAAGGAAGATTGTAAGCAGGCTTATAAGAAAATGGTACGCCACGCGTGGTTTGCCCCTAAGGAATTAAAAGATGAGAAGTTTATAGATGGTTTCAGAGGTATATATATGCCTTATTGGACGTATTATATAACCCAGAAAGGACCAATGAGCCTAAGCGGTTCTAAAAGCCATAGACGGGGAGATTACATTTATACAGACTATTATGATATAACTGGCGATTTGGATTGCCAGTATAAGGGTCTGTCATATGATGCTTCATCGTCATTTGATGACAGTATAAGTGAGGCGATAGCACCATATGACGTTAAGAATATGAATCCATTTACTCCATCAATGCTTAGTGGATTCTATGCAGATACAGCAGATGTTGCACCGGATGTATACAGGGCTGATGCGAAAAATGTAGCTGTTGACGAGACATATTCCTATGTCAAAAGGTCAGCACATCTTGGGTCAGTGCAACTTGATAATTATCAGGGGGATATTGAGAGAAGACTTTCGACAAAGGTAGTAGCACAGGATAGAACAATGTTTCCGGTGTGGTTCTTATCATACCGTAATAAAGACAGAGTTGCATATGCGACAGTTAATGGACAGACAGGGAAGGTGGCAGCAGATCTGCCAGTATCACTTATGAGGTATTTTATAGGTTCGGTTATTCTTGCAATACCTATATTTTTAATGCTTAACAGTTCATTTACATTAAGACCTAAGACTACATTGGGGATTGCATCGATTATAGCGTTATTTACAATAATTCTTTATGTATTAGAATTAAAGAAAATATACAAGAAAGACCAGCAGTTAGATGACAAGGGCAGAATGTATGCAGGTTCAGCTATTAATGCCAATGAATCACCAGGGGCAAGGCGTAAGCGTGAAGAACAGCTTGCAGGCGATATAGCTGATGTTATAGACAAAGGCAGGCGTGAAGCAAGGTCATATGGACGTAAGAATAAAAGAAGAACAACAAGAACTAATATGGCAGTGGTAACTATGATAATTTCATTGGTGTGTTGTGTATTTCCTATGTTGTATGTCTATCTTCAGATGATGTCTATATTCTATGGCTCTGGAGATATTGGGGCGGGATTTTCTATAAGTGTTATATGTCTTATAACAGGTATAGTGCTTACTCTTGTTAATCATAAGACATTTAAAATGATAACTAATAAGAAGATATCAGGTAATATAGGTTCACTTGCAGCGATGGCAATAGCCTCCATAGTGCTGTGGATTAATCCTGTATCGGATCTATATTACTATGGTGCTGTTATAGCTGAATTAATTGCAATAATGTATACTATTATGGATTTAATCAGATATTACAATGTTCTTGCAACTAGAAAGCTTCCACAGTTTGATAATTATAGTGGAGGTGATGATAATGCATAATAGAAGTATTATATGTGCTATAGATAGAAAATATACTGTTAAAGACATACATAGATGTATTCACGCAGTTATGGCGTTAACAGCAGTTGTTCTATTGCTATTAGTATTTGCGGCTTCTTCTTTACTACAGGTAAAAGCTGATGAAGAGAAGTATCAATATAATAATGTTGATACAGGATATGAGGCTGTTATAGAAGATGACGCAGACATTATAGATGAGAGTAATTATTCTTCATTGTTAGACATTATGAAACAGATAACAGTGTATGGTAATGTAATGTTAAAGACTATAGATACCAACAGCACCACTACTGAAAGTTATGTAAGAAGCCTGTACAGGGAAAAATATGGCACTGATAGTGGGACGATATTTATAATTGATATGTATAACCGTAATATCTGGATACATAGCAATGGTAAGATATACAGTACAGTTACAAGCTCATACGCAGATACAATAACTGATAATGTATACAGATATGCTTCATCAAAAGACTATTATATGTGTGCATATAAGGTGTATGAGCAGGAACTTGCACTTCTTAAAGGCAGAAGAATATCACAACCAATGAAGTATATAAGCAATGCACTTCTTGCTGTTGTAGCGGCATTAATTATTAATTATGGAATTGTAAGACTATATTTAAGGAAGAAGGCACCATCAAGAAAAGATATAATGAAAGGTATATTTGCTGGAAAGGCTATTAATAATTGTCAGGTTACATACCGTTATCAGACCAGGACATATTCACCAGTACAGACAGACTCAGGCAGCAGTTCTTCCGGAGGCTCATCAGGGGGCTCGTCTTCCGGTGGTTCGTCAGGTGGTGGAGGCGGAGGTGGCGGAGGCCACAGTTTCTAATATCACATTGGTGTTGTTTTATTAACAGATATTATTGATATACTGGTTTTCGGAGTTAGAGGTTAAAACTAACAACTGGAAACCGGTATTTTTATACCTATAACTAAATGGATTTTGTACTATGGTTGGTATTGTGGCAAGGAATATTAAGAAAAAAATGACTTAATTAAAAGCATTTTATAAACAAATATCGTTTAATAGCTGTCAAAATCAGTATTTATATTGCTTGGAAATGCCGTATTTTAGGGGGTTTTAAAAAAATTGGAAAAAATTCAAAAAAATTGAAAAAAGTTGTTGACATAATACCTGGTAGGTGCTATTATAATCAAGTCGCCACGAGAGATGAGCGACACGAAAGCTTCTCAAACACAGATAAATACTGAGTTTGAAAGTAATGAACTTTGATAACTGAACAGAAAGACAACCTTGAAAATTCTTTTTAGAATT